>Ga0308171_1002908_pt1 | contig 16662 bp, 12 predicted proteins | sample PhyGR1_FD_202135 | JGI IMG/M metagenome (GOLD analysis project Ga0308171, IMG submission 202135) | Phyllosphere microbial communities from UC Gill Tract Community Farm, Albany, California, United States - DLSLSG.R1 | ecosystem: Host-associated > Plants > Phyllosphere > Unclassified | place: USA... | reverse complement strand
CCCTTGCGGATGAGCGGTTCGCCGCCCTTGCCGATCAGGCGTGTGATGGCTTGCGTGAGGCCGCTTTCGCTGCTGGTGGAAACCAGCTTGCCGGTGATGAGCAAGCCCCAGGTGGCGGCATTGACGAACAGCGACGGCGACTCGCCCAGGTGCTTGCGCCAGTCGCCCTTGCTGATCTTGTCGGCGATGAGGCGGTCGGCAGTCTGGCGGTCGGGGATGCGCAGCAGCGCTTCGGCCAGGCACATCAGCGCCACGCCTTCTTCGGAGGACAGCGAGAATTCATGCATCAGCGCATCCACGCCGGAGGACCGGGTGCGCTTCTCGCGCACCTGCTGCACCAGCTTTTTGGCCAGTTGCCGGGTGGCGTCCTTCCAGGGCTGCTGGCCCTGCACCTGCTGCAGCAGCCATTGCACGGCCTCGCGCTCGTCGCGGCGATAGGCGGCGGTGATGGCCGCACGAAGCGGGCTGGGGGCCGACAGCAACTCGGCCTGGAATGTGCCAAAGGGCAGGCTGGAAGCGGAGGCCGCAGGGACGGCGGAGGCGACGGTGGTCATGGTCTGGAGTCGAAGTGGGATGGAAATGGGCAACCGGATTCTATGTGCTTGATGCCAATATTAATTCTGTATTTCATGCACCCGCCCAATATTTAATTCGGACTATTTCATTTATACGATTTTTAATTTTCCACAACTACGCCACTATGGCGCCTTTCGCAGTACTGTCGCGGCTTCCGGGGCGATGAACGGTCCGACCCGGCCTGAACCCGGCCCGTGAGCCTGCTGGTGTGGCAAATCCCAATTTATTCGAAGCATTCTTCGGTGGCTTTCGAGCTTTACCCGGGATTTTCGTGGTTTTTCAGGAAGTACAAAGTTGCCGAACAAGAATGACGGCCCGTCATTGTTCTGGGGCTTGTCATGGATCACGCCAGTCAGCTGCTCTCTCGTTTGTTGCGATTCTCGGCGGCAACGCGCCTCTATCGTCTGGAGATCGCCGGCCAGCCCGAGGACCGCTTCCTGGTCGAAGCATGAGCGGCCGTAGAGTCCCTGCATGCGGTCGGCGCCACCGAGCTGATCGTGCTGAGCCTGGATACGGAGGTGGCAGCCCGGTCCCTGCTGGGCAGCCTGGCCACGCTGAACAGCCGGCTTGCGGAGGGTGGCATGTGCCGCTCGACCGGCCTGATCCATGAAGTGGCCAAGCTGGGTGGCGACGGCTGCTTCGGCCGCTATCGGCTGCGCATGGCGCCCTGGCCTTGGCTGCTGTCGCAGGCCAGCACCAGCCGGGTCTGGCAGGACAAGACCCTGATCGAAGTGGTCGAAGACGTCTTCCGCGAATTCCCGCAACACGCGGACTGGCACTGGTCGGCTGATGCGCTGGCGTATCTGGCTCGGGTGCCGCCACGCAGCTACACCGTGCAGTACCGGCAGACGCATCTCGATTTCATCAGCCGTCTGCTGGCCGGAGAAGGACTGTCGTGGCGCATCGAAGAACATGCGCCCAGTCCGCAAGGCCATCGCCTGGTGATCTTTGCCGACAGCACGGCGCGCAGCGCCTTTCCGGAAGATCCCACCAGCGCGGCCCATGATGGCATCCGCTTCCAGGGTGCCAGGGAGCTGGATCAGCAGGATGGCATCCAGGCCCTGGCGGCCTGTCGCAGCCTGCAGGCGGCCAGCTGCACGCTGCTGTCGTATGACTACCGGAACAAACAAGCCATCACCGCCAGCATCCCCACGCATCACGACTTCGGCGGGCGCGATGCGCCCAGGCTGGAAAGCTATGACAGCGCAGGCCCGGTGACCGATGACAAGGACGCCGCCGACCGCCATGCACGCCTGATGATGGAAGCCGCCGAGGCCCGCAACAAGCGCTGGCTTGGACGCAGCACGGTGCGCAGCTTGCGAGCCGGAGCGCGCTTTACCCTGAGACAAGGGCCGCTGGCGGGCAAGGAGCAGGAATACGCCGTGCTGGCGGTACTGAGCGTAGGCTTCAACAACCTGCCAGCCGATACGCAAGCGGCGCTGGCCGAGTTGTTCGGTCCTCTGCCGATCTTGCTGGAAGACGCCATCCATGCCTGCCTCAAGGTCGCCACGGTGGGCGAGATACAGGCACCCGACCGCAGCCTGATCGATCTCGCACGCCGCATGGGCCATGCCAAGCTCTTCGAAGCGATTCGCGCCGATATTGTCTGGCGGCCTGTCCTGGGCGATGGCACGGGGCTGACGCGTCGTCCTCATGCCATGGCGCAGGGCAGCCAGAGTGCCATCGTGGTCGGCTATCGGGGCGAGACCGAAGCCAATGGCCCCGACGAAATCTGCTGCGACCGCCTGGGACGGATCCGTATCCGTTTCCACTGGCAAGGACGGCATGAGGATGCGGCGGCCACCTGCTGGGTGCGCGTAGGCCAACGCTCCGCCGGGCCGGGCATGGGGATGCAATTCCTGCCGCGCATCGGGCAGGAGGTTCTGGTGCAGTTCCTCGATAACGACCTGGAGCGGCCGATTGTGCTTGCGGCCCTCTACAACGGCCGTGGGGAGGGGGGTGAGCCGCCGACGCCGGGTGGCGAAGTGAAGTTTTCTGCAAAAACCCAAGTATTCCAATCGGCCAGCGATACGGCCGCCAGCGGCCAGGGCAATCTGGCGGGCGGCCATGCGCCGACCTGGCATGGCGCCAGTGCGGATCTGGATGGGCACCGCAATCCTGCCGCGCAATGGGGCATCCGCTCCAAGGAGTTCGGTGGCTGGGGGTACAACCAGCTGCTCTTCGACGACAGCGACCGGCGTGGCCGCATCCAGCTCAAGACCACGCAGGCGGGTAGCGAGCTCAATCTCGGGCACATGATTCACAGTGCCGACAATTATCGTGGCAGCTTCCGTGGCACGGGCGTGGAATTGCGCACCGATGCCTACGGCGTGATGCGTGCGGGGCGCGGTCTGCTGTTTTCCAGCTATCTGGTGGCGCATCGCGCCGGCCATCGTGATCCGGCGGGGGACAACACGGGGCAGCGGGCCATGGTGCGGCAGGCGGCGCAGCTCAACAAGACCTTCGGTGAAGCGGCGCGCACGCATCGCACCGCGGGCATGACAAAAGGGCTCGATGCGCTGAAGCAGGCGATTTCCGCGCAAGCCGGGATCGCGCAGCAGGATCTGCCTGCCACCAGCAAGCCGCTGATCCAGATCGCCGCGAAGGAAGGGCTGGGCGTGGTAGCGGGACAGCATCTGCAGATGGCCAATGGTGCAAGCGTCAGTCTTATCGCCGGCCAGGATGCGCAGCACGTCAGCGGGCAGCAATTCCGCTTGCGTACGCAGCAGGCCATTGGCGTGCTGGCCGGAGCCACTGCTGCTGGCGACAAAGAGTTGGGCTTGCAGATGATTGCCGCGCAGCGTGACATCGATGTGCAGGCGCAGGCGGGCAGCTTGACCGTGCAGGCGCGCGATCGCTTGCAGGTGGTCAGTGCCAACGCCGGTGTGAGCTGGGCGGCGGCGCGCAAGATCACGCTGGCCACGGCGGGTGGAGCCAGTATCGTGATTGATGGCGGGAATATTACGGTGTTGTGTCCGGGGGAGTTGACCGTGCATGCGGGGCAGACCTTGCTGGATGGGCCCGTCCAGCATCTTGTGCAGCTACCGGTCCTCCCACGTACGGCAGTGGACATCAAGAAGCTCGACCTCGACCTGCGGACCCAGGACGTCCCGGGCCCGCATGGCCTGGCACTGCCGAATACACCCTGGCGCATCGTGGCGGCCGAGAGCGGGCAGCAGGCGCTGGCGGCGACCGACAAGCTGTTGCATGGCCACAGCGACGACCAGGGAAAGATCATCCTCTCCGAGGCTGATCAGCAAGCCCTGCTCAGCGCCTACAACGCCCAACCCGGACAGCTCTGGCTGGTCTATCTGGACCATGTACAGAACATCGACATCGCGCGCCACGATCCGTCGTGGAACGACATGCAGAAACACATGCACGCGCTCAATGCCATGGGCTACAGCGACGACTACGCCCAGGTCGCCGACCGTGGACTCAATACCGGCACCCTGGACCTGGCCCGCAACGAGACCGGCAAGGCCCGGGGCACGCCCCTGCTCAAGCAACTCAAGGAGTAAGTCATGGCCACCATGGATCTGGATCAAACCAGCAGAAGCACCAGCATCATTGCCGGGACGGATGGGACCTTCAAGACCACCGTCACCAGCGGTCTCTGGATCGACGACGATCACGTCTATGCGCCCAAGCGGGATGGCAACGACCTGCATGCCTTCGTGACGGGCAAAACCTATTTTGCCGACCTCATCCAGAAGATGGAGAACGCCAGCAGCGAGATCTGCATTGCGGGCTGGCAGATCAACTGGGACGCGCTGATGGCCCCGGGCAAACGGCTCTATGACGTGCTGCTGCAGGCCGCCCGCAAAAAGGGCATGAAAATCTACGTCATGCCCTGGGATGATACGCGGCCGATACGGACCTATGATGTGCAGACCATTCGGGTGCTCAAGACGATCAACGGTGAACCGGGTGTAGCACCGGACACCGTCATGGCGGTCACTTCTCCCAGCTTCAACCTGACGAACAAGGCGTATTTCAGCCACCACCAGAAAACCATCCTCATTGATCGGCGCTACGCCTATGTTGGTGGTATCGATGTGGCCTACGGCCGCTACGATGATGAGCGTTTTACGCTCAAGTGCGATGAGGACGGACGGGAGGTCATGAATCGCTACAATCCCTGCATTCCGCCGCTGTTGGCCGTCTCCTTTAGCGAGATGGTGGAACCGAAGGGCCTGATGCAGAGACATCGGCCTTCATCTCCTGGCCTAGCCATGCCACGTCTCCCCTCCTCCCCTTCAATGAAGCCGCCGTCCCTGCCCCGGAAGTCTTTGTGACGAACGACTGGGACAAGCTTAAACGCGGGAAATGGCAGGCCCCTTACCAGGAAGCGGAGGTGATGGACCTCATGACCAATGGCGCTGCGATCGACTCTGCTGCCCCATTCACACTGGATCCTTCCCGCCAAGCGCGTATGCCTTGGCAAGACATGCATGTGCGCATGGAAGGGCCAAGCGTAGCGGATATTCTGAGCAACTTCGTGGACCGATGGAACGCCAGCGGCGGCCCTCGCCTGCCATCGCCCCCTCCAGCACAACAGTTTGCGGCGGCGGGATCGGCTATGGTGCAGGTACTGCGCAGCGCCCCGGCGGGCCTGCGCAAGAAAGAGAATCGCCGCGATGTAAAAAACACTGCCGTCTGCGAGGACCATATCAAGCAAGCAATGTGCAAGCTGATCGAGAAGGCCGATCATTTCATCTACATTGAGAACCAGTTCTTTGTGGGCAAGATGGGGAAGCCGGTTCATGACGCGCCGGGTGATCACGGCAAGGCGTCCAGCCAGGCCCTTTCTCCTGCTGCGAAGTTCATCAATGCGCAGAAGCATGGATTGACCGACTCCGCGCGCCTGATCCTACGCCAAAAGGATCACAATGACGCTGCCACACTCTACGACCCACCGACCAATCCGATCTGCGAAGCCCTGATCAGACGCATCACCCGCGCCATCCTCAATGCTGAGCCAAAGCCCTTCCACGTCTACATCACGTTGCCGGTGCATCCTGAAGGTGATTTCTTCACCACCGCGTCGGTGGCCGTACAAATCTACTGGACCATGCAGACGATTTCCTTCGGCACCAACAGCTTGCTCAACGGTATCCGCCGCGCCTTGCGCGCCCGCCAACTCAGAGACCAAGGCGACAAGAACTACAAGCGCATGTTTGCCGACACCAACCAGGACATGCACAAGGAGCTGGAGCACATTCCGATGGAGGCTTGCTTCGACTACGTCACGCTACTCAATCTGCGCAACTGGGCCAAGCTGGGTGAGCGTTACGTGACCGAGCAAGTCTATGTGCACACCAAGCTGATGATCGTGGACGACCGCTACGCGCTCTTCGGCAGCGCCAACATCAATGATCGTAGTCTCAATGGCGAGGGTGATTCAGAAATTGCGCTGCTGGTCGCAGATCAGAAAAACAGCACGGCCGATCTGTGCGGCGATGGTGTGCAGCGACCGGTCAGGGATTTTGCGCGCAAGCTGCGCATGGATATCTGGCGCAAGTTGTTTGGGATTGGATTGAAGCCAAGTGCTGTTGGTGGCGTTAAACCTGCGGACCACTTGCTGTCGGCGATCGATAAGCCCGCGTGTCCGGCGAGCTGGCGAGCGATTCAGAAACAGGCTGAGGAGAATGCTGCGGCTTATGAGGCGGTGTTTGATTACATTCCTAGGAGCTGGCGATATTCAGCCGCAGGCCAGAAGAAAGCTAGCTCTATCGTCCCAAACTGGGATCCTCAAATACGTCCACCAATTATGGAGATGAAAAATATAGAGAAAATGGGCTATCCGGCCACTTCCTTGCCGCATGAGGAGTCTTTCTGGGTGACTGCGCGACATAACGGCAAAGCGATTGATCATTTAAAGACGATACGAGGTTTTATCTCTGCACTTCCTATCCATTGGTCTAAAGGTGAAAAGAACAATTTTCCTTACCCTACGGGCCTGGTAGCGCGCCAAGAGAGCACTGACCCAGAAAATTACATGGTCGCAGTTGATCGATCAGACATCCTTAAAAGGGAACTGTAGTGACCACTTTCATACGGAAAATTCTGTCCAGTGTTACTGCGGCGATGGTACTCAGCCTGTCAGACAGCAGCGCAAATGCTGAAGAAAAAATCTATTGGCGCACGGATTGCGTAGGCCGAATGCAAATCTCAATCCCTGGAGATGCCGATATTGCGTACACGCCGCCGAAGCTGATGTATGAGGATGATTCAACCCAAATCTACAAATTTCCTGATGGTTCGCGCGCCGGATGGAGTTGGTTTTCGTTGGGTGGGGCAATAAGAATTTCCAATGCCCTCTCTCCTGTGGAAGTCCATCAATTTCGCCAGGAAGCAAAAAAGTTAGAAAAAATGGCTCAGGGCTATGTACTCGAAACTAGCCCGAAAGGAGTTTTTGAAAAAATCTATCTGGATGACAAATCGCAATTTGCGATGCGCGTTAATTCATCTTTTCTTTTCGCCCTCGTATTGAATAATCACGGCGTCACATTGCAATCCTCTACTGTAAAGCACCAAGTTGGCCAGCAATCTCAGCAGCTTAAAGCGATCGTTTCCAATATGACATACCGAGAGAACTTTTCGATCGCAGAACTTCCGGGTGTATGTATGCCCTCTCTCCTGATCAAAGGAACGGAAGGGAAAGGTATTTTGGCAGCGACAACATACCAGTTGAAAGCACACCCAGACATCACCATTCTTCTCGAAGAATCAACCGCAGGAAAACCGGGGAAGTATGAAAGACCGGAGGTATTCACCGCAATCTACAAATCCAATTTCTTCTGGACGCAAGACTACCAAGACTATGACTCCATAGAAAACCTCCTTAAATTCCGACGCCACAACAACATCCCCTTCGCTGGCCAGCGTGCAGTGGAATCCAAGGTTCGAATGATCAGAACCGACAAGATCACCGAAGATTTCGGTTACTTGGTCGTGACCCAGGGTAATCCCGATGCCAAGGTCGACACCCCTGATCTGATGCTCTACGTCATCCGAGACGCCCAGCAAGCCATCAAGCGCGGCATCAAACCGGTCCCAAAGAAGGAATTCTTCAAGCTCGCAAGGCAAATTGCGGATTCCGTCAAACATCGGGGCGCGATTCCTTCCGAAAAATGAAGTTCGCATTTCATGCTCTCGATACTCCCTTAGACAACATGGTGATATTCAAGCCGCACGAGCGGGATAAGTATCTGTGCTCATCTATCTGTGTTCTTCCCAAGCTGATGATCGTGGACGACCGCTACGCGCTCTTCGGCAGCGCCAACATCAATGATCGTAGTCTCAATGGCGAAGGTGATTCAGAAATTGCGCTGCTGGTCGCAGATCAGAAAAACAGCACGGCCGATCTGTGCGGCGATGGTGTGCAGCGACCGGTCAGGGATTTTGCGCGCAAGCTGCGCATGGATATCTGGCGCAAGTTGTTTGGGATTGGATTGAAGCCAAGTGCTGTTGGTGGCGTTAAACCTGCGGACCACTTGCTGTCGGCGATCGATAAGCCAGCATGTCCGGCGAGCTGGCGGGCGATTCAGAAACAGGCTGAGGAGAATGCTGCGGCTTATGAGGCGGTGTTTGATTATATTCCGCGAAGTTGGACGACGACCGGTTCGAATAACTCAAAACACACTAGCTCAATCATTCCAAATTGGGATCGCGAAATAATAAGTCCTGTTACCAAGGAGAAGGGCGCTCCGAAATCTTCGTTACCGTTTTCAGATGCATTCTGGAAGAGCAAACGTTTTGAATTAACTCATTTGAATTCCCTACTAAAGATACGCGGCTTTATTGCTGCGCTTCCGATCCAATGGAGTCGGGGTGAGAATAATCATTTCCCTTATCCGACATCCTTAGTCGCCCAGAATGAAGAAGGAAAGGAAAGGTTGAGCTAGTCGGCCCCTTCCGAAAATTCAGGAACGCAAACCTAAATCTCCCTTTGGACATGAATTCAGTATGAAATCATTATTAGTTTTCCTCTCTCAAATTCTATCAAGAGCTACTTTTTTCATAGTCTTATGCATCCCCGCCCATGCTGACGGACGTATCGATTGGAGAATGGAGTGCGTTGGAAGAATGCAAATCTTGCTACCCGGTCCAACTGAGGTCGCGGTAACACCAACGGACCGCCTATTGAGCGAGGACGGTGATCCGAAACCTAGATTTTCAGACGGAGAAATTGCGGGCTACAGCGACCTGTGGGTCAGTGGCGGATTGCGGATATCAGGCGCCTTGTCAGAGGCGGAACGCCAAACATTATGGAGAGAAGCCCACGCATTTCAAGAGAACATGATCGCAGTCGAAACAGAGCAGGGAAGCCGTCAAGGTGATTTTGAGAAGCTCAACGTCAATGCAAATGAAGCCATCGGGCTACGTAGGCGTCGCTTTTTTCACGCTGCAGCGATGGTCAACACGCATGTTGTTATTTGGAGACTCTCAGTAGAGGATCATGAAATTCAAAACAGTGCCAATACTCTTACTTCTTTGCTTTCAAATATCGAATATCGCGATATCTATTCTGTACCCAAGAAGGATGGCATATGCGCTCCATTTTTATTTTTCCCAAATGTGCGAATGAAGTTGGACCGTATCGTCGCATCAACTTATCGCCTCAAAGAGCATCCGGATATCACTATTTATTTGAAGGATAAAACGGCTGGTAAGGCTGGAAAATACGAACGACCAGAGGTTTTTACCGCCCTCTACAAATCCAACTTCTTTTGGACGCAAGACTACCAAGATTACGACTCCATAGAAAACCTCCTTAAATTCCGTCGCCACAACAAAATCCCCTTCGCTGGCCAGCGTGCAGTGGAATCCAAGGTTCGAATGATCAGAACCGACAAGATCACCGAAGACTTCGGTTACTTGGTCGTGACCCAGGGTAATCCCGATGCCAAGGTCGACACCCCTGATCTGATGCTCTACGTCATCCGAGACGCCCAGCAAGCCATCAAGCGCGGCATCAAACCGGTCCCCAAGAAGGAATTCTTCAGGCTCGCGAGGCAAATTGCGGACTCCGTCAAACATCGGGGCGCGATTCCTTCCGAAAAATGAAGTCCGCGTTTCACGCTCTCGATACTCCCTTAGACAACATGGTGATGTTCAAGCCGCACGAACGAAAAAAACCGTAGTCGCGTAATGTGCCTGTAAGTGCAACCATGCACGGCGTCCCAAGCACGCCCTCATGAACCGGCTGCGCTTTTTCGTCGGTGCTACGCAAATGATTTATATCATTTGCGAATTATCGGATTAAATCATCAACGAATCGACTTATCCCTCACCCAGATAAGCCGCCTTCACCCGCGGATCATCCAGCATCTGCTGCGCCTGCCCTTCCATGGTGATCAGTCCCGACTCCATCACGTAGCCGCGATGCGCCGCCTGCAGCGCCAGCTTGGCGTTCTGTTCCACCAGCAGGATGGTGATCCCCTGTGCCGACACATTGCGGATCACTTCAAAAATCTTCTCCACCATGATCGGCGACAAGCCCATCGAGGGCTCATCCAGCAGCAGCAGCTTGGGATGGCTCATCAGCGCGCGCGCCATGGCCAGCATCTGCTGCTCGCCACCCGACAAGGTCCCCGCCATCTGCGCCGCACGTTCCTTCAGGCGCGGGAAGACCTCGAACCAGCGGTCGACGTCGGCCTGGATCTGGCCCTTGTCATTGCTGGTGTAGGCCCCCATCAACAGGTTTTCCTGGATGCTCATGCGCGTGAAGACGCCACGGCCTTCCGGCACCATCGCCAGCTTGTCCTTGACCAGCTCGAAGGACTTCTTGCCCTTCAACGGATTGCCCATGTAATACACGTGACCATCTACCTTGCTGCTGGGCAGCGTGCCGGTGATGGCCTTCAGGGTGGTGGTCTTGCCGGCGCCATTGGCGCCGATCAGGGTAACCAGTTCACCGTCGTTGACTTCCAGGCTGATGCCCTTGACGGCCTTGATGCCGCCATAGGCCACGCTCAGTTGGTCGACTTTGAGGATGTTCGTTGTCATGTTCTGTGGTCTCGCTTAATGTCCTGCACCGAGGTAGGCCTCGATTACCGCCGGGTTCTTCTGCACGTCGGCCGGCACGCCTTCGGCAATCGGCTTGCCGTAGTCCAGCACCGTGATGCGGTTGCACAGCCCCATCATCAGCTTCACGTCGTGTTCGATCAGCAGGATGGTTTTACCCTCGGCCTGGATTTTGACCAGCAGCTCGCGCAAGGCCAGTTTCTCGGTAGCGTTCATGCCGGCCGCCGGTTCGTCGAGCGCCAGCAGTTGCGGATCGGTCGCCAGGGCGCGCGCGATTTCCAAGCGGCGCTGGTCGCCATACGAGAGGTGACGCGCCGTGCGCTTGGCGAACTGGCCGATGCCCACGAAGTCCAGCAGCTGCTGCGACTTGGCGCGGATCGCCGCTTCTTCGTCACGCGCTGCCTTGTGGCGGAACACGGCACCGAAGACATTTTGTTTGGTGCGCACGTGACAACCGACCATCACGTTTTCCAGCACGGTCATTTCACCGAACAGACGAATGTTCTGGAAGGTACGGGCGATGCCGGCCTTGGCCACCTCGTGCGGGGCGCTCGGCGAATAGGGCTTGCCGTCCAGTTCGAAGCTGCCGGTATCGGGTTGGTACAGGCCCGTGATGACGTTGAAGAACGTGGTCTTGCCGGCACCGTTGGGGCCGATCAGGCCATAGATCTGGCCGCGCTCGATGGTGATGCCCACGCCATTCAAGGCTTGCAGGCCGCCGAAACGCTTGCTGACGTCACGGATCTTGAGCAGTGTTTGTGTCATGTTCTGTGCTCCAGATTAAGCTTTGACTTCGCCGGTGGTACCGACTTTGGTGTGGTCCACTTCGGGACGGTCTTCATGGCGCGGCGAGGGCCACAGGCCAGCCGGACGGGTCAGCATGATGATCACCATGGCCAGGCCGTAGAGCAGCTGGCGCAGCACTTCCGCATCGATCCACACCTTGCCGAAGATCGCCATCTGCAGCGGCTCCACCACGTGGCGCAGCACTTCCGGCAGCGCCGCCAGGATCACGCCACCCAGCACCACGCCCGGAATGTGGCCAATGCCGCCCAGCACCACCATGGCCAGCACGGCGATGGATTCGGTCAGCGAGAAGGATTCCGGCGAGACGAAGCCCTGGAAGGCACCGAACATGGCACCGGCCACGCCACCAAACGATGCACCCATGGCGAAGGCCAGCAGCTTGACGTTGCGGGTGTTGATGCCCATCGCCTTGGCGGCGATTTCATCTTCACGGATCGCCACCCAGGCACGGCCCAGGCGCGAATCCTGCAGGCGGCTCGAGAAGAAGATCACGAAAATGCACAGCACCAGGAACAGGTAGTAGTACGCGTTCACCGACGGCAGGTTCATGCCGAAGACCTTCAGCATCGAACCCGAACCCGGTTCACCGGCCAGCGAGACGCCGAACACGCGGATCGGATCGATCAGGTTGATGCCCTGCGGACCGTTGGTGATGTTCACCGGCGCGTTCAGGTTGTTCATGAAGATACGGATGATTTCGCCGAAGCCCAGCGTCACGATGGCCAGGTAGTCACCGCGCAGCTTCAGGGTCGGCGCACCCAAGAGCGCACCGAAGAGCGCCGCCAGCACGCCCGAGATCGGCACGATCAGCCACAGCGACAAGTGGATGCCGTTCTGCACGATCTGCGGACCGCACAGCCAGACCAGGAAATTGCCGATGGCCGGATAGGTATTGATGAAGGACTCGATCACCGCGGCGAACTGGGGCGAGGCCAGCAGGCCGGCGGTGTACGCACCGATGGCATAGAAGGCGATGTAGCCCAGGTCCAGCAGGCCGGCGAAACCCACCACCACGTTCAGGCCCAGGGCCAGCATGATGTAGAGCAGCGCCATATCCATGATGCGTACCCACGAATTGCCGAAATGCTGGGCGATCATGGGGAAGATGATCATCAGCGCCAACAGCGCCAGCAGGCTGAACCGCGCCTGCTGGGGGTTGCGCTTCATGTCGAAGGTCATGAGAGCCATAGTGTTCTCTTCCGATTTCTTAAGTTTCTAAATTTCTGTTTTTAAGTTTTTAAGGTTTCTACTTTTAAAAACTTAGGCCCGATCCGCCACACGCTCACCCATGATCCCGGACGGGCGCAAGGTCAGCACGATGATCAGCACGATGAAGGCGAAGATGTCCTGGTAGTTGCTGCCCAGGAAGTTGCCGGTCAGGTCTCCGATGTAACCGGCACCCAGACTCTCGATCAAGCCCAGCAGGATGCCGCCCAGCATGGCACCGTAGATATTGCCGATACCACCCAGCACGGCGGCCGAGAAGGCCTTCAGGCCCGGCACGAAGCCCATGGCGAATTGCGCGGTGGAATAGTTGGCAGCCCACATCACGCCGGCAATCGCGGCCAGTGCCGCGCCGATGGCGAAGGTGACGATGATGACGCGGTTGGCGTCCACGCCCATCAAACCGGCGATGCGCGGGTTCTCGGCGGTGGCGCGCATGGCGCGGCCCATCTTGGTCTTCTCCACGATCAGCACCAGGCCGATCATCGCGGCCAGGGCCAGGATGAGCAGCATGATCTGGGTCGGCGAGATCAGGGCACCGGCGATGTTGACCGGGGTCGAGGGCATGATCTGCGGGAACGGCAGCGGGCTGCGGCCCCAGATCATCATGGCGAAGGTCTGCAGCAGGATCGACACGCCGATGGCGGTGATCAGCGGCGCCAGGCGCGGCGCATTGCGCAGCGGACGGTAAGCGATGCGTTCGATCAGCAGGCTGACGATCACGCACACCGGAATGGCTCCGACGATGGCGATGATCAGCTTGACGATGCCCGGCAGGTCAGGGGCAACCTGCTGCACCAATTTGAGGATCGACAGGCCGACCATGGCGCCCACCATCAGGATGTCGCCGTGGGCAAAGTTGATCAGGTTCAGCACCCCGTACACCATGGTGTAGCCCAGGGCGATCAGTGCGTACATGCTGCCTAGCACCAATCCGTTGATGATCTGCTGGATGAAAATGTCCATGAAACGGTGTCTCCTTCAGGAGGATGATTGTTGTGAAACGTCAGGAAACTGCAAGGAAACCGCAAACGCACGGGCGTTCGCGAAAAAAGCGTAAATTATTTATCAAATTAAGCGCGCATGCACGCGCAATTTTCAGATCCCCAGTGTGGTGCGCATCACGCGCGCTGCCGCCAGGTCCCACGCAGCCTGGCCCACGGTCTTGAACACCGGCAGCGCCCCCGCGCTGTCAAGCGTGTTCACCGCCGTCTTGCCGGCCAGCACATCGCCGATGCCGGCCACGCCCGCCCAGTCCACCTTGGCCTGGATCAGGTCGCCTGCTTCGTGATGCGCGCCGGCCAGGTCATCGACCACGATGCGGCGTGCATGCAGCAGGCTGGCCGGGAACTCCACCATGTCCGGCTTGAAGGCACCGACGCCGATGGCCAGCGTATCGGCCGCGATCTGTTCGGGAATCACGGCCACGCGCGACGTGGTCAAGGCAATCACCACATCAGTGCGTGGCAACTCCTGTTGCAACATCTGTGCCGGGAGCGGACTGGCCACCACTTGCGGATGGCGTTCGCTGATGGCCTGGCAGAAAGCCTGGGTACGCGCGAGGTCACGCGCGGCCACCCAGAACTGACGCACACCAAACACCTCCGCCAGTGCATCGGCATGCGCTGCCGCCTGCGCGCCGGTACCGATCAGCAGCGCCGATTGCGGCGTGCGCGGCAACAGCGTGCGAATGCCCAGCAGACTCATGGCTGCGGTGCGGCGCGCCGTGACGGTCGGGCCATCCATCAAGGCCAGGCGGCGGCCGGTATCGGTCTCGAAGGCAATCACCTCCCCCTGAATCGCCGGCAGCTGATGGCGGGCATTGTCGCCATGCACGGTGATGAGCTTGGTCACCGAGAGATCCTCGGCTATGGCCGGCATGCCCAGCAAGACGCTGTTGGCATCAATGGGAACGACCTGGCGTTCCGGTGCGCGGATGGCACCGCTGGCCAGTTCCTGCGCGGCGCGTGCGAGGGCATCGACCAGCGCGGAATAAGGCATTGCCTGCGCGGTCTGGAGGGAGTCGAGGATGTGCATGGGAATCCTGTGGGAAAGTCAGCGCAGGAAGAAACCGGTCGGGAAGGGATCGGACTCTTCCAGCACCCACTGGTTGGTACTCATGATGTGGGCATGGCCGCTCACCTCGGTGAGCGCGCCATCGAAGTCGCCCACCTTGGTGGCAGCAGTCACGCGCACGCCGAAGTTGCTGCCGACGATGCTGCCGTTGACGTAGTTCTGGTTCAGCGCCAATTGTCCGCGCAGGAACAGCTGGGCGGCGCGGCCCGAGGTACCGGTGCCGGTGGGCGAGCGGTCCACTTCGCGGTCGGCGAAGATGCAGACGTTGGACTGGTCCGCGCCGGGGAAATTGGGTTCGCTGTCGATGATGGTGCCATACAGCGTATTGAGGCCCGGCTCCAGCGGATGCGCGATGGCGACCTTGGCCATGACGGCGGCCTTGGTCTCGGCACCCAGCTGGATCAGCTGGCGCACCAGTTCAGGCTTGACGGTGAGGCCGGCCTGCGCCGCGTTGATGTAGTAGTAGAAGGCACCACCGAAGACGATGTCACCGGTGATCTTGCCAAACCCAGGCGTCTCGACTTCGACGTCGCGGCGATAGATGAAGGCGGGCACGTTGTTGAAGCTGACCTTGCCGGCGCGCACGCCATCCCACTCGACGAAGGCTTCGATGAAGCCGGCCGGGGCATCGAAGCAGATGCGGGTCTGCGGCTGGGTGCGTTCGACGTAGCCCATCTCGACCAATACCTTGCCGAGGGCGATGATGCCGTGGCCGCACATGTCGCTGTAGCCTTCGTTGTGGATGAAGATGACGCCGAAGTCGGCACCGGCCGTGACCGGGGGCAGCAGATAGGCACCATACATGTCGGCATGGCCGCGCGGCTCGTTCATCAGGAAGCGGCGCAGGTCGTCGCGATGTTCGCGCAGCCAGGCGCGCTGTTCCAGGATGGTGCCGGCCGGGATCTTGGGCAGGCCCGAGACCACGATGCGCAACGGCTCACCGCCGGTGTGGGCATCGATGGTCTGGACGGTACGGGTATAGCTGAGCATGGTCTTCCTTCCGGGTATGCTGCGGGTCCGCCTGGGCAGAGGGTAACACTGCGGACCGGACATGGGCCCTGCAAGCGGGTACGGCAAGCCGCTCCCGGCCGGTCGGAACCGGCGGGAAGCGGGACACTGCAATGTGGAGCTGGGATCAGGGCCTGGCGCGCCACCCGCGACTGCGGGCGGCAGGATCAGGCCGGGAAAGGACCGATCAGTAGCTGGTCAGGGGAACCGGCAGACCATCCTTGAAGCGATAGACGGTCACGGGCGATTGCTTCAGGTCGTGGTTGGCGTCGAAGTCGTACTGGCCGGCCACGCCCTTGTAGCTGATCTTGGCCATGGCCGGACCGAAGGCTTTCGGATCGACCGAGTTGGCCTGCTTCATGGCTTGCGCGATCAGCATCATGCCATCGTAGAAGGAAACTGCATAGGTTTCAGCAGGACGGCTGTACTTCTTCTGGTAGTCGTCTGCGAAGACCTTGCCATCCTTGGCCTTGTCCAGCATGGTGCCGCCCTGGGTGCAGTAGACGGTTTCACCGATGGCATCGCCACCCAGGCGACCCATTTCCGGCGAACAGATGCCGTCGCCGCCCATCAGGGGCACGTCGATGCCCAGCTGCTTCATCTGGCGCTTGATCGGGCCGCCTTGGGGAGCATAGCCGCCCAGGAACACGGCGTCGGGCTTCTTGCCCTTGATGGAGGTCAGGATGGCGGTGAAGTCGGTGGCCTTGTCGTTGGTGAAGTCCTTGCTGATGACTTCGATGCCGTTGGCCTTGGCGACCTTGGCGAATTCCTCGGCCAGGCCCTGGCCGTAGGCGGTGCGGTCATCGATGACGGCCACGCGCTTCAACTTCAGTTCCTTGGCTGCGTACAGGGCCATCTTGCCGCCCAGTTGGCTGTCGCTGGCAGCCACGCGGAACAGGGTGGCAAAACCTTGCTGGGTGATCTTGGGGTTGGAGGCCA
>Ga0308171_1002904_pt1 | contig 16699 bp, 22 predicted proteins | sample PhyGR1_FD_202135 | JGI IMG/M metagenome (GOLD analysis project Ga0308171, IMG submission 202135) | Phyllosphere microbial communities from UC Gill Tract Community Farm, Albany, California, United States - DLSLSG.R1 | ecosystem: Host-associated > Plants > Phyllosphere > Unclassified | place: USA... | reverse complement strand
CGAAATTGATCTGGGTGGTGAGCTGGCGATAGCCCGGCGCCTCGATGAAGAAATGGACATGGGCGGGGCGGTTGCCGTGGCGGCCGAGCACCTGCATCAACTGGTCGGAGGCGCCGCCGGGCGGCACGCTATAACCGTTGGGCATCTTGGAATGGAACGCATAGCGCCCATCGTCGGCCACCCGGATGCGGCGGCGATTGTTGAACGGCGTCTGCTCGTGGGTCGGGTCGAAGTGTGAGTAGAAGCCCTTCGAATTGGCGTGCCAGACATGCAGGATCGCGTTCCTCACCGGCTCGCCACCCGGCCCCGTGATCCGTCCGGCCATGTAGAGCGTGCTGGTATCGTCGGGATCGTCGGTCAGGTTGGCGTCATTGTCGACCAAGGGCGCACCCTCAACATAGAGCGGCCCCTCGATGGTGCGGGGCGTGCCGCCGCTCTTGCCCGCTTCGGCATCCTTGGCGTCCATATAGAGGTCGAGGAAATGTTCGAGGCCGACGCCGGGCATCAGCAGCCCGAACTCGCCGGCGCCTTTCTGAAGGAAGTTGACCGCGCCCCACACCTCGTTCTCGCTGATGTCATGCTTGACGATCAGCACCATCAGCGACTCCACCAGATCGCGCAGGATCGCCTTGACGCGCGGATCGCCCTTGTCGGAGGCCGTGCCCGCAACGCGGTCGAGCAGGTCCTGGATGGCGGGGGTCTTCACGAAGCTGGTGTCCATCACACTCTCCTATATTCTGTCTGTCCGGCCGCTCGTCGGCGGTCTTGTCGTTCGGGTCGTCAGCGGTCGTCGTCGTGGAGCGACGAGGGATGGCGGCACAAGGCCGTCACCCGGATCGTCATGAAGGGATAGAGCGGCAGGCTCATCAATATGTCGTGCAATTCGCTATTGGAGCCGACATCGAAGATGCTGACATTGGCGTAGCGTCCAACCACCCGCCAGATATGCCGCCAGGTTCCGGCGCGTTGCAGCTCCTGGAACCGCGCCTTTTCCGCCGCCTTCAGCCGAGCGGCCTCGTCTGCGTTGAAGCCCAGCGGGATGTTCACGTCCATTTCGACCTGGAACAACATGGGTCAGCCTCTCCCTGCGACGACATGAAGGGTGGGGGAGCGACGATCGCGGCGGTAAAAGGCGACGCGATCCTCGTCCAATGCGATGCCCAGGCCGGGGCCCGTCGGCACGTTCAGGTGAAAATCGGCATAGCGGAGCGGCTCTGCGAGAATGTCCTCGGTCAGCAGCAGCGGCCCGAACAACTCGGTCCCCCAGGCCAACGAGGGCAGGGTGGCGCAGAGATGCGCCGACGCCGCCGTCCCCACGCCGCCCTCCAGCATCGTGCCGCCATAAAGACCGACGCCGCCCGCCTGTGCGATGGTCGCCACCGCATGGGCAGGGATCAGGCCGCCCGACTGGGCGATCTTGACCGCGAAGACCCGTGCCCCGCCGCACGCCGCAATGACAAAGGCGTCATTGGGGCCGTGCAGCGCTTCATCGGCCATCAGCGGCACGACATGCTTGGCGGACAGCCGGGCCATCGCGGCGTGATCGTGCCGGGCGACCGGCTGTTCGACCAGGTCGACGCCCGCCTCCTCCAGCATCCTCATGCCCAGATCGGCCTGCGCTTCGCTCCAATTCTGGTTGACGTCGACGCGTACGCTGCCCCGGTCGCCGACCGCGCGCTTGATCGCCGCGACATGGGCGACATCGGCGCGCACGTCGCGTTTGCCGATCTTGAGTTTGAAGAGGTCGTGCCGCCGTTCGGCCAGCACCCGTTCGGCTTCTTCGATGTCGCGCGCCGTATCGCCGCTGGCCAGCGTCCAAGCGACCGGCAGCCGATCGCGGACCGCGCCCCCGCCGATCAGCGCGGAGACGGGCACACCCAGCCGCTTGCCCGCCATGTCGAGCAGAGCGGTCTCCACCGCGCATTTGGCGATGTGATTGCCGAAGACGCTCTTGCCGATCTTGGCCATGGCCGCGCCGACCTGCGCGGCGTCACAGCTCTTGAGGACGGGGGCGATGTACGTGTCGATGGCCAGCTTGATGCCTTCGGGGCTCTCCTCGCCATAGCTGAGGCCGCCGATGGTCGTGCCCTCGCCGATCCCCTCGACACCGTCGGAATCGCGCAGCCGGACCAGCACGATCGACTGGTGGTGCATGGTCGCCATGGCGAGCACATGCGGCCGGATCGTCGGGATGTCGACGATATAGGTATCGACCTCGGCGATCGTGGCCATGCCTTCTTCCTATCCCAATTCTTCTAAATTCCTCCTGAAGCTATGCCTGCCGCTCTGGACGCGCAAAGATCATTATGGTCTGCTTGCGATACTTGGAGAGTATGAGCCCATGGACCTGCGCCAACTTCGCTACTTCGTCACCGTCGCCGCCGAGCGGAATTTCAACCGCGCGGCCGAGCGGCTGCATATGGCGCAACCCCCGCTCAGCCGGTCGATCCAGCAACTGGAGGCGGAGGTCGGCGCGACGCTGATCGACCGGACCAGCCGCCCGCTCGCGCTGACCCCGATGGGGCAGTTGTTCCACGATCAGGCGGTACAGGTGCTGCGGCGGGTGGACGATATGCGCACGATGATGGACGCGGCGATCGCGACCGACCGGCGACGCTTCACCATCGGTTTCGTCGCCTCCACCATCTATGCGCGCCTGCCCGCCCTGATCCGCGAGTTCCGGGCGGAGATGCCCGATGTCGAACTGACGCTGGTCGAAAGCCCGACGCTGGACCAGATCGCGGCGCTGAAGGAAGGTCGGATCGACATCGGTTTCGGGCGTATCCGCTTCGATGACCCGGCGGTCCGGCGCACCGTGCTGCGCCGCGAGTCGCTGGTCGCGGCGGTGCCGATGGGAAGCCCTTTGGGGCGGGACGGTGCGCCGGTGTCGCTATCGGCCCTGGCACGCGAAAAGCTGGTCCTCTATCCCAGCGCGCCGCGCCCCAGCTATGCCGATCAGGTCCTGTCGCTGTTCCACGACAACGGCCTCAGCCCCGACCGTATCGTCGAGGCGCGCGAGTTGCAGATCGCCATCGGCCTGGTCGCGGCGGAAGAAGGGGTGGCGGTGATCCCGGAGTCGGTGCGCAAGGCGCGGACCGAGGATGTGCGCTATCTCGAACTGGTCGAACCCGCCCATTCGCCGATCATCATGAGCCACCGGGTCGGCGACGCCTCGCCTGAACTCCGCGCCTTTCTGCGGATCATTGCCCGCAAATATACCGACTGGGGCTATGCTGTGCCCGAGGCGCTGCTGGCGGATCGCGAATAACGTGCCGTCGAGACGCTGACCTGGGAGAGGATGAGAGGATGGACATAAGGCAGCTGCGCTATTTCGTGACCGTCGCGCAGGAAAGCAATTTCACCCGCGCCGCCGAGCGTCTCCATATCGCCCAGCCGCCGCTCAGCCGCCAGATCCAGCAGATCGAAGAACGGGTCGGCGCGACCCTGATCGACCGCTCCGCCAAGCCGATCCGGCTGACGCCCATCGGCCATCTCGTCTATGATCAGGCGATCAGCATCCTGGCCCGCATGGCCGACATGGATGCCATGATCGCGAAGGCCGTGGTGTCGCAGAAGCGGCGCTTAGCGATCGGCTTCGTCGCCTCCACCATCTATTCGCGCCTGCCCGCGATCATCCGCGCCTATCGGGAGGCGATGCCCTCGGTCGACCTGTCGCTGATCGAAGGCGGCACCCTGTCGCAGATCGCCGCGTTGAAGGAAGGGCGGATCGATGTCGGTTTCGGGCGCATCCGGTTCGAGGACGACGCCGTGGCGCGCGTGGTGCTGCGCGAGGAGCCGCTGATCGTCGCGCTCCCGGCCTCGCATGTGCTGGCGGCGGGCGGGCCGGTGTCGCTGGTGTCATTGGCGGCGGACCCGCTGATCCTCTATCCCAATGCGCCGCGACCGAGCTATGCCGATCAGGTGGTCGGGCATTTTCGCGATCTGGGCGTCACCCCGGTGATCGCCCATGAGGTCAGTGAGTTGCAGATCGCCATCGGCCTGGTCGCGGCGGGGGAGGGGTTCTGCGTCGTCCCCGCCTCGGTCCGTCGATCGCGCGTCGACGGCGTTCGCTATCGCCAGCTGGTCGAGCCGGTCGCCTCGCCGATTATTATGAGCTTTCGCAAGGACGACCGCTCCCCCGAACTCCACGCGATGGCGGCGGTGATCCGCGAGCGATACGGCGTATGGGATTATCCGGTCCCCGACGCGATCCTGCGCATGACCGGCCAGGGGGAGGCGAGCTGAGCCAGGCCAACCTTTCAGGTATGGCGATCATATGGAGTTGGTGTTGGACGTGCGTGACGCGTCCCGACATTCTGCCCCCACGAAAGCGAAATCGCTTCGGGACAAGTCGCACGACAGATCGCGACGGCAGATGGAGAGGAAGCAGAAAATGGCTTCTATATCATACCGATATTGGGTCGGGCGGCGAGAGGGCCGCGCACTGGCAGGGCTGGCCGGACTGTGCCTCATGCTGCCCATGGTGGCGCAGGCCCAGCAGTCGCCGACGGACGGCAAGGAGCGGCGCTTCTATGTCAGGCTAGGCGCGGCCCGCATCATGTTCGACGAAAAGGCCGAGGTGAAGCTGGCGGGGCAGACCCTGCCGGGTGCGAATGCGACCGCGTCGAACAATAACGGCATCAGCCTCGACATCGGCTATTTCCTGACGCCCAATGTGTCCGTCGCCGCCACGGTGGGCGTGCCGCCGACCAGCACGCTGACCGCGTCGGGCACGCTCGCCGGGGCGGGCACGCTGGGCAAGGTCACCTATGGTCCGGGCCTCTATAGCCTGCGCTATCATTTCGGGCGTCCGGGTGGAGTGCGGCCCTATATCGGCGGCGGCCTGAACTGGACGATCATCTTCAAGACCGAAGACGGCGTGCTGAAGGACTTCCGCACCAGCAACACGCTGGGCCCCGCGATCACCGGCGGCATCGACGTGCCGCTCAACGAGCGGATCGGCGTGTTCGGCGCGGTCAGCAAGGTGTGGACCAGCACCAACGCCCGCTTCCGGCTCGACACGCCGAATGGCCTCGTGCCGGGCACCGCGCGGGTGCGGCTCGATCCGCTGATCGTGCAGGCCGGCCTGCAATATCGCTTCTGATCCCCTCGGTTCGAACAGGAAGACATGTCATGACCGTCACCGATATCATCCTGATCCATGGCGCCTGGAACCGCGGCGCCTGCTATGACGCGGTCGTCCCGCTTCTCGAAGCGCGGGGCTACCGCGTCCACGCACCCGACCTGACCGGCCACACCCCCGGCGATGGCGGCCATTTGTCGGTCGTCGATATGGAGCACTACACCCGCCCCGTCGCCGAGATCATGGCGCGGGCGGAGGGCGAGTCGATCCTGCTCGGCCATAGCATGGGCGGATCGTCCATTTCCTGGCTGGCGCAGCATCATGCCGACAAGGTCGCGGGGCTGATCTACCTGACCGCGTTCCTGACCGCGCCCGGCGTGACGCCCGAGACGTTCGTTCTGCCCGGCGAGTCCAACCGGGGTACCCCGCACGCGCTGGACCTGATCCAGCCGGTCGATGACGGGCGCGGGTTGCAGGCGGACTTCACCCGGCTGGAGCGTTTCCGCGAGGTCTTCATGGGCGACTATCCCGGCGAGGGGATGCCGCCCGCCGAGCAGTTCATCCAGACGCAGACGACCGTGCCCTTCGGCACGCCCAACCCGATGGAGGGCCGCGCCCTGGCGATCCCGCGCCTGTATATCGAGGCGCTGGACGATGTCGCGATCCCCATCGCCGTGCAGCGCCAGATGCAGAAGGAATTCCCTGGCCCGGTCGCGGTCGTGTCGCTCCCGGCCAGCCATGCGCCCTATTACTCGATGCCCGAGCGACTGGCCGAGGCGATCGCCGATTTCGCCGACGCACCGGCCGAGTTCGGCCGGACGGCCACGGCCGCCTGAACACAGAGGAGCCATTCATGAAGATCGCGATCATCGGCGCCGGTATCGGCGGACTTACCCTCGCGCTGGCGCTGCAGGCGCGGGGGATCGAGGCGACGCTGTACGAGCAGGCCGCGGAACTGAGCGAGATCGGCGCGGCGGTCGCCCTGTCGGCCAATGCCACCCGCGAGTTGCAAAGGCTCGGCCTGATCGACCAGTTGGAACGGACCGGCGTCGAGCCGACCGAGCTCATTTATCGCGATGGCCTGTCTGGTGATCGCCTGGCGTCCCATGCCGTGCGCAAGGGCGGTGCCTATCGCGATCGGTTCGGCGCGCCCTATCTGGGCATCCACCGCGCCGATTTGCAAACGACGCTGGGCCACGCGGTCGGGCGGGAGCATATCCATCTGGCCCACCGGCTGGAGCGGATCGAGACGGTGGGCGAACGGGTCGAGCTTCACTTCGTGGGTCGCGATCCCGTCGACGCCGATATCGTGGTGGGCGCCGACGGTGTTCGCTCCATCACCCGGCAATGGGTCGGCGGACAGCCGCTGCGCTATTCCGGGACCAGCGCGTTTCGCGGCATCGTGCCGGTCGAGCGGCTGGGCGCCTTGCCCGACCCCCAGGCCATCCAGTTCTGGATCGGCCAGGACGCCCATCTGCTGCATTATGCGATCGGCAGCGAGGGCGGCCACGTCAACTTCTTCGCGGTGGTCGAGGGGCCGACCGCCTGGCCCGATCGCGGCGGTACGGTGCCGATCGAGCCCGGTGAAGCGGTGGCGGCCTTTGCCGACTGGCACCCGGCCGTCCGCCAGATGGTTGCGGCGGGCGATGTCGAGCGGCGCTGGGGCCTGTTCGTCGCCCCGCCGCTTCGCCACTGGCATCGGGGGCCGGTCGTCCTGATCGGCGATGCCGTCCATGCCATGCTGCCGCATCATGGGCAGGGCGCGAACACGACGATCGAGGATGCCATCACCTTGGCGACGATGCTCGACGGTCTGACGTCGTCCAACCGCGATGCGCGCTTTGCCGCCTATCAGAAGGAGCGGGCCCTTCGCACCCGCCTCATCCAGCGCAGCTCATGGGATGCCAATCGCGCGCTCCATACCGATGCCGGCCTGCCTGATGCGACCCGGCATCGCGCCATTCACCGCTTCCCTGAACGCTATGGCTGGATCCACAAATTCGATGCGTCCGCGCGATTGTCGGGTATGCCTTACGCCGGTGTAGTGCGCCACTGACGGCATTGGCAGCCGCTGGTTCAAACGGTGGCGCATCGGTATGGCGGATGGGCATTGGAGAGACAGTGTTGTTGCCCCCTAAATGCCTGACGGGGCCGCGCGGGTTTGCGTGATGTACTCGCGGGGCGAGCGGTAGCCCAGCGCCTTGGGCGGGTGGACCCGGAGGAGACCTCGCCGTCCTTGTAACGCCTGGTCGTATGCTCAGTCATATGCCTCACTCTTATCCAAGAACGAGGCCCTGTCAGGTCATTTAAGGGGCCATCTCGCTGACAGGCCCTAGTGCTAAATTTAGAACATATCCTCCGCAACAAGCCACGCGTAAGGAACAGGGTCCTATTGTTCTGGCGTGCTTCGCCATCGACGGTGCTCCGTGAAGCGGCTCGGCGGGGCGCCTTCCTCTCGCTGTGGCTCAATTCCGCGAGATTCCAGCAAAGCGATCAATTCGGCCACGACACCATTGCGGTCGCGAACGAAACGCGAGGCGAAGCAGCGCCACACGGTCCAACCCGCCCGCTCCAGCATGCGTTGGCGGGCCATGTCGTGCGGCCATTGATCAGGGCCATGGTATCGGTCGCCATCGCATTCGATCGCCAGTCGCCGGTCGTTCTCGCCCTCGACAACCAAGTCGATCCGCTTGGTACCCACCGGCACCTGTGTGTCGACGCGATAACCCCGTTCGACCAGAAGGTCGTACATTTCGATTTCGAATGGCGACTCGCATCTGACCCGGCGATCGGCGACCATGGTGGTGTCGCCCGCAAAGGGTGCATGGAAATGCTCGATCAGGCTTCGGCGGAGTTTGTCGGCCGGACGCAAATCCTCCAACTCCACCGAGCGGACCAGCACCATCCGGTCGCGCGCCCGTGATGCGGCGACGTTGAAGCGCTGCTCATAGCCAGGCCGGACAGGCCGCTGCTCTTCCCATCCGCGACCAGCGAAATGAACATGATGTCGCGCTCGTCGCCCTGAAAGGCTGCGGGCTCGCCCACGCGAATGTTGTGAAGCAACTGGACTTCGGAGCCCAGCACCTGCTCGATCGCTGTCATGATCGCGACGGCCTGTTCTTGGCCGAGCAACGTGGTCACGCCAATCGAGCGCTTGTGCATCGCCGGATCGTCGGCGATGCGACCGATGGCATCGACGATACAGTCGACCTCGGGCGGATTGACCTTCCCCCGGCGATAGCCGTCCTCGACCAGAATATCGACCAGCGGCGGATCGAGCCGCTCGGATGCCGATGGCAGGCGCAGCGGTACTAGGGTCAGGACTCGTTGATCATAGCCAGAAGATGACGGTGGCAGCGAGAGCAACGGCGGAGAAGAAGGCCGTGGGGCAGCGATCGTAGCGGGTAGCGACCCGGCGCCAGTCCTTGAGGCGGCCGAACATGATCTCGATGCGGCTGCGGCGCCTGTAGCGACGCTTGTCGTACCTGACCGGCTCGTTGCGTGATCGCCGGCCCGGGATGCAGGGCTGGATGCCCTTGGCCTGGAGGGCGTCGCGGAACCAGTCGGCGTCGTAGCCGCGGTCGCCGAGCAGCCATTGCGCTTTTGGCAGGTCGTCCAGTAGGGCTGCCGCGCCGGTGTAGTCGCTGACTTGGCCCGCGGTCATGAAGAAGCTCAAGGGGCGGCCGTTCGCGTCGGCCACGGCATGGAGCTTGGTGTTCATGCCGCCTTTGGTCCGACCGATCAGACGGCCGAGAGCCCCTTTTTAACCCGCAGGCTCGATGCCGTGCGGTGCGCCTTCAGGCAGGTCGCATCGATCATGATGGTCTTCGGTTCGGCATCGCCTGCAGCCAGCCCCTCCATCATGCGCGTGAACACGCCACGCTCGCCCCAGCGCTTCCACCGGTTGTACAGCGTCTTGAGAGGACCATAGGCGCTGGGCGCATCTCGCCAGCGCAGCCATTGCGATTGACGAAGACGATGCCGCTCAACACCCGCCGGTCATCCACCCGAGGCTTGCCGTGGCTCTTGGGGAAGAACGGCCGCAGCCGCTCCATCTGATCGTCCGTCAGCCAAAAAAGGTCGCTCATTCCGGTCTCCTCGCGGAGCTGAATCAGATCGAGACGCTCACATCAATGGGTCCTGAGCCTAGGAGTGCATCGTAATCGGACGTCAGCGCGCCAGAAATGGTGCTGCTGCAAGTCCATCGAATATGAACTGAACGGCGAGCCCGGCGAGGAGCACGCCGGACATGCGGCCCACGACGTCGGCGCCGGTACTGCCAAGCAGTCGGACAAGGCCGTCCGCGGCCAGCATCGCCAGCCAGGTCAGGAGGGCGCAGGCGACGATCATGCCCATCACGCTGCCGGCTTCGATCAGGCTCCTGGTACGGCCCATGACCAGCACCGCTGCCGACAGGCTGCCGGGGCCTGCAATCAAAGGGAATGCCAAAGGGAACACTGCGATATCGCCGGGCTGCTCAGCCTCACGGCGCTCGCCTTCGCTGATGGATGACATACCAGGGCTGGAGAAGGTGAGGGTTAAAGCCTGAAGAAACAGAAGCACGCCGCCCGCCACGCGAAAAGCGGGCAGGGAAATATGCAGCAACGAAAGAACGACGCCGCCGGCAAGGGCGAAGAGGAGCAGCACGGACAGGGCGATTAGGACCGAGCGGGCGGCAAGGCTCATCCGGTCGCGGCGGTGTATCCCGGACGTCAGGCCAGCGAAAACGACAGCGGTCTCGACCGGACCGATCGTGACGATGAGGGTGATGAAGCTCGAAAGGATGCCGGATGGCGTGTGCATGACCGCCTCTCATTGCCGAAAAGGGGAGGAACGTCGCCGGGAGCGGTACTTGAGCTGCTCCCGGCGCCCGTCTTCGAAGTCGATGTATAGGTTATATTTCTATACGGCCGAGGCCGCGGCCAATGTTCGGAACGGCGCATCGCCGTTCAAACCGTGACAGGCGCGGCGCGGAGCCGGCGATCCTCTCACCTCGAACGGCAGGCCTTCGCGCCGGCAATAGCGCTCGGCCGCGTCGAGGTCGGGAAAGCGAAGTTCGATCTGTGCAAGCGGATCGCCGCCGCCGGTCCATCCGATGAGCGGATCGGCGCGCGGAGGCCAGCGCTCGGCGAAGCGCAGCCGCCAGCCTCCAGTTTTCACTCGCCCCGCCTGATGGGCCAAAATCGGCACAGGCTCGACGATCGCCAGGGCGTCGGGCGGCAACGCACTCGCGTAGCTGGGACCGGACTGGCGATTGTCATTAGCGGCGATTGCCGTCGCCATACCCCCAGGCAGTCGGGGGCGCGGCCCGGGACCGAGGTCCCAGGCCTGTGCCTCATGCCGCCTTGCCATTGATCGGGATGCGGCGAATGTCTTGCTTCGCCGCCTCCGTCTTCGGCAGGGTGACGGTGAGCACGCCGTTCCTGAACGTGGCGACCGCCTTGTCGCGGTCGACGCCCCTTGGCAGGCCGATGCGCCGCTCGAAGCGTCCGTAGCTGCGCTCGGTATAGCCGCGATCCTTGTCCTCGACCTCGGACTTCTTCTCGCCGCGCAGCGTCAGCACGCCTTCCTCGACGGTGATGTCGACATCCTTTTCGTCGAGGCCGGGAAGTTCGGCCGTGACCCGGATGTCCCTGTCGGTCTCGGCCAGCTCGAGGTTCGGCCAGGACGCGCGGCCGAACTGCCCAAGCGCCGGCACACCGAAACCGCGGAAGACATCGTCGAACAGCCGGTTCACCTCGCGGTGCAGCGAGAGCAGCGGATGGGTATCGTCCTCGCGGCCGCGCTCGGCGCTGACCGGGATGGGGAGCCGGTTCTCTTCCCGGCTCCAGGGAATGAGATCACGAAAAGCCATGACAATCTCCTTTCTCTCTGAAGATGGGGTGGAACCTGCCGGCAGCCGACACAGGGGCGGGACCGGCAGGCTGGTGCGGCTTGGGATCAGGCAGCCTCGCTCACCGTGTCCCGCGCCGCGCCGATCCGATCCTGGGCGGTCGACCCGCCACGAATTTCGATCCGGCGCGGCTTCATCGCCTCAGGCACTACGCGCTTGAGTGCGATGCTGAGCAGGCCGTCCTTGAAGCTGGCATCGCCCGCTTCGACGAAGTCGGCGAGATGGAAGCACCGCTCGAACGAACGGGCGGCGATGCCGCGATGCAGATACTCGCCCTTGCCGTCGTTCTCGGCGTGCTTGCCGGTGACGGTCAGCAGGTTCCGCTGCGCCACGACCTCAATGTCCTCGGGGCGGAAGCCGGCAACCGCCAGCGTGACGCGATAGCTGTTCTCGCCGTCCCTGACGATGTCGAAGGGCGGATAGCCATCGTCCTCGTGGGCCCCAGCCTCGAGCAGGTTGAAGAGGCGGTCGAATCCCACCGTGGAGCGCCTGTAGGGCGCAAAGTCGAAATTGGTTCTCATCTCCAAATCCTCCGAATTGAGCAATTTGGGCATGAGATGCGCCGGAGAGAGCCGACGCTCTCACATGTCCCACCGGACCCGGTTTCCAGCGTCCGGCGACAATGAGCTAGTAAATTCGAAACGCGCTTCAAGAGAAAAAATTGCAGGATTTGGCCGTGGGGTGAACTGTCCCTTGTGAAACGAGGTTGCCCTTGAAAATACGATGGCGGGAACAAGATCAGGCGTGCGGACCTGGCCCCTCTGACGGCGGCTGTTCGAGCCTCCGTGATGGCGGACCGCATCGAGCGCGCTCGGTGCAGGATCGCAGGCTTCAAGCCCAAGCCCCCGAGTGCCTCATCAATTGGGAAACAATGGAGTGAGGCATGAACAGACCATTCGACTTTACGACCTATCCGCCCCCTGCGTCTGCGCGGGCGGCAAGCCCGGCGGTGTACGATGAGGGCCTGCGCCGGCACATGCTCGGCATCTATCGCAACATGGCGCTCGGCCTCGGCATCACCGCGCTCGTCGCGCTGCTGATCGCGAGCACGCCCACGCTCTATCAGCCGATCTTCGGCACGCCGCTCAAATGGGTGGCGATCTTCGCGCCGCTGGCCTTCGTGCTGTTCTTCTCGTTCCGGGTGGAGCGGATGACGATCGGGCAGGCGCGGACGGCCTTCTATGCCTTCGCGGCGGTGATGGGCGTGTCGATGGCGAGCATCTTCCTCGTCTTCACCGGCACCAGCATCGCGCTGGCCCTTGCGAGCGCGGCGGCGGTCTTCGCGGCCATGAGCCTGTGGGGCTACACCACCGATGTCGACCTGTCGCGTTGGTCGACCTTGCTGACGGTGGGCCTGCTCGGCGTGGTGATCGCCAGCCTCGTCAACCTGTTCGTCGGATCCTCGACGCTCCAGCTCGTCTTTTCGATCGTCGGCGTGCTGGTGTTCACCGGCCTGACCGCCTGGGACACGCAGCGGCTGAAGAGCGAGTATCTGGCCTATGCCGGGAGCGAACCGGCCGACAAGCTGGCGGTGGTCGGGGCGCTTGGGCTCTACCTCAACCTCCTCAACCTGTTCCAGCTGCTGCTCGGCCTGTTCGGGCAGCGCGACGAGTAATGGGGCAACGATATGTCGACCATCGCGCATAATCATAGCCAAGCCGGTGCGGGCGGCGAAGCCCGCGCCGGCGTGTCGCTGCTGCGCCGCAACTGGGGATGGTTCGTCGTCCGCAGCGTCCTCGCGCTTGTCCTCGGCGTCGTGGCCATCCTGTTTCCGGTGAGCGCGCTGTTTGCCTTCACCATGGTGTTCGCCGCCTATGCCGGCGTCGACGGCCTGCTCTCGACCATCGCCGGCGTGCGGGGCGCGACCCGCAAGGACGAGCGCTGGTGGGCGCTCGTCCTGCGCGGCATCATCGGTATCGCCGTGGCGGCGCTGTTCGTCCTAATGCCCTTTGCCGCGACGATCGGCTACGCGCTGATGACGCTTGGCATGTTGAGCGCCTGGGCCATCCTGACGGGATTGCTGGAGGTCTTCGCGGCATACCGGCTGCGCAAGGAGATCGAAGGCGAGTGGCTGCTCGGCCTGTCGGGCGTGCTTTCCATCGTGCTGGGGTTGGCGGTACCGATGGCGCTCGCCATGAATCCGCTCGCCACGATCCTGTCGGTTGCCTGGGTGATCGCCGGCTATGCGATCGTCGCCGGCGTCGTGCTGATCGGCCTGGGGCTGCGCCTGCGGCGGCGAAAGGAAAGGAAGCCGGAGGAAGGAGCGCAGTCCCTGTGAGTCCGCGCGCGTCCAATCTGCGCCTGCCGCGCCGCTGGCTGGCCCTGCTAATCGCTACCGGGCTCGCTTCCGGTGTGGCGGGCGGGGCCGCGGTAGCGTGGCTCGAGGCCGAGCCCCCAGCAACCACTGCCAGCGCCCCCCTTGCGAGCGATGCGGTTCCGCTGAACAGGTTGACGGTCGCGCCGCTCATCGCAAGGGTCGCACCCGCCGTGGTCAACGTGGCGGTGCTGCAGGCCTCGCCCTATGCGCAGAACCCGCTGCTGCGCGATCCCTATTATCGCTTCTTTCTCGGCGTGCCCGATGAGGCGCTGGCACCGCGGATATCGGCGGGGTCGGGGTTCGTGGTGGATGCGGCACATGGGCTGGTGGTCACGAACCATCATGTCGTCGAGAACGCCCGCGCCATATCCGTCCGGCTCGGCGACCATCAGGTCGAGGCCGCGTTCCTCGGCAGCGATCCTGCCACTGACATCGCCGTGCTGCGCATTCCGCCGCGCGGCCTGAAGCAGATCCCGCTCGGCGATTCCGACCGCACGCAGGTGGGGGACTATGTCGTCGCGATCGGCAATCCGTTCCAGGTCGGCCAGACCGTTACCGCCGGGATCGTCAGCGCGTTGCGCGCGCCGTCCGATGGCGGACCGCGCTACGTCCAGACCGACGCGCCGATCAACCCGGGCAATTCGGGCGGCCCGCTCATCAACATGCGCGGCGAGGCGATTGGCGTGAACAGCGCGATCATCGCGCCCGGCGGTGGCAATGTCGGTATCGGTCTGGCGGTGCCGTCGCGGGTGGCGCGGCAAGTGGTCGAGCGCATTTCGCACGTGCGGTTGGATCGATAGTGCGGGTCGACGCTGCAAACAGGCCCGTTCCTGTGCGGACACGGAATGGTGCTGGTCCATAAAGCTGCACCTCCCGCGGCAGGGTGTCACGGTAATATGGAGGCCGGACCTGGACCGTTGAGCCGCCTCGGAGGAAAGCGAGCAGCCAGATTGGCCAGACGTGGTTCCATTGCGGACGTAACGGCGACCAGTGGGACTGAAGATCCTGCTTCCTGACCGCTTGAAAGCGCGCTAAAGTCAGCAAGCTTCATCACCTTCGCGACGGGTCCGACTATGGACGTCGCATGTCCCCTGAGTGTTTGCGCGACCTGGCGTCGCAACCTAGTGGTTTGCCTATCCGCGGCTCCCCTCGTTTTGTCCCGATCCTCTTGGGAGAAGGGAAGGGGGCGGTGTCGGGTGTCGTATGGCTGGATTGAATCCCGACACCGCATCCGGGCTGCCGCGGTTCATTCGCGTGCGGCGGTTCGCTGAAGTCAGCGGCTATTCCGAACGGGCGATCCATCTGAAAATCCAACGCGGCGTCTGGCTGGACGGACGCCAGTACCGCCGCGCGCCCGATGGCTCGATCTGTATTGATCTGGAAGGATACTATCGATGGGTGGAAGGCAAAGAGGGACCGGCGTCGAGCCGTTGAAGTCATGCATTCGTGTGACGTTCGTGTTCGCGGGCAAGCGTTGCCGCGAGACATTGCCGCTGGCACCGACGGCCCCCAACATCAAGGCGACCGAGCGGCTGATGGCCCGTGTTTTCCAGGAGATCGAACTCGGCGTCTTCGATTACGAGGCGGCGTTTCCGCATTCCAAACGGGCAGCGACCGGTAGTGGCTTCACCAGCTACGCCGAAACCTGGCTGACGACGATCGTTGCCGAAAAGTCGACGATGCAGGGCTATGAGTACGCCGTCCGCAAACTCTGGGGACCGATCTTCGGCGAACGGCAACTCGCCAGCATCAAGACGAGCGAGATCAAGCGCGAGATCGCCAACCTGGCAAAGCGCGTGAGCGGCAAGACGGTCAACAACAACCTGATCCTGCTACGCGCCATCTTCGAGATGGCGATCGACGACCGCCTGATCGAGCGGACGCCGATGGAGCGCATCGGCAGCCTGTCGCACCAGCAGCCGGTCCCCGATCCATTCGACCGTGACAAGATGGAGCAGATCATCGACTTCATCCGTCACCGCTACGATCCGCAGATCTGGCACTGGTATGAGTTCGCCTTCGGAACCGGAATGCGGCCGAGCGAACAGATCGCGCTCCAGTGGCGGGACGTCGACTGGAAGCGGCGCACGGTGCGCGTGCAACGGGCACGGGTGCGCCATGTCGAGAAGGGGACCAAGACGTCGAGCGTCCGCGACGTCGACCTGACCGACCGGATGATGGAGGTGCTTCAGCGGCAGAAGGTGCATAGCTTCATGCGAGGCGGCGACTCGCCGATCTTCCTCAACCCGGTAACTGGCACACCATGGCCTGACGTGCAGGACCAGCGAAAGCTTTACTTCCACCCTGCGCTTCGGGCGCTGGGGATACGCAGCCGGGATGCATATCAGACCCGTCATGCCTATGCGACGACGGCCCTGATGGCAGGGGTCAACCCGGCCTATATCGCGCGGCAACTCGGCCACACGAACCCGACAATGCTGTTCAAACACTATGGGAAGTGGATCGACGGTGCCGAAGGCGGTACCGAAGCGGCAAAGCTCAACGCACTTCACAAACCCCGCAAACCCGGCGCGGCGACAGGTTAGACGTAGCTGCGACCGGTTGGTTTGATCGAGACCGTCACGCGACCTTCATGTCCCTCCGGCATTATCGGATCGAGTTCGATGATCGCCGCGAGTCCGAAGCTCGTCGCGATGAAATGAAGCTCCTCGATCTCCTTGCCGTGCAGTTGCGTCTGCATGACCTCGACGAGCTGGGCGCGGTCCTGGCGCGTCCGCGACGGTGCGTCGATCAGGCCCTTGTCACCGATCGCTTCGGCCAAAGCGGCTGCGAATGCAGTCCGAACGAGGGATAACTCGACGTCCTCGTCATCATCAAACTCGAAGGAATCAGGAACAACCTCGTGGCCGACGGCAAAGCTGTCGGCCGAGCCATCCTGCTCAGCCGGTGCTTGAGAAGGCATATCACCATTTTCTCGTGCTGCGGGTGAGGCCATCGGGCGGGGCTCCTCAGAGTGGCAATTTCGCGCATCTCCCACGAAACTCCCACGGCGACCGCGAAAAGCCAGTAATTTCAACAACTTAATTGGTGACCCTACGGGAGAAATCACCATGCCATCGGAAGCTAAGAAATTCAGATGTTTAGATCGGGTGCCCCCAAAGACTTTATACCAGTGGGCTCGACCTATTCTTATACCTGCTCACCGTCCGCACCCCGACCTTGCCGGGGTATGTTTCGTCATAGGCCCTCGTCGCCTCCCAGTCATTCAGTATTGCGGATTATCACCAGCGACCTAGAAATTTCGGGGTTTGGGTGGAGGCACGAACCCGCTGCGCGGGAGGGGCGTGCGGCGCACGGTTGAGGTGACATCGCGGGCGTTGCGCGCCGGTTGAGCGTTTCGGGCGGCAGGCAGAGCATCGGGGTTCCACGAAAGGACCCCTGCCAT
>Ga0308171_1002897_pt1 | contig 16716 bp, 16 predicted proteins | sample PhyGR1_FD_202135 | JGI IMG/M metagenome (GOLD analysis project Ga0308171, IMG submission 202135) | Phyllosphere microbial communities from UC Gill Tract Community Farm, Albany, California, United States - DLSLSG.R1 | ecosystem: Host-associated > Plants > Phyllosphere > Unclassified | place: USA... | reverse complement strand
ATAATGGTTTGCCATTCTACGGTGGACTGTTGTACAGAATGAATTTCAATCCGTATCAAACTATAAGGCTTAATCTGGGATTCAGCAATGTCCAATTCGATGACAGGTATGCGAAGGAGAACTACAGAAGGATGAGGCAGTTGAGAGGAACCAATTCGGTTTTCTCGGCAGATCTCCTTTTCGAGTATAACTTCTTACCAGTTAATGATGAGCAGGTAAGCATGATCAGTCCTTACATTTTTGGAGGGCTGTCGGCTTTGTATATGAATGCTTCGAAACCTGAGCTTACGATCAATTCTGTGAATGATGTACTTGTCAATTACAAACAGGACAAAAGCTTCACAATGGGCTTGCCATTCGGGATCGGACTTAAGTATAAATTTAATTATAACTGGGCATTGTCTGGGGAATTCACTTTCAGACCTACTTTCTCCGACCAGGTGGACTACAGTTCATTGGAAGAAAAAGATGTGAAAGTTTTGAGAACATCACTCGACGAAGATCAAACAGCTGCCATCGTCCAAGGTTTTATACAACAAAGAAATATAGGTAATCCAAATTCAAAAGATTGGGTCAATTCTGCAACACTTATTTTGTCTTATTCTTTTGGAAGACCACCTTGTTATTGTAAATAATGTTATGCAGGATTTAAAAACACTTATTAATAAAGACAATTTGCCTCAACATGTTGCTGTCATAATGGATGGTAACGGAAGATGGGCGAAATCCAGAGGTGAGGAAAGAACCTTTGGACACAAAAACGCCATCACGGCAGTTCGCAATGTGATCAATGCCTGTAATGAGGTGCATATCCCATATCTTACCCTTTACACCTTTTCCTCGGAAAACTGGAACAGACCAAAAGAAGAAGTAGATACGCTGATGAACCTTTTGTCAGAAACGCTGCTGCTTGAAGCTGAAGAGATCTTTTCAAAAGGATTGAGGATGCATGTCATTGGTGATATCAATTCATTGCCGGAACTTGTAAGAGACCAGTTGATGAATGTGATAGAGCTTACAAAAGATAATAAAGGTGGGAATCTGATTCTTGCATTAAGTTACGGTTCCCAAAAAGAAATTTTGAAGGCTGTAAAAGAGATCAGCCAGGAAGTGAAAGATGGAAAAATAGAACTGGAGGACATCGATGAGAAATGTTTTGAAGATCATCTTTACACAAAAGGTTTTCCTCAGGTAGATCTTATGATCAGAACCAGTGGGGAAGTGCGTATCAGTAATTTTCTGCTTTGGCAGATCGCTTACGCAGAATTGCAATTCTTGGATGTACTTTGGCCAGATTTTACAAAAGATACATTTTTCCAATGCATCTTAGATTATCAGAATAAAGAGAGAAGATACGGAAAGACAAGCGATCAGCTTACTTCATAAATATATATTTAGAAAAGAGAACAACTTCAATAAGAATGAGATTAAGAATTATACCCATTATTTTGTTAGCAGCTTCAGCGTTTGCACACGCACAAGTTGTTCCACAGGGTAACAATGCAGAAAACACGGAACTTGCAGCAGACCAAAATCAAGAATATGTTCTGAAAGATATCGTTGTAGACGGTGTCAAAAGATATACACCAGCTCAGATTTTGCGTTTTACAGGTCTAGTGAAAGGAGAGAAGTTAGAAATTCCGGGGCAGAGAGTTAGCAACGCTATCAAGAAGCTTTGGGAAACGCAATCTTTTTCTAAGGTTGAGGTTTATATTCAGGATGTTGAAGGGCAAAATGTTGTCCTGCAATTTTCTTTGCAAGACCTTAAAGAACTTGGAGAAGTGAAATTTACAGGTAAAGGAATGGGGAAATCCAAAAATGAGAAACTCATCAAGGAGAACAACCTGAAACCTGGTACAAAGATCAATAACAATCTGATCTCCAATTTGCAGAACAAAATTCCGCAGGAATATATTGCGAAAGGATTTGCTGATGCAAAGATCAATATCCAGGAGAAAGCCAATGGCGGAGATGCCAATTTGGTAGACTGGACCATCGAGGTTTCAAAAGGAAAGAAAGTCAAGATCGATAAAATCGATTTTGAAGGAAATACAAATGTTTCTGATAGAAAACTTAGAAAAAGTGGTTTCAAGGATACGAAGCAGAAGAGATTCCTTATCGGAATTTTGAAGCCATCCAAATTTGTACAGGACAAATATGATGAGGACAAGAAAAACCTGATCAGTTATTATAATTCATTAGGTTTCCGTGATGCAACCATCGTTTCTGACTCTGTTACTAGAAACGATAAGGGTTATAACATCAATGTAAAACTTAATGAAGGAAAGAAATATTACATCGGAGATATCAACTTCATTGGTAATACGACTTTTACAACAGAATTTTTACAAAGGATCTTAGGGTATAAAACAGGAGATATCTATGATGCAGTAGGTTTCAACAAAAAAGTTGGAGACGATGGTGGTAAAGAAGATGACTCTGATATCAAATCCATCTACATGAACAATGGATTCCTTTTCTCTAATGTTACACCGATAGAAAAATCTGTAAAAGGAGATTCGATCAACTTGGAGATCAGAATCAGTGAAGGTGAAAAAGCAACTTGGAACCGTGTAACCTGGTCTGGTAATACAACCACGCATGATCACGTGATCCTAAGAGCACTTCGAACAAAACCGGGTGCTTTGTTTGCAAAAACAGATATCAAGAGAACATATTTCGAATTGGCTGGGATGCAATTCTTTGACCCACAGCAGATCGGAACAGATGTGAAACCTAATCCTCAAGATAATACAGTGAACATGCACTGGACATTGGTTGAGAAAGGTTCTTCTCAGGTACAGTTGCAAGCCGGTTACGGTGGTGGATCTTTCATAGGTACGCTTGGTTTGACCTTTAATAACTTCTCGCTGAAGAACTTCCTGAAATTCAAAGATTTCAAACCGGTTCCTCAGGGTGACGGGCAAACTTTATCATTACAAGCACAAGCAGGACAATATTTTAGAAACTATAGTATATCTTTCACAGAGCCTTGGGTTTTTGGAACTAGACCAACTGCTTTAAGTGTTGGCTTGAACTACTCAAACGTGAACTATTCACTATCAACAGGAGATCAGAAAATGAATATCTTCTCTGCAAGTGTAGGATTGACGAGATTACTAAAATGGCCTGATGATTATTTCTCTCTTTACACAGGGATCCAGTATCAAAGTTATGATTTCAGCAATTATCCATTCTACTTTGGAGAAGCTTTGGAATATAATGGTAGTACAAAATCATTCAGTTTCAATATTGGTTTGAGTAGAAGTTCTGCCGGATTGGATCCAGTGTTCCCAACTTATGGTTCTAATATAGAGGCAACCCTGAAGTTCACACCGCCATACTCATGGTTCAGCGACAAAGATTACTCTTCAATGAGTACTTTGGACAAGTACAAATGGATGGAGTTCTACAAAGTGAAATTGAAAGCTGATTTCTATAACGAGGTGATCGGGAAATTGGTTCTTAGAACAACTGGTGAAATGGGATTCCTGAATGGTTATAGCAAAGAGTTGGGACCGCCACCATTCGAAAGATACTACGTTGGAGGTGTAGGTTTGTTCAATGGTAGATACGATGGTAGAGAATTGGTACCTTTGAGAGGATATGAAAATGCTTCTTCTACAGGTTTCAGCTCATCTTCCACTTATGACATTACGCCTTATGGAGGTGCCACGATCTACAACAGATTTGCAGCAGAACTTAGATATCCAATTTCGATGAACCAAACAGCGAAAATTTTCGTTCTTACTTTTGTAGAAGCCGGAAATGCTTGGAACAGTTATGGAACTTACAATCCATTCAAATTGAAAAGATCGGCGGGTCTTGGTATCAGAGTATCGATGTCAGCATTTGGATTGATCGGATTTGACTTCGCTTACGGATTTGATAAAACCTTGGGTAGCACAGATCCTTCAGGATGGCAACAGCATTTCTTGATGAATCAACCATTATAAAATAATTTTTTATTTTTACACGATGAAGAAAATAGCTTTAATTGTAACAATACTTTTTACCGCAGTTCAGATCTATGCACAAAAGATCGGCGTTGTGGATACCAATTATGTCTTGAGCAAGCTGCCTCAGTACAAAGAAGCTGAAGCCAGACTCAATACACAGGTTACGCAATGGCAGTCAGATCTACAAAGGTTGCAGGCAGAATATGAAAGAAAAAGGGAAGCTTTTGAAAACGAAAAGGTCCTTCTTCTGGGTGATCAGCTCAAACTAAGAGAGAAAGAAGTGCTTGATCTGGAAACCAATATCCGAAATACGATTGGTGGAAGGTTTGGGTCGAACGGAGAAATCAATCAATTGAGGTCTAATCTGACAAAACCTTATCAGGATCAGATCTGGAATGCCATAAAAACGGTCTCTACGAAGAATAATCTGGGCATAGTTCTTGATAAAAGCAACAACATCAGTGTCATCTTCTTAGATAAAAAATATGACTACACAGAGGCTGTCCTCAATCTTTTAGGAAAAACGCTTCCTAAAACTGAGGAAACTAAAACGAATATCAGACCAGGTGTAAGCAACAGCAAGGGACCAGGAGGTAAGTCAAGTCTGAAATCAAAAAATGCAATGCAACAAAGAAAGGCAACTGCAACAGAATCTGCTGATCAGAAATAATCAAAATTAATATAAATTATAAACATAACTTTTTAAAATGAACAAATTAAATGTATTATTAGTAGCCGTTGTAATGGTTTTTGCAACTGGATTTGCACAAGCTCAAAAAATAGCTTCTGTTGATATCAATTCGATCTTTACATCTATGCCGGAAATGAAGGCTCTTGATGCTCAATTACAAACTTTGCAGACTTCAAAACAAGGTGAGTTGGAGAAACAAGGTAAATCTCTTCAAGACTTGATGAAAAAATACCAGGACGAAGCGCCTAAACAAACTCAAGCTATCAACGAGACAAGAAGCCAGGAAGTTCAAAAACTTCAGGACAACCTTCAGCAACTTTATGCTGCTGCTCAAAAAGATATCGCTGAAAAAAGAGATGCAGGTCTAGCTCCAATCGAGAAAAAGATCAACGACGCTATCGCTAAAGTTTCAAAAGCTGCTTCTTATGAATTCGTGTTTGATGCTTCTAGCCCAGCTTTAGTTTACAAAGCAGGTACAGACGCAACAGCTGCAGTTAAAAAAGAATTAGGTCTTTAATTTTAAGACAAGAAAATAATCGAAACCGCTCTTTTTACGGAGCGGTTTTTTTATTTTTGCACTATGGAAAAAGAATTTTCATCAACTGTAAAAATCCGATTTGCAGACTGTGACCCGATCGGTCATCTCAATAATGTAAAATATCTCGAATATATGCTCAATGCAAGAGAAGACCACGTAGAGCAAAACTACGGCTTCACTTATGAGCAATATACAAGGGAAACAGGCTGTACTTGGGTCACGATCCAAAATGAGATCGCCTATCTAAAAGAAGTAAGGTACAACTCAACCGTTGACATCACCAGCAAGACTGTTTTTGTAGATGATCTGACTGCAGTTGTAGAATTGCTGATGAAAGATGAAAACGGAAAAGTAAATGCCGTCTTTTGGCTGACGGTGATCTACTTCAATATGAAAACCAGAAGAGCAGAGAAAATGCCGGATTCTACCTTAGAAAAGTTTGCTCATTTTTTAGTAGATATAGACCATAAAACATTCAAAGAAAGAGTTGTTTTCTTCAGGAATCAAAATAGAACAAAATAAGTATGAAAAGAATATTAGTTGTTGGCGGAAACGGTCAGCTTGGACATTGCCTTCAAAAATTAGCACCAAAATATCACGATATTTTCGATTTCAATTTTACAGGTTCGGATGCACTTAATATCACAGATAAAGCGCAGATTGAAAAAGAGTTTGAAGAGTATCAACCTGATTTTGTCATCAATGCTTCAGCTTACACGGCTGTAGATTTGGCAGAGAAAGAAGAAGAAAAAGCTTTCGCTGTCAACGCCATTGGTGTCGGTAATTTGGCTGAAGTTTCCAAAGAACACAACGTTGTTTTGATTCACGTTTCTACAGATTACGTTTTTGATGGTGAGACCAATTTGAGTTATTCTGAAGATGATTTTACAGACCCGATCGGTGTTTATGGCGCTTCAAAACGAAAAGGCGAAGAATTGGCTTTAGAAAATAATCCTGAAACGGTGATCCTAAGAACTTCTTGGTTGTATTCAGAGTTCAATAAGAATTTTGTGAAGACGATGTTGCATTTGTTCAATATCAAAGACGAAATGGGAATCGTAGGTGACCAACACGGACAACCGACCAACGCCAATGACCTTGCAGAAGCGATTATGGATATCATCGAAACTGAAAATAAAAAGTTCGGAATCTACCATTTCTCCAATTATCCGGAAACCACCTGGTTTGATTTTGCAAACAAAATAAAAGAATTTTCAGGTTCCAACGTTATACTAAAGTCAATCACAACCGAGGAATTCCCAACGCCGGCAAAACGCCCGAAAAGAAGTACAATGTCTTTGGACAAGATCGAGAAAGATTATAACATCGAACCAAAACATTGGGAAAACAGCCTTCAGGATTGTGTAGAAATCCTAAAAATAACGAATGCGTAAACTCCTATTTTTAATCAGTGTTTTTTGTTTTCAGTTATTTTACCTTCAGATAGTTACTCTGAATAAGGTAGAGAAAACGAATGACAACAAAGACAAGTTTTTTTATAAGATCAATGAGCCTTCGAAATCTGAATTCTTGGGCGAGATTCTTGTGAATTCTTATTCAGATAAAGACGTGGAGATCTTCGGTGATATTTATAAAAAAGCAAAACAGATTGGTGCAAATTCATTCAGTCTGAAACCAATTGAAAATATTGACGGAACGATTCAGAACTTCAATTCGTCTTATTATATTCTGAATCTGTATTACACGAATATCGATGATATTCCAAACGAAGAGAACGTCGCTTATTTGGTTTCGTCTTCAGAAAAGAAACAGAAAATCAATATCAATAACAAAACTATAGAGTTGGAACCAAGGAGTTTCATCAGACTTGATTTGAAAGGGAGTGAAGTTATGTCAGTCTCCACCAGAAAATTACTGGGTTCAACGGTAAAATTGTCAGCAAAATCCGGACAGCCGTCTTTGTACCTTTCTTTGACCAATTTCAAGATTCGTAGTAATGACAGCCTTTACGGCGGTGTCAATCTCAAATCGGGCGATATTACAGGATTGGAAAAGTCGTTTGGTATGTTTTTGACTACAATATACGCTGAACAGAAAAAGGATTAATGTTAATAAGTTGTGACACGCAAAGTGCTTATTTTCAGAATTTAATTTATTAACTTTATACAAGCAGATTTCAGGACCGGGCATTTGTAATTCTCAACACTCAATCTCTAGTCTAAATCTTTACACTATTGGAAGAATTTTTTGAAAACGAACTTGCTAAAAAGTTCGAAGAAATGATAGAGAATAATGATGAGTTCTACTTCGATACCGAAGAGTATATAGAAATAATCATCTATTATCTGGAGCTGGGAGATTATAGCTATGCAGAAATGGCTGTAAACCACGCTCTGAAAATACATCCGAATTCCCTCGAAATCAAAACTAAGCAATTGGAAGTTTTCCTGGAACTGGAGCGTTATACGAAAGCTAAAGAACTGATTGATGAATTGCATCAGTCGTCTTTGGAGGACACAGACTTTTTGGTTTGTTGTGCGAAATATTACTCAAATCTCGGAAACCCGAAAAAATCAATCGAATATTGCCAGAAAGCCTTGGAATTGGAAGAGGAAGAGAATTTCCTTCACAACTTCATCGCCGACGAATATGTCAATCTGGACGACCCTTTCAATGCGCTGAAACATTACACTTCAGCTCTGGAGCACGACCCTTACGACGATTATTCTTTAGAAAACGTGATGGTTTGTTACAGCAAACTGAACCGTTCGCAAGAAGCTTTGGATTTCCTGAATCAGTATCTTGACAAGTTTTCTTTTTCGGAAACCGCTTGGTACGAGTATGGGCAATTCCATTTCAATAAAAAGAATTACGAAGAAGCCATCAATGGTTTCGATTATTTGTTGGCAATCAACTCGCAGGCTGTCGGTGTTTACGCCAACAAAGCCGCCTGTTATGAAGCGATGGGAGAGTGGGACAAAGCGATTGCAGTCTACGAGGAAATGCTCGATTTGGAATACACCAAAGCATTCACTTTCTACAAGATTGGATTGTGTCACAAAGAAGCCAAGAAATTGGTTCCTGCATTGACATCTTTCCAAAAATCTTTAAGAGAAGACCCACAGTTCTACTTGGCGATGATGGAGCAATCCTTCATCTACGAAGAGTTGGGGAACATAAAGGAATCACTGTATTTTGCTCAGGAAGCAGCTAATCTAAGTGAAGGAAATGTTGAGTATCAAAAGCGTCTGGCGTTCCTTTACATCACCAGCGGCGATTATGAAGAAAGCTTAATTTGCCTTAAAAAGCTGATAGAATCCGAACCAACGAGGTTTTACAACTGGTACGCGTACTCAGAAGTTCTGATGCTGATTGGCGAATATGAAGAAGCAATCACTATTCTGGAAAAAGCACTGAAAGCACATCCACGCGCCGAATTGTATTATCAGCTCAGCAATTGCTACTTGCATTTGAAAAGCGAATCGGAAGGAATTGCAATGCTTGAAAAAGCACTTGAACTCGATTCCACGCTCAGCAAAGATATGCAGCAGAAATATCCGTTCATCAAAGAACAAGTCAAAAAGATAAAGGCCAAAAAGAAATAAACCAAAAGCTCAGATTCGTCTGAGCTTTTTTTGTTTTTAAGAGCCGGGAACCTGCTTGTAATTTATGCTGAGCGTAGTCGAAGTACTATATCTTTTGCTCTTCGTTCCTCATCACAAAAGGATGCCGTTTCAATCAGGGCTATGGTTTTCTGTATATTATTTTGGTTTCAGTACCAGAACGACAAAATATTACAAGCTCTTTTCAAATAAAAGTCGCAGAGCGACGACCTGTTAATAGAAAACAATAACGAATTTAAAACAAGCTCCGTAGGTGCGACCTGTTGTTTCAAAAGATAACAGTCAATCCTAAAAATATCATACAACCTTCGGCTTACTCCTCAAAAATATCAGCCCAGCCAAAATGACCAAAGCGCCAACAGATTGCTGCGTCGTCAGTTTCTCGCCATCCAGAATTCCCCAGATAATCGCCACAATCGGCATCAATAAAGTTACGGTAGAAGCAAATAAAGGCGTCGAAATACTCAATAATTTATAATTCATCATCATCGCCAATCCCGTCCCGAAAATCGATAATATGGCCACAAAGCCCAATCCTTCCAACGTACTTTGATTCAATGTCAAATCCCTGAAAAATCCAGAAAAAATCAAAGCAATCAACGATGGCAAAAATAAAACAAATGAAAAAATATAGGCCGACATCAGAATGGCCGGAACCTCGTGCAGTTTTGATTTAATAGTGGTCGTACTGATTGCGTAAAGCAATGTTGCAAGAAGCAAAAGTAAAATCGGATAAATTTTAATGTCACCACTTTCGCCACTTCCCAAAGCCAAAATACATGCACCAGCAAAACTTATCAAAACACCAAGCAATTGCCTTTTTGTCGTCGAGAATTTCCAAACCAAAGAACCCACAATAATCACGAATATCGGCATCATAGAATTGATGATTCCCGCAATGCTGCTACTGATTTCGGTTTCTGCCATCGGGAAGAGAAACATCGGAATGAAACTTCCGGTGAATGCGGCAATGATGAGCCATTTCAAATGTCGTCTCGGAAACAATTTGATTTTTGAGAAGGCATAAGGCATCAGCACAATTCCGGAAATCAAAACGCGCAAAGCACCTACTTCATAGGGATTGAAATGGTCAAGTGATTTTTTTATTAGTATAAATGATGAGCCCCAAATTAATGATAATGCAATCAGGAGAATCCATTTTTGTCTTTCTGCTGTCAAGAGATTTGGTGTTTTAAGATTTTTAAATAATCGATTTTAGGAATCATTTTCGCGCCCAGACTTTCCAGATGTTCAGAATGAATTTGGCAATCAATGAGTTCCCATTCATTCTGATATTTGGTGGTGAAATGGATAAATCCCGCTTTAGATGCGTTGGAAACTTTGGCAAACATACTTTCGCCACAAAACACATTCCCGACCTGGATGCCGTAAAAACCACCAACCAATTCACCGTTTTGCCAAACTTCAAAACTTTTCGCTTTCCCAAATTGATGAAGTTTTACAAATGATTCAATAAGTTCTTCATTAATCCAAGTTCCATCTTGGTCTTTTCGTTCAGCCATTTTACAATTCCTCATCACATCCTCAAAACATTCATTTTCCGTGAATTCAAATACGCCATCTCTCAAGATTTTCTTCATCGATTTTGATATTTTGATTTCATTCGGGAGCAATACAAATCTCGGGTCGGGACACCACCAAAGGATTTCTTCGCCCTCGTTGTACCAGGGAAAAAGACCCAATTGATAAGCAAACCAAAGTCTTTCTGGCTTCAAATCACCACCAATGGCCATTAGTCCGCCATCTGGATCATAAAGTTCTGGGTCAGGAAAAGAAATGTCTTCTGGGTCTACACGAAACATTTTAATTAACGTATTTTAATTTCATTAATGGATTTAACAAAACCTTGTCTTACATCTTCGTAATTCTCGTGTTTCCCATTTCTCACAATCCATTTTCCAGCAACGATAGTTCCAAGCAAATGCGAAGAATCAGAAGAATAAACAATCGTATTGCAAAGATTTTTAAGCGAAGAAGTCGCAATCAAAGGCGCTTTTGCATCAATCACAACTGCGTCAAAACTTTGCCCGACTTGGAAGAAATTTTCATTCTCAAAAGCCATCGATTTTCTTCCGGATTTCCAAGCTGTCTTAACAGCGTTAAATCCACTGTCACCAAGATTTGGCTGGAAAAAAGTATCACGTCTGTGCGTGTAAATCCGTTGTCCGTAATCCAGAAGTCGCAAATCTTCCAAAGGATTCACACAAATCTGACTGTCGGTTCCAATCGACCAATTGCCACCAAACTTCTGATAATCCTTAACTCGGAATCTTCCATCACCCAAATTCCCTTCTGTTGACGGACAAAGTACGATGTTCGCACCAGATTTCGCAATGCCTTCAACCTCATTATCTTCCAAATGTGTACAATGAATCAAATTGAAATTCTCATTCACAGCACAATTTTCCAAAAGCCATTCAGCAGGTCTTTTCCCGTAGAAATCTACAGAATCTTTGATTTCTTTCAACTGTTCCGCAATGTGAATATGAAACGGATAATCTTTCGCAAGCAAAGAAGATTCAATCAAATCCTCCTTTTGAACGGCTCTCAAAGAATGCGAACCAACCGCCAGATTCGCTTTGTCATAAAACTTTATCGACTGCTTCGAAGCTTCCAACAGTTGATAGTAATCCTCAATGTTTTTCGAAATAAATCGTCTTTGTAAATCGTAAGGTTCTGTCCCGAAATTTCCTTTCTGATAAAACATCGGAATTAAAGTAATCCTGATTCCAACTCTTTTAGCAGCAGCAACCAATCGTTCTCCCATTTCGGAGAGATTCTGATAAGCTTTTCCATCTTTATCGTGATGTACATAATGGAACTCCGCTACCGATGTATAACCGTTTCTCAACATTTCTGCGTACAACATTGCGGCAACATCTTCCATCTGTTCAGGCGAAAGCGACAGCGCAATTCTGTACATCGCATCGCGCCAGCTCCAGAAATCATCGGGAACTTCCGAACCTTCAAAATATTCCGCCAAACCGCACATCGCATACTGAAAAGCGTGCGAATGCGCATTCTGAAATCCGGGTAAAACATAACCGTCGACATATTCGCCTTTGGGTGTTTCCACGGTTTTCAATTCAGAGATATTTCCGGCGTCGTCCAGATTTACAAAAGCATTTTCCATCCATCCGTTTTCGGTCAGTAATCCTTTGAATGTGTACATCAGGTCTTCGTTATTTTAATATATAATTTAATTTGGGCAGCTTTATCCGCCTTCCACTCCCAATCTTTTTTGCAGAATGTTTCCAGTTCAAGAGAAAGCAAGTCCACGCAAAAAAGGATTTCCGCTCAAGTCGGGCTGCGGTTTTCAGCTTCGAATCAACATTTTTCCTAAGTACAAACGCTCTGGAAATATTATTGAAATCAAATATATTTCATTGTTTCAATAAGTTTCACTAGTGCTTCTTTCAAAACCATTTGAATTCTCTCCGCATTAGCCTCATCATAAGTCATTTCAGATGAATCCATATAATTCTTCTTACACATCTCCAGTTGCAAAGCGTGAATGTTCTCTTCTGGTTTTCCAAAACTTCTCGTGATATAACCACCTTTGAAAGGATGATTGTGAGAAAACTCGTAACCTTTATTCTGTAAAGAATCAATTGTTGTTTTGATTAATTGTGGACTTGCAGACGTTTCATCATTATCGCCCAGGATCAAATCCGGAAAATCCTCAGAACGAATTCCTGGAACAGATTTCCTTATCGAATGTGCATCAAACAGCAATACTTTCCCGAATTCAGCTTTTGTTTGTTGTAAAAGTTCATCCAATTTCTCGTGATAAGGCTTGTGAAAAAGCTCAACGCGTCTAGAAACTTCCTGAGAATCCGGAATGTAATCATCTTTATAAATCTGATTTCCATTAAAATCAGTCACCGTCACAACATCTGTAATCACTCTTCCGTCATTGTAAAGCGGTTGATTTTGCGGATTCCTGTTTAGATCGACAACCCACCTGCTGTAATTGGCAGTAATGATCGTAAGTCCTAGATTAGTTGCGAAACCATAAAGCTTATCGATAAACCAATCTGTATCATCCAATTTATCAGACAATTCAGGATTCATTTTAGATTTAATATCTTCCGGGATAAAAGTGCCTGCGTGAGGAACACTAATAATAATGGGAACCCTCGGAGTAGCAGGTTCGGTGATTTTAAAGATTTCCATAGACGGTTTCAAAGTTGAAATATAAAAAGAATCCCTGCATCTTTTATCAAAAATGCAGGGATTTATTATAAATTGATTCTAAAAATCTTAGAATGGCAAATCGTCATCTTCATCCTCTGCGAAAACGTTTTTGTTCTCAGCAGCCGGTTGACCTTGGTTAGGTGTAGCTTCGGTTGGCTCGTTGAAATCAGAAGAACCTCCTTTTTCCATTCTCCATCCTACGATAGAGTTGAAATATTTTACTTCACCTTGAGGACTGGTCCATTCTCTTCCTCTGATATTGATATGAACTTTTACGCTATCTCCAACTTTGTATGCGTTCAGCAAATCAACTTTATCTTGAGTAAATTCAATATTAATTGGTTGTGGATACTGTTCTTCCGTCAAAAGAACGAGTTCTTTTTTTTGAAATCCGCTTGCAAATGTTTGTAAATCAGAAATCTTCTTGATTGTTCCTGTTAATTCCATGTCTCGAAAATGTTTTAAGTCTGTAAAGGTAATAAAAGTATTGATGTTATTCCAAAAACAGATGAGCAAAAAAGTTTAAAAAAAACATTGAAATAATTTTGGAGGTAATATGAAAAGTCTCTATATTTGCACTCACCAAAACGAAAGAAAAGAAGTTCTTCAAAATAATGCGGATGTGATGTAATTGGTAGCCATGCCAGACTTAGGATCTGGTGCTTCACCGCGTGGGGGTTCGAGTCCCTTCATCCGCACAATACGAAAAATTTCTAAGTAATTAGAGATTTTTTTTATGCGAAAATAGCTCAGCTGGTAGAGCACGACCTTGCCAAGGTCGGGGTCGCGGGTTCGAGTCCCGTTTTTCGCTCCACCTCTGCCCTGGTGGTGGAACTGGTAGACACGCAGGACTTAAAATCCTGTGTCCGTAAGGACGTACGGGTTCAAGTCCCGTCTGGGGTACAAAATATGACTGTTGATCTTTGATTAGCAGTCTTTTTTGTTTTTAGTGGAGGACGAAAAGGCGTTCAATTTTTATCCTTCTATTTAGTTTTTTTACTTCTTTATTAATAGATAATTTTTTAATCATACCTTTTTTCTTATTTTTTAGAGAATTAAAGTTCACCTTCATTGGTTTTTTTCAAGAACTCCAATATCTTATTATTAGTTTGCCGATATTTAAAGAATACATGTTTACGAGTTTTTTTTGGAGCAAACCAATCAACTGTCTACAACTGCTATACTGAAAGTAGACATAGATTTTTTCTTTGCTATTGTTACGTCATAATAAGTACTTCAATGCTTATGTTAGCCATTAGATTCTAAAATTAATGAAGTTCCATCAACTGTTTGTGCGCATATAACCGGGGTAAATATTACCAGCCTATGAGGATTGGTAATTACTTTTGCTTGCTTCTATACGGCTTGTACCATTCAGAGCTTAGAAGATGAGATTACTTACTGATTTTCATTTTGAATTAAAATGTCTGAACCCCAATATCTTGCGATAGGGTTCGGTCATTTACATCAGATTGCATAGACAAACATTCTCATTTACACTATTAAGGCTTAAAAAACACATTTTATCTAGTCGTTTAATTGTTTTTACAAGCATAAAAATCGACCAATTATGGCGATTGACCATACGTGATTTGCTGCTTTTTTTTGTTAATCTAAAATCATCTTTTTTAAAACTTAATCTATTGTAATTCAATTGATTTACTCGTTGAAAAAACCAATTATTTACAGAATAATTTCGGAATTACTGTTGGTATTGTTTTTTTTAATAAGGGATATCTATGTAATGTTGGAAAGTCCAAAGGAGCTATAATGCATCTCTACAAAACAAGCAAAAAAACAACAAAATAAAACCGCAGATGCCGAAAAAAAACAAATTCCCAATTTTCAATAGCATGAGGCCGCAAGGTGCCATGTGGAAATTGGGTTTGTTTTTTTCATTCTTATTTATTCTTACTTCAAATTCTGCTTTTGCTCATTCGGAAACACCTGCCTCGGAGCTGGTTGTAGATTCTTCGACCGTTTCAGTTGATCAGGCACCAGAGACCGTAATTTATATTGCAGAAGGAACTGGCGTTTATGGAATAGACGATCTTTCACAAACACCTCCTCCTTCATCATCTTCTAATGGTAAAGATTCCAAGAAACATGAGAAGAAGAAATTAAAAGTAATTGCACACAAGAAAAAAGAGATACGGTCTGAAAACAAGTCTCCCAAGCCAGAGATTATGGAACTTGCGTCAAGACATCCATCAGGTGACTCTTTTGAGGTAAGTAAGTTATCTAAAAGTGTTGGAACCATTAGTGACATTAACCAATTAAAATCGGCTCTTCACAGCACAGTCGTTGATATCAAAACGGCACCAATATCTTTCTTCAACAATTCATTGTACAGTTGTACACTTCCTTTCACCAAGGATGTTACAGATCGCTACAGCTTTGCAAGACCTCCTCCTGCCGTATAGTAAATCGCATACAAGATCTCTTCTGCTCATCAACGAAATCGCAACTGTATTGATGAATAGGCATTCTCAAAAATAGTCCTTGTGATGCGACAAGTAAAAAACAATCGGCCACATTGCAGAATGATGATGCATATTAGATGGTGGTCTGGTTGTATTGATCTTAAAAGCACAAATCAATGATAAAGGTCCTACTGTACTTAGATTGCAGTAAGGATTTCTGTATTCTCGAAAAAATAATTTATTAATAAACACACACAAATGGCAATTCTACACAAGGTCAAAGCTTATCTCTACGATAACTTTTTGACTAAAGACAATCCCAATGATTTTATCGCCCGCACAGTAAGCGAGCGCTCACTCAATGTAAAGCAGATCTGCGAAGCTGCAGTAAGCCGTGGCGGTGCAGATGTAACCGCAGCGTCTATGGAACACGCTACCGAATTATTCTTAAAAGAAATGGCGTACCAAATGTGCGATGGCTACTCTGTCAACACTGGCTATTTTACTGCAGGTACACAAATTCGCGGCGTATTCGATAGCCCTACAGAGACCTTCAACAGTGAGAAGCACACCATTTTATTTCAGTTCAATCAGGGAGAGAAGCTCAGAGTTGAAATCCCCACTATCGAGATCAATATCTTAGGTGTTGCAGATGCCTCATCTGTAGTCTTACAGGTGAAAGACGTGAAGAGTGCTACTATAAACGATATTCTGACACCAGGCCGCAATTTAAAAATCAATGGTAGCAAAATCAAAATTGCAGGCGAGAATACAGCCAATGGAATTTTCTTCGTCAACATCAATACCAATGACCGTATCTCGGTAGAGGAGAGTGATGTCGTGGTTAACAACCCTTCCGAGATCATTATCGTTATTCCTTCACTTGTAACAGGTTCTTATAGACTTGAGATTGTAACCCAATATTCTGTAGGAGCCTTCCTAAAGGCACCCAGAACTGCTGCATTTGATAAAATATTGAACGTGGTATAATCAACTGGTCTTTTTTCGGGTAGCAAAGATAGTGTTGACCGCACTGTCAAAACGGTTTTGACTGCATTGTCAAATGCATGTTGACCGCCCGAATAGCAAAGTCTTGACTTTTCGCACAATATTCACTTAAAACTATTATTCACCAAGAGATTGTAAAAGCCAAGCAGAGAGTTGATTACTTAAAGAAAACTAATATTTACACATTTAAAACTAATGATATGGTTAAAAATTTATTACTAATGCTCCTGTTTTTCACAGGAAGTCTAGTCTACTCGCAGTGTAGCGTAAACGCGGGTCCGAATAAGACGATCTG
>Ga0308171_1002892_pt1 | contig 16734 bp, 13 predicted proteins | sample PhyGR1_FD_202135 | JGI IMG/M metagenome (GOLD analysis project Ga0308171, IMG submission 202135) | Phyllosphere microbial communities from UC Gill Tract Community Farm, Albany, California, United States - DLSLSG.R1 | ecosystem: Host-associated > Plants > Phyllosphere > Unclassified | place: USA... | reverse complement strand
TTGCCCTGCGCGTCGCCCAAGGCATCGCCTCAGCGGCCGAGCACCTGCACCACCAAGGCATTACCCACGGCGATCTGTATGGCCACAACATTCTGTTGAACGATCAGGGCGATTGTCTGCTCGGGGATTTCGGCGCGGCGTCGTTTCATGCAACCCGCGATGATGTGCAGACGCGCGCATTGCAGCGCCTGGAAGTCCGTGCGTTCGGTGTGTTGTTGGGGGAATTGCTGGAGCGTGTCGACTCAGGATTGAGTACGGAGCGGCGCGCGCACCTGGAGGCGCTGGAACGACGTTGCTGTCAGGCGGATGTGCTGGGGCGGCCGGGGTTCAGTGAAGTCATCGAGATGCTGGAGAATCTGTGACCGCTGCGCGGTCATTCGCGAGCAGGCTCGCTCCCACATTGGAATGCATTGCAAATGTGGGAGCCAGCCTGCTCGAGAAGAGGTCATTACTGGCGCGACGGATCAGCCAGCCAGACCAACAAACATGTCCTGCACGTCATCATGGTTGTCGAGGCCTTCGAGGAACGCTTCGACTTCAGCCATCTGCTCGTCGCTCAAGCCGCTGACCGGGTTCTTCGGCTGGTAGCCGAGCTTGGCCGAGAGCACGGTGAAGCCTTGTTCCGGCAGGGCTTTCTGCACAGCGTCGAGGTCGGTCGGGTCGGTGAGGAACAGCGTCGCGCCCTCTTCGCCCGGCTCGAAATCCTGGGCACCGGCTTCGATCGCAGCCATTTCCGGATCGGCTTCCGGGCTGTCCGGCGCGGCTTCGATCATGCCGACGTGGTTGAACATCCACGCCACCGAACCCGAAGCGCCCAACTGGCCCTTGCGGAACGCCACACGAATTTCCGCGACGGTGCGGTTGATGTTGTCGGTGACGCATTCGACGATCAGCGGCACCTGATGCGGCGCGAAGCCTTCGTAGGTCACGCGATGGTATTGCACGGTTTCACCCAGCAGACCGGCGCCTTTCTTGATCGCGCGATCGAGGGTTTCTTTTGGCATCGAGGCTTTTTTCGCCTGTTCGACCACCAGACGCAGGTGTGCGTTGGTGGCGGTATCGGCACCGTTGCGCGCAGCAATGGTGATTTCTTTCACCAGTTTGCCGAAGATCTTCCCTTTGGCGTTGGCTGCCGCTTCTTTGTGTTTAACCTTCCACTGTGCGCCCATTACTCACTCTCTTGATCTGTGGCGCCGAGACATCTATTGGCCGACGCGTGGCGGCAAGTTTATACGGCCTAAAGTCGGCAATCGACCAAAAAAACAGCCGACGGAATCGACATCTTCACCAAAGCATGTAGGGGGATTCTGAAAAGCGCCTTTGACATGACCATTCAGGCCGACGGTTTCGTACCCTTGAAACCCCGTATCGCCTGACAGGGCCTGCTCGAATGCTCAATGACAAGGAAAGTCCCTTCACCCTTACGCTGACCGACAGCGGATTGCGCCTGCCGGTGGTGCGTTTTCGCGGCGAGGAAGCGCTGAACCAGCCTTACCGTTTCGACATCGAACTGCTCGGACTGGCCCCGGCCATCGTCCCGGGATCCTTCCTGCACAGGCCAGCCTTTTTGCGGCTCAGTGAGCAGCACGGATTCCACGGCGTCATTTCCAGCGCCAGCTGCGAACATCGCGGGACGCATCGGGTCGGCTATCGACTGATTCTGGTGCCGTATCTGCAACAACTGGCGCAAACGCATAAGCGCCGCGTGTTTACTCACCTGAGTGTGCCGCAGATCATTCAACAACTGCTCGAAGAACATGCCCTGCCAGCGCACAGCTACCGCATTGAAATGAGCGTCGGTCACTACCCGGCAAGGGCGTTTTGCATTCAGTACGAAGAAAGCGATCTGGCACTGGTGCAGCGGCTATGCGAAGAAGAAGGCATCCACTATCACTTCGAACACGGGCCGGACGGACACGTCGTGGTCTTCGCTGACGACAGCCTGAGCCTGCCGCAGGAACCGGTCGAAATCCCTTTCAGTGCTGATGAGCAACCACCGTCGCCCTGCGTCAGCGCGCTCTATCAACAGCATCGCGCGGCGCCTGTACCGATGCTGCATGCGGTGCGCAATCGCGGTCAGCCAACCGGCAATGCCGAAGCCGCCAACGAGGTCTCGACCGAGTTGCCGATGCCCGCGCGATCGCCGGAACGTCTGCACGCCGAACAACGCAGCCGACGTCATCTGCAACGCCAACGCTGCCAGTTGCGCTCCATTCACGGGCGCAGTGATTGCAGCGATTTGCTCAGTGGACGACTGCTGCTTGTGGCCGACCACCCGATTCATCATTTCAACGAACAATGGCTGATCAGCGCGGTGCGCCACCACGGGCAGCACCCTTCGATCCTTGATCCGGCGCCAAGCGTTCAGCGTTATCACAACGACTTCACTGCGCAGCCCTGGTCGACCGATTTCCGTCCGCCACTCAAACAAGCTCGCCCGAATATTGCCGGTTATCACTTGGCAAAAGTGGCGGGTGCGCCTGGGCAACCTGCGCAAGTGGACGAAAACGGCTGCCTCGCTGTAAGCCTGTGGCCGGCTGAGGATAAATCCGCCAGCGACGCCCTGTGGCTGCCGATCGCCATGAGCCGGCTCAGCGGCCCCGTCGCCGTCGATCAATTACCGCGCGCCGGCAGTGAAGTGTGGGTGAGTTTCCTCGACAGCGATCCGGACCGACCGATCCTTTGCCTCAGCCACGCACGCCAGCCGCCGGAGCGCGAATCAGAGCCCGTGCGCGACAGCCTGTTGCTCGACTGGCTGAGCCACCGCGCCGAGCATTGATCGGCGCCTCAGCCTTTGTCCGCCTTGCCCGCCGCCGCCGCGAACCTGGCCAGGCGCACGTCCAGATGCCGAGGCCGGCGCCCGTGATCTTCGGCGCGCTCCTTGCGGCGGATGGCGTTGCGCACCATCAACGAGCCGAGGTAGCGGATGGGTTCCGGCGGGAAATAACCCAGCGGCCCGTTGACCAGCGGCGAACGGGTCCACGGATTATCCAGACCCTGCACCAGCGCGGCGAGAATCTGCCCGCCCATGTGACACGGGCCGACGCCGCTGCCGGAATAACCGAAGCCGTAAAACACGTTGCCCGCCGAGCTCATCTGGCCGAAAAACGGCAAACCGGTCACCGAACGATCCGACGGGCCGTTCCACGTCGCGTCGATTTTGACCTCGGCGAACGCCGGGAAAAAATCCGCGAGACTGCGCTTGAGCAATCCGGCATAAGGCGACGGCTGATCGAACACCGGCAGCATCCGCCCGCCATAGGCGAAGGTGTTGCCGCCCTTGCCGAGCATGATCCGGCCGTCCGGGGTGTTGTGGTAGTAATGCACGAAAATCCGCGAATCGAGGACGCTGACGCCGCTGGTCAAACCGATTTGCTGCAGCAGCTCCGGACGCGGTTCGGTGATCAGCATGTCACTGGAAACGATCGCCACACTGCGCTCGAACTGAGGAAACGCGCGGGCCATCCACGCATTCATCGCCAGCACCACGCGGTCGGCGATGACCTTGCCGCCGGGCGTGTGAATACGTGCCGGGCGGCCCTCTTCCAGTCCGGTCATCGCCGTGCCTTCATGGATTTTCACGCCCGATTGCAGCGCCACCCGGCGCAGGCCGCGCACCAGTTTGCCCGGTTGCACGCTGGCAGCCGCCGGGGAAAACCAGCCTTCCAGATGTTTTGACGAACCAGCCATGCGCTGCACATCGGCGAGCGGTCGCTGGCTGAACGAGTTGATGCCGTTACGCTCCAGCGCCGCGATCACCGCGTCAGTTGCGCCGACCTGGGCGCGATTGGTCGCGGTGTACAGCGTGCCGTCGAGGCGGTAGTCGGCATCGACGCCGTACTGCTCGCAGAACTCGCCGATCGCATGGATGCTGCGCTCGGATTCCTTGACCAGACGCACCGCCTCGTCGACGCCGAACAAGCGTTCCAGGGTGAAATATTTCGCCGACCACGACAGCGCACAGCCGCCATTGCGGCCACTGGCGCCAGCGCCGCAGATGTCCGCCTCGATCAGCAGCACCTCCAGCTCGGGGTTTTGCTGCTTGAGCATGATCGCCGTCCACAATCCGGTGTAGCCGCCGCCAACGATGCACACATCGGTGCGCACCTCGCCTTGCAGCGGTGGACACTGCTCGGATGGGTCGGCCTGCAAGGCTTGCTCGAGCCAGAACGGTCGCATGGGAAATCTCCAGTCAGAAAGCCACGACGCAGCCTGCCGCGCACCGCGCAGCAGGCCACGGGGCGAAGGGTTTCAGGAACGCAGCGGTTTGACGCTCAGCGGGCAGTTGGGGATCGCCGCGCGCGGCTCCATCACGCCGACCGGCCGACTGTTCCAGTGCGGAATCAGCACCAGCGCCGAGAACAGCGCGCATCCGGCGAAGACGATGAACACCGTCACCGAGTCGAAGTAGCCCGGCAGCAAACCGCCGAGCACTGCGCCAACGGAGCCGCAGCCGTTGACGAAACCGGCGGCGGTGGCACCGGCCTTGGCCTTGCCGAAATCGATGGCGGCCGCGCCGCTGATCATCGAGTCCGGGCCGTACAACGTCAGGCCCATGACGAACAGCAACGCGACAACCAGCAACACGCTGCCGGTGTTCAGCGCAGCCATGAACAGCGCCAGCGTCACGGTCAGCGCCAACAGGCTCAGCACGCAGGCCGGCATGCGTCGGGCGCCGAAGAGTTTGTCCGAGGCCAGGCCGATCATGATCGGCCCGAGCAATCCAGCCAGTTCAAACGCGGTGGGAATGATCGCCGCGCCAACCTTGCCGACACTGGGCATCTGCTCGAAAACAATCACTGGCCCCCACAACAGAATCGCGTAACGCGCCGGTTTCAGCAGGAAATACGCCAGGCCCAGCACCAGCACCGTGCGGTTGCGCAGGATTTCCTTTAACGGCTCCCACACGCTGAGTTTGCTGTTGGCTGCGGTTTCCTCGGCGGTCAGTTCCGGCTCGGGCTCCACCGCCGGCAAGCCGACGTCTTCCGGTTTGTTGCGCTGGAAGATAAAGAACAGCACGGCCACCACCGCGACCACCGCCGCGCTGGAAATGAATGCCGCGTGCCAGGTGCCGACCAGCGTGTAGGCCCACCAGCCGGCGAACGGCGAGGCGACCAGACCACCAAACGCGTAACAGGAACTCCACAAGCCGAGCACGCGCCCGCGCTGCTCTGACGGGAAGAAGCTGCCAAGGTTTTTACACAGCCCCGACCAGCCAGTGGACTGCGCCAGACCTTGAATCAACATGCACGTGGCGAAGATCGGCAATGTAGCGAAACTGCCCATCACCAGCGCCGCAGCGGCGGATATCAGCAAACCGCCAAGCACCACCACTCGCGGGCCAAAGCGATCGGCGAGCATGCCCCAGGTGAACTGTCCGAGGGCATACGCCGCCAGATAGATCGCGTCGAGGTTGGCCATGGCCATTTTGTCGAGGGTGAAATCAGGGTCTTCGGCGATGCCCAGTTTGGCCACCGAAAATGCTTTGCGGGTGAAGTAGAACGCGGCGTACGCGAGCCAGGTAATAGCGAAGATCTGCACGCGCCAACGCGCCAGGGTGCCGATGTGCTTGTTCATGGTGGTTCTGACCTCAGGGTGTGAGTGTGCCGGCAGAATCGATTAAGAAAAACGCCTGTGTTTTTTATTGTTGAGCACTGCGATACCGCCCCTTCCCTTCGGCGATAACGGTCAGATGAGTCTGCTGTTGCACGCACAGGCTCATGGGCCAGCGCTGCTGCTCGACCGAGCAGTCAGCGATGGCGTGAGCCGATCAAAGCAATTACTGTTTAATAAATAAAATCGATTTATCGTATTTCACACATAAGCCGAGCTTGTTACTGGAGCCACCATGTCTGTCTCTCACGCCCAACTCAAAGCGTTCCACGCGGTGGCCGTCCATGGCAGCTTCACCCGCGCCGCCGAGCGGCTTTATCTGACGCAACCGGCGATTTCCGACCAGGTGCGCAAACTCGAAGAACGCTTCGGCGTGCTGCTGTTTCACCGCAATAAACGTTCCGTACGCCTGACCGATCTCGGCGAGCGCCTGCTGGCGATCACCCAGCGCCTGTTCGTGATCGAAGCCGAAGCGCAGGAATTGCTGCAGGAATCCCAGGCCCTGCAGACCGGCAGCCTGATTCTCGCGGTGGACGCGCCGATCCACGTGTTGCCGCAGATCGCACGGTTCTGCGAGCGCTACCCGGGCATCAGCGTGAAAATCGAAACCGGCAATACCGATGAATCGCTGTTTCGCCTGTTCAACTATCAGGCCGATCTGGCGCTGCTCGGCCGCGACGTAACCGATGAACGCTTGCTGTGTGTGCCGTTGCGCAACGATCCGATGGTGGCGTTCGTTTCGCGCAATCATCCGTGGGCCGAGCGCGAATCGATCTGTCTGGCCGATCTGGATGACACGCCACTGGTGCTGCGTGAGACCGGTTCGGTGACCCGGCAGACCCTGGAAGAGGAAATGGCCCGCGCAGGTTTGCGCATCCGCCCGGCGATTCAGGTTGAAGGTCGGGAAGCGGCGCGCGAAGCCGTGGTGGTGGGGATCGGGGTTGGTGTGGTTTCAGCGGCGGAGTTCGGCGCCGACTCACGGGTCTGCGCGTTGCCGATCACCGACTGCACGAGGCGCCTGACCGAAACCCTGGTGTGCTTGCGCGAACAGAGTTCGCGGCGGGTGGTGGCGACGTTTCTTGATATGGTTCGCGAGAGCCTTGTGTAAACAGTATTGGCCCCTTCGCGAGCAGGCTCGCTCCCACATGGGACCGCGCTCTGTAGTGTGGGAGCGAGCCTGCTCGCGAAAAAGTCGCCACGGTTTTCAGGCTAGCGCCAGATCAAAAAAAGCCTGAATCAAGCGCAACTCGCGCCGGCGCTCCATGCAGCCAATCATGTGCCGGTTCACCAGCCCTTCCCCGGCGATCGGGATCGCCACCACGCGCGGGTCATGACTGACCTCCACCGATGACACCACACCGACCCCCAACTCGGCCGCGACCGCTTCGGTCACCGCCTCGCGACTGTCCAGCTCCAGCAACACCCGCGGCTGAATCGAGGCCTGCGCACACGCCTGGTCAAAAGTGCGCCGGGTAATCGAACTCGGCTCGCGCAGGACCATGATCACTTGGTCCAGCTCCTTGAGTTTCACGTCAGCGGAGCGATTCGCCCAGCGATGCCCTGCCGGCACCAGCGCGCAGATCCGCGATTCGCTCAGCGCTTGCAGATGCAGGCCCTTGCGCGGCTCGACCTCGGTCAGCACCGCGACATCGGCGTGTTCCGACAACAGCGCCGCCAGGGTTTCCTGCGCGTTGCCCAGACGCAGGTTGACGGTGATCCCCGGAAAGCGCGCGCGCAGGCTTGCCAGCATCGGCATGACCATGTGCGGCCCATCCGCCGCCACCTCCAGACGCCCGGTCAGTAACTGCCGATTGGCCTCGAGCAGCGTCTGCGCTTCTTCCGCCAGGCCGAACATGGCGCGGGTGATCGCCGCCAGTTTGGTGCCCTCCTCGGTCAGTTCCACCCGTCGCGCCGTGCGCCGCAGCAAGGTGATCTGGTAGTGCTCTTCCAGTGCCTTGATGTGTCCGGTAACCGCCGGCTGGCTGATGAACAACCGCGCAGCCGCGCGGGTAAAGCTGCCTTCGCGGGCCACGGCATCGAAGGCGCGCAGCTGAAACAGATTCATGGATAACTCTCACTGATGGCTGGCATAACAATAAACAATTTGATTGATGCAACGGCGAATTGCAACGTAGGCCCCGTAGCTTCATCCCACAGCGTTTTCGCGAGGACACCCGAATGAGTACCGCCGCACCGATTCTGCTCACTCCCGGCCCGTTGACCACTTCGGCCCGCACCCGTCAGGCCATGATGGTCGACTGGGGTTCGTGGGATGACCGCTTCAACCAGCTGACCGCCAGCCTGTGCGAGCAATTGCTGGCCATCCTCAACGGCGCCGCCAGCCACCATTGCGTACCGTTACAGGGCAGCGGCACCTTCGCTGTCGAAGCGGCGATCGGCACGTTGGTACCGCGTGATGGCAAAATCCTCGTGCTGATCAACGGCGCTTACGGCAAACGGCTGGCGAAGATCTGCGAAGTGCTTGGGCGCTCGTTCAGCACCTTCGAAACCGCCGAAGACGAACCGACCACCGCCGCCGACGTCGACCGCTTGCTGCGCGCCGACGCTGACATCACCCACGTGGCGCTGATCCACTGCGAAACCAGCACCGGCATTCTCAATCCGCTGGCAGAAATCGCCGAGGTCGTCGCGCAACACGGCAAACGTCTGATCATCGACGCCATGAGCTCATTCGGCGCATTGCCGGTGGATTCGCAAAAAGTACCGTTCGACGCGCTGATCGCCGCCTCCGGCAAATGCCTGGAAGGTGTACCGGGGATGGGTTTTGTCTTCGCCCGCAAGGAATCGCTGGCCGCCGCGGCTGGCAACTCGCACTCGCTGGCGATGGACCTGTACGACCAGCACGCCTACATGATGAAAACCGGGCAATGGCGCTTCACCCCGCCCACCCATGTGGTCGCGGCGCTGCACGAAGCGTTGCTGCAATACCGCGAAGAAGGCGGTCTGCCGGCGCGGCATGCGCGTTATGCCGCCAACTGTCAGGCGCTGATGGAAGAGATGAACAAGCTCGGCTTGCGCAGCTTCCTGCCGGCGGCGATTCAGGCGCCGATCATCGCCACTTTCCATGCCCCGCAGGATCCGCGCTACCAGTTCAAGGACTTCTATGAGCGGGTCAAGGCCAAGGGTTACATCCTCTACCCCGGCAAACTGACCCAGGTCGAAACTTTCCGCGTCGGCTGCATCGGCCACGTCACCCCGGACGAAATGCGCCAGGCCGTGGCAGCGGTGGGTGAAGTGCTGCGCGAGATGGAAGTGCTCGATATCTGAGCCTCACCAAAAATCCCCTGTGGGATCGAGCCTGCTCGCGAAAGCGTCGTTGCAGGCGACACATATGCTGATGTCAGACCGCTTTCGCGAGCAGGCTCGCTCCCACATTTGAACTGCATTACAACTCAGGAATTGATTGCCATGAACTACACCAATCCAAGCAAGCTGCAAGCCGCGATCCTCGACTGGGCCGGTACCGTGGTCGATTTCGGCTCGTTCGCGCCGACGCAGATCTTCGTCGAAGCCTTCGCCGAGTTCGATGTGCAGGTGTCGATTGAAGAGGCCCGTGGGCCGATGGGCATGGGCAAGTGGGATCACATCCGCACCCTCTGTGATCAGCCGCAAGTGGCGGAGCGTTATCGCAAGGTATTCGGTCGCACGCCGACCGACGATGACGTCACCGCTATCTACAACCGCTTCATGCCGTTGCAGATCGAGAAAATCGCCGAGCACTCGGCACTGATTCCCGGCGCGCTGGACGCCATCGCCCAACTGCGCGCGCAAGGGATCAAGATCGGTTCCTGCTCCGGCTACCCGAAAGCGGTGATGGACAAAGTCGTCGAACTCGCCGCCAGCAACGGCTACGTCGCCGACCACGTGGTCGCCACCGACGAAGTGCCAAACGGTCGTCCATGGCCAGCGCAAGCGTTGGCCAACGTGATCGCTCTGGGCATCGACGATGTTGCAGCGTGCGTGAAGATCGACGACACCGTGCCGGGCATTCTCGAAGGCCGCCGGGCCGGCATGTGGACGGTTGCGCTGATTTGCTCGGGCAACGCGCTGGGTCTGGATTATGAGGGTTTCCGCGCGCTGGGCAGCGATGAACTGGCCAGCGAGCGCCAGCGCATCCACGCGCTGTTCGCAAGTTCGCGGCCGCATTACATGATCGACACCATCAGCGATCTGCCGGAAGTGATCGCCGACATCAACAAGCGTCTGGCCAACGGTGAGATGCCGCAAAACGCCTGAGGCCGATAACCGGAACACCGCTGATCCATGACAATCAGCGGTGTTTTTTTGCACTGTCTTAAATAAATATATTGCCCGGTTATTACTTACTCTGAAACAAGGTTGCCCTCTGCGTCGTACGCACTACCATCGGGATGTTTAACGCTTCCGTCAGGCAATTGTTCAGTACCATCTTCCCAGACAATACGGCCATCCGGATATTCAACGGTATTATCAGACCATACGATTCGCCCGTCCGGATACTCTACCCGGCCGTCGTCATATTGAATGATGCCGTCGGGACGCTTGATCGAAGTCTTATCAACGTCAACCACGCTACCGTCAGGCAGTGTGGTCGAACCATCGACATTGACGGTCGCACCGAGTGTTTGAATCAGCGTAATCAAGGCCACCGGATCGATGTTGATGTTAAGGGTCGGCCATGGCATTGGCGGACGCTTGGTATCGACCGGCGCTACTGGTGCGGTCGGCGCAACTGGTTTGGTTGGGGCTACCGGTTTGGTTGGCGCCACTGGTTTGGTCGGTGCTACTGGCTTGGTTGGCGCCACTGGCTTGGTCGGCGCTACCGGTTTGGTTGGTGCCACTGGCTTGGTCGGCGCTACCGGTTTGGTTGGTGCTACTGGCTTGGTTGGCGCTACCGGCTTGGTCGGCGCTACCGGTTTGGTTGGTGCTACTGGCTTGGTTGGTGCCACTGGTTTGGTCGGTGCTACGGGTTTGGTCGGTGCTACGGGTTTGGTTGGCGCCACTGGCTTTGGTGTAGTGGTAGTGGGGCGAGGCTTGGAGATCGGACTTTTCATATTCACACTCAAATTTACAAATATAATTATGATCTTTAATAACAAACTAACGAGCCGAACCAACAATAATCACGCACAACAAACTATTCAAACCAAAAGAACCTACAAGATATAAGCAACATAGAGTTACGCCCACAGTTCAACGCACACCAACAAATTTAAATAAGCAGAAATAATAAACCGTACAAATAAGACTTTTGTGTGTTGCAAATATCATTACGCCGAAACGCTGGCATGTACTGATCGCGTCCATCGGCTATGTCATTGCAAATCCGCGTCGCCCCTGCAAGCCCCCCGTGTGGATAAAGATCAGACGCGTGCCGATGGCAAATTCGCCTGCTTCGACATGCTGCTTGAGCGCCAGCAAGGCCTTGCCGGTGTACAGCGGTTCCAAAGGGATGCCGCTGGTTTGCTCGGTCTGATCGATGAAGGTCAGCAACGCCTCGTCAACTTTGGCGAAACCACCACGGCTGGCGTCGATCAGTTGATAGCCCGCCGCATGCTCGGTGGCGGGCGCGAGGATCGACTCGATGTTCGGCGCTACGCCGTGATCATCCGGCACTGCCAGAGCACCGTACACCACGCGTTTGCCTTGCTCGGCGAGCGCCAGTCCGGCCAGTGTCGTGCCGGTGCCACAGGCCAGCCACCAGGCGTCGAAATCATTCCAGCCCAGCTTGGCCAATTGCTCTTCGGCTTGCTGCCTGATCGCTGCGCAACCCAAGGCGCCGGCCAATCCACCACCGCCCTCGGGCACCGCATGCAGCGTCGGATATTGCGCTTGCCATGGCACCCAGAATCCCGCTTCGTGCCGTGCGCGGTAGCCGGCGTAACCGAGCCAATGCAACTGCATGCCGAACGCTTGCAGATCCCGCACTGTCGGCGTGTCCTGCGGGTGCCCGCGCAGCAGCCCCACGGTTTTGAAACCCAGCCGTTTGCCCGCCGCCGCCAGCGCATGCAGGTGATTGGAATGCGCACCGCCGAGGCTGATGATGCCCTCGGCACCGGCACGCTCGGCGGCTTTGAGGTGTTCGACGAGTTTGAACCACTTGTTGCCGCTGATCAGCGGGTCGATGCGGTCCAGGCGCAGGATCGCGACCTCGATGCCGGCAACTGCAAGCCAGTCCAGATAGAGCGGTTCGAGAGGGGCCGGGGGTAGCCAGTGGGGGGGAGGCAAAAGCATGGGCACTGCACAATCTGGAAAAGACCACATACTAGTAGGAGCTGCCGCAGGCTGCGATCTTTTGATCTTGCTTTTGAAATCAGGATCAACAGATCGCAGCCTTCGGCAGCTCCTACAGAATGTGTTTACAACTCAGCCGCCAGCCGCGAACCCTGATTGATCGCGCGCTTGGCGTCCAGCTCCGCCGCCACATCCGCGCCGCCGATCAAGTGTACGTTCTGCCCGGCTTCAACCAGACCATCGTGCAACTCACGCAACGGATCCTGCCCCGCGCAGATCACGATGTTGTCCACTGCCAGCAGTTGCGGCTCGCCGGATTCGCCGATGCGAATGTGCAAGCCTTGGTCATCGATGCTCAGGTATTCGACGCTGTTGAGCATCTGCACCTGTTTGTTCTTCAGACCGGTGCGGTGAATCCAGCCGGTGGTTTTGCCCAGACCGTCGCCAACCTTGGTTTTCTTGCGCTGCAACAGGAACACCTCGCGGGCCGGCGCATGCGGTGCCGCTTTGATTCCCGCCACACCACCACGGGCCTCCAGTTGCGTGTCGATGCCCCACTCCTTCCAGAACGCCGCGCGATCAAGACTGGTGGCCACGCCTTGATGAACGAGAAATTCCGAGACATCGAAACCGATCCCGCCCGCACCAATCACCGCGACACGCTTGCCGACCGGTTTGCGCTCGAGGATCACATCCAGATAACTCAGCACCTTGGCATTTTCGATGCCCGGAATCGCCGGCACGCGCGGGGCGATACCGGTGGCGAGAATGATTTCGTCGTAGCCGCCTTCAACCAACTTGGCCACGTCGACGCGGGTGTTCAGGCACACCTCGACATTGGTGGTTTGCAGCTTGCGGTTGAAGTAGCGCAGGGTTTCGAAAAATTCCTCCTTGCCCGGCACGCGCTTGGCAATGTTGAACTGGCCACCGATCTCACTGGCCGAATCGAACAACGTCACCTGATGACCGCGCTCGGCGGCCACGGTGGCGGCAGACAAGCCGGCAGGGCCGGCACCGACCACGGCGATTTTCTTGATCTGCTGCACCGGCAGGTAATTGAGTTCGGTTTCGTGGCAGGCGCGCGGGTTGACCAGGCAACTGGTGAGCTTGCCGCCAAAGGTGTGGTCGAGGCACGCTTGGTTGCAGCCGATGCAGGTGTTGATTTCGTCGGCGCGGCCTTCGGCGGCTTTGTTGACGAAGTCCGGATCGGCGAGGAATGGTCGGGCCATGGAGACCATGTCGGCATCGCCCTCGGCAAGAATCTGCTCGGCAATTTCCGGGGTATTGATGCGGTTGGTGGTGATCAGCGGGATGCTCACCGAGCCGCGCAACTTGGCCGTAACCTTGCTGAACGCTGCACGCGGAACCTTGGTGGCGATGGTCGGAATCCGCGCTTCGTGCCAGCCGATACCAGTGTTGATGATGGTCGCACCGGCCTGCTCGATGGCTTTGGCAAGCATGACGATTTCATCCCAGGTGCTGCCACCTTCGACCAGATCGAGCATCGACAGGCGGAAGATGATGATGAAATTCGGCCCGACCGCTTCGCGCACACGACGGACAATTTCTACCGGCAGGCGCATGCGGTTTTCGTAGCTGCCACCCCAGCGGTCGGTGCGGTGGTTGGTGTGCGCGGCGAGGAACTGGTTAATGAAATAACCTTCCGAGCCCATGATTTCGACGCCGTCGTATTCGGCGGTTTGCGCCAATACCGAGCAGGTGACGAAATCACTCATCTGCTTTTCGATGCCCTCTTCGTCCAGCTCTTTGGGCTTGAACGGGTTGATCGGCGCCTGAATCGCGCTCGGTGCTACTTGTTTCGAGCTGTAGGCGTAACGCCCGGCGTGAAGAATCTGCATGCAGATCTTGCCGCCCGCCTCGTGCACCGCGCGAGTGACGATGCGGTGCTTGAGCGCCTCTTCCTCGGTAGTGAGCTTGGCCGCGCCGGAATACACGCCGCCCTCGTCATTCGGGCCGATGCCGCCGGTGACCATCAGGCCGACACCGCCACGGGCACGTTCGGCGAAGTACGCCGCCATGCGTTCGAAGCCACCCGGCTTTTCTTCAAGGCCAGTGTGCATCGAGCCCATCAGGGTGCGGTTGCGCAGCGTGGTGAATCCCAGGTCCAGCGGGGCCAGCAGATGCGGGTAATGAGCGGCGGTCATCGGTAACTCCACAACGAGCGATCACGGAAAAGTTGCGGGAGCTCTGCGTCCCCCGTCAGTCATGTTCGACAGACTAAGAGTCGCACCGCTGTCACTCAATGACCGTAACTGACAAGTTATTGATCCAAATGCGCAGCGCCCCTTGGCAACCCGGGCCATGGGCCCTACCCTAGTCGGCACATCCTGTACCCGGCTGTTGTTGGTTTTCATGCGCAAACTTCTGTATCTGTTTTTCTCCATGGCCCTCGTTGCCGCCCTGACCACCTACGCCATGTGGGCGGCAGACCGGCCGGCGGGACATTACCTGTCGGATCTGCGCATCAAGCTCGCCGTCAATCAGGGCACGCCCGGCGACCGTGGCAATCTGCTCGGCATCCAGCCCGAACTGTTCCCCACCGATTACCAAAGCTCCGCACGCCTGCACCGCAAACTCGCGGCGTATCTGCAGCAGGCGCGCGATCAGGGCTTGCTCAACGAAAAAACCGTGGTGGTGTTGCCCGAGCACGTCGGCACCTGGCTGATGGTCAGCGGCGAGAAAGACGAGCTTTATCAGGCGCCGACCCTGGCGGAGGCGATGAACTGGCTGGCGGCGAGCAATCCACTGCTGTTTGCCCGAGCGTGGCTGCGGGCCAAGGGCGAGCAACGCCTGGATGACGCTTATCTGCGGATGAAAGCGAAGGCCATGGCCAAGGATTACCAGGCGCTGTTCGGCGGTCTGGCCAAAGAGTTCCAGGTCACCCTGGTGGCCGGCTCCATCGTGCTGCCGGAGCCAAGCATCCGCGACGGCCGGCTCAAGCCCGGCAGCGGCGCCCTGTTCAACAGCAGCGTGGTGTTTGGTCGCGACGGCGTACCGTTGGGCCAGCCGCAGCAGCAGATGCATCCGATCTTTGATCAGCAAGGTGTGATTCAGGCCGAAGATAAACACGCCATACAGGTCGTCGATACCCCGGCCGGACGCCTGGGCATCCTGATCGGCAGTGACAGCTGGTACCCCGGCAACTACCGCACCCTCGATGAGCAAGGCGCGCAACTGGTGGCCGTGCCGGCGCAGGTTATCGGCCAAGGCGCCTGGGACAAGCCATGGCGTGGCTACAAGGGCTCGAGCACGCCGGGCTCGGTCAGCCTCAAGCCCGGCGACCTCAGCGAAGGTCAGGCCTGGCACCGATTGACCCTCACCGCACAACCACCGAGCAGCCGCGCGATTGCCGGCGTCAGTGTGTTCATGCGCGGGCAGTTCTGGGACAAGTCGAGTACCGGCACAAGCTTCCTCAGCAGCAACGGCCAGCAGTTCGCCGATGGCGAGGCCCGTGGTGCGCGCTTGCTGAACGTCTGGCTGTAAACCATGAAGCCGCAGCCGATGCGCCTCGGGGATCTGTCGGTGGGTTTCGTCCATAGTCTGGCCGACGCCGTGCGCAGCCACGACGTCGATCCGCTGCCTCTGCTTGAACAATATGGCCTTGATGCAGCGCGACTGGCCGAGGCCGGGGCGCGATTGTCGATCCCGCGTTACATGCGCCTGGGCCATGCGGCGATTCAACTCACCGGCGACCCGGCCCTGGGCCTGCGCATGGGCCGAATGATCCGCTTGAATCAAGCCGGTCTGGCCGGCATCACTGCGGCGCAAGCACCCACCGTGCGTGAAGCGGCCCGCTGCCTGACGCGCTTCGAGCCGCTTTACGGCTCGAACTATCGCGGGCAGTCCAGTTTTCATGAAGATGCCAACGGTGCCTGGCTGCGCTTCTACTCGATCAGCCCGTACAACACCTATAACCGCTTCGTGGTCGACTCGATCCTCGCCGGCTGGCTGCATCAGTTGTCGAGCCTGTGCGGCGAAACGTTGCGCGCCGAGCGAATCGAAATCGAATTCGAAGCGCCGGATTACCGCGACGCCTACACAATGCTCGGTGACTGCCCGATCCAGTTCAGCGCCGAGCGCAACCAACTGCGCCTGAGCCTGAGCAGCCTCGCCCTGCGCAACCCTGAACACTGCCCGAGCACCTGGCGACATCTGCTGCAATTGTGCGAGCGGGAGCTGGAACAACTGACCCGCACCCGCAGTTTGCGCGAGCGCATCACCCAATTGCTCGGCCCGCTGCTCAATGGCGGCCGCGAGCCGGATCTAGAAGAAGTCGCGGCACGCCTGAAACTGCCGACCTGGACCTTGCGCCGCAAGCTCACTGAGGAAGGCACGCAATTTCGCGCGATCCTCAATGACACACGCCGCGACCTGGCGATGACCTACATCCGCGACACCGAATTGGCATTCGGCGAAATCGCCTACCTGCTGGGCTTCGCCTCAGCTGAAGCCTTCCAGCGCGCATTCAAGCGCTGGAGCGGGCAGACGCCCGGCGAATCCCGACGAAATTACCGCTCGGGGGCCTGAAGCTCAGAGTTCCGTCGCGTCGTCAGCCGGTTCTGGTTGATCCAGTTCAAAGGCCTGGTATTCAAGCAGTTCTTCCTGATACTCATCCATCGTATGAATCCCCCAACTGCTCGCTATGAAAATGGCCTGATCAATCGACCTGTGCCCCGAGCATAAAGTGCCCGTGTGAAGGAAAAGTGAAACGCTGCCTTCATGAATAAAACGTAGCAGGTGGTTGGGGATTTATCGCGGCGATGATGCCGCAGGTGTGTAACCAGATTTTAAGCCAACCCGAAAACCACTGTGGGAGCGAGCCTGCTCGCGAAGCGGTGTGTCAGTCTAATCATCTGTCGACTGATA
>Ga0308171_1002890_pt1 | contig 16735 bp, 17 predicted proteins | sample PhyGR1_FD_202135 | JGI IMG/M metagenome (GOLD analysis project Ga0308171, IMG submission 202135) | Phyllosphere microbial communities from UC Gill Tract Community Farm, Albany, California, United States - DLSLSG.R1 | ecosystem: Host-associated > Plants > Phyllosphere > Unclassified | place: USA... | reverse complement strand
CCTGGCGAGGCGGCCAAGCTAGCATAGCGTTTCAATGGCAGCCAACAGCGCTACGAGCGGTAAACGGGTGGCATGTGGCGGGTTGTCGCATCGGCGCAGCAGACTGTCGCCCCGTCAACAACCGAACGGGTGTTTGATCGTGTAAACCCGTGGGTGCCGCGTAAAAAAAGGCGCGATGTTGCCAGCTTTGGCGGGGTGTTGGAAGCGCTATCCGGCCGAACGTTCCTTATTCGCCCTTTTTCTGTGCGCCGCACACTTTTTCTGTGTGTTTCTGGTGCGCGGATTCGTCTTGAAAGTGAGTCGCCGGGTAACGTTCTGGCGAATAGTCATTAAACTCAAGGACTTGCATCGGATGCCGGAGCCCCCGGCCCTCAAGGACTTGAAACATTTTGGCGCAAATATTGCGTGCAGAATAAGGAACAGGCCGTTGGATTCTTTTTACGAGAAAGAATTTACAGGCGCGCCGGACGCACTCGCTTTCCTTGCAAAGGTAGTCTCTATGAGCAGTACCCCAAGCTCCACTGGCCTCGAACAGGGGCTCAAACCGCGTCATGTGACCATGTTGTCGATCGCCGGTGTGATCGGCGCCGGTCTGTTCGTCGGCTCCGGCCACGCCATCGCTGCCGCCGGCCCGGCCGTGCTGCTGGCCTACGCCGCTGCCGGTACTCTGGTGGTGCTGGTGATGCGCATGCTCGGCGAGATGGCCGTGGCTTCGCCGGACACCGGTTCGTTCTCGACTTACGCTGATCGCGCGATCGGTCACTGGGCCGGATTCACCATCGGCTGGCTGTACTGGTGGTTCTGGGTGTTGGTGATTCCGCTGGAAGCCAACGCCGCCGCGACCATCCTGCATGCGTGGTTCCCGGGTGTCGACATTTGGGCTTTCGCGCTGGTGATCACCATGCTGCTGACCGTGACCAACCTGTTCAGCGTGAAGAATTACGGTGAGTTCGAGTTCTGGTTCGCCCTGATCAAGGTGCTTGCGATCATCGGCTTCATCGGCCTCGGCCTTGCAGCGATTTTCGGCTTCCTGCCGACCAGCCAGGTCAGTGGCGTTTCGCACCTGTTCGACAGCGGCGGCTTTCTGCCCAATGGCATGGGTGCTGTGCTGGGCGCGATCCTGACCACCATGTTCTCGTTCATGGGGACCGAAATCGTCACCATCGCGGCGGCGGAATCGAAAGACCCGGGCAAGCAGATTTCCAAGGCGACCAATTCGGTGATCTGGCGGATCGGCCTGTTCTATCTGGTGTCGATTTTCATCGTGGTTGCGCTGGTGCCGTGGAACGATTCTACCTTGGCCAACCTCGGTTCCTACCAGACCGTACTTGAGCGCATGGGCATTCCCAACGCCAAGATGATCGTCGACATCGTCGTACTGGTCGCAGTGACCAGTTGCCTGAACTCGGCGCTGTACACCTCGTCGCGCATGCTGTTCTCCCTCGGCAAGCGCGGTGACGCCCCGGCCATGTCGACCCGCACCAACAAGAGCGGTACGCCTTACTGGGCGGTGATGTTGTCGACCGGCGCAGCGTTTCTCTGCACCTTCGCCAACTATGTGGCTCCGGCCGCGGTGTTTGAATTCCTCCTGGCCAGCTCCGGCGCCATCGCCCTGCTGGTGTACCTGGTGATCGCCTTCTCGCAACTGCGCATGCGCAAGCAGCGCATGGCGCGCGGCGAGAAGATCGTCTTCAGCATGTGGCTGTTCCCGGGTCTGACCTGGGCGGTAATCATCTTCATCGTCGCCGCGCTGACCATCATGCTGTTCCAGGAAGCCCACCGCGTGGAAATCCTTGCCACGGGCCTGCTGAGTCTGATGGTGGTGGCTGCCGGTCTGCTGGTGTCGCGCCGGCGCAAGCTGGAGAAACGTGGTGCGGTGGTGTTGAACTGAGTCGTAACGCGTGATGTAAAAACGGCCGCTGTCAGGGATGACTAGCGGCCGTTTTTGTTTCTGAGCTTTCCAGTCAGGTTAAACCCAGTCCTCGATTCGCAAACCGGAAACGCGTTCAAACTCCCGTACGTTGTTCGTCACTACAATGAGTCCAAGTGAGCGTGCGTGGCCAGCGATCATTTGGTCGTATGGCCCGATCGGCGTTCCAGCCTTCGCGAGTTCAGATCGAACCATCCCGGCCTGTGCGGCTGCGTCGTTATCGAAAGGCAAGACATCCAGTCGCGCGACAAATCCTTCAACAATTGCCAGATTTTTCTCCGGGGCCGCCGACTTTTCAGCACCGTAAATAAGCTCCATAAGCGTGATAGCGCTGATGCACAACTGCCCGGAACGTCGATTGAAGGCTTCCCGGACAATTTGTGGTTTGTTCTTGATGGTGAAGATGCAGATATTTGTATCCAGCATGTACTTGATCATCAGAACGACTCGCGCTCCTGTTCAGTGGGTTGCTCACGGTTAGCCATGAAATCAGGGCTGACGCTGTCGCCATCAAACCAGCTATCCCAGCTTTCTCCAGCAGGCGTAATGACGCGTGTTCTGCCAATCGCGATGACTTCCACTCGTTTAACGTCGCCGGGCATCGCAACTGCCTTTGGCAGTCGGACTGCCTGACTTCTGTTGCTCATGAAAATTGTGGTCTGCTCCATATTCGAGCTCCCGGGTCTGTTCCTGTGATTAGCTCAGGATAGATCGTGCTGGGGATATGTCAATGGGATATACATCGTCACCGGACAAAGAGTAGCTAGGCCATCCAAACAAAAACGGCCGCTGTCAGGGATGACTAGCGGCCGTTTTTTGTTTCTGAGAAGGGCTTATTCGCTCTTGTCTTCCTGGGGCTCTACCGACTTGCCATAAGCATCCAGCGCCACGCCGAAATCCGTAATGAACTGCGGCTCGCTCAGCCAGGCCTGGGCCTGTTCGATGGTCATGCCGTCGGCCCACATGCGGTAGTCGATGAGCATATCGGCGGCCAGGTGGGTGGCGGCCATGCCTTCGTTGTCGGCGTTTTCCATGTCGAGCAGTTCAGGATGGTCGACGATGATGAAGGCCAGTTCGCGCAGCAGGGTCAGCAGCATTTCGTTGCGGCTGACGGCTTCGGCGTCGCGCATTTTGCTGAACATCGTCAGGGTGTATTCCGGGATCGGCTCGGCGAGGTGGCCGAGCTCTTCGTCCTGATCCAGCGGTTTGCGCCCGACCATACGGATCTGCTTGGCTTTGGCCTTGGCGCGTTTGGCGCGTTTCTGTTGCTTGTTCAGGGATGCCATGGGAGCTCAGTTCTTCTGTTGGGTTTGTGCGGCGATCGCGTCGGACGCGGCCACATAGTCGGCCTGAAAGCCCGGGGATTCGATCCACGCCAGCGCGCCGGCCTCGTCGGTTTCCTGCGACCATTGGCGATACTCGATCAGCGCGGCGAGGATGAAATCCATCGCGCCTTCTTCGCCTTCCTGCTCGTACACCAGTTCCAGTAGCGGATCTTCGAGGAACGCGCTGCACATGGCTTGCTGACTGATCTTTTCGGCGTCGATCATTTTCTTGAACAGCTCGGTCAAGTCCACCGATTCGAAGTCGATGCGGTCGTCGTTCGGGTCCAGCTCGACCGGCGCTTCGGCGCGCTTGGTGCGGTTCTGCTTGGCCTTGGCTTTGGCCCGGGTGGCGCGTTTTTGCTGCTTGTTGGCGGAGGCCATGATGTGTTCCGTCGTGCGTTGAGAGGGGCTCAGCTGCGTGGCACTTGTCGGCCGGGTGTATCGGCGGCCAGTGCGCCGGTCTGCAGCCAGGTCAGAGCAATGGGCCATAGTGTGGCTTGGTATGCGCTGCGAAAAAAGCCGAAATGTCCGACTTGTCGTTCGCCGATGTCCTGCGGCGCAATGCGCAGATGGGTTTTTGCCGCGTTGCTGAAGTAGCCGAGCAGGCGTTCGATCGCCGGGATCGTTCCGTAAGGATCATCGCTGAGGCTGATGGCAAGGGTCTGCGCGCGGACGCCATCGAAGGGCAGGGCGCCCGCCTTTTTCATCAGCACACGACAGCTTGGACGATCCTCGTACCGTGCAGTGGGTGTGCTCCAGTCGCAGACTACGCCGGTTGGCGTGTCCTCCAGCCAGCCGATCCGCTTGCCTGGAAAATAGCCGCAGAGCAGCGCCATCAAAGGCATGACCACATGCCACTTGCCGAACATCCGCCAGCGCTGTTCGGAAGCATAATCGCGCCAATAAGCGAACTGCGCACCGACGGTTACCAACCGTCGGATCACCTTGCCCGACTCCGCCAAGCCCGCCGCGCAACCGCCGAAACTATGGGCGACCACATCGATTGGCTGACCGGGAAACTCCCGCTGCGCGCGTTTGAGCATCGCTTCGAAATCCAGCGCGCCCCAGTCGGTCCACGAGGCACGCAGCCCTTTGATCGATTCGCTGCGTGATTCGCCAATGCCCCGGTAGTCGTAGGTCATGACGTCGAAGCCGTGACTGAACAGATAGGCTGCGAACCTTGAGTAATGGCGACAGCGCACGGAGGTGGCGGCGTTGATGACGACCACCGGGCGCTGTGGATCGGGCGAACTGTGGCGCCAGGTGAAGCCGCCGAGTGCGTAGCCGTCGGCTGCGTTCTCTATGAACGATTCGCCAATGGTTACCGGGTCGGTCGAAAGGCATTTTGTTCATAAGGGCTCGGCCTTTGCGAAGGTGGATCGAGAATGAGCCTGGAACTGGCGCCGAGCAACATACGGAACGCAGTGCGTTCCGAATTCAATGTGATCGAATTCGTGACGCGCTGCGTCACGATTTACATAAGTCCGAGAGACAGTTCATTTCACATCCGCTCCAGTTCATGCAACGCGCAGCGGCGTAATGCCAACATGACAGCGTTCGAATGCGCCGTCGCGCAACAGGCAATCTGGTTTAACCGATATGCCGAGTCAGCAGGTAAAGCAGTCACGAGCGAAAGGCGCGAGTACAATCCCGCGCCCAGTATTTTGTGACGTAAGGAAGCGCTGTTTTGAAAGGGATTCTGCGAATTGGCTGTGTCATAGGCCTGGCACTGCTGTTGGTTGGCTGCGGAACGTTTATCGGGCGCTTGAATGATGGTCTGTCCGACGCCGAATATTACCGAGGGGTCGATGGCGGCCTACACCTGCTCGGTGTTCGGGGAGGAGGCAGCGATGGCATGCCGGCAGCGATCATCTGTTACATGATGATCGTCTGCCCGGTCATCACTCTTGTATCCCTGCCAGTGGATGCCGCTGTGGATACAGTCTTGTTGCCCGTCGATTACATCAACACTCTGTGAAGGCGGCATGCACTATTGACTTGTGCGCTTGCCCTTCGGCCTCTGCTCACGCACCCGCCCTTTGCGATAAATCCACAGCCCGAACACACCGATGGCCAACATGAACGCGGTCCAGAAGCTCTGCCACATGAACTCGAACCAGTATCGCCGAGGTTGCAGTGCCAAGGTGTAGGTGCTGCGCGGTCCGCGATTGTTGGTGGTGATGGAACCGCTGATCCAGCTTTCGATAAGCATGTAGATCGAAAGACACACGGCTAAGGCAATCAGCACGCCAGCGAGCACCGTCAGCCAGAATGTCCAGTGGCTCGGGCGATACGGCGGGGGATGCGGCAAGCGAATACGGGTTCTTTTCTGATTCATAAGCGAGGCTCGCGCAAGTCGGTCAGGAAACTGCCAGCTCTTGCAGCTGTTCAGTCGGCATCTGCCGCGGGCTCGTCGGGCGTGCGGCAAGGTGGGCGCATTCGGCGATCACCTTGAGAATGCCGATCACCGCCGGGGTCAGCGTAGTGCCGAGGCAAATGCGCACGCCTGTGGAGGCCTGGCCATCGGCGAAAAATATGCCGCTGCCAGCCACGTGGCAACCACGCTCCGTGGCCAGTTGCTGCAGCGCCGGCATGTCGGTGTGTGCAGGCATTTCGACCCAGTGGATGAAACCGCCGCGCGGTGGCACATAGACGGTCCCGAGCGGGAAATCCGTGCGCACCAGCGCTTCGACAAAACTCGCCAGCGAAGAGAGTTGCGACCTCAATCTGGCGCAGTGCTCGTCCATGTAGCCACGGCCGATGAATTCATTGAGAACATTTTGCGCCAGGCTGGAAACGGCCAGGTTGCGCGAAAACATCTGCGCGAGGATGGCATTGCGGTATTTGCCGGCCAGACACCAGCCGACGCGATAACCCGGCGCGATGGTTTTGGAAAAGGACGAGCAGTAGATCGTCTGGCCGCTGCTGTCGTAGCTCTTGAGGGCGCGCGGTCGATCAGCTTCGGGCACCAGGTCGAAGAAGATGTCGTCTTCGATGATCGGCACATCCGCTTCCCGGGCGATCCTGGAAAGTCGCGCGCGCGCTTCGTCGGGCATGATGAAACCACGCGGATTCTGCAGCGTCGGGTTGAGAAAAATCACCGCGACCTTTTTTTGCTTCAGAGCTTCTTCCAGATGATCGACATCCAGGCCCGTGCGGCCGTCGGTGCGGATCGGCAGGGCGCGCATGCCCAGGCGTTCGATGGTCTGCAGGATGCCGTAATAGGTCGGGGTTTCGATGGCGACTGTAGCGCCTTTCGACGCGACTGCTTCGAGGGCCAGTTCGAGAGCGATGGTGTCGCCCGACGTCACCAGAATATCGTCCGGCCCGCAGACTACACCGCGGGTCAGCATCAGCCCGGCGATGCGCCGTCGCAGCGCCGGCAGGCCGGGTGGCGCGACCAGACCGCTCAGCGTGTTGTCAGTCTTGGCGGCCAGCACCGAGAGGCATTTGTTGAGCAGCACGTTGGGCGTGAGATCGCTGTGCAGGACGGCCGAATTCAGCGATGCGGTGGTGCGCGAGGCCGCTTCGGAGAGCATCGCAACCACAGCATGATTGACGTTGACGGTGACACTGGAAAAGTCGAAAGCGCCGGACGGTTTTGCCCGCCCTGATGCCGAGACGAAGTAGCCGACGCGCGGCACCGTCGAGACGTAGGCGTCGGCCTCGAGATCGGCCAGCGCCCGCTGCACCGTGGTGATGCTGGTCTCGAACATCCGCGCCAGAACGCGGATTGACGGCAGTTTCGCTTCGGCCGCCAGGTCACCGCTGTCGATCTGGCGAATAATCCAGTCCTTGACTATCCGCCAGCGCTTGTCCGGCAAATCAAACCTGTCCATAAGTTCTCTGTGATGATTCGAAACAATTCACAGAAAGTAGAGCAAAACGATCCCCGTTGCAGCAACTATGACGATGTTCAGCGCCACCAGACCGAAGGCGAAGCGGATCAGGCTGTTTTCTTCCTGGCGGTTGGCCCCGGCAAGTCCGGTGATCAACGACAGAATCGACAGCGAGCCAAGTGCGCCATGGCCGGCGGCGCTGTTGACCATTGCCGCCAGCCACGCCCCGTGTTCGCTGCTCAGCGCGGCGATGGACGGCATCACCAGCGTGTTGCCGCCGACGTTGGAGCCGGTGACATAACCGGCAATCCCTGCCAGCAGGGCGATCGTCGGCGCCAGCGAAATACCCGACATGGATTGCAATGCGCTTTGCGCCTCGACGAGGAATCCGGCGTTGACCATCACCTGGGAGAGCAGCAGGAACAGTAAGATTGTCGTGACCGGAAACTTCGCCCGGTTGAACAGCGCTTGCCAGGGAAAACCGGCGCCCGCGGTTTGCCTGAACGCCATCAGCAACGTCACGATCAGCAACGCCAGCCCGGGAGACGCCAGCGGCTTCCACGAAACGTGTTCGCCCCTGACAACCCACAGGCCATCCCAGCCCGACAGCACGAACAGTCCGCGCGACGCCACAATCACTCCCAGCAAGGCCAGATAAGGCCATGCCGCGCTCGGCCAGCGCACCAGTTTTTTCCGTTGCGCCCAGGAGATGCCCAGGCCGACGCAAGCCACAGCCAGCCCGGCCAGCACACCGGAGACTTCCGGGCCGACCCACAGGTTGATGGAAAACAGCACGGCAACGAACAGGGCGGTCACGACAAGCAGCCCCAGCCACGCTGTGATCCTGCGGATGCCGGCCTGCCACAAGGCCAGCGACGCCAGGCAGAGGAACACCGGCGCGCTGATCAGCGCCGAATGGCTACCGAGGGTTTGCGCCGGCAGGTGCGCCAGCAGGGCGCCGATTACCGTCGCCAGACCCAGCGTGCCCCACGGCATGATCACCATGCCGGCGAGGGCGATTTTCATCCCCGACTGGCGAGTGAAAAGCCCCATCAGCAGCGGCACCGTGGCGATCAGCGAAACGCCGAAGCCGGTCATCGCTTCCAGCAGCGGCGCCAGACCCAGCACGATGAAAATCACCTGCGCCGGGGGTGTCCAGCCGAGTTCCTTGACCCACGCGCCGATGGCCTGTGGCGCGCCGCCGCGCTCGACCAGAATGACGAAGGCCAGCCCTGGGACGATGACGCACGCGGTGCTGAGAAACAGGATCGTGGTGTCCTGAAAAATCGCCGAGGAGATCGCCGCCGACACCGGCCCGGCAGCGCCCAGCGCCCACAGCACCAGCACCAGCACCACACCGGCCAGCGCGGCCTGTACCGGCGGACGCCGGAGGATCAGGATCAGCGCGATCACCAGCGCGATCGGTGACATTTGCAGCAAGAGAGAGCTCATAGCGGTTTCCTTGGCTTAATCGTGCGTCTGTCCGCTGTACTCGGTCGCCCGCATGGACGCGCGCTGGCAGAACGTCTGATACCACTCGCTCAGGCGTGCTTGCGCCGAGAAGTCCGAGAGTTGACGGAAAGCGATCCAGTCCAGCGCGGTCGCCAAGGCGATGTGGCCAACGGTGATCGGGCCATTGAGGTCGACGTGCTCTTCGATGAAGCGATACGCCTCCTTGAGTTTGTAGGCCTGGCCGTCCGCGTACGCCGGATAGCGCAAAGCCTCGGGGCGCCGCTCGACTTCCCAGCGCAGCTTGATGCCGACGTCGCACATGCCCTGCGCCAATGCCTGCAGGCGCAGCGCCTTGTAGCGCTCGGGGCCGCTGGCCGGGATAAATTTACGGCCATTGCTCAGGTCATCGAGGTATTCGCAAATCACGATGGAATCGAACAGTGCGCTGTCGTCGGGCAGCATCAGCACCGGCACTTTACCCAAGGGGTTGGCCTGGTAAATGGTCGCGTTCGGTGAAGTCGGGCTGGTCTCGTGATGTATCACCTCAAGGCTCGATGCGATGCCAAGTTCGTGAGCCAGCACCAACACCTTGCGGGCGTACGGCGAATGCGTCTGATAATAGAGTTTCATGCGCGAGTTCCTGTCTCAAGGATGGCGGTGGCGACTCGATGGGCGTCCATGAACAGCCGCGAAGGTGCGCCCGCCGAGGTGACGTAGTGGTTGTAATAACAGGAGCCTTCAGCGAGCGGACCCAGCACCCAGATGTCACGCACCGTTTCGCCGCTGTTCGACTTGGGGTTGGACGCCGCGTCGACATCGATGCCGTCGATGCCCGGCACATCGGTGCGTGGACGCACAAGGCCCAGGCGCGCGAGGTCGCGCACAGGTGCGCAGTCGCTGTGGCTGACGCCGCTGCTCTGGACGTAACCGGCGACTCGCTTGAAGTGTTCGATAGCCGGGCGTGAGCCGGGCTTGAGGAAGGTCAGCAAACCGGCATCACACAGCGCGAGCAGATCGGCGTGGCGCTCCTTTTGCGGGCCGGCGACGAGACGGTTGATCGCCTTGTGCCAGCGGCCATAGAACTGCCGATGCGAATCTTCGGTGAGCCCGTCGAAATCGACCGCCTCACGCAGCCGGTCGCGCAAGTCGCGCCAGACTTCGATGGCGGCTTTGATCGGCGACGCGCCGCGTCCCAGACGTGCTTCATGCAAGTCGGCTTCGAGGGTGTCGTAAATCCATGCGTGATAGTTGTAGGGCGTGACGCTGTCGGGCAGTGCGTGGCAGATCAGCTCCAGCGGATTGATTGCGCCGGCAATCGCTTCGAACTCGCGCAACAAGGCTTCACAAGCGGCCACACCGGCAGGGCCGGCAACGCTGACGGTTCTGAGCTGCTCAAGCAGCTGTTGCGGCGCTGAAGGTTTATGCAGAACGGCGACCGCAGCGGCACGCATCTCCAGCAGCATCAGCGGCAGAATGTCCCGTTCGAAATCCAGTCGGCGGTTGTGCGCGTTGACCCGCAACGATTCGATACGCTCGCTCGTGAGCAGCACGGCGCTATGGCGGGGGCAGCCGATCAAGCCATTGGGACGCGTGCGAAACGGCAGCCCGTCCCGCGACTGAATGAAGATCACCGGCTCCTGACCCGAAGGCTGGTAAGTGTGACTGCCATCGGCCATGGGTTTGTAGATCCCCCCTCTGCCAGCCGTCAGCGCCGCCAGGGTGTCCATGGCGCCCAGGCCCAGCCCTTCGATCAGCACCGTTTCGCCGGGCTCGACGGTGGTGAGGCTGCCCGGCAGCGGGTAAACGTTATCGACCCGGTTCTGCCCCGCCAGGCGCAGGCGCCCGGTGTGGCCGACGGTCAGCACCAGACGATCCACCGTCACCGCAGCGCCTTCGGCGGTCAGCAGAATGTATTGCTGATTCTCGTTGCGCTCGACCGCCGTGACCTGATGCCGATGCAGATTGACCGTGACCCAGGCGGGTGCGGTCGCGAGGATCCGCGTGAAGGCGTCGGCCAGATAAGCGCCGAGCAGGTGCCGTGGCAGAAAATCCTCCGGCTCGACGTCGCGACCGTCGGCGGCGAGCAGGCCGCTGTCGGGGTCAACCTTGACGCGCCGTGCTCGGCACCACGCGAGAAAGTCCGGCCCTGGCCGTTCCCGGGCGTCGGTCAGATCACCGAACGCTGCTGCGTCGGGAAATACTCCGAGCTGACCGGCGACGGTGTTGAGCAACAGGTAGTCCGGTTGATCGGGCCAGTGCGCGCCGCTGCCGAGCACGTTGGGCTCGAAGATGTCGATGACGACCGGTTGTTGCGGGCGTTCCTCGGCGCGGCTCAACAGGCGCTCGAATACCGACATTCCGCGCGAACCGCAGCCGACCAGGCCGATGTGCACAGGTGCCTTCACCATCTGCGCTCCTCGCCAAAAAATGACGGGATGGCAATTTCCGTACCGGCCGCCACCGCAATGTCGTGGATCATCCGGCCAATCGCGAGATCGAGAATGCCCATGCCGAATGGCGAATAGATCAGCGGTTTGTCTTGGGCGACATGCAGGTCACCGCGAATCAGCTGCGCCACTGTGCCGGTGACAAAGTCGCGATGGCCGTATTGCTGCTCGGCCAGATGCGGTGAGGTATTGGCCTTCAGGCAATGGGTGATGTCGTCGAAGTAGTTGTAACTTTCCTCGATGATTTCGGCGCCGATATCCCGCAGCGAGATGTTCAGAACAATCTGCCCCGGGCGGAACGTGCCCTGGCCTTTTACGTAGGGCTCGCCCGCGCTGGTGGCGAACACCACGATGTCGGCTGTCAGTGCGTCTTCGAGCGACAGCAGACGCACATCCGGCAGGCCCAGTTGTTCGCCAAATTCCGCGAGGGCTTGCGCCGATTCGGCGTTGAGATCGTGAATGCCCACGCTGTCGAAGGACCAGTCGTCCGCGACGAAAGTCTCGAGGATATTTCTTGAGATTACCCCGCCACCAATGATCGAAAGTGTCGCCGCGTGGCGGTTCTGGCCATTCAGCCACCAGGCACCCAATACCGCCGACGCCGCCGTGCGCACGGCACTGATCAGCGCACCTTCGAGCAGGGCGTAGGGATAACCGGTCTGCGGGTCGTTGAGAATCAGCACGGCAGATGCGCGCGGAATGCCTGACTTGATGTTGTCGGGATAACTGGCAATCCACTTGATCCCGGAGACGGATTGATCGCCCTTGCTGTCGACGATGGCCGCCGGCAGCGCAATGATCCGGTTCGCCGGTTGCGCAGGGAAACGCAAAAAGTAACTGTCGGGGTTAACGGTTTCGCCACGCTCGTGGGTCAGGTAGGTCTGCGCCACCATGTCGATGGTTGCATGCCGCAGCCCGTTGAGGATGTCTTTGACGACAGCGCCGGGGATGACGTGGAACGGCTGGATCGGATTCTGTGTGGTCATGAGGATTACGCCGAGAGTGCCAGAGCGATTTCAGGAAAAAGGGGCTGCAGTGCGGTTGCGCCGATCCGCTGGGTGACCCAGTCGTCGGAATAGATGGTTTCGAGATAGCGCTCACCCATGTCCGGGGAGATCGCCACCACGACATCGTCGGGCCGGATATGCGGCGCCCACTGGCGGATGCCGGCGAGCACAGTGCCCGTGGAGCCGCCGAAGAGCAGGCCGTAGCGTTGCGCCAGCCAACGGCAGACCTTGATCGTCTGTTCCTCGGGAATCGACAGGAAGTCGTGAATGCCCGACGACTCGAATATCTCCGGCAGGCGGCTGGTGCCGAGCCCCGGGATATGGCGCGTGCCGCCCGGCAGGCCGAACGTCACCGAGCCGACGGTATCGACGGCAATGACTTTGGTCTGCGGATGATGTTCGGCGAAGTAGTTCTTGCAGCCCATCAGCGTGCCGGTGGTGCCCGCGCCGACGAACAGGTAATCCACCTGGGGAAACTTGCGCGCGATGGACCTGGCAGTCGCTTGATAGTGGGCGAGGGGGTTGGTCGGATTCTTGTACTGGTTGAGCCAGATGTAGTCGGCGTTGTCAGCGACCAGTTGTTCGATCAGGCGAATCCGCGAATTCAGGTAACCGCCGTTCTCGTCACGCTGATCGACCATGAGCATTTGCGCGCCAAGGGCGTGAATCAGCTTGCGGTTCGGCGCGGAAATATTCGGGTCGATTACGCAAACGAACTTGTAGCCCTTGGCGGCGCAGACCATGGCCAGCGCAACGCCCAGATTCCCCGATGAGGATTCGATGAGGCGCGTCTTGTGGTTGATCAGTCCTCGGACTTCAAGATCAGTGATCAGCGCGTGCGCGGTCTTCAGCTTGATGGAGCCGGCGGGATTCAGTCCTTCGATTTTCAGCTGGATCGTTGCGCTGCAAAGATCGCCGATCTGCACATAACTGTCTTCATTGATGAGTTGCTTGATCATACGTCGTCCGTTTCGCTCTTTTGCCGGGCGCACGGGGGCGCCAGCATTCATCCTGGAATGTTTGAAAAGCAGTAACTGCAGTTCGCCTGTGGGTTGGGTTCAGATTTTTTTGCTGGACAGGAAGTGACCTTGCGGACGACGCCGATCGATTCAAAAAATCAGGGTTTGCGCTCTGAGGGCTACAGGAGTCCAGAGTGTTGCGGGGCGCAAAGTAGAGCCAGTCATTGGCTCGCCAAGGCTTGCTTGAAGTATTGGCGAAACGCCATCTGCGCGGAGAGATACAGATTTCGGGTTTTTTCCAGTACAGCTGGAATCCGGGTGTATCGAAGCGGGACGAGGGGAGGGGAATCAAATCGCAGGCATAAAAAAACCCTGAATCTTGCGATTCAGGAATCGAACCGCCGACACGGGGATTTTCAATCCCCTGCTCTACCGACTGAGCTATCTGGGCAACGGGGCGCATTAAAAGGGTTTTTCGGATTTACGTCAACGACTTTTTGAAAATTTCTTAAATTAATTCCGTCGCTTACGAAATCTGCGGGTTATTCGGCTGGCGGCACGTAGCCTTCGGCCTTGGCGTATTCCTCGCCGGAGAAGTACTTGTCCATTTCGCCCTGCAGGTATTTGCGATCGTCGGCGTTCATCATGTTCAGGCGCTTTTCGTTGATCAGCAGGGTCTGGTGTTTCTGCCAGTCGGCCCAGGCCTTGGCCGAGACGTGGTCGAAAATATCCTGGCCCTTGGCGCCCGGGAAAGGGGCGCGTTCCAGCGCGGGCAGTTCTTCTTTGTACTTGCGGCACATTACGGTGCGGGTCATGGCGACTCTCCTGCATTCAATACGGCGGCCGCGCGTTCGAGCAAGGTCTTGACCGGGGCAGCAAGGCCCAGGCGCGGCGGGGTGGCGAGGTTATACCAGAGCCAGTCGGCCTCGGCCACGTGATGGCTGGCTTCCTGCACCTGAACCAGCCACGGTTCGATGGACAACTGGAAGTGGCTGAAGGTGTGAATCAGGCTCGGCAGCGCCTGCTGCTGGCCCATGGTCAGCGAGTGCTGATCGGCCAGATGCTGCAGATCTTCCAGATCATCCAGTTCCGGCAGGCTCCACAAACCGCCCCACAGTCCCGTCGACGGGCGGCGGTAAAGCAGAATCGCGCCTTCGCCGTTGGCGAGCATCGGCATCAGCGTGCGTTTCTGCGGGATGGCCTTGCGTGGCTTGGGAATCGGATAACGTGTTTCCAGACCGAGCATGTGCGCTTCACAGCCACGCTTGAGCGGACACAGCAGGCAGCTCGGCTTGCTGCGCGTGCAGAGTGTGGCGCCAAGATCCATCATCGCCTGGGTGTAAGCGTTGACCCGATCGTGCGGGGTGAAGCGCTCGGCGTTGGCCCACAGCTGTTTGGCGACTTTCGGTTCGCCGGGGTAGCCCTCTTGCGCCGTGAAGCGCGCCAGCACGCGTTTGACGTTGCCGTCGAGGATCGGCGCGCGCAGGCCCATGCTGATGCTGGCGATCGCCCCGGCGGTGGACAGGCCGATGCCCGGCAGCTCGGTGAGTTTTTCCACGTCACGCGGGAAATCGCCAGCGTATTGGCTGACGACGATCTTCGCGGTCTTCTGCAGATTGCGTGCGCGAGTGTAATAACCCAGCCCGGTCCACAGATGCAGCACCTCGTCTTCCGGCGCTTCGGCCAGCGCTTCGACTGTCGGCAGCGCCGCCATGAAGCGCTCGAAATAGTTGAGCACGGTGCTGACCTGGGTCTGCTGCAACATGATCTCGGACACCCAGACCCGGTACGGATTGATGTCCTGCTGCCACGGCAAATCGTGGCGGCCATGGCGGTCGAACCATTCCAGCACCGCCGTGGAAAACTGCTCCGCTGTCATCGCTTGAACAGCCCCTTCAATGCGTTTTTCAGTTCCGGACTGACTTTGTCGCCCAATTTCTCGTCGATCTTTTCGCTGAGTTTGTTGCCGGCCATTTTGCTGGCGACCTGACCAAGGCGGTCATTGTCGACGCGACAGGCCTTGGCCCCCAGTTCCAGCGGGCCACGGCAGCGCAGCGGCCACTCGATGCCGACGAACTTCTCGCCGACCTGACAGGCCGGGTCAGGCATGGCGCTGGTGTCGCCCTCGACGATGATGCCGACGCGGTAATCCATGCCGAGCACGCGCAGGTCGATGTCGCCGTCACCGTTGACGGTCATGCCAGGGATACGCACTTTCAGGTCGGGGTTGCTGGCGACGCCGTTGCGCACGGTCAGGTTGCCCTTGAGCTCCTCGAACGGCGTGTCCTTGCCCCGAGGCTCGCCGCTAAGGGTCTTGCGGTTGAGGGTGGCGATGCCTTTGCACAATTGCTGTTCAAGATTGGCGTTGAGCAGCACGCCGTTGTTGATGACGAAACTGGCGTTGCCGTTCAGCGTATCGATCAGCGCCTGTTGGCTGTTGCCGCTGCCGGTGAGGCTGCTGGTCAGCGTCACCAGCCCTTTGACCGGTGGAGTCTTGCCCTGGCTTTCGATGATTTTTTCCACCGGGACGCGATTGAGCCGGGTCTGCAGGTTCAGTACCGGCGCGCTTGGGCGCACGTCGAGCGTGCCGTTGGCGACGAAACCGCCGTTGTACAGATCACCGCTCAGGTTAGTCAGTGTCAGCAGGCCGCCCTGACCGGTGGCTTTGAGCGCGGCGTTCTGGATTGGCAGTTTGTCGAGGGTCAGTTGGCCGAAAGTCAGGTCGGCGTCCACGTCCAGTTTGGCCAGGCGCTCGACCGGCAGCAGGCGCTCGGTGCTCCAGGCGGTTTTGCTCGGTTTGTCCGGCAGCGGCGTGGTACCTGCGACGGCGCCGGCCTCGGTGCTGGCGACTTCGGCCTGACGGGTTTGCGTGGCGCTGTTGGCCTGAGCCGATTTCGGTGGCAGGTAGCGGTCGACGTTGAACGTGTCGGCCTTGAGAATCGCGCGCAGCGACTGTTTGGCGAAGTCCTCGACGGCGATGCGGCCACTGAAGCTGCTGTCATCGAGTTTCAGGTTGATGTTGTCGAACGACAGGCTGGTCGGGGTGGCCGCAACGCGGCTGACCAGTTCGACCTTGCTCAGGCTGCCTTCGCCCATCGCCGGCAGTGTCTGGCCGATACTGTCGACGAATTTCGCCAGATCGAACTGGGCGATGGAAATGCCGCCGCTGATCTGTGGCGTCTTGTCGAGGTCGTTGGCTTTCAACTCGCCCAGGGCGCGCAACTGGTTGGCGGAAATTTTGATGCCGGTCCATTCGGCGACGTTCGCTGCTTTATCCAGCAATAACTGCCCTTGAGCGGAGAAGGTCATGGTTTTGCCTTGCAGCGGATCGCCAGCGAGTTCGCCGGTCAGCTTCAAGTCTTCGAACTTGTAGCGTTGCAGGGCGCGCTCGAAGCGCAGCTCGCCGTTGAGCTCGGTACGCACGCGCAGCACCGGTTGATTGGTGCCGAGGAACGCGGTGGCTTTCACCGGGATATTGGTCGAATCGTGTACCGGGCCGGTGCTCAACTGAATGCTTTCGGCACTGAACTGCTTGCCGGTCAGCTCATCGGTGTATTCAACGCGGGCGTTGTTGACGGTCAGGCTGTCGATGTCGAGGCGGATCGGTTGCGCCGGTTTTTCTACGGCGACGGTCGGCTCGCTGGCGGTCGCGCCCGGTGTGGCGGGTGGAGTCGAGCCAGGCGCCACAGGCACCTTGCCGATGTCTTCCCAGTTGCCGTGGCCGTTCTTGTCGCGGTTCAGGCGCAGGTTGAGGCCTTCGACGCGCACGTCGCTCA
>Ga0308171_1002885_pt1 | contig 16755 bp, 14 predicted proteins | sample PhyGR1_FD_202135 | JGI IMG/M metagenome (GOLD analysis project Ga0308171, IMG submission 202135) | Phyllosphere microbial communities from UC Gill Tract Community Farm, Albany, California, United States - DLSLSG.R1 | ecosystem: Host-associated > Plants > Phyllosphere > Unclassified | place: USA... | reverse complement strand
TGGAACCGGCCCCAATCAGGGAACCAGCCCGCGCCGCCGGGCGAACAGCCCCCACAGCCGCGGCCCCAGCAGGGCGATCACCGCCAGCGCCAGGATGCAGACCGAGACCGGGCGGGTGATGAAGGTCGTCCAGTCCCCCTGGCTGATGGTCAGGGCCTGGCGCATCGCGTTCTCCGCCATCGGCCCCAGGATCATGCCGATGACCACGGGGGCGGTGGGGAAGTCGAACCGCCGCATGAACATCGCGATGATGCCCAGCGTGTAGAGGATGACAAGGTCCACCACGCTGTTGCTGATGCCGTAGGTGCCGATGGTCGCAAAGACCAGGATGCCCGCGTAGAGCTGCGGCGTCGGGATCTTCAGGATGCGCGCCCACAGCCCCACCAGCGGCAGGTTCAGCACCACCAGCATGACATTGGCGATGTAGAGGCTGGCGATCAGCGTCCACACCAGCTCCGCCTGGGTGGTGAACAGCATCGGCCCCGGTTGGATGCCGTAGGACTGGAAGGCCGAGAGCATGATGGCCGCCGTGGCCGAGGTGGGCAGGCCGAGCGTGAGCATCGGCACCAGGATACCGGCGGCGGCGGCGTTGTTGGCGGCTTCCGGGCCGGCCACGCCCTCGATCGCGCCGGTGGTGCCGAATTCGTGGCGGTATTTCGGCCGCACCAGCTTCCGCTCGAAGTAGTAGCTCAGCATGGTCGGCATCTCGGTGCCGCCGGCGGGCATGACGCCGAAGGGGAAGCCCAGCGCGGCGCCGCGGAACCAGGGCCCGATGCTGCGCTTCCAGTCCTCCTTCGACATGGCGAGGCGCCCGACCTCCAGCACCTGCTGCTTGGCGTCATGGTGCCGCCAGGCGAGGAAGAGTGCCTCCCCCACCGCAAACAGCGCCACGGCCACCAGCACAACGTCGGTGCCATCCAGCAACTCGGTGACGCCGAAGGTCATGCGTGGCTGGCCGGTCTGCAGGTCGATGCCGATCAGTCCCAGGATCAGCCCCAGCCCCAGCGCCGCCAGCCCGCGCAGGGCGGAGCCGCCCAGCACGGCGGAGACGGTGACGAAGCACAGGATCATCAACGAGAAATACTCGGCCGGACCCAGTTGCAACGCGAGGTCGACGACGACAGGGCCGAGGAAGGAGATGCCCAGCGTGCCGATGGTGCCGGCGATGAAGCTGCCGATGGCGGCGGTGTACAGCGCCGGCCCGGCGCGGCCGTGGCGGGCCATCTTCGCGCCTTCCAGCGCGGTGATGATGGAGCCCGATTCACCCGGCGTGTTCAGCAGGATGGAGGTGGTGGAGCCGCCATACATGGCGCCGTAGAAGACGCCGCAGAACAGGATGAAGGCGCCGGTGGCCGACACCTGGAAGGTGATGGGCAGCAGCAGCGCGATGGTCAGCGCCGGGCCGATGCCGGGCAGCACGCCGATGGCGGTGCCCAGGAAGCACCCCAGCAGCGCCCAGCCCATATTCGTCAGCGTCAGCGCATTGCCGAAGCCGAGGGAAAGCCCGGACCAGACGTCCATGACCTAGAGAATCCCTTCCAGGATGCCGGCGCCGATGTTGACGCCAAGCAGCTTGTCGAAGGCCAGGAACGCGCCGAGTGTGACGGCCAGGCCGATCAGCAGGTCCCGCCCCGGCCGGCGGCTGCCGAAGCCCGCCGCCACCAGCACGAACTGCACCGTCGCCGCGATGACGAAGCCCAGCCAGTCGATGAGGACGAGGTTGGCCAGCAGCCCGGCCCCCACCAGCCCCAGGGCGCGCCAGTTGGTGGGTGGTGCGTCGCGCACCTCCTCCATCTGCGCCGACCAGCCGCCGCGCAGGGCGGACAGGGTGAGGCCGCCGCCGATGACCATCACCAGCCCGCCGACCAGGTAGGGCACGAATTTCGGCCCCACCTGCGCGTAGAGCGGCGTGGTGGGGATGACGCTGGCCTGCCAAAGGCAGAGCGCCCCCAGCAGCACCACGCAGATCCCGACGGCGAGGTCGGGGCCGGCGCCTGGCTTCAGCCAGCCGGTCCGGCCAGCGGTGTCAGACAAGCCCGACTTCTTTCAGCACCTCGGCCGTGGCGGCCTCGTCGCTCTTCAGAAAGGCTTCAAAGTCGCTGCCGGCCAGGAAGGCGCGGTCCCAGCCCTGGCGCTGGCACATCTCCTGCCACGCGGACGAGGCGTCGAGGTCGGTGAAGAACTTCACCAGCTTCTCCCGGTCCTCGGGCTTCAGGCCGGGCGGGCCGAACACGCCGCGCCAGTTGCCCATGACGATGTCCACGCCGCTTTCCTTCAGCGTCGGCACGTTGTCCAGGCTGCGGGTGGCGCCGGTGGTGGCCAGGGCGCGCATGCGGCCGGCCTTCACCTGCTCGGCGAATTCGGAGATGCCGGAAATGCCGGCCTTCACCTGCGCGCCGAGGATGGCGGCCTGGGCCGGCCCGCCGCCGGCGAAGGCGACGTAGGAACCGTCCTTGGCCGAGCGGCCCTGCGACTTCAGCAGCAGGCCGAGGATGATGTGGTCGATGCCGCCGGCGCTGCCGCCGGCCACCGAGGTGGCGCCCGGATTGCTCTTCAGCGCCGCCAGCAGGCCGGCGATGTCGCGGATGTCGCTGCTGGCGGGCACGACGATGACACTGGGCTCGGTGGTCATGCGCGCCAGCGGCGTCACGTCCTTCAGCCCGACCGGGGAGCGGTTGGCCAGCACGGCGCCGACCATGATGGCGCCGCCGACCATGACGGCATCGCCCCGGCCGCGGCGCTGGGAAACGAAGCGCGGCAGGCCCACGGTGCCGCCGGCGCCGCCGACATTCTCGAACTGGAAGCTGCCGACCATGCCGGCCTGGCGGGCCACCTGTTCGATGGCACGGCCGAGCCCGTCCCAGCCGCCGCCCGGGCCGGCGGGGACGAAGACGCTAAGGGAGGCAAAGCGCTGCTGACCCTGCGCGCGGACATGGCCGGACAGGAAGGACAGCGCGGCCGACGAGCCAGCCACGGCCAAGGCGCTGCGACGAGACAGCATGGAGAATCCTCCGGTTTTTTCGTTCTAGGACCTGGATAGGTTGCGCGAAGAACACGCTCCCGGCAAATGGACATTTGCGGGGCGTCTCGCCCTTGCACAATTTCCTCCCCACCCCCCATGCTGCAGCGCGGGGGCGAGGGATTCCATGCGGATGCGGCTGGCTTTGGGGGTGGTTCTGGCGCTGCTGGCAGCGCCGGTTCCGGTGGTGCTCGGCCAGGATGCGGGGCAGCGCGCACCCGCGCCCGGCGGCCCGGCCCCGGCGCGCCCTGTTCCCGGAATTCCCGGCTCCGGAAACCCGGCTGCGGGCAACCCTTCCCCAGGCAATCCGGCTGCCGGTAACCCGGCACCTGGTAACTCCGGCACCACCCAGCCCGGCCCCACCGCGCCCGGCCGCGCCGCCGCCCCGCCGCGCCGCCCGGCGGCCCAGCCCGCCCGCCCGGCGCAGGACCGCGACGTCGTCATCGCCAACGAACTCGGCCTGGCGCTGCGCGAATTGTATGTCGTACCCACCGGCAGCCTGGAGACGGCGACCGACCAGCTGGGCATCGACACCCTGCCCTCCGGCGGCAGCCTGCGCGTCGCCCTCGGCCGGCAGACTCTGTGCCTGTTCGACGTGCGCGTCGTGCTGGCCGATGGCAGCACGCGGGAACGCCGGGGCGTCGATCTCTGCCGCACCGCCCGCGTCACCTTCGGCGACCCCACCGCGCCGCTGCGCGAGGCGATGATCGAGAACGCCACCGACCTGACGATGCGCGAGCTCTACGCCCTGCCCACCGCCACCGGCCGCGCGCAGCAGCGCCGGGGTGGCGAGGAGCCGGACCGTGGCCAGGACCGCCTGGGTTCCGAGGTCGTGCCGCCGGAAGCCACCTTCACCCTCCGCCTCGGCCGCACGCGGGACTGCCTCTACGACGTCACCGCCGTGTTCGAGGACGATACGGAGGAAGAGCGGCCGCGCGTCGACCTGTGCCGCCGCGCCCGCCTGACCTTCGGCGACCCCAGCGTGCCGCTGCGCGAGATGGAGGTGGCCAATGGCAGCGGACGTTCCATGCGCAACCTCTTCGCCAGCGCCATCCCGGTGCCGCCCGGCCAGACCCGCAGCGCCGAGAGCTGGGGCCCCGACCGCCTCTCCGGCGTCGCGATGGAAGCGGGCGACACCTTCAACCTGCGCCTGCGCAGCCGCAACTGCCTGGCCGACCTGCGCGCCGTCTATGACGACAACACCGCCGAGGAGAAGCGCGGCGTCGACCTCTGCGCCGGCGGCGGCACCACGCTGTTCGATGCCAGCGGCGTGCCGCGCCCGCCGGAGCGTGCCTTCACCCTGGTCAACCGCCACAGCGCCGCGGTGGACGAGGCCTATGCCTCCTCGATCGACGAGAGCGACTGGGGCGAGGACAAGCTCTCCGGCACCCCGCTGGAGCGCGGCGGGCGGCACGAAGTGGTGCTGCGCGGCGGCTGCGAGGTCGATCTCCGCATCGTCTTCGCCAATGGCGGGGCGGAGGAGCGGCGCGGCGTCGATATCTGCGCCACCAACCTGATCGTGCTGCGCCCCGGCTGGACGCTGGCGACGCGGCTGGACCAGAACCCCGGCGCCATCGAGCCCAGCCCGCCGCGCGAAGGCAGCGTCCGCCTGCGCAACACCGGCCCGGCGCCGATCGTCGAACTGTATGTCCACGCCGCCGGCGCCGCGCGCGGTGCCGACCGCCTGGGCGCTACCGTGCTGGGCCGGGGCGAGGCACTGGACTTCCAGCCGCCCGAAGGCGTTGGCTGCACCGCCGACCTCTCCGCCGTGTTCCGCGATGGGCGGGAGATCAGCCGCCAGGCCTTCAACTTCTGCTCCGGTACCGAGGTGGCCTTGCCATGAAGCCCGCCCTTCCCCTGCTGGCCGCCGGCACCGCGCTGGCGTTGGCAGCCCTCGCGCCGGGCCTCATCGCCGGGGGGCCTGAAGCCCCTGCCGCCCTGGCTTCGGAGACACTGTCCTCCCAGGCCGCGAGTGCGCATGCCCCGGACTCGCTGGGCCTCGCCTCGCAGGGCCTGGTGTCGCAGGGCCTGGTGTCGCAGGTCTCCGCCCAGCGGGCCCCAGTGTCGCAAGCCCAGGTGTCGCAAGCCCAGATTTCTCAAGCCCAGGTCTCACAAGCCGGGGTCTCGCAGGGCCCATCCCCACAGCCCCCAGCCGGGCAAATCGTGCGTATACCAGGCGTGGACGCCCAGCTTCGGACCCCCGAGGCCGCGCCCTCACCCGCCCAGGCCGGCCTGCTCGCCGGCTTCCTGGTGCCCGCCGCCGTGGCGCAGACCCGCACGCCGCCCGCCGCCGCCCCGGCCACCGTCGCCACCCCGGCGGTGCCGGACGCGCTGCGCGGCGCCTGGTACCAGGGCGAGTGCAGCGCCCCGAGCGTGACGCTGCAACTGACCGCCCGCGCCGCCGCCCGCCTGCCCACCGACGGCAACGCCCGGCTGATCCGCTTCGCCGAGACCCGTACGGTAGAGAACTGGACCATGGGCATCGGCCGTGGCGCGGAGGCCCCGCGCATCCTGCTACGTGGCACCGCCACCACGCTGGAGACCGTGGAACCCGACGCCAAGCTGCGCGACGACCGCCTGCCCGGCGCCACCCCGGTGCAAACCTGGCGCCGTTGCCCCGCCGCTCCCGCCTCCGTCGCCGCCCTGCATGGCGAAGGCGTCGCCTTCCTGGCCGCTCTGGAAGGGCTGGAAGCCGCCTGCGGCACCGGCAGCCCGGCGCCCGAAGCCTGCGTCACCGCCGTGATGCGCGAAGGCGATATCTCCGGCGACGGCAAGCTCTCCGTCGCTGAAATCGCCCGCATGGTGCGCGGCGCCACCTGGCTGCTGGCCATCGCCGACGAAGCGACGCCCGAAGCCGTGCTGGCCACCGCCGGCGGCGGCATGCTGGGCGGCGTCGCCGTGGCCCGGCTGATGATGGAAAGCCTGGACTACGACGGCGACGGCAAGCTCTCCTCCGCCGAACTCGGCCAGGACCGCCTGGCCTTCGGCCGCGCCACCGGCACCGCCGCCGGGCGCCCCCTGCGGATGGAAGGCCTGCAGGAAGGCGTGGCCCTGCTGCGCGGGGTTATGGAAGGCCTGATGCTGGACCAGCAGCGATAGGCCCTGCGCCTTGCCCTCGCGCCTTGGCTGGATCCTGGGCGGGAAGGCATTAGGCAAAGCCGGGGAAGGAATTCCCCGGACCCCTTCTTTTCTTTCTGCGAGTTTGGGACAGCGCTGCAGGACTGAGAGCAGACGCTGTTGATGATATTTAAAATGGGCCACGAGGGCTGAACCCTCAGTCGCCGGAGGTCTTGGACCTCCGGCGCATCCAGCCGTCCCTCAGGCGCGACTCATCAGCAGCCCCGCGCCAAAAACTCGAAAAGAGAAGGACGGGCCTGGGGAATTCTTTCCCCAGCCTTTCTTCCCGTCCCGCTCACCAACCGCACATCCTCAGTCCGAATGCGTCTCGTGGCTCGCAACCGCGCCACGCTTCCAGTAGCCGGCCGCTTTTACCGCGCTCTTATCCATCGGGCGGGCTTCCAGCAATTGGCGGCGCAGCGTTTTGGCCACGTCGGATTCGGCAGCGATCCAGGCATAGCCGTCGCCTGCCGGTAGCTGAAGCGCGGCCAGGGCCTGGGACAGGGCCTCGGGGGACCCGGGCTCGGCGCTACCACGATGGACCCAGTGGACGGAGAGCGTGGCGGCGGAGGGAAGAGGCTGTTCTTCCGCCGGCCCGGCGATCTCGGCCAGGACGAAGGCGCGGGTGCCGGCGGGCAGCTCGGCCAGGCGGCGGGCGATGGCGGGCAATGCGGTGTCGTCGCCCACCAGCAGGTACCAGTCGAGGTCGGCGGGCACGATGAAGGAGCCGCGCGGGCCACCGACGCCGAGGGCGTCGCCCACCTTGGCCTGGGCGGACCAGGTGGCGGCGGGGCCGTCGCCGTGCTGGACGAAGTCGATCTCCAGCTCCGTGTCGCTGAAGCGGCGGGGGGTGTAGTCGCGGGCGATCGGGCGGGCGCCATCCGGGAAGGTGGGGGCGCCATCGGGGCCGACGCCGGGCAGTACCGGCAGCGCGGCGCCTGGGGCGGGGAAGAACAGCTTGACGTGGTCGTCATGCGCGGCGCTGACGAAGCCGGCCAGCGCCTCGCCACCCAGGGTGATGCGGCGCAGGCCGGGAGTGGGCTGTTCGAACCGCAGCACGTGCAGCAGGCGGAAGCGCAGCTCATGCCGCACGCGCCGGGCCGCCGCGCGGGGGGCGGCCGCGGGTGCGCCGGCTCCGGAGATGACGGGCCCGGAGGTGACGGGGCCGGAACCATCGGGGCCGGAAGCGGCAGCAACGGATGCGGCGGGGTGGGAGGTGGAGATGTCTGTTGTCATGGCGATAGTCTCCATGCCCTGGCGGCATTGGCCTGCCTTGGGCAACCGGTGCCAGGCGGCATCGGCGTGGCGAAGCGCATTGTGTTGCGGCGCGCCGTACCGCGTAAGCCCGATATTGCAAATCGTTCGCATTGGGTCTAGCCCGCCCGCTGCATCCCTCCCTCCCCTTTTCGGAGACGCCGCCATGTCGCGCCGTGCTTTGGTCGGTCCCCTGCCGGGCGCCCGCCTGCCAGCCCCGCCCCTGGCCACCGCCTGGGTGGGGAGCATGCCGGGCCGTCCGGCCCGCTCCCTGGCGCGCATGGCTGTGGCTCCGGCGCGCGTGGCCCTGGCCCCTGCGGCCCTGCCGCTCGTGGCCTTGGCCCGCAAGGCTGCGGCGTCCGGGACCCTGGCGCTCAAGACCGCGGCGCGCTCGGCAGGACCCGCCACGGCTGCGGCACACGGAACGCCGGCCCATCTGACCTCGATGCTCGTAGGTGCTGCGAGAGCGGCTTCGGTACGTGTGGCCGGGGTTGCATGCAGCCTTTCCGGCCTGCCGCATGGCGCCCGCCTGCCGCGCATAGCATCCCGCACCGCATGGCCGGTGGCCGGGCTTCCGCTCGCCCGGCGGCACGGCGCATGAGCGACGGTACCCTGGCCCAGCGCGCACCCGCCGCCGCCACGCCCAGCCTGGCCACCGGCTATGCCGGCTTCGTCCGCAAGCGCATCATCATGCTGTCGCTGCTGGCGGTGGCCCTGGTGCTGGCGCTGCTGGCCGATATCGCCACCGGGCCGGCGCAGCTCTCCCTCGGCACCGTCGTCTCCGGCATCTTCGACCCGGCGAGCCTGCCGCGGCCCATCCAGGTCATCCTGTGGAACGTGCGGCTGCCCTACGCCATCATGGCGGTGCTGGTGGGCGCCTCGCTCGGCCTGGCGGGGGCCGAGATGCAGACGGTGCTGAACAACCCGCTGGCCTCACCCTTCACCCTGGGCGTCTCGGCCGCAGCCACGCTGGGCGCCTCGCTGGTCATCGTCATGGGGTTGGCGCCGTTCGGGGTGCCGCAGCACATCGCGGTACCGGTCGGCGCCTTCGCCTTCGCCGCCGGAGCCTCCGTACTGGTGCAGGGTCTGGCGCGGCTGCGCGGCACGGGGGTGGACAGCGTCGTGCTGTTCGGCATCGCGCTGGTCTTCGCGCTGAACGCCGCCGTGGCGCTGCTGCAATTCGTGGCGGATGCCGAGACGCTGCAGCAGATCGTCTTCTGGGGCATGGGCAGCCTCGCCCGCTCCAGCTGGCCCAAGATCGCCGTGGTGGCGGTGGTGCTGGCGGTGTGCCTGCCCTTCTCCATGCTGCAGGTCTGGAAGATGACCGCCCTTCGCGCCGGTGAAGCACAGGCCGAGTCCCTGGGCATCGATACCAACAGGCTGCGCCTGGTCGTCATGCTGCGCGCCAGCCTGCTGGCGGCCACCGCTGTCGCCTTCGTCGGCACCATCGGCTTCGTCGGGCTGGTCGGGCCACATATGGCGCGGCTGCTGCTGGGCGAGGACCATCGCTTCTTCCTGCCCGGCGCCGCGCTGGCGGGGGCCGTGGTGCTCTCCCTCGCCTCCATCGCTTCCAAGATGCTGGTTCCGGGGCTGATCATCCCGGTCGGCATCGTCACCTCGCTGGTCGGCGTGCCGCTGTTCCTGGCGCTGCTGTTCGGCCGGGGGCGCGGCTGATGGGCGGGCTGGTCCTGCACGGCGTCACCGCCGGCTACCGCAACCGCAAGGTCATCGAAGGCTTCGACCTGCCGCCGGTGCCGCCCGGCACCCTGCTCGGGCTGATCGGCCCCAACGCCGCCGGCAAGTCCACCCTGCTGCGGGCCGTCGCCGGGCTCGGCAAGATCCAGGCCGGCAGCATCACCCTGGACGGGACCGAGCTGCCGGCACTGACCCCGGCCAGGCGCGCCGCCCTGGTCGGCTACCTGCCGCAGACCCTGCCGACGCCGAGCCCGCTGGTGGCCTATGAGGCCGTCCTCTCCGCCTGCCGCGCCGTGCGGGGGGACCTCAGCCCTGCCCAGGCCGAATCCGCCATCGCCCATGCGTTCGAGCGGCTGGGCATCTCCGCCCTCGCCCTGCGGCGGATGAGCGAGCTCTCCGGCGGCCAGCGGCAGATGGTCGGGCTGGCCCAGGTGATGGTGCGTGACCCGCGCCTGCTGCTGCTGGATGAGCCAACCAGTGCGCTGGACCTGCGCTGGCAGCTCTCCGTCGTCGAAGCGGTGCGCAACGCGGTGCGGGCCAGCGGCGCCATCGGCATCATCGCCATCCACGACATCAACCTGGCCATCCGCGCCTGCGACCAGGTGGCCGTGCTCTCCCGCGGCCGCCTCCTCGCCGCCGGGTCGCCAGGGGATGTGGTGACGCCGGGCGTACTGGCGGAATCCTTCGGGGTGGAGGCGCGCGTGGAAGCCTGCTCCCAAGGGGTGCCGGTGGTGCTGGTGGACCGGGCGCTGGTCTGAGACGTGGTTGAAAAAGGCCGGGGAAAGAATTCCCCGGACCCCTTCTTTTCTTTTTTCGAGTTTTTACCGGTGTGGTTGTTGAGGGGTCGGGTTTGGTGTGAAGACGCGGCCGGTTCGCGCCGGAGATCTAGGACCTCCGGCGACTGACGGTTCAGCCCGCATGGCCCATTTTAAATATCATCAGAAGCGTCCGCTCTCAGTCCTGAAGCGCAACGCCGAACTCGCAAAAAGAAGATGGGGTCCGGGGAATTCCTTCCCCGGCCTTACTCCCCGCCCCAAAGTACCCCAAGCGTTCAGGCCAACGGCCCTGTCTGGAACAGCGTCACCCGCAGCCCGCCATGCGGCACGGGTGCGCCGGGGGCCAGGAAGGGCAGGCCGGTGGCGTGTGCCAGCTTCGGATCGCTGGCGACGAGGCCGACGCGCCAGCCGCTGAAGCGGCTGGTCAGGGTCTGGCCCAGCGCGCGGTACAGCGGGGCCAGCTTGCTCTTGTCGCCGATGCGGGTGCCGTAGGGCGGATTGACAATGACCAGCCCGGGCGGCCCGGCGGGCGGCTGGATCTCGCTGATCGCCGCCTGGTGGAATTCTGTGGTGTCGGTGACGCCGGCGCGCGCGGCGTTGGCCAGGCTCATGGCCACGGCCCCGGCGTCGCGGTCGCTGCCGTAGCAGCGCGCAGCCGGCGGGCGCTGGCTGTTCACCGCCCGCATCTGCTGCCAGGCCGCGTTATCGAAGCTCGCCAGTTGCTCGAAGGCGAAGGGACGGGAACGGCCCGGGTTCAGCCGCGCCGCGATCTCCGCCGCCTCGATGACGAAGGTGCCGGAGCCGCACATAGGGTCCAGCACCGGCTCCGTGCCGGTGTAGCCGCATTGCCGCAGGAACAACGCCGCCATCGTCTCCCGCATCGGCGCGGCGTTGATGGCTTCTTTGTAGCCGCGCTTGTGCAGCCCCTCGCCCGAGGTATCGACGCTGATGGTGCAGAGGTCATTCTCGATGCGCGCCCGCACCAGGATGCCCCCCTCCTCCGCCAGTGGCGCGCCGAGGGTCTGCTGGATGGCCTTGGTGATCCGCTCCGCCGCCGCACCGGAATGGTAGATACGCGACTTGGCGCAGGATGCCTCCACCCGGAACGGCACGTCCGGGCGCAGCACGCTGGCCCAGGGCACCCGCCGCGCCCGATCATCGAGCTGGGCGAGATGCGTGACATGGAAGGCATCCAGCCGCGCCAGCACACGCCCGGCACCGCGGATCCACAGATTCGCCCGCCAGACTTCCGGCCAGCCCCCCTTGGTGACCACGCCGCCCGGCACCGCCTTCGGCTGCTTGAAGCCCTTGCCGCGCACTTCCTCGCACAGCACCGCCTCAAGCCCCGGCGGCGCCGCGAGGAAAATCTCGAAATCCTTGGTCTTCGTCATCTCGCCTGCAGGGCCGGACATCGAGCTCACAGCACCACCTTTGCCCGCCCACGCCGGCACAACGAGAGAAACAACATAATGAACGGGCTTGTACCACCGCGCGGGGGAGACGGCCAATCGTTGCCACCGGCCGTACCTGCAGAGGGTTACGGCGGAGAAGGCCGGGGAAAGAATTCCCCGGACCCCATCTTTTCTTTTTTCGAGTTTTGGGGTCGGTCGCTGTTGAGAGTGTGGTCTTGAGAGGCGGCTGGGTGCGCCGGAGGTCCTAGACCTCCGGCGACTGAGGATTCAGCCCGCGTGGCCCATTTTAATGACCATCAGGCAGCGTCCGCTCCCAGTCCTGAAGCGCAACGCCAAACTCGCAGAAACAAAAGAAGGGGTCCGGGGAATTCATTCCCCGGCCTTACCCCCCGCCTGAACAAGAACAGGCCGGCACCCAAGGAACGAGCCCGTTCCCCCGGCGCCGGCCGGCCGAAATCCTCAGACCCGTTCCAGGTTCCACATGATGGCGAAGCCTGGCACGCGGCCTTTGAGGTTCTTGTTGATGGCGGTCATGGACTTGTAGGCGCCAACGGGGATGTAGGGCAGTTCGTCCATCACCACGCGCTGCATGTCTTCCGCGATCTTCTTCTGGGTGGCGAGGTCGGGCGCCACGAACCATTCGTCGCGCAGCGTCTCCAGCTGCGGCACGTCCGGCCAGCCCACCCAGGCCGCCGCGCCGTTGCCGCGCAGCGGGAAGTGGGCAGAGGGGTCGACGAAATCGAAGGAGGAGAAGGAGGTGAACAGCATGCTCCACCCGCCCTTATCCACCGGCTCGCGCGAAGTGCGGCGCTGTACCACGGTGCCCCAGTCGCTCAGCGCGATGTCGGCGTTGAAGCCCAGGCGGCGGACCAGGTCGGCGCCGACCTGGGACATGGCGGTGGGCGCCAGGATGTCGGTCGGGCCGATCAGCCGCATCGGCTGGTCGGTGTAGCCGGCTTCCTTCAGCAGGGCCTTGGCGCGGTCCAGGCTGCGCGGCCCCATCAGCGGTTCCAGGCCGGCGGTGTTGGCCAGCGGCGTGCCGGGGGTGAAGACGCCGACATTGTCCATGTAGATGTCGGGCTCCGGCCCGACGATGGCGCTCATGAAGTCGGTCTGGCTGATGGCGGGCAGCAGCGCCTGGCGCACCTTCTTGTCGTTGAAGGGGCCGTGCAGGTGGTTGAAGCGCAGCACGCCGACCAGCGGCAGCGGGTCGATCGCCTCGATCGAGAGCTGCCGGTTGCGGCTCAGCAGCATCTGGATTTCCGGCGGCGGCTGCTCGAACCAGTCGATCTCACCCGTCTGCAGCGCGCCGGCGGCGGTGGAGGCATCGGTGATGATGTGCCACTCGACACGCTCGAACTTCGGCAGCTTCGGGCCGGCGGTCAGGCTGGGCGTGCCGCTGGGCGTCGGGCTGTAGGCGTCATTGCGGGTGTAGACGACCATGCTGCCCGAGTTGAACTCGTCTTCCTTGAAGCGGAAGGGGCCGCAGCCGGTGGTGTCGCGGATCTGGGTGAAGGCGTCGGTCCTGGCCAGCCGCTCCGGGATGATGAAGGGCGGGCTGTTGCTGACCTGGGCCAGCGCGTTCAGCAGCAGCGGAAAGCGGCGCTTCATGCGGAAGCGCAGGCGGCGGTCATCGACGGCGCTCAGCTCATCGACGAACATCGCCAGCTTCTGGCCCATCGGGCTGCGCTTCATCCAGCGCTGCAGGCTGGCCACGGCGTCCTGCGCGCGCACCTTCTCCCCATCATGGAAGCGGGGGCCGTCGCGCAGGGTGATGGTGACGGTGCGGCCGTCATCCTCCTCTACCGCGCCTTCGGCCAGCTGTGGGCGGGGGACGAAGTTGCCGTCCATGCCATACAGCGTGTCGTGGATCATGTAGGCGTGGTTGCGGGTGATGTTGGCGGTGGTCCAGACCGGATCCAGGCTGGCCAGGTTGGCCTGCGGCACCAGCTTCAGCGTGTGGTTGCGGGCCGGCTGGGCGATGGCGAAGCGTGAGGGCGCGGCGATGGCGAGGCCCGCGGCGCCAGCCCCCGCCAGCAGCGAACGGCGATGCATCATGATAGCTCTCCCGGCTTTGTGAGCGCATGGAACAGGAGGCCGGGGCAGACCGCAAGGCGCGGCGCAACAGATGGCCGGCGCAGTCAAAGCCTGGCGAGGCATCGTGGCCCCGGGTTGCCGCGCCGCCGCCGCCGGCGCCACGATCGGCGTTCGCAACCAGGAAGCTGCCGATGCACAAGCGGACCACCGCGCTCGCCACCCTCGCCCTTGCCACCGCCTTCACGGGCGCGGCGCTGGCCCAGCAGCCGGCCCGGCCGGCCGAGCGCCCGCAGCCGCTGCGGCTGCCCACCACCTGGAACAAGCTGGACCAGCCGCTGGACGCGCTGCTGAACGACGGCTGGCGCATCGTCGCCATGACCGGGCCGGGCTTCACGTTGGAGAAACGCGGCAAGTACGTGCTGTGCCAGGTGCTGCCCGCCGGCGGCATGGGCGGGCGGGCGGAGACGCTGTCCGAATGCCACGGACTGAACTGAACTTTCGCGTCCGCCGGTTTTCCGCCAAGAACAACGCCACACCCGTGTGAGGAGACGAGAATTGGCTGACATCACCATCGACATCGGCGGCGAGCTGTTCAGCGCCTTCTTCGAGGAAGAGGCGGCGCCGAAGACCGTGGCGCGCTTCCGCACCATGCTGCCGTACAAGGACCGCATCATCCACGTGCGCTGGAGCGGCGAGGCCTGCTGGATCCCGATGGGCGAGCGCGACCTGGGCGTCGGCTTCGAGAACGCCACCAGCTATCCGGCGCCGGGGCAGATCATCGTCCACCCGGGCCATGTCACCAACCAGTCCGAGACCGAGATCCTGGTGGCCTACGGCCCCTGCTGCTTCGCCAGCAAGGCCGGCCAGCTCTCCGGCAACCACTTCCTGACCATCCGGCACGATCTGGACCGGCTGGCGAAGGTGTGCCGCTCCGTGCTGTGGGACGGCGCGAAGAACATCACCTTCCAGGCAGGGTGATACCGGCGGCGTCGCCAGTGGGGCGTTCCCTCCCTGGCGCCGCTGCCGCTGGCGCGCGACCGATACGGGCGCAAGTTCCGCGCTGCCGGGCCAGACGGTGCAGGGCGTGGCCGTCGCGGGGTTGAACGGGCCGGAGAAGTCATGTCGAGAGGGCCGGAGCCGTTACGGCTGCGGGCTCCCTTCGCAAAGAACTTGAGAGGGGCGCTGCCCCTCTCAAACTCTCCCCGCCAAAGGCCTGAGGCCTTTGGAAACCCATTTTTCAGGTCATGGATGAGGGTTCCGCCGGCGGTGTGTGCCGACCGGAGCATTGGCCAAGGGAACGCCTATCGGCGTGGCTGGACCGGAGGCCCATCCGTCATTGGCGGAGGACGGCCAGGGAAATGGATTTTTCCCTTATTCGACCGATCGGCTCCGTCCGAATTCAACCCGGACTTCCCGTCTGACAGGCGAAGTTTTTGCCAGGTTCTGAATGCCACGCGGGCGGATAAATCGTTTCAGATGCCTGCTGGCTAAGAGCGTAATCGGAATTTTGTGCGCTGCACGGAGGCAACGAAGGCCAGATGCAGAAACACTGGGCCAAGCCGCCGACAAAGCTGACGCGGACAGGTCCGCCGCGACCGACTGGCAGGTTTTTGAAACGGCCGCTGAAGGCTGACGCCCCATCAGCCCCATCCAAAAGACTCGCAGAGAAGATGGGGTCTGGGGAATTCCTTCCCCAGCCTTCCTGGCCGATCTCGACCGGCTCACAATGCCAGCTTCAGAAGCCATGGCAGGCCAGCCGCAGCACCTTCCCCCGGACCAGCCCGGTCGGCGCACCGGCCAAATGCTCCTGCATCTGGCCGGTGCTGCCTTTCACCTGGGACGACGAATTCAGGCCGAGGCCTTCTAACGGGCTTCTGAACAGGCTGTCAGAGGCCGGCCGACCAGTCGGCCGGCACGAAGCGGTAGCCTTCCGCCTCCTTCGCCACGTAGCCGTTCGCCGGGAACGGGAAGTGGTAGCCGACGCAGCGGATGCGGTCGGTCGCCACCCGGTCCAGCACTTCGCGGCGGGTCTTCTCGGCGGCATCGGCGTCCATGTCGAACACCAGGTGCCAGCCGGGATGCGCCAGGTTCAGCTCCGGCCGGTTGGTGATGTCGCCCAGCACCAGCGCCTGGTCGCTGCCGTCCGAGAGCAGGTAGCTGGTGTGGCCGGGCGTATGCCCGGGCGTGGAAAGCGCTATGATGCCCGGCGCCACTTCGCCATCGCCGGAGATCTGGCGGATGCGGGCCTTGTAGGGGTCGAACCGCCGCTTCACGTTGGCGAAGGCGCCCTTCATCGCATCCGGTGCGCGGGAGGCATTGCCCTCATCGGTCCAGTACGCCCACTCGGCGCGGGGGACGATGATCTCGGCCTCGGCGAAGACCGGCTTGTCCTCGGCCGTGGTCAGGCCGGTGATATGGTCGCCATGGAAGTGGGTGAAGATCACCTGCTTCACCTTGGCCGGGTCCAGCCCCGCCGCCTGCATGTTGGCCGCCATCCGCCCGGCCGTGGCACCCAGCTGGCCGCCCGTGCCGGTATCGAACGCGATCAGCCCGTTGCCGGTCTCCAGGAAGGTGACGGTGTAGGGGATGCGCAGTTGGTCGGTCGGCAGGAAGGCGGCCTTGAGGGCGGCTTCCACCGCATCGGGCTCGGCATTGCGGACGAAGCCTTTGGTGGGGTCGGGCCGCGCGCCATAGCCGTCATTCACCACCGTGACCGTGTGGGTGCCGACCTTGAAGCGATAGAAGCCGGGGGCCTGCTGCGTGGCCAGATCCGGCGCCGGGGCCGGGGTGGCGCCGGGGGCGGCGGCGGGAGCCTGGGCGGCGGCGGGGGAGATACCCAGCCGGGCCAGGAAAGGCATGGCCAGCAGCGCGCCAGTCGCTACTGCAAAGCCGCGTCGGTCGAAATCCATCCGTCCTGCCCCTCTCGTGGGAAATGCTGCGGGAAAGTGAGCCTGCGCCGGGCCGCGATCAAGCGGAGACACGCAATCTTTCATGCGCCGGGGAGCGGCCCGGGCCGAAGCCGGGGCGCGGCCCTCCAGCCCGGTGGATGTGTCGGCTTGAAAGCGGGCTGACCGCGTGGCCACAGGCGGATTCGCCGGGCGCCGAAGTATGGTCCCGGTGGGCAGGGGCACCCCCCATCTTCCTACCGTGGGCAGGATGGCAAGCCACGAAGGCGGTGCCACCCGGCACGGCTGGGCGATGACGTGGCGCTTTGAAAGCCTCCACCGTTCGAGCCAGTTGCTGTTGACCTTTGCGGGCACGCATAAGGAAGGCCAGGGAAAGAATTCGCCGTCCCCCCGCCTTGTTGAGCAGCTTTCGGGACTGGCAATTGTCGGCGCCGGCCTTTTCAATCCAAGCCCGCGTCACGCCGAAGACCTGCGGCCTCCAGCGACGAAGCAAGCGCCTCCAAGATTCTCCGCGCGCCTCGCCCAGCCAGCACCGCGCT
>Ga0308171_1002884_pt1 | contig 16758 bp, 18 predicted proteins | sample PhyGR1_FD_202135 | JGI IMG/M metagenome (GOLD analysis project Ga0308171, IMG submission 202135) | Phyllosphere microbial communities from UC Gill Tract Community Farm, Albany, California, United States - DLSLSG.R1 | ecosystem: Host-associated > Plants > Phyllosphere > Unclassified | place: USA... | reverse complement strand
CGAGCTGGACATCTATCCCATCCAGCTGGAGATCATCTCGGCCGAGCAGATGATGGATGCCTATGCCTCGCACGGCATGCCGGTCAACTATCGCCACTGGTCCTATGGCAAGCATTTCATGCTGACCGAGCGCGACTACAAGCGCGGGCAGATGGGCCTGGCCTACGAGATCGTGATCAACTCCGATCCCTGCATCGCCTACCTGATGGAAGAGAACACGATGACCATGCAGGCCCTGGTCATCGCGCACGCGGCCTATGGCCACAACTCCTTCTTCAAGGGCAATTACCTGTTCCAGTTGTGGACCGACGCCAGCGCCATCATCGATTACCTGGTGTATGCGCGCAATTACATCGCCGAGTGCGAGGAGCGGCATGGCTTCGAACGCGTGGAAGAATTGCTGGATTCCTGCCACGCGCTGATGAACTACGGCGTGGACCGCTACAAGCGTCCGCAACGCCTGTCGCTGGCGCAGGAGAAGGCGCGCCAGCGCGAGCGCGAGGCCTACATGCAGTCGCAGGTCAACGAACTGTGGCGCACCCTGCCGGCCAAAAAGGAGACGGCTGCCGCGGCTGTGGAAGGCCGCTTCCCGTCCGAACCACAGGAGAACCTGCTGTATTTCGCCGAGAAGAACGCGCCCCTGCTGGAGCCCTGGGAACGCGAGGTGATCCGCATCGTGCGCAAGGTCGGCCAGTATTTCTATCCCCAGCGCCAGACCCAGGTGATGAACGAAGGCTGGGCCACCTTCTGGCATTACACGCTGTTGAATACGCTGTATGACCAGGGCCGCCTGACCGATGGCTTCATGATGGAATTCCTGCATTCGCACAGCAATGTGGTGTTCCAGCCGCCCATCACCAAGCCGTATTACAACGGGATCAATCCGTATGCACTGGGCTTCTCGATGATGAGCGACATCCGCCGCATCTGCGAGAACCCCACCAATGAAGACCGCGAGTGGTTCCCCGACATCGCCGGGCGCAACTGGCTCGATACCCTGCAATACGTGATGCGCAACTACAAGGACGAGAGTTTCATCGCACAATATCTCTCGCCCAAGCTCATGCGCGACATGCGCATGTTTGCCGTGCTCGATGACGAGGCGCGCAGCGAGATCGAGGTCTCGGCCATCCACAACGAACGCGGCTTCCAGTACGTGCGCCAGGCCCTGTCCCGGCAGTACGACATCAACCACCGCGAGCCCAACATCCAGGTCTGGTCGGTCAACACGCGCGGCAACCGCAGCCTCACGCTGCGCCACTTCCGCAGTGACGGCCGCTCGCTGGGCGACAGTACCAACGAGGTGCTGCGCCACATGGCGCGGCTGTGGCAGTTCGACGTCTATCTGGAAAGCGTGGACGACAACGGCTACATCGTGCAGCGCTATGAATGCGTGGCCGAGAACCGGTATGCTCTGCGTTCGTGAGTGACCGCTGCCAGGAGTGACCATGCCCGCCGCCCCCGCTACCCCGCGCCCGCCGATCTCGGCCCAAACCATCCCGCTGTTTCCGCTGGCCAGCACGCTCTTTCCGGAAGGGCGGCTGCCGCTGCAGATCTTCGAGGTGCGTTATCTGGACATGATCGGCAAGTGCATCGCCGAGGGCAGCAGCTTCGGCGTGGTGGCGCTGACGGAAGGATCGGAAGTGCGGCGGCCCGGCCAGAGCGAACGCTTCGTCGGCGTGGGGACGCTCGCGCGCATCCAGGAATGGAGCACGCCCTCCCCCGGCCTCATGCGCATCGCCTGCCTGGGCAGCGAGCGTTTCCGCATCGTGCAGGCCGAGCAGCAGAAACATGGACTATGGACGGCGCAGGTGGAGATGATGGAAGCGGACCGTGCCGTGACGATCCCCGAGGAGCTGCGCAATACCTCGCAGGCGCTGGACAACCTGCTGCAATCGGTGTTGCGCCAGGGCCTGCCGGATAGCGAAGTGCCCATCGCCGCGCCTTACCGGCTGGACGATTGCGGCTGGGTGGCCAACCGCTGGGCCGAGATGATGCCCATCTCCGTCAACCTCAAACAGAGCCTGCTGGCGCTGGACAATCCCCTGTTGCGGCTGGAGCTGGTGCAGGATGCACTGGATGAGTTGGGGTGGCTTAAATAGTTGGTTATTTCCATAATGCAACTAACTATCCTGCTTCAGATTTCCTGATATTTGTACTTCCCCATCACGGCGACACGCCGCTGATCCCCGCCTCGGCCAGCAGCGCCGACATCCCCGACCAGAAGATCTGGATCCCGATACACAGCAGGATGAAAGCCGACAGGCGCAACACCACCATGGTGCCCAGACGCCCCATCAGGTGCACCAGCTTGTGCGCATAGTTGTAGCAAAGGAAGATCACCAGCGCCGTGAGCGCGGCACCCAGCGCGGCACTGCCGACCGAGATCACCCAGTCCAGCAGGCGGGTCGGCGTATTGGCACCCAGCGTGATGGACGCGGCGATGGTGCCGGGGCCGACGGTGAGGGGGAAGCTCATGGGATAGAAGCTGCGCGCCTTGATTTCATCGTCGGGCAGGTCCTCGTCATAGGTCTTGGCGACTTGGGTGGGGATGGAGCTGTCCTGGCTGTTGTCGTTGAGCAGTTTCCAGCCCGAGACCGCCACCAGCAGGCCGCCACCGACGCGCACGATGGGCAGCGAGATGCCGAAGAAGGTCAGCACGTGCGAGCCGATGAAAATCGCCGCCACCAGCATGAACCAGCAATTGATGGCGACCTGGCGCGCGATGCGCTTTTCGGTGCTGCGGCTGACGTTGCCCAGCAGGTTGGCGAAGACCGGCGCGATGCCCAGGGGATTGAGGATGGGCAAGAGCGTGACCGGGATCAGGACGACCGCCTTGAGGAAAAGGATGAACATGGCGCAATCAGAAATAAACGGCATTGAAGGTTGACCCGGCAGCGTAGCTGAAAGCCGCTACGCTGCCAACCACGGCCGCATCTGCCGTTGCGCGGTGCTGCCCTCTGCCCTCAGGCGGCCCGCAACCGCATGCCGCGCACCCGCGTGAAGAGCAGCACGGCGATGCCCAGGTTCAGCAGGTTCCAGGCGATGCCATTGGCGAAGGCCGCGTGATAGCTGCCGGTGAGATCGAAGATCTTGCCGGACATCCAGCCGCCCAGCGCCATGCCGAACATGGTGGCCATGATGACCGCGCCCACGCGCTGGCCCGCTTCGGCAGCGGGGAAGTATTCGCGCACGATGATGGCGTAGGACGGCACGATGCCGCCCTGGAACAGCCCGAACAGGGCCGAGATGAGATAGAGCGAGGCCAGGCTGTCGAAGGGGATGAACAGCAGCAGCGACAGGCCCTGCAGGGCCGAGCCCAGCAGCAGGGTGCGCAGGCCGCCGATGCGGTCGCAGATGGCCCCGGAGACCAGGCGGCTGACCACGCCGCAGGCCAGCATCAGCGAGAGCATCTGGGCGCCGCGCGCCGGGCCATAGCCGAGGTCGCCGCAGTAGGCCACGATGTGGACCTGGGGCATGGCCATGGCTACGCAACAGGCGACACCGGCCACGCACAGCAGCAGCTGGGCGGAGCCCGGTGCCAGGCCGAAGGGACGCGGGCCGCCGCCGGCGCGGGGCGTCGCTGCACTGCTGTCCTGCACCGGCGGGCGGGCGCGCATGAGCAGGGCCAGCGGGCACATGACCAGGATGCAGATCAGGCCCAGACCGCGATAGGTTTCCTGCCAGCCGTAGTTGTCGACGAAATGCTGGACGATGGGCGGCCAGATTGCGCCGCCCAGGTAGTTGCCGCTGGCACAGACCGCCACGGCGATGCCACGCCGCTTGCGGAACCACAGCGAGGTATCGGCCACCAGCGGAGAAAAGGTGGCGGAGGTCCCCAGCAGGCCGATGAGGATGCAATGCACGGCCATGAAAGTCCAGATGTCCTGGGCCCAGGTAGCGGCGAGGAAACCGCCGCCCAGGCACAGCCCGCCCAGCATCATCGGCCGGGTGATGCCGGAGCGGTCGGCCATGCGGCCCATGAGCAGGCCGCCGACGCCCACGCCCAGCATGGTGAGGGTATAGGGCATCGAGGCCAGGCCCCGGTCGACGTAGTAATGCGCCTGCACGTAGGGCAGCACCACTGCGATCACGTACATGCCGCTGGCACCCACGACCATCAGGATCATGGTGATGCAGAGGCGCATTACGGCGTAGGGGGAGTCGACCTGGTGGGTGTCGGTGGGTGCGGGGCTTGCGGGGGAGGATGGGGGCATGGGGGTCTCCTGATCATTTTTTTAACGGGGCGCTGCAACGCCCGCTTGTTCTCGGTTGGCAATTTTTCTTGGCTGACTGCTGGCGATGAGCTTGATCCGATCAGCCTTGTTTCTCATCTTTTTTATAGGGATAGTAATCGAGGCAGATGCCCAGGCTTGCTTCGGCAAGGCGTCCCATCAGCGCTGGTTCCAGCTCAACGACGATATTGAAATCGCTGAAGAGTCCGACAAACAATTCGGCCCGTCCTCCTTCTGCACGAACTTTCCTGAAAAACAAAGCTTGTTGGGAAAACGCTTCGACTTGCCGCGCTATCTCCTCTTCTACCCAAATGGTATCGGAGAGCACTGTTTTCTTCGTTAGTCTTTCGGTCCAGTAGGAGAAATCATAGGCACCTCCCAAAGGTTTTCCATGAATCGAGAAGCGAGGACTTCCCACAGTCCAACTGCGATTGGGCGTGCGCCCCATCGTTCTTGAAATCTCTTCGTGAGGCATATCTGGATGCCAAATCCGAAGGGAAATAACGTACTGATAAGCACAGGGATCTGGCTCGTGCATGTTCATGACACCACGTTTTTGTTCAGAGGGTCGTTATCGGACCAAGCCGCTTCAGCCGAAGGAAGATTCAATCTTGCGCAATCATAGTCGGCTTCTTTCGCCCCTTTGGGACCAAGAAATTCAACTTCAAGAAGTCGTCGCTTCGAAAACCTGATCAGCAATTTCCCGACGTCTCTGCGACCAAAAGGCAGCTGTTTTACCAAATGCTGGATGTCATGGCTCGTTGACCATTCGCGGCCTATCGTGACAGCAAGCCACAGTAGCGGAATCACTGCCATCGAAAACAGGAGCGCTGGCTGACCGTGTGCCTGTAGTCTTGGTGTTGCTCACATTTGGCCGCTGGTGATTTCATGGATCATCTTTAAATCGCGGGATGGAGCCAAAATCCGAGAGCAACTTCTCCTTCAATTGGTTTGCCTTTTCCATATCCGCGTCACCCATTTTTCCAGCCAGCATCTTTAAATTCGATGCGAGAAATTGTTTTAGCTCTGCTTTTTCTTCATGACTTTCCGCGACAGAGAACCATGCGTAGGACAGTGGTAGATTCTTGATCGGAGAGCCTTCGCCATAAGCGAACGCAAGGTCAACTTCAGCTAAACGGAAGCCTTTTTGTGCGGCACCAAGGAAAAACGGAACAGCTTCCTGGATGCTGCGCTCTTTGCGAAGAATGACACCAAGGATATGAATTGCGGGCGGATATCCACTCTCGGCCGACTTGGTTTCCAGCTTGACGCCTTCATCACTATCTTTTCTTCCACATTGCCCCGTCAAAAGCTGAGTGCCCAACAAATATTGGGCCTTGGGATTCCCTTGCTGAACTTCTGCCTCCAGCAACTTTTGTGAGGCATCGCTGCAATCGCGGGGGAGTTGCGCATGAGCGCAGTTCAACAGAAATAACAGTAGAAAAAAAAATGCCGGGTAAATTTTCATTTTGAACTTTCATGATTGCTTGAATTCTCGCCGATTGCGGACGCGAACGCGCCAAGAAGAAGTCATTGCGGATGAGACACCGAAGGCAACTACCGCAATATAGGTCATCCTAGCCGCAATAACGTTCGCCTCTCAACCGCTCTTCGCCACGTTTCCAGAATTTGCTGCAGGGCAGACTATTTGGTCCAGCGTGTGGACTATCAGGAATTCATTTCTCCGCTGCACGTTTTAAAACTGCCTTCAGTTGATCCCAATACCAAATGGACTCGTTGACGAATTCTGCGGATAGCGCGCTATCCCAAAGTTGGATGTTTGTTGCAATCCCTTCGCGAAGCAACATGGCCTGCATCAGGCAAAGCGTTCGTCGCCGGCCAGTAAGCCAGTGAGATGACTCCGACGAAACGAGCTTCATTGCTTGCTGCAACGAGCATTCGATCTTTTGTCGTAGCCGAATAATCGCGCGCTTGTCATCCTTCCCAAATGCAGGGCCCAATACGTAATACATAGCACCGGCCGCAGCAGCATCGTACATGTCCTGAAGATAATCATCCACGCTGCACGAGCTGCCAACGCGGTCGATCTCACCGGAAACCGTATCGACCAGGTAGGCATTAACCCCAACATAGCAACGTTCCAGTATCCCTCGGACGACATACGCCTCACTATTGGCGCGGATGATCCAGTAATCACTCCGCTCAGACAGCGTACAGGACTGGATTGCAAAAGGTTCGGTAGCCGAGGAGCGGTCAAGATAGCGAAGCACCAAGGTCTTCGCCTGTTCTGCATCGATCATTACTCCCTTCCACGTTTGCGTAGATCAGACCACCCATTCGGGTGATTTTAGTCATGTCCTCTTCTGGCCGGCTGCAGACCTCCTGCAGAATTAACCTTCTGTATCTTGGGCAGATGCATGTCATGAAGAGGGCGCGGTAAGCGGAGAGATCGAAGCGCTTCAATAAATCGCATTTTCCAGTCATCGCGATCCAGATGATCGCACCAAGCTATCAGATTCGTCATTTGCGGCGATGCAGAGTCAAGGCACTTTCGAGCAAATGCCAACTGGGCGCCTCTGTGAGCCATTTTTTCCAAACGACTAATATTGGTCTCGTTGATTGCCTTTGAGAATCTGCGAGCTCCAGTAAAAGCTCCTCGATTGCATATTGCAGCATTCGACATTCAGCCAGATCTTCTTGGGAGGGGGACACGTTGGATGCTCCATATGGGGTGGCAATTTTGCATCAAGCAACGGCTGCTGCTGGCCGCTTAGGCACATCAGCTATGCAAATGTCTAGTCCAAGAAAGGGCCTTGAGAAAACGTGCAGGTACCAGCAGTGTATTCCCTGACCCAAACGTCCCGAAGTTCTTCACCGCGCCCTTGAATACCAAAATCAACCGAACTCCACTCCTTTGATATCCAATTCAGCAGCTCATCTATCAGTGCCGTGTGAAGTCGAATTTCGGCTGAGCCGGTAGAAAATAATTGGCTCAGGTCTTTAGCAACATCAGGGTGAACTCCAATAGTCGCCAGATATGCTTTAAGTTCGCTTTCACGATCAACGGTCACAATTGTCTCAGCGAACGGATCGACGTATTGTAGATTTAGCCAATTGAAGTAACTCATACTTTCCTTATTCTTCCGCGCGCCAACGCGGCTTCGGGTTAAATGGCCCCAGATGGCAGACATCCGGACGATGTAGTGTTTTGGCAAGCGAGGATCATCGGATACCCAAAGACTGGGCACAAATGGAATGCCAGACTATGGCGTCCAGCAGCATCACCCTCGACCAGTCGATCTTTCCGGCCAGAGCAGGATGTGGCGCAAAACCGAAAAATTGAACGGGAGATCGCTCTAGTCCTTTTTGCTTAAGCAAGGCCACCCCTTCGCTTAGGAGATGATATTCCTGCCATTTTTTCGAATTCATCAGCTCTGAAAATTGCTCGATAGAATCCGCTATGTGGCTGACTCCACCCTCCAACACATCCAGCTTGAAGACCGCGCCTGATCTATTCTGATAGAAAAGGTCTCCAAAAGCCGATGCGCCAATAGGCGCAACCTCCTCTTTGATCAAGCCCGGCCATTCCGAAAAAAGAGCCTCGAAATCTAATAAAGATGCATCAACAAATAAGTCGGTCCAAGAAAGATTTTTCACTTCTTATACTTGTGTGCGTTGTCGGTCCAAGTATCGTCCGTAACTGGCCGATTGCAGTCTCAATGCGCCGGACTTTGTCATCGCCGGTAGCGCTTGGATCGACCTCGCACTGCCCGCGACTTCCGCTTATTTTATGCTCCGTCGGTCTTGCTGTTTAGCGACTGTTTTAATTGATTAACTGAATCAAGCAAAGACAAGATAGTTGACCAAAACACATAGATCAGGAAGAACAAACCGAAAAGGGGAATCAAAGTGGCCAGGAAGTAGCCAAGTACGTTCTTATTTGTTCGTTTCGCTATTTGTGCAACAAAGACCGCGTAAATCAACTGCATGATGAACATCGGTAAAAAACTGGCAAGGGTCGGACCCACAATATTTCCTTTTCTGATTAGTTATAAACACTCTGAGACGGGACAATGTTCGGCTATGGCTTTCTTCCGTATTTATTAGCCATCGAGAACATCACAAACTGTATCAGTATCGAGGCCACTACCCGCATACATTTGGTAGGCTCTTCAGCCTGATGCTTGACAACCTTCATGCAATTCATCGCCTGCAGTGCTACTCAAACCGTCTTGGGCACCATGATTTCGCGTGCAAAAACAGTATTCACTTTTTTGAATGCGGAACTCTAAAGTGAGAAGCCCGCGAACGCGGGCCTCTTGCTTTTCGATTGTCCGCTCCTGGCCAGTAGCAGACATGGCTGCGTGTAAATATGGACCTAATTCAGTCTAGCTAGGCTCAAAAATTTGTATAACGTGCTGCGGACCAAATTTAATGACGGCGCCAGATTGCAGCTCGCTCGTGCAAACAGGGTCATTATCTAACTCACCGAAATATCCAGTCCCTTCGACGGCCTCGACGATCACCCACATACGCTCCACAGACTCTCTCCCATCATGCCTAATGCGAAATATGAGTTTCACAATATCTCCCTTCGTTAGCGACTTTCTTACATCTAACGGGGGAATCCAGAAAGTCGACGGAAATTCGCGATTCAATACCTCGCCATCATCCAAGTCAAAACTAACCAAAACCCTCTCCTTTCTATGTCTTCTTCTGGCCGGAAGCGGTCGTGCCCATTGCCTCTCTACCGATCCAAAAATCTGCTTACCTCTGTTCGCTCCCTAAGCAGATATTTAGTCCCAGAAAAATCTTCGAAAATTCGCTGGTGTACTCCAAAAGAGCTTGATCCAGTGCGCAGCCTGTAGGTTTTAGCCCACTCAAGCAGGTCGGAGAATGACTTTTCAGACGCATTGCCACGTCTGCCTCTTTGTTGAATATTTTTTATGCATTCCTCTTCGTCAGGACATAGCCATATCATCGCTGTGGCATTCGTCGCAATTTCGCTGACGAGCCAGCCATAAATGCCTTCAATGGTCCACCGAGCTTGCGACGCTGCTGCCTTGGCCAAGGCAATCGCTTCGTTTCTCTCTCGAGCTTCGTTGTACCCGGTTCCCAGCCAATGAAGTGAATCAAGGTCAATGTGAGGACTACCGTATTTTTCGGCTAGTCGATCAGCCAGCCAGCTTTTTCCGGCGCCCGAGTTTCCAATTATTAAAATACGGAGAAAATCCATGCGGTTGTCTTTCTGGGTAGCTAGAGATTTGGAACGCATAGATGTGTGCTTTTGGCCGTTTGTGGCCGTCAAATTTTCTAGCGCATGTTTATTTTGGCGCCTTCTGGAAGCCCCCTCGCTTGCCGAATCAATTGCGATGAAATGTGCCAATAGACATCGATGTCGCATAGTTCTAAATTTTCAACGCGGTCTTTACCTCCTAGAAAAAGCGGCCTTTTGTAGCCAATACATTCTTCCAGAGACGGAGATTTCCCACCGTGACCTAACCATTCTTGGAAGAATTCGGTTGCTAATGCCGCGTCCCTATAGTGGACTAACTCTTCATCATGAAAGGTCAAGATGTTGGCGGGAATCTCAAGAGCTTCGCCAGATCCTGGTTCAAACATGACGATTCCAGGCAGACCATCTATCAACCGGGAAGAATCTTCTGTAAACACTCTCCCAAGCCAGTCGTAGCCGAAACATGTTATTCGCTTCTCGAAACCGGGAAAACCGAGAGTCACCCGTTGAGCCCATGGCCTGATCTCGGTTGATAGAAGGACACGATACACGCCGCCACCATAGGATCGCCCTCCCAGCGCCTCTACAACCTTGAAGACAAGCTGATCACCAAGCGAAGGACGCTGATCTTCCTGGGAAAAGGAAGTTGGCGTATCCGGTGGGAATTCTCTTAAGAAGAGATCGAACATGAGAAGCGCCTGAATTGAATTATGGAAATGTCTGTTTTTGGCCGAAAGCGGAAAAGTTCAACAGATCTCTTTTAGTTGCGCTGCCAAGACGGCATCATAGTAGTAGTTGCCGCCCTCATCGACATATACATTTCGAAGATGCATACCTGCTGCATTCAGTATGTGTCGATACTCCTCTTTTCCGAGTGATAACGATAGCTGTCCTGTCTGTATGTCCAACCACTCACATCGAGTAGGAGGGGCAGTAAACAAGAAGCCACCGCCTGGTCGAAGAGCTTGCCCAACTTTACGAATCATCCGGCGTTGATCACTCTCAGAGAGAAGGAAAAGAAGCCCCACCGCGACTGCACCGTCAAATATTCTGCCAAAAAGCGTGCTGCTTTGAATCGTTTCGCAAACTGCGTAGGCTTGGGGGAACCGATGGCAAAACATCGCTAAAAGCGTCGGCGAGGCATCGATCGCAAAGACAGTAAAACCTGCATCGATTAACGCTTGAGAAATCGGCACACCTGATCCACAACCAATATCTAATACTTCACTACCTGGACTAAGGCAGTTGGCCCACTGTCTCACGATCCCGTTGCCAACACTGGATCGAGCGGCAGCGAATTCTGTGGCAAGCTCCTCCCAAGTCTTGGTGTTGTCCATTTATGATTTCCATCGTATAGCATGCACATAACGGAGGCTTCTGGCCGATAGCTGCAGTCAGTTGCTCTCGGCGTCAGTAGTGAAGACGATTCGATTACCAAATGGATCCAGAATCGACATATCTCGGCTGCCCCAGGGAGTTGCCTGCACCTCTGGAAAATATCCCATATATGTACGGCCTTTCAGTTCCCGGTGGAGCTCGTCCACGTCCGCGACCGGGATACGCAATGCGGATCCCGGACAGGCATCCCCATGATGCTCCGACAGATGCAGAATGCAGCTCTCCCGGGAAATCTGCAGATATAACGGCAGATTCTTGTCAAACCGATGTTGCCAATCAATTTTGAAATTTAGCCACTCAACGTAAAAGGACAGTGCCTTTGCCTCGTCGAAAATCCTGAGTATTGGTATCGGTGAATGAATTCTGTTTGTCATTTCTTCAATGGATTGAGAGCTTAATTTGCTTACAGAGACAACGAAGGATTCCCACTCTGCCCGCAACCGGCCGATAGCGGACAAGCGGCAAGATATTTCTGATGCGATATTTAACGCTCAATGCTTTCCAATATATCGGATACCGAATCCCGTCGCGGTTCATCGCGCAATGAGACCTCGATGGAAATGGTCTGCAACGAATCGAGATATTCCTTTAACGCTGCACTATGATTTTGGAAATTTCTAACGTATTAACACATGGTGCGGCTACCGCTACCTGTGCGACTAATCGCATAGTAGCCGTCCTGACCAAGAATCCTGTCGAGCGCTGAATATAAAAGTCGACTCCACGTTATTTCCTGTTCGGCAGGCAGCCAATTGGGAAGTGGCCTGTAGCCCCATGTAATGCTTAGAATTTGGGGGTATTTAATTCGTATGTCTTCGGCGGGTAGGGAATCCAATACGGTGACAATCTCCTTGTTGCCACGGTTATCGCATTCCAGCAATAACCACCTCCGGCGCGCTTCAGCAAAATGCGCGGTAGCTGAAGAGGAAGCAAATATCAAGCACAAGAAAAACAGACCAACCAGAAATGGTGGACCTAAGCGATCTTCGACAAATCTGTTTGTATCTTTCTGAGTTTCGACGTTCAAGTGAAGGTCTCCTTCTGGCCGATAGCAGACATGGCTGCCTGTAAATATGGACCTAATCGCACATAACGTCAGTAGCGACAATTACCCAATGCGTTGCCGGTCTATCTATCTCAAAGCTAGAAATGCACGGTCCACCATCAGAGAATTCAATCCCGATTCCTCCTGCGTATAGACGTGAGACATGAACGTTCCAAGCTTCTCTCCTCGCAAGAACAATAGCGGCTCCCGCTACCTGAACTGCTGCAAAGTGCCCATGCTCATCATAACTTCCAGTGTCTACACTACGGATTGTTTGCGCAGTATGCGAAATTACGTACTCATAGGACTGATAATTGTCTCCACATAGCATTTCAAGCGCCAGACGAGAGGCAAGCGCCGGTTCATGATTTGTGGCAAGAACATGTATTTCGGCCTCTATCCGCTGGCGCTCAGAGGAAACGCAGGCATTTGGATATCCTTGAAATCTGTCATTAAAGGGGGCTGGTTTTAATGGGAAATTCTGTGCGTAGGCAGATGAAAAAAGGTTGAGCGCAGACAGAATCAGTATCGTGATGGCAGGGCGATATCTTTTCATTTTTGGCAATCCTGGTTAGCCACGACCATGATGGCCTCATTGCCAACGATGGCTATATTGTCTTCTTCTGGCGGATTGCAGTCATTCCGGTAGCTTACTAAAAACTGTGACATCACTACTCGTCGCAAAGATGAATGAGTTTCCGCTAAAGGAAAATCCAAACGTGCGAAAGTCACCAGATGCGATATGCAGACAGTCTTTTTGATGACCTTCTACGAAAGGCGATTTATAGGGGCCACAGAAGAACAGATCAGACTCAGGCCAGTTGGGAGCGGCGCTTTCCAGCGATTCTCCACGCTTGTTGGCAAGAGACAAACCTCCACCAACCAGGCCAGCCAGCTGTATTCGTTCATCCTTCAGCGGGCCTATCCCTTCACAAGTCAAGGATGATGCAGAATACCAATCGCCATTGATCTCATAGTCGCGCGCGATTTTTTCCCCACGCGTGCAATCAATCACTCCTCTGCCAGCGCTGGACACAACCAAAAGCAATTCTGATCGTTGTGAGAACCCAACTTCGGTTAGACCTCCAACAGCGAATGTTCCCGTCTTTTGCCAACCAGGGGGACAAGCTTGAGACGGAATCTTCGACAACAGCTGAATGAGTCTTGCACGATTGTTTTTTTCGTATTCGTTCATGACGTGGCGATGCATTTTTCGTTATAGGAGATTCCGCTTTTGGCCGATTTCAGACCATTGAGTGGCGATCATAAGAGTTAGAGATTCTTCCATAAAGCTTCGAAAGTCTCTTTTGAGATAAGCGACGCCTCAAACTGGGTATCGTCATTGATTTCGTGAATTGGAGGAACCGGCAGCTCCCCAAGACGGGTATTTCCGGAAGTCCTGCTACCATCAGCAAAATCGAGGTGACCGCTGCGATACATCTCGATCTTGCGAACCTCGTATCGGTTCTCATCAAGCTCGCTATACAGTTCCACTGGCTCCGATTCGGAGCTGTGATGCCACTTCACTTTGATGTAATTCTCCAAGCCACCCCCTGTTGGAGTCGTTTCTCCAGAGCGTCTGCTTCTGACCGAAAGCGGATATTGTTTAACAGAAAATTTCCTCGATAAGGCCATCAGCAATTACTTTTCCTTCCCACATCTTGAAATCATATACAAAGAGATGCGATCACCCCATCTGCAACCTGACCATCTGTTTCTCGAGCGATGCAAGTACCAAGTTAACAATGTGATCGACGTCTTTAGATGCCCTTATCTGTGCCACGGCATCAGTTATTTCTTGAACATGCGGTGAGATATATGCCGCACTACTCAAATGAGATCGGATCGAATCAAGTACTGCGACGCGGATATCATAATTTACGGATTTGAGTAGTTGGAGCAAAACTAAAATCGCGTTGTAACTCTGGATATCGCCGAGAGTCTCTGCGCATCGAATACCCCACTTTTCGGGCTTGCCAAGGCACGAGGTAGCAAGAGCACTCCAATCGCTATCGGTAAATCTGCTCAATATCAATCCCGCCTGCGATATTCCCTCATCTGACCAATAGTCAGACGAGAAGTCGCGACCAAGATATTCATCGTAAAGTTTGTACATTTCAGATTCTCGCGGGTCCAGGAACGCTCGCTTGTTCCGAACGCCAAACCATGAGTATTTCCATCCACAACACATAGCCGGAATTCGTGGGACAGTTTGCGTAGAAGGGCCACTTCTGACCGATAGCGGACATCATAGCCCCAATAACAATGAGGATCGCCGATATGGAAACCGCCTATGCTTCTCAGCAAATCATGCGAACCCCTAGACTGGCATGTGGTCGGGATAGCTCCGTTATCTGCCGTTCATCATTAACTAAAAACGCGGCCAGGAAAGCACGCTGCTGAAAACTTGCGGACGACATCGGGACGTTGAAACGCAAGCATGGAAGCAGCAAGAAAAAAGCGGGTGCTCAACGGCAAGTATTGAGATCTGTATTGCTGATGATCATTCCTTGCTTGCTGCCTACGCTCAGGCTCAATGACATATCCTCAGCATGATAGCCAGGTTCATCTTGTTCCAGAACGATATACTGCGCGCCGTTTTTCCAGGCACGCAGAGATCCGTAAACCCTTCCCTTTTTGATGTCTTTCAGATACTCGGCTGTTGCGTCGCTAAAGTTCTTGTCGAAGTAGGCCGATGCTGCGGCAACATCCTCTTTTTTCCCGCGCATGATATAGAACGCGGATTCCGCATCGCTACTGTCTTCTGTCGAAGCAAAGACAGCGGCCAAAACGGGAACCTGAACATGCGCAAATTCCATCTGGCAGAGTGGTGCTCCCATCACCATCAAAGACTTTGCACGAGGAAAGCATTTATTGGGTTCAGAATCCGAGTCCTGTACGACAACAGCCTTCTTCGATACAAGTAATTGCGCATCAGCCATTTGCCTTACAGTTCTGGGGGTGGCACTTAATTTCTCACAGGCCTCCTGGCCCATCGCCAGCGAGCACACCAATGACAGAGAGAAAAAGACGAGACGGCGAGTTTTCATATGCAGTTGAACTGGAAGAAGAGAACGTATGAGACGCATGATATGTCGGCCAGAATTTTCACAGCTGTCATCGCCAAAAATTGGATTCTGCTCGTGTACCAAAGGCGTCAGAAAAACCACCCAAAGCTACTGCTTCGATAAAAAGAAAGAGCGATTTTCTGTGACGCATGGATTCACCTTTCGGATTTCACAAGCTCACATGCAACGATTTCCATGTGCCCCGCTACCAACTCGATACACCCGAAATCACCTTCGAGCGTGAGCCGATGGGGAGAAAACTGTATCGCTTCAATCTCACCGAGGCTTGGGCTGCCGTCGGCAGTGCAACGGCCTGCATTGAGCGCGATTGGATGAAAGCTCATCTGCACGTCGGCATCATGCAAGGCGATGGCGTCGATCCGAACTCTCCGGTCGTCCACAGTAAGGACTTCAAGGCCGGCATACGTCTTCTCTTGCGCCCACTCAATGGAGAGGAGCTCACCCTCCAACAGGTCATGCATGTTCATGCGACACTCCTGAATATCGGCCTGCCAGACACCCGCACATAAAAAAGCCGTCCGGGCCACCAGGGCGCGAACGGCGATCAGCAAGCAAGGCAGGCAGCCTCAGCCCACGTGATAAAGATGCACCGGCCGAAACCCCAGGCGCTCCTTGTGCCGCGCAATCTTCTGCAGCATCCGCAAACCCTCCTCATGCCCGGCCACCACCACCCGGCGCACGGCGCTGCGGCCTTCGATGCCGTCCCAGGCTTGCGTGAGCACCCAGTCACCCAGCAGATCCTGCACCAGGTCCACCGTGAAGATGGCGCGCGTCTTGCCGTCGGTGAAGTGCAGGCGCGTGGCCACGGTCACGGGCAGTGCATGGGTGACGTGGTCAGCGGAATCGATCATGGCAAAAGCAGGGCTACGGAACGGCGGGCGTGGATGATAGCAGGACGGCGACGGAATACAAGAACCAGCGGCAAAAGTCCGGAAATGAAACTAACCGTCCGGCATCAGGCCGGACGGCGATTCCGTAAACTATTTACAGGTTCGGCGCCAGCCAGCGCTCCACCTCTTCCTTGGGCACATGGCGGCGTTCCGCCATATCCACGACCTGGTCTTCGCCGATCTTGCCGACCACGAAGTACTTCGACTGCGGATGCGCGAAGTAGAAACCCGACACCGAGGCGCCGGGGAACATGGCGTAAGACTCGGTCAACTGCATGCCGATCTCGTCACACTGCATGACGCGGAAAGCCTCAGCCTTGACGGTGTGCTCCGGGCAAGCCGGATAGCCGGGGGCGGGACGGATGCCGAGATATTTTTCCTTGATGAGATCGGTGCTGCTCAGGTTCTCATCAGCGGCATAGCCCCACAGGTCCTTGCGCACACGCTCGTGCAGGTATTCGGCAAAGGCTTCGGCCAGGCGGTCGGCCAGGGCCTTGAGCATGATCGAGGAGTAATCGTCGTGCGCATCCTCGAAGCGCTTTTCGTATTTCTCGATACCCAGGCCCGCGGTCACGGCAAACATGCCGATGTAATCCTGCACGCCCGATGCCTTGGGTGCGATGAAGTCCGACAGGCACTGGTTGGGACGCGCCACGCCATCGACCACCGGCTTCTCGGTCTGCTGGCGCAGGCCGTAATAGGTGAAGGCGACCTGGCTGCGGCTGTCGTCGGTGTAGATCTCGATGTCGTCATCATTGACGGTGTTGGCTGGCAGCAGCGAGATGACGCCATTGGCGGTGAGCCAGCGGCCATCGATGATCTTCTTCAACATGGCCTGGGCTTCCTGGAAGACCTTGGTCGCCGCTTCGCCCACAACTTCATCGGTGAGGATCGCAGGATAAGG
>Ga0308171_1002880_pt1 | contig 16783 bp, 12 predicted proteins | sample PhyGR1_FD_202135 | JGI IMG/M metagenome (GOLD analysis project Ga0308171, IMG submission 202135) | Phyllosphere microbial communities from UC Gill Tract Community Farm, Albany, California, United States - DLSLSG.R1 | ecosystem: Host-associated > Plants > Phyllosphere > Unclassified | place: USA... | reverse complement strand
CCGCCATAACTCGCCATCATTCGATTGGTTTTTTTATCCTGTTCGTTCTGAAGTTTTCCCATGACATTTAAGGGCAGCCAGAAGCATAAAGCGGCGATGAAAAATACAGCACTTCTGCAATACCAGTCGCGCTTTTTTGTATTTTTTGAAGCAGGAAGCGTACGCGATCCGCGCCAGACTGCCCACAGGGGCGGGATGCCAACTAAGATTAACCAGATAATAAAATGCCATCCAACAGACTCTTTTGAAAGATCTAAGGAGTCAGTTGCTAAAACGGCAGCAATAATGCCATAACCAATATCAACGTTATAAAATATCATGTAGTAACTGGCAGCACTTGAAAAAATAACAAGTAACGTCAGGAGTACGCGTGTCAGAATTTTTCCTGTCAGGGAAATAAGCAGCGTTAATGACATGACAAAAAAGAAGGCGGCTATAACTTCGAAAGTTAACGCAAGTTTATTATCAAAATGCAGTTGATTATAACGGCGGATAAAAACAGGCGTGTTTAATAAGACACCAATATAAAAAGAAATGAATGCTGGCATGTAAAATTGCTTTAGCCACTGCCTTTGAAACATTATGATGCACCTCGTCCTTAAATTCTTAAAATCAGTCAGTTACCCACTGGTCCTGAGACGACAGATTAAAGAAAGGGTTCAAATATGCGACATTTTTAGTTACGTTATAATGTAACAATAAATAATAGCCATCAAGATCACAGTTCAACTCAATGAAAAATAACGTTATTTCCAGAATGGCAATTGCAGGTCTACCCTTTTGAAAACTTCTGAACGAATGTCGTTTTCAAAATTTTTCATCTTCATACGCTGATAAGCGGGGGATACATAACGAAGGAAACATTATTGACATGAGAAATTGAGATGACTAAATGCACGATCAGCAAACGACCACTTTTCTGATGCCATCAGGTTCACGGATGGCCGTAGTGCGCTCGCAATTGCAAGTTACTCTTTCGGCCAGCGCACAGGATTCGCCCGTGAAGATTAACGCCGTAAAGCATCAGAGAAACATTTGAAGGGTAATAGAGTAGCGGACTGCCACACCTTGTGACAAAACGGCCGGGAAATATCTGTCGGTGTTAAAATCGGGCTGCTGCATCCGGCTCTTTAACAGCAGGTGATGCAATTAAGGGACACAGCCCGGGTTAGGGAGATCGTTTATTTAAGCGGTTCCGCCAGTGTTATTATCCACAACTCGCTGTCCACCTCAGGTTTCTTCAGCGGCTTCAGGCCAATATTCGTAGGGACTGGCTTATCATCTATCGTCAGTGTTCCGTGATCCGTCACCCGATAATCCTTGCGCTTCTTGCCTTCAACCGGATTTTGAATGACTGCTTTCACACCGAAGTCGTTATCATTGGTGACCGCCAGCATTTTATTGTCAATCAATGCCAGTCCTTCGGCCTTTTCCTGCTGCCAGCCGAGTTGACGTAAATCGACCACCAGCGATTTCGCTGCGAGCTTAATACCGCGCTTCGCCAGCGTTTTCTCGTCGTCAAACTCCGGATACTCGCCAGGCTTATCAAATGCGGAAAGCTCGGTAGCCTCGCTCAGATTCACCTTATAGATAAGGTTGCGCATCGCGTCGTTTTTGTCAGTGCCCTGCTCTATCAGCAGGAGGTTCTGATTGTCGAGCGCCACGATATCGCCAATTTTTGCGTCACTGTTTTTACTGTAAGCCTCGCTGTCAACAGGATAGCCATACATCGCGGTTTTTCCGGTCGCTGGATCGAAGCTAACCAGCCGTGTAAAGCGCGCCTGCTTTTTACTTTTACCGTCGATATCCAGCGTGCTCTGCACCGCAGCGATGATACGCCCATCCGGCATCCGGGTGATCCCCTCAAAGCCACGATTAGGCTGACGCCATTTAAGTATGTTCGGCAGACCGCCCGCGATAGATTTTTCACCGTCGGCTGCCTGAGGCCCATGCATCGCCAGAATTTTACCGTGCTCATCAACGTTAATCAGGAACGGGCCATACTCATCACACAGCCAGTATCCGCCCTTCCCATCCGGCGCAATGCCTTCTGTATCCAGACCGCGGTTGTCACCCTGCAGGACTTTCAGCGTATCGCTTAATGCGATTTCATTGGTTGCTCCGATGACGCCATCCTGCAACGGCAATCCGTTAATGTTGCCCTTATCGTCATGCAACGGTCGGGCATCCGTAGCCTCGGCTTTGCCGTTCTGCACCCGAATGTTCATCAACAGTGGCGCGAAATCTGGCGTGACGAAGGTTTTTGACTCCTGTTTACCAACGCCAGGCGAGTCGGCATTCGGTCCGCGATCGGTGATGGTCGCGAAGGTCAGCGCATCTCCCTGCCTGCCGGTAAACAGCAAACCCGAGCCAATCCCCACTGGCAAACCCTAGGGAAACGCGCTGGCGAAGGCACCGTTGTAGCTCACGTGCGTTCCTTCTGGAAAACTGACAATATAGTGTTCGACCTTTGGCTGTGCCGCTAATGTTGATAAAGAGAGCGCGCAACCAATAACCAGAGAAATAGCGTTTATTTTCATATTTTTATATCCATAAAGAGAAGCTACGAGCGTAAAGAATAAAAATGACAGAAAAATGAAATCTTTGGGAAACATGGGCTGCTAATAGGTCGATTATTACCTCGCAAAGAAAGCGGACTGCACCTGTTCGTGGACAGCCGCCACCTTCCTGCTTAAACGCCTGGTGCTGTTAATCGACGTACTCAACGCCAGCTGCAAGGCTGGGGAATACGGCACGCTCGCGCGTTCTGTGGACGCCATCGCGGATCAGTCAAACCCGTCATCGTCTTTGTATGCGTGCCGCAAAGCCTGCACGGTTTTGCCACCTGCCGCCGGGCGGGTTCCCCGGATTTGCAGGCAGGAATGACAGTGGCGACTTTAACCCGTCCGGGCAGTTCGGCGTGGCTGGTGAAAACGGGCCGGAACTGGTCTTCATTGCTGAGGTGTCGCTTATGCAAATTGCAATGAATCTGATATGAAACTGGCGATGAGTATCATCGCTGAGTTAGCGAATCCGAGCTGCGAAAAAGCCCCTGATGATGAGATTTTTACGCTACGGGATACCCTGAGTTCCCAATCAGGCATAGTAATAACGTTGCTAGCGGCAAAAATTTTTTCTGGGGCTGGCAAGGTTGAACGACGAGTACCGCGAGGCGTTAGGCGATGACCGGAAGCGATTCAAATTATTAGGTAGTTTATAGGGGTGAAAGCCTGACTGATTATGCGCCTGGCGGATTGGTTTTCTTTCAGCGGTCAAAAGAGAACGGCGGCGGCTTCTGGTTAGGCCGGACTTTTGATGGTGTTTTCTGGCTTAAGATTTCGGCCCCTGTCTCTCTTTCGCAGGGTCTGCTTTATCTGCAGGCGCTACAAAATGCTGTCCCGGTAGATACGAAAATTATTGAGCCAGCTAACAACCTGCCCCTGTTCTGACTCTTTGCAGGTGAGTGCATGTCTATGCTGCATGAATCCGCATGATCCCAAAAGGATCGTTTACCCTTTGGCCCGCCAGAACTGGCGGGCTTTTGTTTATGTCATGCAGGTGCATGAAAACCACTGCATAAAGCGGGCAGGCGTGGCGGGGCTACGAGCGCGCTCTGGAACATAAAAGTAAAAAAAGGTGAAAGCAGTCGTGCGATGGAATAATATAGCACTTCCCATGAAATGGATTGAAATTATATGAAATATTTCGTTGATACTATTAATTTTAAAAAAAACGATGAGCTTAATGAACTGATATTAAAAGGTAAGAATCTTATAATATCGGGAAATAATGGCTCCGGTAAGACTAAGTTATTAGAGAGGATATATGATTTTATTGTTACTTCTCTTTCGTCGCACAATCTCCACACTTCTGAACAAATAAATGTTGAAATTAATAATTATAAAGATCAATTGAGATACACTCAGCGAGGAGCAGGGAATTATAACTTCTTAAATAGTGAAATAAAAAGATTAGAAGAAACACTTGTTGAATTTGATAACTTTGATGTCATATATAATGATCTTGTCGAATTCAGAATATCAATTAAGGAGAGGAATTCTATTGTAAGATTTTTCCCTGCTATCAGAGAGGCTAAGATAGTTAATGATGGGAAGATTAGTAGTTTAAAGTCATTACTTGAAGAATATGCATTAGCACAAAAAAACAATTTCAAGATTGAAGCGGGTATGTTTTTTGAAAGGTATATTGTAACCTTATGGAATAACGCATTAGTAAATAAAGGCGTAGGGAATGATAGTGATTCCGAGAGGGTGTTTAGCACAATAAGAAGCATTGATAAAGACCTTAAATCTTTATTCGAAGATGAAAGTATAAAGATGGATTTTAATTTAGATGAGCTTAAGATATATCTATTGCAAGATGACAAGGAACCATTCGGATTAGATAAGCTATCATCTGGTTTTTCCTCAATCCTTTCAATCTATACGGATTTGTTAATTAAGGCTGAACTCGATAAAATTCTTAAAGATGATATGACCGGTATCGTTCTGATAGATGAAATTGACGCACACCTCCACGTTACTCTACAGAAGAAAGTTTTTAGCTTCTTTTCTTCATCATTTCCAAAAATGCAATTTATTATATCTACACACTCTCCTTTTGTAATACAGTCAGTATCCGATGCAGTAATATTTAATTTATCAACATTGGAGCAAATGGAGGATCTTTCCCTATATTCTTATACATCAATAATTAAAGGTCTGTTAGGAGAAGATGCATCATCTGATAAGCTGTTGGAGTTGATGAGGGAGCTGATGGTCCTGACAGATAAGAATAAATTCAACAATAGGTTTTTGGAGTTGCTGGATATTTTAAGCAAAAATATAGATTCGTTAGATAATTCCTCAAAATCAGCTCTTATGATTGCTAAAAGTAAGTTTTTAGACTTTAGCGAGGCGGAATGATATGTTCAATGTCACTAGAAATGTTCCTGCTCCGCAGTGTTTATCTAGAAATGTTTATAATCATCGTTCTGTAGTAAGTGCATTGGAAAATATTTTTTACGGTAAATGTTATCTTTGTGAGCAAGGTAACTTGATGGATCCAGAAATTGAGCATTTCATCCCTCACCGTGGAGTCGATAGTATTAAATATGATTGGGGGAATCTTTTTCTTTCATGTGGGCGCTGTAATAGTATCAAGAGTGACATTCATTTAGATTTGTTGGATTGTACGAAACATATTGATGTGTTTGCTGAAATAATTCATGTTGCTGGGAACGCAATTACTAGCGGCGTGCAAGTGTATCCTAGAAAAAAAAGGCCAAGTAGACAAGTAATCAATACTGTTAGGCTTCTAAATGAGTGTTTTAATTCGACCAATACGGGACTTAGAGGAATTAGTAAAGCTAACCTCATGGAAATGTTACAGGAAGAGTTGTTCTATTTTACAGGTTGGAGAATGCAACTTGTTAGTAACAGAAGCACAACAGCTGAAATAATCGAAGCAAAAGCCAAAATCAGACCAATGTGTGCGGTGTCCTATCCGTTTTCTGTGTTCTGGAGGTGGCATCTGCTAACAGATGTTCGTTTAATGAAAAAATATCCTTCGATAAGGACAGAGCTTGGATTTTAATCTTAAAGGGCCATTTGCAGGCCCTAAAATCATTTTTTATATTAAGCTGTAGTTTTGAATTTAATTATTTCTTCACCTACCCATGAGTTGAGATGTGCGACTTTACTTTGTAATGGTAGTCATTCGTTCATAACAAATACTTTGCTGACCTTCTCAACATCCTCAAATCCCCCAACATTACTCGGCATAATCCCCATCATCTGCGGCGGTACGCGGTGCGCGGCCATCATGTCGTCACGGCTCACGTTTTTGTGCCGAAAATCAGTTAATCCAGTGCAAAACGGCTGAATGCCTGCTGACTCAGCAACGGGTGCGGGATAAAGGTGCTCGCCGGAATATTGCACTTTATGCTGATGGGTGAGCTGTGATGCATGGCGGCGCGGAACGTGCGCACCAGCACATCAACGCTGACAGGCAGTTCATACCAGCGATCATTGATAACACACTCCACGTAGTCCAGCAGTTCGCGGCGGTCCAGTAGCGGCTTCGGGTCGCCAAAGGTAAAAGCCTCCGACGCTGCCCTTTCGCGGTACGGGCGTTGGTACCTAAGAAGTACAGGCACGTGCCGTTACTGAACTTGCCGATCCGGGCGTAGCGCTCGGACTGACGCGCCAGCAGGTCGATTCCCTTAAAGTCCTTAACTGCTTTTTGCTCCTTCATGATGAGCTGGCAGTAGCATGCGGCGGTGGTCAGCTGCATCTGATCCACCGGGCCTTAGTAGCCCACTTATCGCGCTTCTTGCAGTTGTGAACGGTAGCGGGTTTCTCTCCCAGCATTTCAGCAGTGTGGGCGTGCGGTATCCCTGAAAGTAAAGCAGTAAAGCCTGCCTGCGGGGATCGAGGTCGTGGGGGTCGAGTGTCATATTCGTTCAGCCAAAATACGGCTGCGATACTCATGATCATAAGCATGCAATGGATCTCGCAGAGTTCCCTCCTCTCCTTTGATTTACGCTGTTATATCCCGGAAAAGATGTTTACATTTGTGCAGCAAACTTATCTGCTGCTCAGCAGAGCAACTCATGGATTGATCACAGGGAAAAGCAGTGGTTAACGTCATCATCAAAGTCACAGCGCAAACAGAGGCAGGGAAAGTATGAGGGAGATTGCACCCGATGGCATAACCGGAATGCCGTCACGGACGGCAGCATATCTTTGCCGTCAGATCGCTGACCTGATGAAAGCCGGAAGCCTTACGCCGGAGACCTGCCAGCGTATCTATACTTTCTGTGGTATCAGGCCGTCAGATAATCAGTGGCGTCAGTTTCTTATCCCGGTGCTTTGCTTTCTGGGCTTACTGTCACTGGTTGCTGGCGCGGTGTTCTTTATTGCCTGGAACTGGATCTGGCTGCCGAAGATGGCGAAATTTGCCCTGGCCGAACTGCTGATCGTCGCGCTCTCGGTGTTGGTCTGGTGGCGATGGTATAGCACGCTGGCTCACAGCGCATTGCTGGCGGCAGGTTTAGGGTTCGGCGCCCTGTTTGCACTCTATGGGCAGATTTACCAGACCGGAGCTGACAGCTGGGAACTATTCAGGGCCTGGTTAGGCGTTCTTTTGCCGCTGGCGCTGATTGCCCGGCAAAACAGCCTGTGGTTTTGCAGCTGGCTGGTCGCTAACCTGGGGTTTCAGCTCTATTACACCACGTTACCCACGTCACTGCTGGATCTCGCTGTCTTTGACAACGTTACCCGGATCCCGACGGCTGTGCTTCACAGCTATCTGGCGCTGCTGGCAGCCTGCCTGATTGTCCGGGAAGCGCTGGCCTGGCGGGCGATTACGCATCATCCTGAGAGCTGGCTGGCAAGCCGCTGGTTCTCACGCGTCATGGCAGGATTTTTACTGTTGCTGATGACCACCATCGTGGCCGGAAATCTTTCTGACTGGGAAGGGGCTAACCACGTTACGTCTGTTACAGTCAGCTGGATGATCACCCTGCTGGCAGGCTATTACCTGTACCGTTATCGCTACGTGGACCTTTGCATGCTGACGCTGGGTGTTGCCAGTCTGACCGTTGTGGGCTGCGCGCTGATCATGCAGCTATTCCTGCTGGTCTATGATACGGGTGACCTGTTTCTGACCGGTGCACTGATGATTTTCTGGGTATTGGTAAATGGTTCTATCCTGCTGAACTGGCAACGCAAACTGGCTGAAAAGGGGCCAATCGATCTGGTTTCTGCCAGGCTGACCTCACTGACAAGCACCTTGCGTCAGCAGGGTTTGCTGAGCGCCTCGCAGATTGAGGAAATTAAGCAACGCGGTCACGCATCGGATCTGCCCTGGTATCTGAGGCTCGCGCTGAGTGTCGGAGGCTGGATCGCAGCCATCATCATTCTGTTACTGATGGCGCTGGTGCTTTATGCCGCTGACTTACTCGACGATCCGAATTCTGCCACCCTTATTCTTCCTTCACTGCTGCTCGCCGTCATTGCGCGAGGCCTGTTACGCAATGAGCGTGATGGTAAACATCACCTCGGGCTGGCGTGGGCTATTGCGGCAACGTGCGGGCTGATCTTCGGCGTTCTGCTGCAAATCCAGAGCAGTGACTTCAGCTTTACGATGTCTGGTTCACTGTGTGCCTTGCCGATTCTTGCCGTGATGGCCGTGTCGATGCCTGACCGCACCTACCGTTTTATGGCCATCACGGCCATGACCTTTTTTCTGGTGCTGGCGGGCTATTCACTGGCCCGGCTGACCCTGTCGCCGACGGCGGGTCACTTTGCTGTTTCCATACTGGTGGCGGCGGTCATATTTTTGTGGCTAGGGATTGTCAGCCATCAACTGAGGTTACAGGCTGGGCAATATGCTGACGCGGTACATCCCCTGCTGTATGGCATTCCGGCTGGTCTGATGATGCTGAGTTTCCTGGGAATAAACGCGGCGTTTATCACGGATTTGTTCTGGTCCGCTGCGCAGTTTGCTACGCTTCAGTCTGCTATGGGCACAGGGATCGCGGCAGGTTTAATGCTGAGTGTGCTCAGTCAGAGAAGGAACGGCCAGCCGCTGTTTTCGATAATCACACTGCCCGCGGCCCTGATCTGCGGTGCTGCTGCTCTTTTCGCACCGGGTATCGGGCTGGGCTTGTGGCTGATTCTGATGGCGCGTTATCAGGGAAGTCCGGGATTGCTGGTGGTCAGTAGCGGTTTCATGGTGCTGTACGTCATTGGCTGGTATTACTTCCTGGAAGTGACGCTGTTGCAGAAATCCCTGCTGCTGCTGGCGGGCGGTCTGGTTTTACTGGGCCTGGCATGGGGAGTCAAAAAAGTGTTGCCTGCACAGATTGGAGGTGCCCGTGAGAATGCCTGAACAGAGCCGATGGCTGGCAGCCGCGGTAATAGTGCTGGCGCTGATAGCCGTCAATGTCAGCATCTGGCAAAAAGAGCAGTTGCTGAAACAGGGCGCGGTCATGATTTTACCTCTTGCCCCGGTTGACCCACGATCCCTGATGCAGGGCGACTACATGGCACTGAATTATGCCCTTACCCGCCCTCTGGAGTTGACGTTGTATCAACAGGCTGAGGCCTGCGGTGCGACACTGTCAGCGCCATGCCTGCCCACCAGCGGAACCCTGATTGTTGATCTCGATGCACAGCGTCATGCGACTCAGGCCCGATTTGATCAGGGTGAGCCTCTGCAACCAAATCAGCTGCGGGTAAAATATCATCAACATTATGGTTCCCTGACCGTCGGCACTAACGCGTATTTCTTTCAGGAAGGTCATGGCGAGCGTTTTGCGCAGGCCCGTTTTGGAGCGTTCCGGTTGGGGAGCGATGGCACGGCACTCCTGACGGATCTGCTTGATGAGCAGGGTAAGGTGATTCAGCCTTAAGGGTACGGGATGCTTACGGGTCTGACTGAATTTTTGCTTTGTTCCGCGCGCGGTATTTAAAATCCTGTACGTCGCTGGCAATTCATTAACCAGAAGTCCAGACCCCCGGCTCTCTTCGCTGCGAACTGAATACCGGAATGACTGGCGTGCCATCCGGTTTTTCCCAAAGCTGAATTGATATATTCTCACCCGCCTTCAGTTCGACCTTACCCTCACCCATTTTCTGTCCGGAAGTACAAGGCAGGTAAAGCGATGACGCCAAAAGTACCCGTTAAAATTCAGGTCGTTCTGCTGGATGATCGGCCGCCAGTTTTAAAGCGGTCTCCAGTTTGGTTTACTTTTCGTCAGACATCAAAGCCACCTTTCACAGGATATTAGAAGCAATCTAAAGAGGCGCTATGAGCATAATCGAGACGCGTATTGCTCACCAGACTCCTGCCTGTGCTGGAGGTTTCCTTTAACACCGCGTTACTTCAAATGAAGGCGTGGATTTGAATAGATAAACCAGAGACAGACACTTGCGGGATTTTTTCCGTTTTATTGACGCTTCCCTTAAACTACACCGTACTGATCTCAATCCATGCGCTTACACGGCCTCAGCGAACGACGTAAGCTCAGCTTTATCAGGTAAAAAACATGCTTTTGGCAAGTACCCGCTATATAAACTCCCCGACTCCCGTGTCATCGGGATCATGAGTCGTCAGCTTTTTGTGACTCTGGATGGGCCCAAGGGAACCGGTAAAACCACCCTGCTGGAGTCCATTACGCAAGTGCTAAGAGCAGATAACAGGAAGGTGGTCCGGCTTAGCGAGCAAAAAAGCGATCCCTTCAGGGCGGAATCCATGACGCTGGTCAACCGACTTGCCAGAGATCCCTCCGTCGATCTGGAACGGGAGATTTGTGAACGCTTTGCTTTAAGCCGTGCCTGGATTTCACAGAACGTACTCACTAAGCAGCCCGAGAACTGCATTATTCTGATGGATCGCTGGTATCCGTCGGATGCCGCATTTCGACGAATGGTGCCTTTCGCGGAGATAGTGCAGCTAAATATAGAGCACAACGTGCGAGCACCAGACCTGCATGTCGGGGTGGTCACGGCACCAGAGGTTTCATGGGAAAGAGCCGCAGTACGTTCGCGGGGGCTGGGAAGTACGGTGATCCACCGCCTGGAAGAACATATCGCCTGTACCCGTGCTTTTGAGCAGGAAGTTGTCAGCCATGGCTGGTTTTTATGTCGCAATGAAGGAAGTATCGAAGAAGCAACAATGCAGATAGTGCCTGAAATCAACAGAATGCTTTGACGCCCTGCAAAGATCTTTACGCGTCCGCCCCTCTTTACCTGTTGAGTAATAATTCTCCACCAGAATTATACTTGTCTGAAATCAACAATGGTCAGGTTACCGCTGGTAAAGCCATCCTGCTTTCATTTATAAAATGCCTTTATTTTTCAGATAAGGCACAGGGAATTGCGCTACGCATCAATACCATTCAATCAAAATCAACTAGGCTGGCCTGCGGGTGAGCGGTGTTTTCCGCCGCAGCCCATGTTGCGGGGGGATATTACTGCCGACTGGGTCATTGTCGGTGCGGGATTTGCCGGTGTTGCCTTTGCCCGCCGCCTGGCTGAAATTAATCCCACCCTGAAAATCATCATCGTTGAGGCGCACTGCACGCGGGAAAGCGCATCGGCACGGAATTCTGGTTTCGTTATCGGCCTGCCTCATAACATTGGCAGCTCTACCGCTGAATTAAAAAAGGCTAACGCCTACCGGAATTTGCTACAGGAAGGCATTCGTCAGCTGGAGCAGATTATTTCACAGCATGATCTTCAGTGCGACTGGGAACAGGTCGGTAAATATCACTGTCAGGCCGCGAATAGCAACGATCGTGTTTTGAAAGCGTACGCCAGCCATCTCGATTTAATGAATGAGTCGTGGCAGATGTTAAGCAGCGAAGAGCTGTACCCTAAACTCGGCACGCGCTTTTACAGCAAAGGAATATTCACGCCAGGTTGCGTGTTGATTAATCCGGCGCAGCTGATTGCCGGCCTGAACCATTATTTACCTGAAAATGTTCAACGTTACGATAATACGCCAGTACTGGGTATTCGTTATGGCAGCGTGGCTGAAGTACTGACGCCATTTGGCGTGATCAAAACACCAAAAGTGATGCTGGCTACCAATGCACTCTCGCCAGAGCTGTGTCCGGGACTCTCGCGTCAGGCCGCTATGGCCACGTTTGCCAGCATTACCGATCCACTGACAGATGAACAACTCGCGACCCTTCCTCCTATGCTGAGTTGGGGGCTGACGCCCGTCAATGCCATTGCCGGAGCAACCTTCCGTTTCACAACAGATCGCCGCTTCCTGATTCGTCAGCATGTAATACCCGCGCTTAAAGGTCAGGTGAGTACCGCCGAGACTTACCAGGCGACTCAACTGCATCAGCGTTTATTTAATAAAGTCTTTCCGACCCTGAGCAGTGTGAAGCTATCTCACACGTGGTCCGGTACCATCAGCGTTACGCGGAACGGCGCGCCTGAATGGGGCATGCTGAACAAATTTGTTTGCACAGCGGGTGGCTGTAACGGTGCTGGCGTTTCTAAACAGACCGTAGCGGGCAGTCTGCTGGCAGATTTCATTATGAAGCAGGATAACCCGCATATTGCAGATATGCTGTCGCTGGGAAAAGCCAGTTTTATGCCACCCTCACCGGCGCTGGATATCGGCATTGCGTTTTCTCTGATGAAAGAGCGTTTTTCTGGACGAAAAGAGGTGTAACTGTTCCTGGTAAAACGAACGGGGAAACCCGTTCGCTTTCTATCCGGATTGAGCCTTTTCTGATGAAGCCGATTGCGTATGACGCAGGGCTGATATTACATAGGATAGACTGAACGGGCGCTGACTCTTTTTATTTTATAAATTCCTGTCAGATACCAGACGTTCAGCGTCTCTCAAATTGTTGTGCAATCCCACAGCCACACTAATCAATCTCAGGACCTCAGTTTAATTAATGAGATACAGATCACAAAAACCCAAGATATACCGCACAAACTGTAGCAATAAGTTCATTTTAGCTTCACATTAGCTAATGTGAATACGCAAACTTTCAGGCGCCCGCCATGCTCAAATTTTCATTAAGCGAATGTTTTTCTTTGGCTATTTCAGTATTTACTGTGCTGAGCTTCATCTATCTGTGGTATACGGCACATAGTTTTTATTAATTTTTACTAATCAATTTTAAAAACAATCTTTTTGGATCCACTTCTTCAAGGTTACGGAATACCTTTATGGCACGCTTCAGAATGAGTCAGCCTGTATTGCCCCGCATTACATTCATCCTGTTATTCTCACTCTATATTTCTGTTTTTCTCAATTTCGCCTTTTACCGCCAGGCTTACTCGCTTATAGAGATGAACGGGCTTAGCAAATATCTTTTTTTCCTCTCCATGCCAATCGTCGCTTTCTGCGTCATTAATATTGTGCTGACGCTTGCCTCATTTTTGTGGCTGGACAGGATAACCATTGCACTGTTTGTCATTGTCTCCGCTGCGGCTCAGTACTTTATTCAGCATTATGGCATCGTCCTTGATCGCTCAATGATCACCAATATGGTGGATACCACGCCAGCAGAAAGTATGGCGCTGCTGACACCAAAGATGATTGCGGTGATATTTTTTACCGGTATTTTTATGGCTGCTCTGGCCTTCTGGCCTGCGTTTAAAAAGTCGGTTCCGGTATGGAAAGGCGTGATTCAGCGCGCGGTGAGTCTGTTGATTTCTGTTGCACTGATAGCCATCATAGCCATGTTGTTTTATAAGGATTACGCCTCACTGTTTCGTAACAATCACGAGCTGGTGAAATCCCTGAGTCCGTCGAATTTCATTGCCGCCTCGCTCTCTTACTACAATCACCGCGAGCGGGCCAATCTTCCGCTGGTGAAAATAGGCGAAGATGCCCGTCAACTTCCGATCATGCTTAATGGCCCCAAAAAGAATCTGACCATTCTGGTGGTGGGTGAAACATCTCGTGCCGCCAATTTTTCTCTGGGCGGATATCCACGACCGACCAACCCCTTACTGGCAGAAGAAGACGTTGTTTATTTTCATGACGTCTCCTCCTGTGGTACCTCTACGGCTGTCTCTGTTCCCTGCATGTTCTCCAACATGCCGCGCAGACATTATGATGATGCTCTGGCCAGCCATCAGGAAGGATTGCTGGATGTGATTCAGCGGGCAGGTCTGAGCGTTTTGTGGCATGAAAATGATGCGGGATGCAAAGGGGCCTGTGATCGGGTACCTAATCAGGATATGACTGCCCTGAATCTTCCGGGAATGTGCATTAAGGGCGAGTGCTATGACGAAGTGCTTTTCCATGGCCTGGAGGCGTATATCAACCAGCTTCAGGGCAATGGCGTTATCGTACTGCACACAATTGGCAGTCACGGCCCGACCTACAATCATCGGTATCCCCCGACATTCGGCAAATATACGCCCACCTGTGAAACCAATCAGATTCAGGAGTGTTCGCAGGACCAGCTGATTAATACCTATGACAATACTATCCTGTATGCGGATTACATCGTCGATAAAGCGATTGAGTTACTCAAAGCCCATCAGGAGAAGTTTACCACCAGCCTGGTTTACCTTTCGGATCATGGTGAGTCACTTGGCGAGAAAGGTATTTATCTGCATGGCCTGCCCTATGCTATCGCACCAGAATTCCAGACCCGTGTGCCGCTGCTGATCTGGCTGTCGCCCGACTACCAACAGCGTTATGCGGTGGACTATGGATGTCTGAACCGACAAGCAACCACGCAAAAATATTCTCAGGACAATCTGTTTTCAACCCTGCTGGGTATCACCGGCGTTCAGACCCGGGAATATGTTGCGTCGGACGATATACTGGCGACATGCAGGAATAAGCCTGGTCAAAAATAAGCGTGATAAAACCCACAGTGGCTAAATACCGGCAACGCCTGTCAGAGTCTGACCGTTAAGCACAGACATTGCGCTAAGCGATCCACGATCTGTTGCCGTTTAATTTGCCTTAACGCTATAAAAGAATTGCTCAACGTATCAGGCAGACCATCACAATCGAGCCTGAAAGCCACGTAAGTCAGGCGAAACAGTGTGTTGAGCCAGGCAGAACAAAAGGGGTCCGGTCAGCAGGGTTGGGTGTTAACCGGAAAACCTCTTCATTTAACAACTGGCGAACTGCCTTACATCGCCATATGTTCGGCAGACTTAAGGTGTTGCTCTACAACAGGGGTGTGCGCTTCAGCCAGCGCCCTGACATCCGGATCTTTGATTTTCATCGCGTCACTCTTCAGCGTCGATAGCACCATTTTATGGTCCTTGACGCCGGCGTTTTCCATATACATCCGGTCAAAAGCGCCGCCGCTCTGTTTTTCAAGTTTAGTGGCCATGGCTTTGTGTTTGGTGTCCGGCTCGGTAGGGAGCGTCACGCCTTTTTGCTTAGCGACTGCCTTAACTTTCGTCAAAGCGTCACCATGGTCTCCGGCCATTTTTTGTGCAAACGTTTTGACTTCAGCGCTTTGAGCCTTATTTAACGCAATTTTAGCGGCAGCAATTTCATTGATATTAGCCTGAGCCATATCTTTCAGCGCTTTTTCGTCGCCCGCGCTGAGCTTATTATTCGCCATGGTCTGCTCTGCGTTACCGCCCTGTGGGGCGCTTGTCTGGGTCTGGGCCTGTACGCTGAAAGTGCTAAATACAGTGACGACGGCTGACAGAGCCAGCAGCCCTTTCAAGGTTTTATTCATTTGCATTTTGTACTCCTGAATGTCATGGAAAAGGCGCATATCAGAGAAAACCTGACCGGCCTCAGATAGAACTCAGAAACGAAATAATCTATTTGATCAATCAACGTATTGAGCCAGCCACTCAGATTGCAATACCAAAAAGGTGGCAGGGATTGGGGTAACAAAGAAATGAAAATTGCAGGCGCCACATATTGGGCAGCGCAACTTTCAATTAAACATGATGCCGTGCATGAATAACGGGTTTCACACATTCCCTTCGTGCGCTTTGCCTCCGCTACGGCCTGATACGCTTTTACGACCGGCTTAAACCTGTCTTTCTGGATTGTTTGTGAAATTCACGCTGCTGCACTTCCCTCCTTTACTTCACGCTACTTTCCGCTTGCGCAACACGTCGTGGGTTTTCCGCAAAAATACCCGTTCCGCTTTGATGACGGGTCATGTTTTATAGCTTGTTTAACGCATCCTTACATTACAGATAAGCGTCGTAGCAATGTCAGATAATCGCAAATATAAACAATAAACTGCAGCTGCACACCAATAATGACCCAAACCTTTCGGCTCGTTTAATGAGCAATTTTTTTCTTTGATAAGCAAAGAGTTGAGGGCGAAATTTATGCAGAATATGAAAATATCGTACAGCTTGCCTTTGCACCCTTTTAAGATTATTCTTAATAAGGTTGTGTTTTTCGACCGCTAAATTTTTTGTAATGCGTTTATCTACAGTAAACTCATACAACAAAGTTCAGCCCAGGTTTTTCTTCGCAGTTGGATGAACACGACTGGAATCCGCTACAGCGTGCGTGCAGTAGCGCTTCAGAGCTTTCATTAACGTTCTGTGGACCGCGATATCGCTAAAGTGGCTTACTGTATCAAAGTTATTCAAATGAATGATTATGTCTATGAAGAAATGAGAATTTAATCAATGCAATGCTGCTTAACTCCGCGTTCATTCCGTGGCAACAAAAGTATAAGATTACACTTCCCTACTGCTACAGAAACAGTAGAGTGGAAGCACATTTAACATAGTGACGATCTTTTTATCTAAAAAAGACAAAACTGTTAATATCGCCGCCTCGTTTTTTATTTCATACACGCACTGAAAAAAACTAAGGAAAGAGAGCATGCTAAAACCTCTTGTTTTAAAATCAGCAATCGCGTTGGTTATATTTTTTACAATTTTTGCTGAGCCCGTTTATGCAACCCCTGGAAACGGCAACGGTAATGGCGGCCAGGGCAATGGCAACCAGGGCAATAGCGGTAAAAACAGAGAGCATGGAAATAAAGAACAGGGTAATCCCGGCGCAAAAGACAAACACGGAAATCGTAAGCACGATGGGCAACCCGATCACGTTGAGTCAGATATCAACTTCTCTCTTGCGCGTAATCTTGCCGTCAATCATGGACTGGTTGGCTATCAGTCCCTTCCGCCAGGAATAGCAAAAAAAGTTGCTCGTGGTAAACCTTTGCCTCCGGGTATTGCCAAAAAAACGTTGCCTCCATCAATGATAAATGAACTGCCCTATTATCCTGGCTACGAGTGGCGAGCCGTAGGAGATGACCTGGTGCTTATTGCTCTAAGCA
>Ga0308171_1002878_pt1 | contig 16793 bp, 12 predicted proteins | sample PhyGR1_FD_202135 | JGI IMG/M metagenome (GOLD analysis project Ga0308171, IMG submission 202135) | Phyllosphere microbial communities from UC Gill Tract Community Farm, Albany, California, United States - DLSLSG.R1 | ecosystem: Host-associated > Plants > Phyllosphere > Unclassified | place: USA... | reverse complement strand
GGATGGCGAACACGCTGAAGGCCACGTTGTAGCCACCCTGCAGCGACAGCGGCGGGTACAGCGTCCAGCCACCGGCCGGTGCACCGCCGGGCAGGAACAGGGTCAGCAGCAGCAGGCTGAAGGCCACCGGCAGCAGCCAGAACGACCAGTTGTTCATGCGCGGCAGCGCCATGTCCGGCGCGCCGATCTGCAGCGGGATCATCCAGTTGGCCAGGCCGACGAAGGCCGGCATCACGCCACCGAAGATCATCACCAGCGCATGCACGGTGGTCATCTGGTTGAAGAACTCGGGCTTGACGAACTGCAGGCCCGGTTGCGCCAGCTCAGCGCGGATGATCACGCTCATCGCCGCACCGATGATGAACATGATGAAGCTGAAAAGCAGGTAGAGCGTGCCGATGTCCTTGTGGTTGGTCGAGAAGAACCAACGCTCGAAGAACCCCTGCTGATGCCCGTGATGCCCGTCGTGGTCAACTGCGGAATGCGCCATCGCAACTACACCTCACTGTATCCGGTGGTACCCGCATCCGCCGGCTGGCGGACGCGGCTCGATTTCAGGCGTTGCTGTCTGTTGCTGCCGCGGCAGGCTCGCTGGCCGGTGCCGGTGCCGGGGTGGCCTCGGCCGGGGCAGCCGGCGCGGGCGCCGGAGCGGCCTCCGGCGCAGGGGCCGGCGCAGGCTTCTTGGAGGCCAGCCATGTCTGGTAATCCTCCTTGGAGACCGCCTCGACCACGATCGGCATGAAACCGTGATCCTTGCCACACAGCTCGGCGCACTGGCCGCGGTACACGCCGACCTGTTCGATGTTGGTCCAGGCTTCGTTGATGAAGCCGGGAATCGCATCCTGCTTCCAGCCCAGCGCCGGCACCCACCATGCGTGGATGACGTCGTCGGAGGTGATCACGAAGCGCACCTTGGTATCGACCGGCAGCACCAGGCGGTTGTCGACATCCAGCAGGTAATGCGGATGGCTGTCCCGGGTCGGCACCACGCCACTCTGGCGGACCCGGTCGGACTCACGGTCCAGGCGGCTGGTGAAGCTGACGTTCTCGCCGAGGTATTCGTACTTCCACATCCACTGATACCCGGTGACCTTGACGGTCATTTCCGAATCGCGGGTGTCGTAGAACTTGATCAGATTGGCCGTGGCCGGCCAGGCCATCACCACCAGGATGATCACCGGGATCACCGTCCAGATGACCTCGGCCTTGGTGTTGTGGCTGAAGGTGGCGGCCACCGCGCCCTTGGATTTGCGGAATTTGAAGATCGCGTAGAACAGCGCGCCGAACACCAGCACCCCGATCACGGTACAGACCCACAGCGAGAACAGGTTGGACTCCCACGCCAACCGCGAGCTCTGGGTCACCCCCTTGCCCATGTTCAATTGCCACGGTTTGGGGTCGGCCGCCTGGGCCCACGCCATGGCCGGCGCCAGCAGCGCGACCCCGCTCAACACTGACTTCCCGAACGTCCTGCCCCACTTTCTGCATTGCTTCATTGCCTAGACCCTTAGCGTCGTCGGTTGCGGCCGTCATTGGCCGCGAGCAAGCCTTCTAGTTTCTGAGCCAGTACCTGGCGTTCGGCCGGTGCGAGGAAACTCCCCACGTCCACCTGCCGACCGCTGGATGCCAGCCGGACTCTGCGCTCGTCGGCGATCAGCCTCACCCAGTGCGGGTGGGCGCTGAACACCGGCGAATGCCCGGGTGCGGGAATCACTTCCACACACGCCGGCACTACCCGGATCTCTTCCTGCCGTTCTCCACTGCGCCACACCGTGCGCAGCGCCACTGCCAGCAACACGCTGTACAGCAGAGCAAACACGGGGGCGAATACATTGCCGGTGAACCAGCCCAGGCCAGCCGCCAGCCACATCACCCCCGCCAACACCGCAAACAACAGGACGAACTGCCGGGCATCGAGCGCCCGTGGGGGGCGCAGCCGCAGTTGCGTCCCTGATCCGTCCGGAGCGATGAGCACCTCGATCATGTCGCAACCGCGTTTTTTCCTGCCGCGGGAAACGTCTCGATGGTAGCCCCGCTCTCCAGCGAGTAGCAAGGGTCCATTCACAGTTTCAGGAATGTTGCAATACAGCATTGCCTGCGGCGGCCGTTTTGACGAAAACAGCACAATAAATGGCGGGCGGGTCGAATCCGCCGAATCCCCCTGTATGAAAGGCGATGCGCCGCATGGGCGCGACCACGAAAAGCCCTTGACTCCCCCAGAAAACGATTAAAATGGTCAAGTTCTCCACGAGCCGACCGGCATGACTGCATCCTCTGTCCTTCCCCCTGCCCCGGCATCGTCCGGCGCCGCCCGCCCGCCGCTGCTGTCCCCCGAGCTGCCGGCCGCCCCCAACGCGTTCCGCCAGGCGATCACCGATGCCTGGCTGAAGGACGAGGCCACCCATGTGCGCGAGCTGCTCGAGCAGGCACGCCTGCCGGCCGCCGAGCAGGCCAAGGTGCAGGCCACTGCGGCCGACCTGGTCAAGCGCGTGCGCGTGCGTGCCCAGGACCAGGGCGCGATCGAAGCCTTCATGCGCCAGTACGATCTGGGCAGCGAAGAAGGCGTGCTGCTGATGTGCGTGGCCGAAGCACTGCTGCGCATTCCGGACCAGGAGACCGCCGACAAGCTGATCCGCGACAAGCTCGGCGATGCCGACTGGAAGAAGCACATGGGCGGCAGCGACTCGGTGCTGGTCAACGCCTCCACCTGGGGCCTGATGCTGACCGGCCGCCTGGTCCAGATCAACGATGCCACCCGCGCCGATGTGCCGGGCGCGTTCAAGCGCCTGATCGGCCGCGTGGGTGAGCCGGTGATCCGCCTGGCCGTGCGCCAGGCGATGAAGATCATGGGCCACCAGTTCGTCATGGGCCGCACCATCGACGAAGCGCTGTCGCGCTCGCACAAGGGCGACAACGCCAGCTACCGCTATTCGTTCGACATGCTCGGCGAAGGTGCGCTGACCATGAAGGACGCCAAGCGTTACCTGGAAGACTACCGTCGCGCGATCCACTCGATCGGCGGCGACCACAAGGCCCGCGGCGGCCGTCCCGATGGAGATGTCAATTCGGCACCGGGCATCTCGATCAAGCTCTCTGCGCTGTACCCGCGCTACGAACACGCCAAGCGCGCACGCGTCATGGCCGACCTGGTGCCGGGCGTGCTGGAACTGGCGCAGCTGGCCAAGTCGTACGGCATCGGCTGCACCGTCGACGCCGAAGAAACCGACCGCCTGGAACTGTCGCTGGACATCATTGAAACCGTGGTCAGCGATGCCTCGCTGGCCGGCTGGGAAGGCTTCGGTGTGGTCGTGCAGTCCTACCAGAAGCGCACCCCGTACACGATCGACTACCTGGCCGACCTGGCCCGTCGCATCGGTCGCCGCCTGCAGGTGCGCCTGGTCAAGGGCGCGTACTGGGATGCGGAGATCAAGCGCGCGCAGATCGACGGCCTGCCGGCCTACCCGGTGTTCACCCGCAAGCAGAACACCGACGTCTCCTACCTGGCCTGCGCCAAGCGTCTGTTCACGCACAGCGATGCGATCTACCCGATGTTCGCCACCCACAACGCGCACACCATCGCGGCGGTGCAGGCGATCGCCAGGGGCGGCCAGTACGAGCACCAGAAGCTGCACGGCATGGGCGATGACCTGTATGCCGAAGTGGTGCCGGCCGACCGTCTGAACGTGCCATGCCGCGTGTATGCGCCGGTCGGTTCGCACGAAGACCTGCTGCCGTACCTGGTGCGTCGCCTGCTCGAGAACGGCGCCAATTCCAGCTTCGTCAACCGCATCACCGACGAGAACGTGGCCATCGACGACCTGATCCGCGATCCGGTCGAAGTGGTCTCCTCGTTCGCGTCCATCCCGCATCCGAAAATCCCGCTGCCGGTCGATCTGCTGCGCAGCCAGAACCATGACAGGAAGAACTCCATGGGCGTCAATCTCGCCAACGACAACGATCTGCGCGCCCTGGCCGAGCAGCTCAACGCCGCCGTGAAGCCGTGGCACGCCGCGCCGCTGGTGCCGGGTGCCAACCCGACCGGCGCACTGTTGAACGTGACCAACCCGGCCGACACGCGCCAGGTAGTGGGCCAGTGGCAACCGGCCGACAGCGCCACCGTCGAGAAGGCGCTGGCCAATGCCGTCGCCGCGCAGCCGGCCTGGAACCGCACCCCGGCCGCCAGCCGCGCCGCGATCCTGGAACACGCCGCCGACCAGCTGGAAGCGCGCATGCCCGAGTTCATGGCGCTGTGTGTCAAGGAAGCCGGCAAGAGCCTGCCCGACGGCATCGCCGAAGTGCGCGAAGCAGTCGACTTCCTGCGCTACTACGCCAAGCAGGCGCGCGAGCAGTTCGGCCACGCCGAAAAGCTGCCCAGCCCGACCGGTGAATCCAACGAACTGCAGCTGCATGGCCGCGGTGTGTTCGTCTGCATCAGCCCGTGGAACTTCCCGCTGGCGATCTTCCTGGGCCAGGTCAGCGCCGCGCTCGCCGCCGGCAACAGCGTGATCGCCAAGCCGGCCGAGCAGACCAACCTGATCGGCTACTACGCGGTGAAGCTGCTGCTCGACGCCGGCGTGCCCGAAGGCGTGCTGCAGTTCCTGCCGGGCGACGGCGCGACCGTCGGTGCCGCATTGACCGCCGACCCGCGCGTGGCCGGCGTGGCCTTCACCGGCTCGACCGACACCGCCCGTGCGATCAACCGCGCGATGGCCGCCCGCGACGCCGCCATCGGTGTGCTGATCGCCGAAACCGGCGGCCAGAACGCCTTCATCGCCGACTCCTCGGCGCTGCCGGAACAGCTGGTCAAGGATGCGATCGGTTCGGCCTTCACCTCGGCCGGCCAGCGCTGCTCGGCCGCGCGCGTGCTGTTCGTGCAGGACGACATCGCCGACAAGGTGATGACCATGCTGTCCGGCGCGATGGCCGAACTGAAGGTCGGTGACCCGGGGCTGCTGTCGACCGATGTCGGCCCGGTGATCGATGCCGACGCGCTGCAGATCCTCAAGGACCACGCCGTGCGCATGGAGAAGGAGGCGCGCCTGATCGCCGCTGCCACGCTCAGCGACGAAGCCGCGCACGGTACCTTCTTCGCGCCGCGTGCGTACGAACTGAAGACCCTGGACCAGCTGCACAAGGAAATCTTCGGGCCGGTGCTGCACGTGATCCGCTGGAAGGGCGACCAGCTCGATGCGGTGATCGACCAGATCAACGCCACTGGCTACGGCCTCACCCTGGGCGTGCATTCGCGCATCGATGAAACCGTCGACCGCATTTCCTCGCGCATCAACGTCGGCAACGTGTACGTCAACCGCAACCAGATCGGCGCGGTGGTCGGCGTACAGCCGTTCGGCGGCCAGGGCCTGTCCGGCACCGGCCCCAAGGCCGGCGGCCCGCACTACCTGCTGCGCTTCGCCACCGAAAAGACCGTCACCGTGAATACCACGGCGGCCGGTGGCAATGCCTCGCTGCTGACCCTGGGCGACTGATCTCCGGCGTCATGCAGCAAACGAAAAACCCCGCGAAAGCGGGGTTTTTTGTGGGGCCTGGCACGCGCTTGGCGTCGCCGGCCAGCGGCCCGGATCACGGGCTTTCGATGGACTCGATCTGGTCCTGCATCAGCAGCTCGTTACCCATGTAACGCTCGAACTTGATGCGGCCGAAACCGGCGGCGTACCACGCCTCGATACGGCCGTCTTCGAAGGTCGCGGTGACGTGGCAGGTGTCCTTGAACGTGCGCGGCTGGTTGTCGACATCCGCTTCAATGTTCTCGAAACCGACGAAGGTGTAATCGGAAAAACCGTCGTAGTCGATCGGCTCGACGGTTTCGTCGACATGGTTGGTGCGCTCGCCCGCGCCGGTGAGCTCGAAACGATCGCCCGGCTTGGCGCTCTGCGGGAACGTCGGCGCCGGCTTGAAGGTGTCGGTCCGCGTGGGGCCGTCGCTGGACATGCTGTAACGCTCCTGGCCCAGCAGCTGGCGGCCGCTGATGTCATGGAACGTGGCCATCCCGATGCCACCACCGGCACTGTGCACCTTGAGGGCAGTCTGGCCGGCGAAGGTGACTTTTTCGATGGTCAGCGTTTCATCGGCGTTGGACCAGGACAGGCCCGGGGTCAACGTGAAACAGGCAGCGAACTCCGGCGCGGCAATGGCAGGCAGCGAGAGACCGGCCAGACCAATGGCGAGCGTGGAGCGCAGCAGCAGAGACGACATATACAGATCCTTGTCAGTAAGCACGGGACGGCAGGGCGCAGTCCGGGCGGGGATTGTACGTCGTGCTGGATGTCATTCCAGTGTTCATCGTTCCGGCCGCGCGGCGCGCGTGATCATGTCGATGCGACCTGCGATTGCAGATGCGCGTAACCGGCCGCCTGCACGAAGTCGTTCAAGTGCCACAGTCGGCCGTTGGCCGCCCAGTGGCCATCGGCGATATCGGTCATCACGATCGAACTCAGCAGCACGCGCGGATCGCCCGGTGCCACGCAACCGGCGATGGCGTCGTGCAGGTGCAGCGCGTAGTCGGCGCGTTGCTGCGCATCCAGCACGCCCTGCGGAATCCGCACCTCGACCTGGCAGGGAATGCCGCGTGCGCCGATATCCTGGCCGCCACACAGCCAGTGGCCGGCCGCGAGTTCCTGCAGCATCACCCAGCACAGCCGCTGCTGAGCTGGCTCGGCACCCAGGCCGCTGGCGCGGACGGCGGCGTCATGCATCGCCTGCAGCAGGCGTTGCCGGGTAGCGGCGTCGAACGCGTTGGCGGGAAGGGTGAGGGTGATGTTGGGCATGCGGATCGACCGGTTGCGTAAGGGGCCTCCATTGGAGCCGAACGCCACACCGCGCGACATCGGCCGATCCGACATCTTTCGTGCACAATCAGCCAATGCACGATTTCACTGTCATCGTCCTGCCGGGTGCGTTCGCCTCCAGCGTCGCGCTTACCTTGGACATCCTCACCACGGCCGCCACCCTCGCCCCGCGCCTGGGGCTGCCGGTGCCGCGCTGGCAGGTCTGCAGCCCGGCGCGCAGCGCTGTCCGCCTGGGAACGCACCTGCAGCTGCGTGCCGCGCCGATGCCACGCGTGGCCGATGCGCAGGCGTGCTGGATCGTGCCAGGGCTGGGCGTGGAGGATCCCGACGCCATCGCACAGCGGCTGGGTGAGCCCGACATCCCGGGGGTGGTGCGGGCGCTGCGCGCGCACGTGGCGGCGGGCGGGCGTGTCGCGGCCTCCTGTGCCTCCGTCTTCCTGCTGCACAACGCCGGGCTGCTGACCGGGCGCAGCGTGACCACCACCTGGTGGCTGGCCGGCGCGTTGCAGCGGCAAGCGCCGGAGTGCCAAGTCGATCCAGACCGCATGGTGATCGACGACGCGCCGCTGATCACAGCCGGTGCTGCGCTCGGGCACACCGATCTGATGCTGTACCTGCTCCGGCAACGCTTTGGCCCGGCGCTTCCCGATGCGGTGGCGAGGGCACTGCTCCTGGATCGTCGGCAGCTGCAATCGCCGTTCATGGTCCCGGCGATGATGGCGCAGGGCAACGCGCTGATCGCCTCGCTCACCGCGCATATCGAAGCTACCCTGCCGGCCACGGTCAGCGTCGGCGCGCTCGCCGCGCATGCCGGCATGTCCACGCGCACGCTGTCGCGGCAGGTGGGCAAGGCGACCGGGCAAGGGCCGCTGCACCTGATCCGCAGCGTGCAGTTGAACCAGGGGCGCGCCCTGCTCGAGAACAGCCGCTACTCGGTGGAGACCGTGGCCGAGCGGGTGGGCTACCGCGATCCCACCGCGCTGCGCCGGCTGATGCGCAAGCGCCTCAACGCCACGCCGCGGCAGTTGCGCTGATCCGGTCCGCATTCTCTGCAGGCAACAAAAAACCCCGCTTTCGCGGGGTTTTCTGCTGCTGCGTTCAACCGATCAGGCGTTGATCAGAACTTGTAGTTGAACGAAGCGGCCAGCACGTCGCCACGGACCTTGTACTTGCCGTTGAGCGAGTTGCCCTGGTTGCCCTGGGTCGGCTTGACCAGGATGTTCGGCTCGCTGGTGAACAGGTGGGTGTAACCGAAGTTGTATTCGGTGTTCGCCGACGGGGTCCAGCCCACGCCCAGCGACAGCCACTTGCGGCTGGTATCCGGCACGCGGACGTCGCGGTGCGCGTCGGTGGTCGGGGTCTGGTCCAGCGCCACACCACCACGCAGGGTCACGGTGTCGCTCAGCTTGTAATCGGTACCCAGCGAGACGAAGGTCGTGTCGCGGTACGCGAAGTTCAGCTCCGAGTTCGGCTGGTTGGAGGCGAAGTCGATGGTGACCGTGTCGAACGCGGTCGACCACGCGGTGCGGGTCACATCACCCATGACGGTCCAGCGGTCATTGATGATGTGGGTGACGCTCAGGGTGGCCGAGGCCGGCAGGGTCAGCGTGGCCTTGCCGCTGGTGTTGACGAACACGCCCGGCTGGGTCGCTGCCAGAATCGTCGCCGTACGGCCACCATCGTTGGGCAGATCAAAGTTGGCATCGCCGCCGGTGATCTTGTGCTCGACCTTGGAGCGGTAGCTGATGCCGATGTGGGTGTTCTCGTCCGGGCTGAACAAACCGCCGACGGTCCAGCCCACGGCGTTGTTGTCACCCTTCACGGTCGACTTGCCATCGGCGCTGCCCGGCGCGTAGCCCGGCACGCGACCGGCGAAGAGGGCGCCGAAGTCGACAGCCTGGCTCAGCTCGATGGTCAGGTGCTCGACGAACACGGACGCGCCGAAGGACACGTACGGGTTGACGTCGTAGGACGCGGCAAAGCCCAGGTCGATGGCCTTCATATCGGTCTTCAGACCGCTGTAACGGCCGACCCAGCCATTGTCATAATCGGTCTTGAAGCCGAACGGGGCGGTCAGCGAGACGCCGAAGTGGGCCTGCTCGCCGATCGGCATGTGGAAGTACGCGGCCGGAACCGGGGCGATCATGCCGGCGTCGCCGCCGTTACCGCCCGTCTGCGGCTGACCTACGCCGTTGCGGCCGGTGCCCTTGTACTTGGCCGAGAAGCTGATCGCGCTCAGGTCGCCCTGGATCTGCATGCCCTCGAGCTGGCGCATGCCGGCCGGGTTGACGGCCATGATCGAGGCGTCGCCGGCGGCGCTGCCGGAACCGGCAAAGGCGCGGCCGAGGCCCTTGGCGCTGTTTTCCTTCAACTGGAAGGCGGCAGCGTTGACGTGGCCCACGGCCAGGACACCGGCGATGCCGACGGCCAGGGCGGTGACGCGGGCAAGAGTGGAAGCGGTATGCATTGTTGGTTCTCTCCGGAAAGCGGTGATGTTGGCAACGCGCGCCTGCGCCGCCCCTCCCCTTGATGGGTCAGGACAACGCGCCGGATTCCCCTCCCGACATACGACGCCGTATGCGAGTATACCGAGAGCGGTTAATGAAACAATAACGTAAGTCGCCCTTGTGGCTATTCATGCTGAACGCGACATATCCCCGTCAGGTCAGCCTCCGCGCTAGGCTAGTGCCCGCATGTTCGTGTCGACCCCCTCCCGCAAGAAAGCCGCCTACCGCTGGGCCACCCCCCTGCTGTTCGCCGCGCTGTGGGTGGCCTTCCTCTGGTCGATCTCCCGGCCGGACGATGCGCGGCGCAGCCTGTGGATGGACTGGGGCGCCCTCTCGACCGGCCTGACCCATCCGCTGGACTGGTGGGCGACCCTGCAGGACGGCAGCGTGCTGCGGCTGTTCACCGCGCTGTTCCTGCACGCGGACTGGTCGCACCTGCTGGGCAACCTGGTGTTCCTGCTGATCTTCGGGCTGCCGGCCGAACGCGTGCTGGGGCCGTGGCGGCTGATGCTGCTGTTCCTGGTGGGCGGGGCGATCTCGAATCTGACCGCCATCTACACCATGGGCAACCCGGACCAGATCATCATCGGTGCCAGCGGCGCGGTGTCGGCCTTGATCGGCGCCTACCTGGCCCTGTTCCCAGGCGCGCGGCTGGGCGTGGTGATCCCGCTGGGCCTGTTCCTGGAATTCGTCCGCGCCCCCGCCTATCTGCTGATCGGGGTCTGGGCGGCGCTGCAGGTGGTGTTCGCCTACATCGGCCCGACCTTCGGCATGGTGGCCTGGTGGGCGCATATCGCCGGCTTCGTGTTCGGGCTCGGCTATGGCGTGTATGTGCGCGCGGCGATCGCGCGGCGGCTGCGCAAGCGGCATGGGTTTTGAGGGCATGACCGGGAGCGGGTCGGCCGACAGATCGGCCAACGGGTAGTGCCGGCCGCTGGCCGGCTCCACGCAGGGTTGGATTCGAGCAGAGCCGGCCAGCGGCCGGCACTACCGATCAGGGCTTGATCGGTGCCGTCGAGGCCGGGGCTTCCGGCTTGGCCGGTGCGGGCGTAGCCGGTGCAGCCGCAGGCTGTTCGGCCGGCTTGGTCTCTGCCGGCTTGGTCTCTGCCGGCTTGGTCTCTGCCGGCTTGGTCTCTGCAGGCTTCGTTTCTGCCGGCTTGACCGTTGCATCGGCAGGCTTTGCCACCGCTGCCGCTGCCGCCGCCGGCTTGGCCGCCGGCTTCTTCGCGGCCTCTGCCTTCTGCCGGGCCAGCACCGAACCGGGCTGCTTCAACTCGGCCAGCGCGTCATTGATCGGGCCATCGCCCGGCAGCACGTCACCGGCCTTGTAGCCTTCGGTGCCTTCTTCGTCACCGCGCAGGTGGCCGGGCAACGTGGCTTCGCTGTAATCGGTCAGGCTGGCCGGCAGGTCGTCATCGCCGGCGCGCTTCTCCGGCTGCAGCAGCACGTCGGGGATGATGCCCGTGGCCTGGATCGACTTGCCGCTCGGGGTGAAATATCGCGCGGTGGTGAGCTTCACCGAGTCACCGTTGTCCAGCGGCAGTACGGTCTGCACCGAGCCCTTGCCGAAGGTGCGGCTGCCGACCACGCGCGCGCGGCCGTTGTCGCGCAACGCGCCGGCCAGTACTTCGGAGGCACTGGCCGAGCCGGCGTCGGCCAGCACCACGACCGGCGCGCCCTTGAGCAGATCGCCCGGGGTCGCATCGAAACGGGCATCGCTGATCGAGATGCGGCCGCGGGTGCTGACGATGTTGCCCTTCTCGAGCAGATCGTCGGCCACCTGCACGGCGGCGGTGAGCAGGCCACCCGGGTTGCTGCGCAGATCCAGCACCAGGCCCTTGAGCTTGCCACCGGCCTGCTGCTGCAGCTGGGCAACGTGCTTCTGGAAATCGGCACCGGTGTCGGCCTGGAAGGTGCTCAGGCGGATGTAGCCATAACCAGGCTCCAGCATCTTGCTGCGCACGCTGGTGACGCGGATGGTCTCGCGGGTGACGGTGACATCGAACGGCTTGGGCTTGCCTTCGCGCACCAGGGTGAGCACGACCTTGGTCCCGGCCACGCCGCGCAGCGGTTCGGTGGCTTCGATCGCGCTGATCGGCTTGCCGTCGATGGCGATGATCAGATCGCCGGCAAGAATGCCCGCGCGTGCGGCCGGGGTATCGTCGATCGGCGAAATGACTTTGAGGCTGCTGTTGTCGGGCTGCTGCTGCAGCTCCACGCCGATGCCGTCGTAGGCGCCGTTGGCCTGCTCATCGAAGGCTTCGGCGTCTTCCTTGTCGAAGTAGGTGCTGTGCGGATCCAGGTCCAGCAGCAGGCCACGGATGGCGGACTGCATCAGCTTCTTGTCGTCGACCGGATCCACATAGGCGGCGCGCACCGCGTTGTAGACGGCGACGTAGCGGCGGATCTCTTCCAACGGAACCCGTGAGGTCACCGCTTCTTCCGTGGTGGCCGCATCGGCCCCGCGTGCCGGCGCTTCGGCGGTCTGCTGCGCCCAGGACACCGCGGGCAACAGGGCCAGCAGCAAGGTGGCGGAACGGGCTACGCGCATGAAGCACTCCAGGATGAGCGGGGGACGGTTGACCACGCACGGGGGTGCGTCGCCCGATTATGCGCGAAGCGACGATAAATTCCCGTTGAACCCCGTGCCTGGCAGTGCCCCCGTGTTGGGCGCGGTTTATCGCCGCTGCAGCCAGCTGCCCGGGTCCACCGGCTGTCCATTGCGGCGCAGTTCGAAGTACAGCGCGGTCACGCCCTGGCCACCAGAATTGCCGACCTTGGCCACGGCCTCGCCCTTCTTCACCGTGGCGCCGGCATCACGCAGCAGCGTGTCGTTGTGCGCATAGAGGCTCATGTAGCCGTTGCCGTGATCCACGATCAGGATCATGCCGTAACCGGTCATCCAATCGGAAAACACCACCGTGCCATCTGCCACGGCGGTGATGGTGCTGCCGGCGGGCGCGCCGATCAGCACGCCACTGCTGGTGCGGCCATCGGGCAGCTTGCCGCCATAGCGGGCGAGCAGATTGCCCGACAACGGCCAGCCCAGACCGCCCACCTTGGGCGCGGGGGCGGAGGCAACCGCAGGGGGCGTCTTGGTCGCGCGCGGCGGCGGGCGCGTGCCGCTCGCAGCAGCGGCGCGATCAGCCTTCTCGGCGGCCGCCTTCTCCGCGGCGGCACGTCGCGCGGCAGCACGGCGCTCGGCCTCGGCACGGGCGGCGGCGGCGCGCAGATTGGCCAGCAGGGTTTCCAGCGCCTTGGCATCCTGGCCCAAGGCTTTTTCGCGCTCGCTGCGGTCTTTGTACCGCTCGTCCAGCGAGGCGACCGTGGCCGCCCGCTCGCGACGATCGTCGGCCAGCGTGGCAACCTGCTGTTTCTGCTGCTGGCGGGTGCCTTCCAGTGCCTTGCGTCGTTCGACGATTTCCGTCTCCACGCGCTGCAGTTCGGTGAGATCAGCCGTCAGTGACTGGATACGCTGCGCGCGCTCGCGCTGCAGATACCGGTGATAGGCCAGGCTGCGGTTCGCATCGGCGACACGGTCCTGCGACAGCAGCAGCTTCAACGGTGCGTTGTTGCCGATGCGGTACGCCGCGCGCAGCAGCGAGGCCAGTTCCGCGCGCTGCTGCTGCAGGCCGGCCTGCAGCGCAGCGCGCTTGGCCTGCAGTTCGTTCATGGCGCGGGTTTCGCGCTGCAGTGCGGTTTCGGTCTGGGCCAGCACGCGCCCGGTGCGGGCGACCTTCTCATCGGCATCGCGCAGCTGGCGCGACGCCTGCCCGCGCTGACCTTCCAGATTCCGCCGCTCCTGGGCCACGCCCTTGAGCTCGCTGCGCAGTTTCTGCAGCTTGCGTTCGGCTTCCTTGGAGGATTGCGCAGCCAGCGGGCTGGCGCCGAGAACGGCCACGGCCAGCAGCAGCGCACGCAACGCCGGGGTCAGCCACTGCGTGCGACCGCGTCCGTCGGTCGGATTGTTATCCCGGCGTGAGGAAAAGGCGTTGTGGCGCAAGGGCTTTCCAGTGACTTCAGGCAGATGCGGATTGCAACGATGCATGGTGACATTCCTGCAGGCGGCCTGCCAGCCGCGCTCCACCATCGAGGTTCCCATGAAACGCTCCCTGCTTCCGCTGCTGCTGGCCCTGACGCTGCCCTGTGCGCCGGCCTTCGCAAGCGACAACATCAGCAAGGTCAACGGCAGCATCTCCGCCGAGGCCGGCCAAAGCTACGGCAATCTGGAGACGGTCAACGGCGGCATCAAGGTCGCCGAAGGTGCGGTCACCGGTCGCATCGAAACCGTCAACGGCGGCATCCGCGTGGCGGATCGCGCGCGCACCGGCGGCATTTCCACGGTCAATGGCAGCGTGCGGGTCGGGCGCGAAGTGGTTGCCAGTGGCGGCGTGGACACCGTCAACGGCGGCATCTTCCTGGATCGGGGCACCCAGATCGACGGCGGGCTGGAAACGGTCAACGGCAGCATCGGGCTGGTCGAAACGCGCGTGGCGCGCGGCATCGAAACCGTCAACGGCGACATCACCGTGGGCGTGGGTTCGCAGGTCGAAGGCGGGATCGAGGTCAAGAAGCCGAACTTCAACCTGTCGCTGACCCCCGGCCGCAAGCCGCGCGTGATCATCGGACCGAACGCGGCAGTCAACGGGTCGCTGCAGTTCGAGCGCGAGGTCACCCTGTATGTACACCGCACTGCCCGCATCGGCCCGGTCAGCGGCGCCGTGGCCGTGCCCTTCGATACCGACACCGCACCGCAGGATTGATATGGTGGTGACTGGTGCCGTGCGCACCCGCCTTTCCCGTTCCAGGAACCGATGATGCCCCGCAAACTTCTGTTGTGCCTTGCCGCTGCCGCTGCGTTGACCGCGTGCAAGGGCGAATCCGCCGCGCCCACCGCGGCACCCGCCACTGACGCGGCACCGACCGCGCCGGGCCATGCCTTCTCGGCCGAGATCAACGCCGGCGACTTCGCCGAGCTGGTCAAGACCCTGGCCTCGGATGAATTCGAAGGCCGCTCGCCGGGCAGCAAGGGCGAAGAGCTGACCGTCAATTACATCCGCGACCAGATGCAGCGCATCGGCCTGCAGCCCGGCAACGGCGACAGCTGGTTCCAGGACGTGGCGATGACCGAGACCACGGCCGATGAGTCGACCGTGTTGACGCTGGACCAGGCCGGCAAGACCCGCGAGCTGAAGTTCGGCACCGACATGGTGATCGGTACCCGCAGCGGCCAGCCGGACGTGAAGGTCGAGGCCAGCGACCTGGTCTTCGTCGGCTACGGCGTGGATGCGCCGGAGCAGAAGTGGAACGACTATGCCGGCCAGGACTGGAAGGGCAAGACGGTCGTGATGTTCGTCAACGATCCCGGCTTCCACGTCAACGACGAGAAGCTGTTCGACGGCAAGCGCATGACCTATTACGGGCGCTGGACGTACAAGTTCGAAGAGGCCGCACGCAAGGGCGCCGCCGCCGCGCTGATCGTGCATGACACCGCCGGTGCATCGTACGGTTGGGACGTGGTCAAGAACTCGTGGGCCGGCCCGCAGTACGACCTGCCGGCCAAGGATGACCCGGAAGCGCGTCTGCCCGCACAGGGCTGGCTGAGCGCCGAGGCGGCACGCCAGCTGTTCGCCGAGGCCGGCCTGGATCTGGACAAGGCCTACAAGGACGCCAGCAAGCGCGGCTTCAAGCCGGTGCCGCTGAAGGCCAAGGTGTCCTTCGATCTGAAGAGCACCATCGCCGAGAAGAAGTCGCGCAACGTGGTCGGTGTCCTGCCGGGCAGCAAGCGGGCCGATGAAGCCGTGCTCTACATGGCGCACTGGGATCACCTGGGCAAGCACGAGGGTGAGCAGGGCGACACCATCTACAACGGTGCCGTCGACAACGCGACCGGCGTGGCCGGCATCCTGGAAGTCGCCGATGCGATGGTGCACCAGCAGCCGGCACCGGAGCGTTCGGTGGTGTTCCTTGCAGTGACGCTGGAAGAGTCCGGCCTGCTGGGCTCGAAGTACTACGTCAGCCACCCGACCTTCCCGCTGGACAAGATCGCCGGTGTGATCAACATCGATGCGATGTCGGTGGCGGGCCGTGCCAAGGACATGACCGTGACCGGCTTCGGCAGCTCCGAGCTGGAAGACATCCTCAAGCCGTTGGCCGCTAACCAGGGGCGTACCCTGCACGGCGAGACCGCGGTGCAGAGCGGTTTCTACTTCCGTTCGGATCACTTCAACTTCGCCAAGGCGGGGGTGCCAGCGCTGTATGCAGACGGGGGTGAGGATCTGCGCGACGGCGGTGTCGAAGCGGGCCGCAAGGCCGCCGAGGACTACGGCAGCCACCGGTACCACGGCCCGAAGGACGAGTTCGATCCGGCCACCTGGAAGCTGGATGGCACGGTTGAGGATCTGCAGCTGCTGTATGGGGTTGGCAAGGAACTGGCTGGCGGCGATCGTTGGCCGAACTGGTACGAAGGCAATCCGTTCAAGGCGGCTCGCGATGCGATGATGAAGGGCAAGGGCGCTGAGACACCGGCCGCGGAGTCTGCGCGCTAAGCGGTTGGTTGCTGTGACGTGATCTTTGCTTCATGAAAACGGCGCCTTTCGGGGCGCCGTTTTTTTTGGTTCTTTTCCCCTCCGCGTGGCGAGCATGAAGCGCGCAGCTTTCCAAGTGCGGCGGCGGCTAGGTTGGCCGGGCGGTGGGCCGCGATACCCTTGCCGGCGAATGTCCCCCGGCCGCCGCCTTGCGGCGACGCCCTCCTCCTTGATTTCGCCCACAAGGGCATCGCGACCCACGTGTGGAGACCACTGGCGCCGCAAAGCGAGCTCCGGTTAGCAGTGCGCGTACCGCACGCGCAGCCCCGTAGCGGCCGGTAGGCTCCTGGGCAAAATCAAGGAGGAGGGCGTCGCCTGCAGGCGTCGGCCGGGGGACATTTGCCGAGGAGCCTACCGAGCGCTGCGGGGTCCTCACGCTCGCGCAGGATGTAAGCGGAGACGCCACCATTGCCAAAACACAGAACCTACCCAACGACACCCGCCGCACTGGCCGCATACGCATGACCGTGCTCATCTGCTGTGGCACGTGAAATGAGACGCTCCCCTCCGTTGGGAGAAGGACAAAAAAAACCCCGCTGCGTGAGCAGCGGGGTTTTGGGTGTAAACCCTGGCGATGACCTACTCTCGCATGGCTTAGGCCACACTACCATCGGCGCAGCTGCGTTTCACTTCCGAGTTCGGGATGGGATCGGGTGGTGCCACAGCGCTAATTTCACCAGGGAGACGGTTGGAGCAGCGCGTTGCGCCAGCTCAGCAGAGGTCTCTTCCGAGAAACAGATACCTGCAAAAACCAGGTGCCTGCAATAAAAGAAAACCCCGCTGCGTGAGCAGCGGGGTTTTCGGGGTAAAAACCCTGGCGATGACCTACTCTCGCATGGCTTAGGCCACACTACCATCGGCGCAGCTGCGTTTCACTTCCGAGTTCGGGATGG
>Ga0308171_1002875_pt1 | contig 16826 bp, 11 predicted proteins | sample PhyGR1_FD_202135 | JGI IMG/M metagenome (GOLD analysis project Ga0308171, IMG submission 202135) | Phyllosphere microbial communities from UC Gill Tract Community Farm, Albany, California, United States - DLSLSG.R1 | ecosystem: Host-associated > Plants > Phyllosphere > Unclassified | place: USA... | reverse complement strand
AAGAAGACGTAGGCGGTATCTTTCTGTTGCACTTTCCGTCGGCTTGCGCCGCCCAGGCGTTACCTGGCACCTTGCCCTATGGAGCCCGGACTTTCCTCGGCACCCCCGAAAGGATGACGCGACTGTCTGGCCGACTCCGCCGCGCGCATTCTAACGTACATGGGGGGTTCCTGCCCGTCGCGTTTTGGTAGTGCCGGGCCATGCCCGGCGACTGTTCGATGCCGCGCTACGCGCTCGCCGGGCATGGCCCGGTGCTACCGATCAGGACCCGTACAACGCCTTGCGGGGTGCGCCGGTCAATTCCGCCGCCAGCTTGGCCGCGGTCGACGGCGGCAGGTGCTCGCTCAACTTGGCGTAGACGTGCCGGCCATGTGCCAACTGCGCCTCGGCATCGTCACCGGCGCCTTGCACCATCACCACGAACTCGCCCTTGCGCTGGTTGTCATCCGCTTCCACCTTCGCCAACAACCCGGCAAGGTCGCCATCCAGCACGGTCTCGAACAATTTGGTCAGTTCGCGCGCCAGCACGGCGGGGCGCTCGCCCCCGAAGATCGCTGCCATGTCGGCCAACGATTCGGTGATGCGGTGCGAGGATTCGTAGAACACCATCGTGCGCACTTCGCCGGCCAGCGCCTGCAGGCGGTCGCGGCGGCCGCTGGCCTTGGCCGGCAGGAATCCCTCGAAACTGAAGCGATCGCTGGGCAGGCCGGCCACGCTCAGCGCAGCGATGGCCGCGCAGGCGCCGGGAACCGGGCTGACCTTGATGCCGGCAGCACGCGCGGCACGCACCAGCCGGAAACCCGGATCGCTGACCAGCGGGGTGCCGGCATCACTGACCAGGGCCAGCGACTCGCCTCCCTGCAGCCGCGCCACCAGGCGCTGGGCCAAGGCCTCTTCGTTGTGTTCGTGCAGGGCTACCAGCGGCTGCTGGATGCCGAAATGCGACAGCAGCTGGCCACTGCGGCGGGTGTCCTCGGCGCAGATGGCCGCCACCGAACGCAATACGTCCTGCGCGCGCGGGCTCAGATCGGCCAGGTTGCCGATCGGCGTGGCGACGACATACAGGGTTGGGACACTCATTTCAGCGGTACTCACGGGGCAAGGGTAGAATCCTAGCGTGTACCTGGCCAAGGCCGCTGCCCTCATCGCATGGACCCGATCATGAACAAGCCCGCCGCACGCATCTCTGCCCTGTCGCTGTCGTTGATGCTGCTGGCCGGTTGTGCCACCACCAGCCTCGTCAGCACGCCCGAATCGCCGGCCCAGAGCCAGGCGCTGGCGCTGATTGAACAAGGCAAGCCGCGCGACGCCGCCCTGCAACTGGAAGCGCTGGCCGCAACCCTGCGTGGCGGTGCCCGCAGCAACGCGCTGGCCGATGCGGCCTGGGCCTGGCACCTGGCCGGCGACAGCGCACGCGCGCGCAGCCTGCTCGGCCAGGTGACCGCCCGCCAGCTGACCGGCGCCAGCCTGCAGCGTTACCAGCTGGCCAGCGCCGAGCTGGCGCTGGCCGACAAGCAGCCGGCGCAGGCGCTGGCCCTGCTGAAGGATCATGGCGACAACGTGCACCCGAGCCTGCGCACGCGCTGGTCCCTGGCCCGCGCCAATGCCCTGCAGGCCACCGGCGATGCGTTTGGCGCCGCCACCGAACGCGCCCGTGCGCATGCCGGCCTGGCCGGCACCGCGCGCAGCGAGAACCAGGCCGCCATCTCCGGCCTGCTCGGCACCCTCGACGATGCCACCCTGCGCAGCCGCGCCGCCGCCTTGCCGGCCAACGACCCGTTGTACAACTTCGCCGGCCGCGCGCTGATCGCCCGTGGCCTGCCGCTGCCGCGCCCGTTCGATCGCGATGGCGCCGCGCAGTTCGACACCAGCAAGCGCCCGCCGGCGATGAACGACGGCTACCGCCCGCCGGCCAAGCTGGCCGTGCTGCTGCCGCTCAGCGGCCGCCTGGCCACCGCAGCACAGCCGGTGCGCGATGGCCTGCTCAGCGCCTACTACGGTGAAACCCGCCGTCGTCCGGAGGTCAACTTCTTCGACACCGCCGGTACCCCGGCCGGTGCGCTGGCCGCCTATGACAAGGCTGTGGCTTCCGGCGCCGACTTCGTGGTCGGTCCGCTCGGCCGCGATGAGGTGGATGCCGTATACGGCCGCCAGCAGCTGCCGGTGCCGGTGCTCGGCCTGAACCGCGGCAAGGATGCACCGCCAGCCGGCAGCGCCGGGTTCTCGCTGGCACCGGAGGACGACGGCATCGTCGCCGCCGAATACATGCGTGGCCGCGAGCGTAGCAAGGCGCTGGTGATCAACAGCAGCGACGACACCGGCCGCCGCGCCGCCGCCGCCTTCGCCCAGCGCTTCGCCCAGCGTGGCGGCAGCGTCGCCGCCACCATCGCCGTCAGCGAAACGGTGGGGGATGTCAGTGCGCAGGTTCGCAATGCCGGTGCGGTCGATGCCGTGTTCCTTGCGGTGCGCGCGCCGCAGGCACGCCTGCTGGCCCCGCAGCTTGCGCTGGCCGGCGCCGGCGGCGCCACCCGCGTGGGTACCTCGCAGCTGACCACCGGCAGCGGCAAGGTCGAAGAAGACGTGGCGCTGGACGGCATCATCTACCCGAACGAAGCCTGGAACGTGCGCAGCGTGTCCGGCGTGCCGTCGGCCAGCCAGGTCGCGCAGACCCTGCCCAGCGCGCGCGGCGCCGCCAGCCGCCTGTTCGCCTTCGGCGCCGATGCGTGGAAGATCAGCGCCTACCTGGACAAGCTGGCCACCGAAGGCGGTCTGGACGGCGCCACCGGCACGCTGTACCTGGACAGCAACGGCAACATCCTGCGCCAGCCGGCATGGTCGACCTTCAGCGGTGGCCGGCCGATGCCGATCGCCGGTGGTCGCTGAGCACCTGCAACGTGGCTCGGCGGTGGAAGCCGCCGCCGAGCAGCATCTGCAGCAGGCCGGGTTGCGGCCGCGCGCGCGCAACGTGCGCTATCGCGGTGGTGAACTGGACCTGGTGATGGATGACGCCGGTACCGTAGTCTTCGTGGAAGTGCGCTACCGCGCGCGAAAGGACTTCGGTGGCGGCGCGGCCTCGGTCGATGCGCGCAAATGCCGGCGCCTGGCGCATGCCGCGTTGTTATACCTGCAGGACAATCCTGCGCTGGCCGATGCGCCTTGTCGCTTTGATGTGGTGGAAGCCACGGGTGAACCGCCGAAGTTGAACTGGCTGCGCGATGCGTTCCGGCTGGATGATTGCTGATGGTTTCCGTCCGCTCTGGTAGAGGCCGACCTTGGTCGGCGCTTCTGTGCCAACCAAGGTTGGCACCTACCAGAGCGCAGCCTGGCGGCACTACCACGGTGCGTGACTGATGCCTTCGGTCATCACCCATGCCGCTGTACCGCTGGCGCTGTGGTGCGCCGCTGATCGTGGCCGCATCCCGCCGCGCCTGCTGGCGGCCGGTGTGATCGCGGAGATGCTGCCCGATGCCGACGTGCTCGCCTTCGCCCTGCACATCCCCTATGCCGATGCATTCGGCCACCGCGGCGCCAGCCATTCGCTGCTGTTTGCCTGCGTGCTGGCGGCACTGGCCGCGATGTTGCATGGCTTTGGTAGAGGCCGACCTTGGTCGGCACCCCACAGCTCCGGTAGTCGCCGACCTTGGTCGGCGGTTCTGTGCCAACCAAGGTTGGCATCTACCGTGCAGGCGGCGGCGTTCGTGTTCGTATGCGCGGCCAGCCACCCATTGCTGGATGCCATGACCTCCGGCGGCCTCGGCGTCGCCCTCGCCTGGCCGTGGAGCGAACAGCGCTTCTTCGCACCGTGGCGACCGATCCGCGTTTCACCCTTCGCCCCACAGTTCTTCAGCGCGCGCGGCCTGGCCACCCTGCTGTCGGAACTGCGCTGGGTGTGGCTGCCGCTGGCTACCGCCGTCGTCGCCTGGAAACTGATCCAACCCGCTCCTGCTGCCCCACGAGATCTGTCATGAGTACTGCCCTGCCCCCCTCCCTGGTTGTCGAACTGTCCGCCCTGCTGGGTGCCGAAGGGTGGCGCATGGACGAGGCCGCGCTGGAAGCCAATGCGCAGGACAACTCGTGGCGCCATCAACGCCCCGTGGCCGTCGCCCTGCCGGCAGATGTAGCCCAGGTGCAGGCGCTGGTGCGTGCCTGCCGTGCACATGGCGTAGCCTTGGTCGCGCGTGGTGCCGGTACCGGCACCACCGGCGCCGCCGTCCCACAACCGGGCAGCATCGTGCTGTCGTTCACCCGCATGGATCGCATCGTCGACATCCGCGCCGGTGATCGCTGCGCGGTCGTGCAACCGGGTGTGCTCAATGGCGCCCTGCAGCAGGCACTGGCCCCACATGGCCTGTTCTGGGCGCCGGATCCTTCCAGCGCCGATATCTGCAGCATCGGTGGCAACCTCGCCTGCAACGCTGGCGGCCCGCGCGCGGTGAAGTACGGCACCAGCCGCGACAACGTGCTGGGCCTGGTGGCAGTGACGGGAACCGGCGAGGTGATCCGTTGCGGTGGCGCCTACACCAAGGACGCCACCGGCTATGACCTCACCCATCTGCTGGTGGGCAGCGAAGGCACGCTGGCACTGATCGTGGAAGCCACCCTGAAGCTGACCCCATTGCCGGTCAGCCAGGCCGGCCTGCGCGTGCTGTACCGCGATGCCGATGCCGCCGCTGCCGCAGTTTCGCGGCTGATGTCGCAGCCGGTGGTACCGACCCGCCTGGAGTTCATGGACGCGCGAAGCCTGGAGCTGCTGCGCCTCAACGGTGCCGACGTGCCGGAGGCTGGTGCGATGCTGCTGGTCGAAGCCGATGGTGACCACGACACCCTGCCCTACCTGCTGCAGGCGCTGGCCAGCGCCGCTGAAGGCGACGGCATGATCGAACTGGATGTGGCGATGGAAGGCCGCGCGCGCGACCAGCTGTGGGCCGCACGCAAGGCGTTGTCGCCCGCACTGCGCAGCGTCGCGCCGGGCAAGATCAACGAAGACGTGGTGGTGCCAGTGTCGCGCATTCCGGAACTGGTGGCTGGTGTGCAGGCGCTGGCACGCGAGTACACGCTGACCATCGTTACCTTCGGCCATGCCGGCAACGGCAACCTGCACGTCAACATCCTCTATCACCCGGATGATGCCGACGAGAACGCACGCGCGCAGGCCGCGCTGCCGAAGATCTTCGCGCTGACGCTGGCGCTGGGTGGCACGCTGTCCGGCGAACACGGCATTGGCTTGGCCAAGCGTGACTTCATGGCGCAGGCGTTCACGCCGGCCACCTTGGCCGCGATGCGCGCGATCAAGGCCGCGCTGGACCCGGACGGTATTCTCAACCCGGGCAAGGTGCTGCCGCCGGTGTGAGCGCCGCCGGGCATGGCCCGGCGCTACCGGGGCGCGCCGCCCGCGCTATCGATCAACATCTGCCGAAAGCTGGGCAACAGCACGCGGTTGCCATGCCCGCTCAGATGATCGTTGTCGAAGAACAACGGCTCACCGTCTTCCACCGCCGAACAGGTCTGCGGCCCGCACAGCAACGGCAACGGGTCCCACACAGTCAACGCGGGATAGCGCGCTGCCAGCTCGGCCAGCAACGCCATCTGCGGCGCGCGCAGCCTGTCCAGATCAACGCGCGACATGCTCAGGCCACCGGCACACGCTGGATTGCGGCGGTTGAACCAGTCCGAGCAGCGATAGGCTCCGGCCTTGAACAACGGCAGCGGTGCATCAACCACCACATATACACCCAACCGCTGCAGTCGCCCCAACACCTGATCAGCCTCATCGCGCGCCGCCTGCGCATGGGCCGGCGTACGCTCGGCCAGTAGTTGTTGATAGATCTGTTGTGCGTCCTGCTGCTGCCAATCGAACCCTCGCAGCTCCGGCATACGCAGTGCCGCCAGCAGCACGATGTCACCGGCACGTGCCTCGTTCTCGATGGTCGACAGCGCGTCTTCGATGAAGCCCTGGCAATCGTCCGGACTGGCCCGCAACAGATTGACGAAGCTGCAGCCGCCGCGATCCTGCTGGCGCACCTCCATGCCGGTCTGCCGCGCCACCATGCTGGTCATCGTGCGGTAGGCGGCGGCATGCGAGTCGCCGACTACGAACAGCGTGCGTCCTTCCAGTGCAGGGGTGGCCACCGGTTCGAGCGGGCGCCATTGCGGGAAGCGTCGTGCCTGCCACTGGTAGCCATCGGCGGTAACGCTGAGCGAAACCTGCTCGTGATATTCCACGGTTGCCCAGGCAGCGACCCCGCAAAACGCCACCACCGGCAGTGCCATCGCCAGCACCTTGGCCGGTGCCAGCCGCAGCAGCCAACCGGCGCGCCGCAGCGGCTGTTCCACCCAGTGATAGGAGGCCGCCGATATGCCCAGCAGCAGCACCGGGTACAGCCACAGCGCGGCGCCCTGCAGGCCGTAGGTCCAGCGCAGCAGCACCAGCAGTGGCCAGTGCCACAGGTACAGCGAGTACGACAGCCGCCCCAGATACGCCAGTGGAGACCATGCCAGCGCGCGCCCGATGCGCGATGTGCCGTGCCCGGCGACGGCCGCCAACAGCAACAACGTCCCGACCACCGTCGCCAGCACCCCCGGCACCGGCATCGCCAGCCCTGGCGCCAACACCAGGCCCAGTGCCAGCAGCGCTGCCCCTGCCGCGCCCAGCAGACCCGCGCGCCGGCCGCCCGTACGCGTGGACATCCATTGATACAGCAGCGCGCCTGCGGCCAGTTCCCAGAAGCGCGCCGGCAGCAGATAGAACGCCGCCGCAGGTGATGCCTTCGCCTGCCACCCCGCCCACAGCAACGAGGCCAGCGCGGCCACCGGCAACAGCCAACGCGACCACGGCCAGCGCTCACGTGCGCGCAGCCAGACAAAGAACAGCAGCGGGAAGACCAGATAGAACTGCTCCTCCACGCCCAGCGTCCACGTATGCAGGAACGGATTGAGTTCGGCGCCGGGGGAGAAGTAGTCGTCCTGCTGGCCGGCCAGCACGATGTTGCTGAAGCCGACCAGCGCAGCCCAGCCGGTCTGGTCGAACTGCTCGTTGCGCCACGCGCGCGGAATGAACAACGCCGACAGCACGAAGGTGGCCATCAGCATCACCAGCAGCGCCGGCAACAGGCGCAGCACGCGGCGCCGGTAGAAATCGAGCAGCATCGCGCCCAGCGACGCATGGGTGCGCGAGGCGAGCGAATGGCTGATCACGAAGCCGGACACCACGAAGAACAGGTCAACGCCGGTGAAACCACCGGGCAGCCATGTCGCGTTGGTGTGGAAGAGGATGACGGCCAATACCGCCAGTGCGCGCAGGCCGTCGATGGCGGCGTTGTGGGAGCGTTCGGGAGGAGACATGCAGGCGACCGGCTACAAGCGATCCGGCAGCATCGCCAGCGTTGGCGCAGTCATTCAATGGACAATCGCGACAGAACAGGGACATCGTTCAGGTCCGGTCCCTGCTCGCCGCAGTTGTAGAGCCGAGCCATGCTCGGCTGCTCTTCGTTCAGATCGCGATGAGCCGAGCGTAGGCTCGGCTCTACAGCAGCAGTCAGGGGTCAGAGCCCATTGCCAAGGCAATGGGATCCGACCCCGTCATCGCCGCTTACCAGGCCATGCGCATGCCTACCTGGCCGCCCACGTTGCGATAGCCGTGGTCACCGCGCTGCACGCTCACGCCACCCCACGCACCCCAGCGCTGGCCCAGCTTCAGCTCGGCACCGGCCTGCACCTCATAACGGTTGCGCGGCACGTCCGCACCCAGCGTGTCACCGTTGAACTGCAACGTGCTGTTGCCGCTGCCGCGCAGCCAGTTGACGCCCAGGTACGGCTGCACGGTGTTGCCGGCCGCAGTGCCATGGCCGAACACACGCACGCCCACACGACCGCTCAGGCCACCTGCATCGGCGTGGTCGATCACCGTCCCATTGGTTTCCACATGACGATCGGCGCGGAAGTTGACGTAGCTCAGCTGCAACTGCGGCTGCACGTACAACACGCTGGCGGTGCCCTGCCACACGTTGAAGGTGTGGCCCATTTCCAGCGACGCACTGGCCATGCGTGAATCGTAGTGCTCCGGCGCCAAGCCAATACCCTGCACGCGGTTGTTGAAACGGCCATGCTGCAGGTTCGCATCAATGTATGCGCCCTGCGTGCCATCGGCATCCTGCAACCAGGTGCCGTATACACCCACGGCGCTACCACGCACCCGCCCCTTGGCGCTGTAACCGGTCAGCCCGGACACCACGCTGCTATCGGTGCGACCGCTGCCGAGCATCACACCAAACGCGGTGTTGCCGCGGCGGAACAGGTCGCTGCCGATCTGCAGCAGCGACGTATTCCCGTCCACCGACAGCTGACGACCCACGGCATTGAAATCAGCATTGCTGCGTCCCACGCGCGCCCAGGCTTGGCGCTCGCCACCCGGCATTGCCGCCCGGCCTCGATCGTGCATACGGTGCGCGAACATGTTGATCGCAGCCGACTGGTTGGCGAGATAAGCACCCACCTCCGGGCGCAGTACCGGCGGCGGCGTGATCGGGTTACCCGGATCAAGCGGACCACCTTCACCACCTTCACCCGGGTCCGGATCCGGCCCCGGATCGACCGCGCAGCCGGGGGCCGCCGGATCATCCGCACAGCGATCGAACCACTGCGAGCGCAGATACCAGTTGCCATCGGTGGGATCGGCCAGCCCGCCCTGGAACAGGAAGTACTCGTACGATCCCCCCACCGCGCGGCCCACCAGCGCGTAGCTGGCCAGCGACGCACCTTCGATCTCGATCAGTTGGATGCCATCCACCGTCGGCGCGCCCACGCCACCGATGTTCTTCACCGCCACCAGCGCATCACCGGTGGTATCACCGCGTACGTGCAGGCGATCAACGGCGCTGTCATCGCCACCCAGTGCGCCCTGGAACAGGAACGTCGCACCCTCGCTGTGCAGGTCACCGTCCACGGTGAGCGTGTTGAAGCCAACACTGCCGTCTGACAGCGCCACGCCGCTGTTGAGCACCTGCAGTTCACCCACGCTGGCGTCGCCGGTCAGCGCCCACTGGCTGCCGCTTTCAATTGCCATCGTCTGCACCAGGTCCGACGAACCCTGCCACAGCGATCCATCCGTCAGTCGCACATGCACGTCCGACTGCGGCACAAGGCCGGCATCCTCGTCTTCCGGAGTGATGACGATGTCGCCCACCATCTGCGAGTGCCCCTCCAGCAGCACGTCGAAACGCCCGGCCACCGCCGCATCCAACGCCAGCGCGATGCCGTTGCCGCCGGATACCAGCGCGCCGTTGGACAAGGTCAGGCCCGGATCGCGACTGCTGCGCAGCCAGACACCGCCATGCTGCGCGCTGACCAGCGAACCACCGTCGATGCGCATCCGACCGTTGTCATTGATCACCGCCGCCCACGCGCCCTCGCCTTCGGTGCGCACGTGGGTGTTGTTCAGCGTCATTTCGCCGGTGCCGCCAGACAGCACACCGTGTGAGTTGATGCCGGTGGTGCGCACCACGCTGTCGGCCAGATGCACGGTGCCGCCCAGGCGCGCGATCGCACCGATGGCGCCATCGCCTTCGGTCAGGATGTCGGTCATGCCTGCGCTCACCTGCGGATTTTTTCCACCGGAACCCTCCGCATAAAGGCCATGGCCGTTCTGGCCGAGCGTCCGCAATCGGCTGGACGCCACCCGTGCGGTTCCATCCAATACCGAGATGGCCTGCCAGAACTCACCATCCGCGGTGATCTCCGAGCCGTCCACATCCAGCTCGCCCTTGCCCATCATCAGGATGCCAACACCATTGCGCGTGGTGATGGATGAGCCCTGCACGCTGGCCATACCATCGCGTTGGTTGATGCTGATTCCCACCGAAGTGGTTTCGAGGCGGCTGTTGAGCATGGTCAGCTCCGAACCCACGGTCATGTTGATCCCGTGGTGCCCGGACATCTCGACGCCATCCAGCAGCAATTTGCCGCTGCCACCGGTGGCGAAGCTGGCCACGCTGGCGTTTCCACCGCCGGCATGGATGCTGCCACCGCGCATCTCAACCTCCCCTCCGATATACAGGCCTGCCCCTGAACGCTCGTGGGTGAGATTGATGTCGACGTCCTCAAGCACGGTTCTCCCGATGCCTGCCAGCACGCCGTTTGCACCTACACCCACGCCATTGACCTGCACCGAGCGCAGATGGACGTCACCGCCGTCCTGCACCCACACACCATAACCACCACCGCCCACATCGATGCGGACACGTTCGGCCTGCAGCGAACCTCCACGCACCTCCAGTCCGTTGGACTGGCTGGCAGCAACCTGGACCACGCTGTCGGACACGCGCGCGCTGCCACCCTTTACGAAGACGCCGTGGGACAGGCCGGCCTGGGTTCTTATCTGAACCCCGTCAAGCACCAGATTGCCGTCGATTGCTTCGGCACCATTGGAAGCAGTGCCCAAGGTCAGGATCTCTACGCCAGTAGCATGCACCTCTCCACCAGTAGCGGCGGAAAGGCCTGCTGCCCCGTAGCCGACGGTGATCACGCTCCCCTGCGCCAGTTCAATGCGGCTGTCCGCGCCCTCCGCCCTCGCCGCAGCGGCATACATGCCCCCGGTGACGAGATTGACCTCGCCGAGCGGCACGATGCTGCCGCCATTGATGGCATGGAACGCATACCCAGCCGGGTTGCCCGGCTCCACCGGCTCGGTGGTGGTGTAGTCGCCCGCCGCGGGGTTCTGCACATCGCCATCGGCAACGACCTGTTGTGCCAGCGCGGGGGATGTAATCAAGGCACTGGCCAGCGCCAGCGATAGATGATTGCGGCGTGCGTGATGAATCGACATGACAGCCCTCCTGAAAGAGCGGCCATCCTCGACAGGCGCGACCGGCAGCACCATCGAATGTGTTGCAACCCCCGGTGCGACCAGGCGTCGCATGCCTCCAGCGCTGAACTGAACCGCAGCCGTCGTCCGCGACTTCGCCAAGCAGGCTTTGCAACTAATTGCATGGGAACGGGTGAGCCACGCACCGACACTGGCCACCAATCAAGACATGCACTGACGTGATACGCCCGCAATCACCTGCCATTCACAGGATCCAGGCGTATACGTCACCAGCCTGAACAGGGTGTCGCAGCAGTGCAGTGTCCCGACCATTCCCATCTGGAGGACCAGACCATGCGCGTTCAATCTTTCCCTGCAGCGACCCCTTCTCTGCGCCCATTGGCGCGCTGCCTGCTGTTGGCCCTGGCGATGCCCATGGGCGCCGCCTGGGCGGGCGATCTCGATGGCGGAAGTGCCGAGGTTGTTGCCGGTGATCCTGTTGAGGACTGGACCGTACGCAACGGCGGGGTGCTGACGGTCGGCGCAGGTGCCACCGCCAGCTACATCCAAGCCTACGAAAATTCGCGCGTTGTGGCGGACGGCGCCACGATCATCCGCTCCCCGCATGCAACAACCCATTTGATCAGGGTGCTGGAAGACGCCCATCTGGAGGCACGCGATACCACATTTGTAGGCGGCGGTGTGCACGTGGCCGGTGACGGCGCTGCGGCGCATCTGGTGAACAGCCGCATCTTCATTACCGCTGCTGATGGCTATCCCGATATTACCTCGGGCCTGGACCTCCTCGGCCATCCCGCTGTGCCTTCGAGCAACGGTGTAATTACCATCGAGGGCACGCAGGTGCGTGTGGAAGACGCCAATGCGGCCACCGATCCGTTCAACAGCGGTATCGGCGCGCGGATGACCTTTGGTCGCATGAATATCCTCGCCGGTTCCTACGTGGAAGGCGCCAACGTGGCCGTATCGATCCTGGGCCCGCGCACCGGCGAAGGTGCCCGCGTCACGCCCCCGCAGCTGCTGATTGACAACTCCACCCTGAAGTCCGGGCGGGGCGCCGCCATTCGCGTGGCGCCGCGTGTTGACGACCATAACGTTCAGATCACCATCGCCAACGGCTCCAACCTGATCAGCGGCGATGGCAATCTTCTGCTGGTGCAATCGTACGCCGGAACGCCGGCACCCAGCGCAACCAACGTCAACTTCACCGTGGACCACTCCCGGCTGGCCGGTGATGTGACCCTCGACGCCGGCACTGTGCCCAACGGCACACTCGACGTCTTCCTGCGCAACAAGGCGCAGATCGACGGTCGCTTCTTCAACGTCACCTCGGCCAGCATCGACGGCGACAGCACCTGGCTGATGACCGGCGACAGCAACGTCGGGCACCTGGCGCTGGGCAACACCGGCACCGTGGCGCTGGGCAATGGCAGCACGTTCAACACCCTCAACGTCGATAGCTTCACCGGCGCCGGTGGCACCCTGCTGTTCAACACCCAGCTGGGTGACGACAGCTCGGCCACCGACAAGCTGATCATCAAGGGCGACTCGAACGGCCAGGCCAACGTGCGCGTGCTCAATGCTGGCGGCGCAGGCGCCAAGACCGACAGGGGCATCGAGCTGATCCGCGTGGGCGGTGCGTCCAACGCGCAGTTCGACCTGCAGGGCCGCGCGGTGGGCGGGCAGTACGAGTACTTCCTGTTCAAGGATGCGACCAATGGTGGCTGGTACCTGCGCTCGGAACTGGCCGGTGCCCCAGACCCGTGTGTGGTGGATCCTTCGCTGCCGGAGTGCACGCCGATCGATCCGGTGGACCCGGTCGATCCGGTTGATCCGATTGACCCCATTCCGGTGCTGCGCCCGGAGGCCGGTGCCTACCTGGCCAACCAGTTCGCGATGGACCAGCTGCTGCGCCATGGCATGCGCGACCGCCAGGGCGGCAGCACTGCCGTTGATGGCGGCGTGCGTGGCTGGGCCCGTGTGGATGCCACGCAGAGCAAGCTGTCGGCGGTGCAGGACCAGCTGGACCTGCGCGTGGACCGCTCGCGCCTGCAGCTGGGTGCGGACATCGGCGTGTTCGACAACGGCCAGGGCCGCGTGGGCGTGATGGGCACGCTGGCCAAGTCCGACGCCACCTCGCGTTCGCAGCTGACCGGCTACAGCGCACGCGGCAAGGTCAACGGTGGCGCGCTGGGCGTGTACGGCAGCTGGAGCAACGATGCGCTGTATGTGGATGCCAGTGTGCAGCGCGGCCAGTTCCGCAACCGCGTGCAGGGCGAAGGCCTGGCCGAGGAACGCTACGACTCGGATCACTGGCAGAGCTCGCTGGAAGCCGGTTACCGCTTCGGTATCGGCCAGATCGGCAGCACCGCGCTGAGCCTGCAGCCGGAGCTGCAGCTGATCTACACCGACGCCAACACCGACCGCCACGAGGAAGCCAATGGCACCGTGGTGCGCAGCCTGGGCGACAGTGGACTGTCTGGCCGCATGGGCCTGCGCCTGCAGGGCGAAGGGCATTCTGCGGCCGGTGCATCGGTCAGCCCGTATGTGGTGGCCAACTGGTATCGCGATGGCGCCAGCAACGGCATGGCGTTCGACGATGAAGCGCTGAAGGCCAGCGTGCCGCGCAACCGTTATGAGTTGAATGCCGGTGCGCGTGTGGACTTCCGCTCCGGGCTGAGTGCGTGGGGTGGCTTCGGCGTGATGCGGGGTGACCATGGTTACCGCGAAGCGACGGCCAATCTGAGCATGGCTTACAAGTGGTGAGAAAGAGCTGAAACGGCGCCTGGGCAATCCGGCGCCGCTTTTCTTTGCTCTTGTAGAGCCGGGCCAACGCTCGGCTACGTTCTGCATCAGCCAAGCAAGCTCGGCGCCGATGGCAAGGAACCATGGACCTGTCTGGTCAGTGTTTTCTTCCGTCAGCGATCCACTCTTTCGGGCTGATTGGGCTGATTGGGCTGATTGGGCTGATTTGGGCTGATTTGGGCTGATTTGGGCTGATTTGGGATGATTTGGGATGATCCGGGCTGATCCGGCCAAGGTGAACAAATCAGGCTCTGCCACCCGATGTCCGCACCCCGCTGGCATCGCTTCACATCTCAGCACCGCGAACATGGGTTCTCGTCGCTGGAAAATTCGCCCCCGAAAACCAGCAGTGCTCCAGCATCCCGACCAATGAATGCCTGGGTATCGACAAACACCCCGACGAAGGCGAAAGCGTCACTTTACGTAAATCAGGACAAGGCGTCCGTCGTCTGTGGGATGCAGTTGCGGAAGAACGTCCCGGCCATTCTTGTGGGACATGGACCAGCAGACCGCCTGCCAGCCGCGGCCACTGAAGCCGATACCACTCCGACGAAGTGGTGGAGCGCGCTCGACTCTACGATGCGAGCGGCGAAGAATGTCGCATTCGGCAGACGGTGCCCTCCGCTGCCTGCCAGCGACGAAATTCCAATGCTTTCGAAGTTTCCAACAATTCTCATTGGCAGCACTGGCGCTTCATGCAAATCATTTAGCGCCACCGACAACGGGTGGCACGGGCTTCCAATCCCGTTTGGTTAATGTCGTTTACGCTTGCCTGCCGGCGTCGCTCTTTCCTTGTTGGGTGGCGTCGGCAGGCAATCTGTCCGTGCATCTATGGCGGGCGGTGCGTGGGGGCCTCGTGCCCGCCGGCATTTGACGACGTTAACCACCGGTATTGGAACCACGCACCGTCCGCCACCCCGCTGTTAAGCGGGGTGGCCCCTTGCCGCTTGCACAAGGATGCCGCCATGACCACTTCCCCTTACCCGCACCTGTTCGCCACCCTGGGCGACGCCGCCACGCGCCTGCCGGATGACTTGGCGCGCACACTGGAGGACACGTTCGTTGCCCTGCAGAGCGGTAACAGCGCCGGGGCCATCACCCTGCAGGCCTGCCTGCAGTACATCCGCCAGGGCGACGCGGCCGATGGCCAGCCGTGGCCGGGCAACAACCGCACGCCCGGCCAGCGCCTGGCCCTGGCGCGCATCGACCGCGCCAATGCGGGGCTGAGTTTCCTGCTGGAACTGCTGCACGCCACCGAACGCGTGCGCGTGGACGGTGATGTCGACCAGCAGATGGGCGATGGTGCACGCGAGGGCCTGCTGCTGGCCTGCCGTGGGCTGGCCGAGTATGTGGATGTGCAGTTGCGGGCGGCGTAACACCGAGCGATGCGGATGCACCTCCACCCGGGTAGGTGTCGACCTTGGTCGACACGGCATTGGCATGGACATCCGACACATTCGTGCCAACCAAGGTTGGCACCCACCAAAGCAATGCCGAGGTGCTTCACTTGGGGTCAGATCCCTTTGCGCCGCAAAGGGATCTGACCCCACCCCGAAGGTTGGCACCTACCAGTACAGTACCGCTGCGGCTACGCGAAGTGCTGGTAACCGCCGTCGGCGGCTTCGCCATCCACGTGCACGCCCTGCCCTTCGGCAATGCGGCCGATGCGGGTGAGCGGCACGTCCAGCGATTCGGCCAGGTAATGCAGTGCGTCGCGCTGGTCGGCGGCGGCGGTGAAGCACAGTTCGTAATCGTCGCCGCCACGCAGTGCGCAGTCGCGCGCGCCCTCGCGGCCGAGCAGCTCGCGCAGCGCGTGCGAGATCGGCAGCGAATCGGCATCCACATGCGCGGCCACGTTGCTGCGCGTGGCAATGTGGGCCAGATCGGCCAGCAGGCCGTCGGATACATCCACCGCCGCATGGGCGAAGGCGCGCAGGCGTAGGCCGAGGGTGACACGCGGCGTCGGCCGCAGTAGGCGCAGGCGCAGGCTTTCGTAGTCGGCCAGCAACGTGGCGGTGGCGATACTCAACGCACCTTGTTGCCACAGGCGCAGCGCACCGGCGGCATCGCCCAACGTGCCGCTCACCCAGATGTCATCGCCCACCTGCGCGCGGTCGCGACGCAGTGCCTGGCCGCGTGATACCTGCCCCATCGCGGTGACCGACAGCGACAGCGGTCCACGCGTGGTGTCGCCACCGATCAGCGCGATGTCGTGCTGGTCGGCCAGTGCGAAGAAGCCATCGGCGAAGGCATCGATCCAGTCTTCGCTGGTCTCGGGCAGCGACAGCGCCAGCGTGCACCACGCCGGGCGCGCACCCATCGCGGCGAGATCGGACAGGTTGACGGCCAAGGTCTTCCAGCCGATGTCGAACGCCGAGGTCTCGGCCGGGAAATGCACGCCGCTGTTGAGGGTGTCGGCGGTGACCACCAACTGTTCGTTCGGGCGCGGTTGCAGCAGCGCGGCGTCGTCGCCGATGCCGAGCACGATGTCGTCGCGCTCGACGGTGCGGGCGCGGATGCGGTCGATGAGGGCGAATTCGGCCAGGGACATGGGGCGCTCCCGCGTTTGTACGTGCCGCGCCGTGCGCGGTGGGCGGTAGTGCCGGCCGCTGGCCGGCAACCTCAGAATCCCTGCAGTTGCCGGCCAGCGGCCGGCATTACCACAGGCGGGTCAGTGACCCGATTCGACCTTGCGCCATTCCACGGCGGCACGATCCAGCACGCCGTTGACGTAGGTATGGCCATGCTCGGAACCGAAGCGCTTGGCCGATTCGATGGCTTCGTTGATGACCACGCGGTACGGCACGTCCAGGCGGTAGCGCAGTTCGTAACCGGCCAGGCGCAGCACGGCACGTTCAATCGCGTCCACTTCGTCGATGCCACGGTCCAGGTACGGGCCGAAGGCTTCGTCGATGTCACGGCGGTTGTCGAGCACGCCATGCACCAGCGCTTCGAAGTACGCCAGGTCGGCGATTTCGCGGGCCTGTTCGTGGGCGAACTGGGCGATCAGCGACTGTGCGTTGCCGCCGGAGATCTGCCAGGCATAGATGGCCTGCACGGCACGACGGCGCGCGCGCGAACGCAGCACCGGATCAATGCCATCGCGGCGGACGGGTTTACCGGAGGGCTTGCCCTGGGTGTTCTTGTTCATGGCAGCTGCTCCAGAAGGTTGACCATTTCCAATGCGGCGAGTGCGACTTCCTCG
>Ga0308171_1002866_pt1 | contig 16903 bp, 19 predicted proteins | sample PhyGR1_FD_202135 | JGI IMG/M metagenome (GOLD analysis project Ga0308171, IMG submission 202135) | Phyllosphere microbial communities from UC Gill Tract Community Farm, Albany, California, United States - DLSLSG.R1 | ecosystem: Host-associated > Plants > Phyllosphere > Unclassified | place: USA... | reverse complement strand
ATTTTCAATATTAAACATATAATCTTCCAATACTTTTTCGGTTGTCCCTCGCAATCCTCGAGCTCCAAGCCCCTTATTCATAGTATCTTCCACTATTTCTGCTATCGCTTTATCCGTAAATTCGAGCTTCACATCATCCATTTTGAAAAGCTCTGTGAACTGATTGACGATAGAATTCTTAGGTTCTTTCATAATTCTTACCAGCACCTCTTTTGTCAATTTCTCAAGATAGGTGATGATTGGAAACCTGCCCAAAAGCTCTGGGATCAAGCCAAAGCTCTTCAGATCGATCGCATTGATCTGACTTAGGATGTAATCTTCATCCTCAGTTTTCTCCAATTTATCTTTAGAAAACCCGATTGCCTGTTTATTCAATCTTCTTTCGATGATCTCTGTCATCCCATCAAAAGCACCTCCAGCAATAAAAAGAATATTCTGTGTATTGACCTGAATATACTTCTGATCTGGATGCTTACGTCCTCCCTGAGGTGGAACATTCACGATGCTTCCTTCCAGAAGTTTCAACAATCCTTGCTGAACACCTTCTCCAGAAACGTCACGCGTAATACTTGGATTATCAGATTTCCTCGCGATCTTATCGATCTCATCGATAAAGACAATTCCTTTTTCAGCTTTTTCCACATCATAGTCTGCCACCATGAGCAATCTGGAAAGGATACTTTCAACATCTTCTCCAACATAGCCCGCTTCTGTAAGGATCGTAGCATCTACGATACAGAATGGGACATTCAGTTGTTTAGCGATTGTTTTTGCCAACAATGTTTTCCCTGTTCCAGTTTCCCCTATCATGATGATGTTGGACTTTTCTATCTCCACTTCACGGTTTTCGTCTTTAGCGTGGAGTATTCTTTTATAATGGTTGTAAACAGCTATGGACAATTGTTTCTTCGCCTGGTCTTGCCCGATCACATATTCGTCAAGGAAAGATTTGATCTCTCTTGGTTTTTTCAACTCAGATAAAGAGGATGCCATAGTAGTTTCCGGGCTTTGCGTTGCACTATCTTTTACGATCGCATGGGCCTGTTCTATACAATTTTCACATATAAAGCCATTTTGTCCAGAGATCAGAATTTGAACTTCATTCTTTTTTCTACCGCAAAATGAACATTGATTTGGATTCATAAATATTTTGAATTCTATTAATTAAAAAAAAGAAGCCGAAACTTCTTTTATGCATTTATTATGGATTGTTGAATTTCTTTGTACTCGTCAGCTGAAAATATAAGCCTAACATTTTTAAAATTAAGGTCCTCAATACTATTAAGAGGGATAAGATGGATATGGGCATGTGGGACTTCCAAACCTACTACTGCAATCCCTACTCTTTTGCATGGTATTGCTTTTTTGATCTGTTTTGCAATATCCTGTGTGAACGCCCAAAGATCTTTGTAATCTTCAGCTTCCAAATCGAATATCAAATCGGTCTCTTTTTTAGGAACGACCAATGTGTGACCTTTTACCAATGGCATTGCATCTAGGAAAGCGATATGTTTATCGTCTTCTGCAATTTTGTAACTGTCGATTTCCCCATTGATGATCTTTGAAAAAATACTGCTCATAATATAATATTGACCTTTAAAAATCTCAGCAATTATTAAACCAATATGACCTCTATTCTAAAGTGAGATCTCTAAAACTTCGAAAGAAAGTTTGTTACCATTTGGCAAAATGATATCAGCCGTTTCTCCTACAACTTTACCCAAAAGCCCTTTTGCAATTGGTGTATTCACAGAGATCCTTCCAGATTTTATATCGCTTTCATTATCAGGAACAAGTGTAAATTTTTGCTCACCTTTTGTAGCATTGTTTTTCAGCCTAACTGTAGTCATGATAGAAACTTTGCTTAGATCCAGCTGTGTCACATCGATGATCTTGGAAGTAGATACGATATCTTTCAGTTTAGAAATTCTCATTTCCAACATGCCTTGCGCTTCTTTTGCAGCATCATATTCTGCATTTTCAGACAGGTCACCTTTATCTCTTGCTTCAGCAATTTGCTGTGTTATTTTTGGTCTTTCTATGGTTTCAAGTTGTTCTAGTTCAGACTTCATTTTGTCCAAACCTTCTTTGGTTACGTAGTTCATAACAATAAAATTTATCGTTTGTATAAAAAAATAATCCGACCTTTGCCGGATACTATTTTGTCTCAGATTGAGTTTACAAATATATAATTAATTTTGAAATGAAGATCAAAAAAAACCTATCTCTTTTTATATCATTACTGACTTTCAGTTTATTAACTTTCACCAGCTCTTGTAGTGAACGTAATGAAACCGTGAGTTGCTTTCCCAATGCAAATGTTTCCGTTCAGCTCAATCTCAGTTTGCCATCTTATTACGCATTGCAAAATGTCGGAGGTTGGGTCGATGTCAACGAAGAGGGATCTGGAACCAGAGGATTGATCGTTGTCCGGATCACCAGCGGATTCAAAGTTTATGACAAGAATGCGCCACATATTTGTCCAGACAAAGACACAACTTTGGAAGTTAAAAATGGAACCGCGATCCATTGCCCAAAAGATAATGCAGAATGGATTCTCATCACTGGACAACCTACCGCAGTCGCAAAGATAGCGCCTAAAACTTATGGCTATAGTTTCGATTCCAATTCTAATATTTTATCGATCTATAATTAATTTTAAAGTCTAATATTTTCTTTTAAAATGAAAGTTGTTCTCCAGCGTGTCTCCGAAGCCCATGTCAAAGTTGATAATGAAATTGTCGGAAAGATAGAAAAAGGTCTAATGCTGTTAATCGGTGTTGACGAAGCAGACGAAATTTCCGAAGCAGATTGGCTTGTGAAAAAAGTCTTGGACGTGCGGGTTTTCTCAGATGAAGATGGGAAAATGAATCATTCTGTAAAAGACATCAATGGCGAGATCCTTTGCATCAGCCAATTCACTTTAATTTCCGATTATAAAAAAGGCAATCGACCATCGTACATCAAAGCGGCAAAACCGGACAAAGCCATTCCATTATTTGACCACTTCAAAGAAGAGATCAAAAAATCTGGTTTGAAGATTGAAAGCGGCATTTTTGGCGCAGACATGAAAGTTTCCCTGATCAATGATGGCCCAGTCACTTTGGTCTTTGACAGCAAAACGAAACAGTAGATCAATAATAATCACAAAACAAAAGGAGCATTTTAAAGTGCTCCTTTTTTATTAATCAACCTCGTATTCGAGTTTTATAGTGATGCTGGCTTCCTTATCTTTGGAAGTTGTGTTGTAAGTTCCGCCGTAGGAATAATCCTCGTTGGAATTGGGTGCTGTAATTTGAATAACGCCCATGGTTGCCTTCTTCAAATTTCCAAGACCACTTCCAGCATTTTCAGCAATTTTCTCTGCGCGTTCTTTGGCATCTTTGGTCGCGTTGGCAATCATTTCCTGTTTTACGTTTGCCAATTTGGTGTAGAAATACTGAGGCGACGATGATGTAAATTCGATGCCGCGGTTGATGATCTCCGTGATGTTTCTGGAGATATTCTCGATCTTTGCAACTTCTTTCGATTTGATAGAGACGCTTTGAGTCAGATTATAACCTGAGAATTCCCCTTGCTGATAAGTTCCATTGGAATCTGTAAAACTTCTGAATTGTTTCTGAATATCGACGGCCGAAAAGATCATCTCGCTTTCCTTTACGCCTTTGGATCTCAGATAATCGTAAATCACTTTTCTGTCAATTGCCAAATCGTCGTAAGCTGTTTTCAGTTCGAAACTATTTTTGGAAAAGCTACCCGACCAAGAGATCAGGTCAGAAGTGAAAGTTTTAGAACCCAATCCTGTTACGGAAACGGTGTTCTCGGATTTGTTCCGATTTTTGATGGCACTTCCTAGAAAAGCAGCAGCAATGATGAAACCGAGCGCAGCAATGGCAACTGCAAGATATGTTTTCATGTAATTTTGAATTTGAATCTTTTGCATCAAACGCAATACCAAATTTTAAGATTTCATTAACATTTTGAATTTAAAATTTTCAGAAAGCCTCAAAGTGACACTAAAGCAATTTATTCGTAATTTTTAGCATTGTCAGGCTGAGGCTCTCGAAGCCTTTCAATTAATTAATTTCCTTCTCAAATTCCAAACTCACACCTTTCATTTCGCCTGGCATTGGTGGAATGGTCTTGCTCAATTTGATCTTGATGAATGTGATCTGCGGGAATTGACTTTCGATTTTATTGATGATCCTTCCAATGACATGTTCCAAAAGTTCGGAACGGACATTCATTTCCTGATGAATGATGTCATTGATCTCCGCATAATTAATGGTGTCATTAAGGTCATCCGACTGTGATGCCTTTTCCAGATCAGCATGCACTTCCAGATTCACTACGTAATGATTTCCGATGATGGCTTCTTCCGGGAGAACACCGTGGTAGGCGTAAATTTTTATGTCTTCTAAAATGATTTTTGATTTCATGGTTTAAAAATAGATAAAAAATTGAACACAAGTCCACAAAGCTTTTTCTATTTTATTGAAAACATTTTAAGGTTTACAAATCAGAGATTCATCGATTCCAAAAATCAAATAAAAAATTGGAGATAAAGGCGCTTTGCTCAAAAAAGAGATTAATATAAATACAAAGTTTGTCATTCCGGAGGAATCTCAACAGTTTAGATTGACTTAGTCGAACCACTTCATTAGGTTTCCTCCGGAATGACAATATGATAGTAAAGTGTTAAATTATTGCTGAAAACGTTCCTTCTTGCGCAGCTGCAATAGGGATAGTAGTGGAAATCCTTTTTTGTGGCGTTGATCAAGTCCAACCAAAGGGAAAACGCCGTCCACAAAAAAGATTGCAACGGATAGCCCGACCCGAGTGGCGGCCAAGATCTGGCGAGGGGATTGCCCAAATGAACGCACAAAAAAACCTCATCAGGATGATAAGGTTTGTATTTTTATTTGATGCTTTTGGAAAGTTCCAACATGGCTTCGATTGGTTTCAACGCTTTCAGGCGAATGTCTTCGTCCATGGTGATTTCGGGAAGTTCATACTTCATGCACAGGTAGAGCTTTTCGAGCGTGTTGCGTTTCATGTAAAAACATTCGGAACAGTTGCAGCTTTCGTCGAAAACCAAAGCAGGAATAAGTTCTTTATTCGGTGCGCGCTTTCTCATTTCGTGAAGAATCCCTTCCTCTGTTGCGATGATGAACTGCTGGCAATCGTCCTGTTCTACATAATTCAGAAGCGCTGAAGTGGAGCCGATGAAATGTGCCAATTCCAAAACCGGTGTTTCGCTTTCCGGATGCGCAATCAGTTTTGCGTTGGGATGGTCGGCCAATTGTTGTGCGATTCGCTCCATAGAAAACGCTTCGTGTACGATGCAGCTCCCGTCCCAAAGGATCATGTCGCGACCAGTTTTTTTGCTTAAATATTTTCCAAGATTTTTGTCCGGAGCGAAGATGATCGGGCGGTCTTTTGGAAGAGCCTCGATGATCTGTTCTGCGTTGGAACTTGTCACGATGATGTCCGAAGCGGCTTTGGTTTCCGCATTACAGTTGATGTAAGTAGCGACCAATGCATTTGGATATTGCTCACGCATTTTGTTGAGGCCTTCCGCCGAACAGCCATCTGCTAATGAACAACCCGCAAGCGTGTCAGGCAAAACAACTTTTTTGGTTGGATTAAGGATCTTCGCTGCTTCTGCCATGAAGTGAACGCCACAAAATGCAATCATATCGGCATCGGTTTCTTTGGCTTGTCTCGCCAATTGGAGAGAATCACCCAAAAAGTCGGCAATATCCTGAATCGGTCCCGGCTGATAATAATGCGCCAAGATCACGGCATTTTTTTCTTTTTTGAGGTCAAGAATTGCTTTTATCAGATTGTCTCCGGTCGGGATCGCAAATTCCTTAAGGTCAAGAAAGCCTTTGACAGGCATGTTATTTATGGCGTTGTCTAATGTTTTGTCCATTATGTGTTTCAGATTTTATTCGTTGATAAAGTTATTAATTATTTCCTCGACTTCCGCTTTTGCCGTGTCCAAATCTGTATTAACAATAATTTTATCGAAATGTTTTTGATAGGTCATTTCCTCGCCTGCTTTTCCCACTCTTGTTTTGATGGTTTCTGCGCAATCAGTATTTCTTTTGATCAATCTCTGTTCCAACTCGGCGATGCTTGGAGGCATTACAAAAATCGATAAAGCTTTGTCTCCGAAAATCTCTTTCAGTTTGATCCCGCCTTTGACATCAACATCGAAAATTACGACTTTGCCTTGACTCCAAATTCTTTCGACTTCGGATTTTAAAGTTCCGTAATATTTGTCTGTATAAACTTCCTCGAATTCTACAAATTCATCCTTTGAAATTTTATCTCTGAATTCTTCAGGCGTCAGAAAATAATAATCTTCGGTGTGTTGTTCTTCGCCTCTTGGTTGTCTTGTGGTTGCGGAAATCGAGAAACAGAGTTCTGGCACAACCGACAAACCGTGTTTCACCAAAGTTGTTTTCCCACTTCCGGATGGCGCGGAGAATATGATAACTTTTTGTTTCATTCTTATTTTGAGTTTCTTAATTTCCAATTCAATCTATAATAATGAACCAGTCTTTAAAATTCTATATTAAATTCTTTTCTGATATACTGTAAAATATCTACGAAATAATTGAGTTCATTAATCTCTGGATAATGTTTTAAATAAGATTCAGGATTGCTGTAATCAAATTCATTTTCTTGTTTGCCAGCTTTATACTTTACTAAATATCCTGTTCCGTCCAAAACCATAATTGCTTTTTTAGTTTCAAAAGCCCAATCTTTTTCATCTTCATCATAAACAACTCGACTTTCATCTTTCTTGTATTGAAAATATTCTTCTTTGGGAAGAAATCCGATATTCCGTGCTTTTATATTTAAGAATAATTCTTCTATAGACTTGTCAGGTTTTAAGACATTGAGTTTTGGCGAAAGATTTTCAAATTCATCTCTGCTAATTTCTTTTGGTAAAAACCATTGGATTAGTTCTGTTTTCCAAACTTTATCATCTTTATAAATTCTAAATATATGTCCACTGTTTGTAATTCCTCTCCCTTTATAAATTCTGATTTCAGACTCTTTAAGTTCAGATGGAATATTGGCAAGCTTATCTACATTTTGTGATTTCAACAATGTAAATAAGGACAGAAATGAAAATATTAAAAAAAAGCGCATATTTAATTTACAGTTCTAACTTCTTACAAAACGTTCAGCGTCTGCTCTTTGATTTTCTCAAGGTCGTCCTTCATTTCTACTACCAATTTCTGGATCTCGGAATGATTGGCTTTTGACCCCAACGTATTGATCTCACGTCCCATTTCCTGAGCAATGAAGCCTAATTTCTTCCCATTGAAATCTTCGTTTTTCATCACTTCAAGGTAATATTTGATGTGTTGGGAAAGACGAACTTTCTCTTCGGAAATATCTAATTTCTCAACAAAATAGACCATTTCTTGGTAATATCTTGTCTCGTCTATATTCTCGAAATTCTTAAGTGCAGTTTGGTAACGGTCTTTGATCGGTTGTATTCTTTCTTCTTCGTACTGAGCAACTTGATTGAGATTATTCTCGATATTTTGAACGATCTTTTCAATTTCCTCTGCCAGATTATTCCCTTCGGTCTGACGGAATTCTATAAACTTACTTACCGAATCCTGTACAACCGCAAGAAGTGATTTCCACTCGCTTTCATCAAGGTCAGAGTTTTTTGTGGATAGAACATCTGGCATTCTGACAGCCATTTTCAGATATTCAAATTCTGGTGCGTCAGAAGCAACGGCTCTGAGCTGATCCATGTAATTTTTGACGATATCATGGTTGATCTTCACATCGTTGCTATCTTCAAGACTTTCGCAATTGATGTAACAATCTACTTTTCCACGAAGAATTTTGTCATTGAGCAGTTTCCTGATCTCGAATTCTTTTTCTTTATATCTCAATGGTGTCTTGACATTCAGATCGAAGTTCTTGCTGTTCAGCGATTTGATGTCCACCGTTATTTTGGTCCCTTCATAAACAGTTTCGGCTCTCCCAAAACCTGTCATAGATAATATCATATTCAATATTTATAAGATTGCAAAGATAAGGTTTTCATTCATTTGTAATAACGATTGAATTTTAACAATTTCCTGTTTAATATTCTTGCAATTAGAAATTTGAAAATTGTATTTTTGCAATCTATGAAAAGATGGTATCTCTACCCTTTTTCCTTAGGTTATCATCTCGGCACTTCTATCAGAAACCGAATGTTTGACTGGGGATTATTTTCTTCTTCGAAATTCAGAACACCCATCATAGGTGTCGGGAACCTGTCGGTTGGCGGCAGCGGAAAATCGCCGATGGTCATGTATCTGGCAGAATATCTGTCCAAATATTACAGGACCGGCGTTCTATCAAGAGGCTACGGAAGAGTCACAAAAGGCTACGGCATTGTAAATTACGACAGCAATTACAAACTGGTTGGTGATGAGCCGATGCAATTATTCGAACGTTTCCGAAATCGTTTTGTGATCGGCGTTTGTGAAGACCGCGTTTTCGGGGCTAAGAAAATCATCGAAGATATGGATCTGGAAGTTCTGCTTCTGGACGACAGCTACCAACATCGTGCGATCAAACCTGGAATGAATCTGCTTTTGACAGATTACAACGACCCGTATTTCAAAGATTTCATCTTACCAGCCGGCGACCTTAGAGAAAGCCGACATGGCATGAGCCGGGCTAATGTTATCATGGTGACCAAATGTCCAGATGACCTTACCGAAGAGAAAAAACAATATTACATCTCCAGGATTAGACCTCAGCATTATCAAAAGGTATTTTTTTCATCGATTGCCTATGACGAGAACATCATGGGCGTTGATAGCATGATGCCTGTGAAAAACTTGGATTACTATGATGTTTTATTGATAACAGGTATAGCAAATCCTTCTCAATTATTGAAAGAAATTTCCAAATACAACAAGAAAGTCAAGCATCTACAGTACAAAGACCACCACAACTTTACAGATGATGACATCAAAAAGATATCAGCTGAGTACAAAAAACTGGGGGAATATAAGGTGATCTTGACAACTGAAAAAGATTATGTTCGCCTCAAGACTTTTGATTATCTTCGAAATAAGATTTTTTATTGGCCTATCAATGTAGAGATCGACAAGCGCGAGGATTTTAACCAGATCATTCAAAATTATGTTAGAAAAGTATAAAGAGACAGCAGAATTCATCAAGAATATCATCAGTGAAACACCTGATTTTGCAATTGTATTGGGTTCTGGTTTAGGCAAGCTTCAATATGAGGTTGAGGCGATTCACACTTTAGATTACAAGGACATTCCGAATTTCCCTCAAACCACAGTTGTTGGTCACGGCGGAAAGTTGATCTATGGGATTTTGGAAGGTAAAAAAGTATTGATGATGAGCGGCCGTTTTCATTATTATGAAGGTCACTCTATCGAAACTGTTACGTTTCCTTTCCGAGTTTTCCATTTGTTGGGAATCAAGAATTTGATTCTTTCCAATGCTTGCGGTGGCGTGAATCCAGACTTCAAAGTGGCTGACATCATGATCCTGACCGATCACATCAATATGTTGCCGGAACATCCTTTGAGAGGAAAAAACATCGACGAATTCGGACCTCGTTTTGTCGACATGAGCGAACCTTACAACAGAAAAATGATCCAGATTGCTAAGTCTGTAGCGGTTGAAGAAAACATTGACGTCAAAGAAGGTGTTTACATCGCTTTAACTGGACCGACTTTCGAAACACCAGCAGAATATGGAATGATCAAAGCCATCGGTGGGGATGCGGTAGGAATGAGCACAGTTCCGGAAGTGATTGTGGCGAAACATCAGGGAATGGATTGTTTCTGTTTATCAATCATCACCGATCTTGGAGGACCAGACATTGCATTCGCAGTTTCGCATGACGAAGTTTTGGAAGCGGCCAACAAAGCGATGCCAAATGTCATCAAGATTGTAAAAGGTCTGATACGGAATTACTAACTTTATTCAAATTATAAATCATCAAGACAGCTTTTTTCGCTGTCTTTTTTTGTTTTGCTTCATGCAATATTCCTTAGCTTTGTTCATCAAAATTTAAAAATAATGAAGAGGATTTTAATTTATCTATTAGTAATGGTTTTCCAATTTGGATTTTCCCAAGAAGTTCCAAAAGTCCTGAAAACCAAATTTTCCAAAGAAGCTTTAGCTCAAAAATTACAGGATAAAGATGGGAAAGAAATTTCAATCAATCAAATTCTGAATCAGCACAAAGGCAAAGTTGTTATTTTAGATTTCTGGGCTGGCTGGTGCAGAGATTGTCTCAAAGCATTTCCTAAGGCTAAAGAATTGGAAGAAAACAATCCGAATGTCAATTTCGTTTTTCTATCGTTGGAAAGGTCAAAAGATGGTTTTTTGAAGAGTCTTGAGAAGCACGAGATGACAGACAAAGAAAATTATTGGTTTTCATCTGGTTGGAAGAACGATTTTAATAATTACATCGACCTCAACTGGATCCCAAGATATATTGTCGTAGACCAAAGATCCAATATCGCAAAATATTACGCCATCACACCTGATGATCCGGAAATCCAAAATACGATTGACAAGCTTTTAAAGTAAATTATGATTGTAAGAGAAGCTACAGAACAGGATTTGACGATCCTTTTAGAATTTGAACAGGGAATTGTTTCTGCAGAAAAACCATTTAACAGTACTTTTATTGATGGAGAAATCCATTATTATGATCTTCTCACTTTAATTCAGTCGGAAGATTCTACCATACTCATAGCGGAAGAAAATAATGAAATTGTGGCTTCTGGGTATTCAAAAATCAAGAAAACCGAAAATAGTTATTCCAATTTTGACACATATGCTTATTTGGGGTTTATGTATGTAAAACCTGAACACAGAGGAAAAGGTATCAATAAACTGATCCTTGATGAACTAATCAAGTGGTCAAAAGATAAAGACATCTCAGAGATCAGGCTGGAAGTTTATGATCAAAATGAACCCGCTGTAAAGGCCTATAAAAAAGCAGGTTTTGAATCCTTAATTCTTACGATGAGATTGAAAACGTAATAATTCGATCAATAAAAATAATTGAATCCATATCTTTGTGATATGGATTTTCCTTTTCCGCAACGCAAAATAATTCACGTCGACATGGACGCTTTTTATGCTTCTGTAGAACAGCTCGATGACCCGAGCCTGCGTGGAAAAGCCATTGCTGTTGGCGGCGGACATCGCGGTGTGGTTGCGGCCGCAAGTTATGAAGCTCGAAAATTTGGAGTTCGTTCTGCGATGCCAAGTAAAACAGCGAGAGAACGATGTCCGCATCTCATTTTTGTAAAACCGAGATTTGCCAGATACAAAGAAATCTCCAGCAAGATCAGAAGCATTTTTCACGAATACACAGACCTCGTAGAACCACTTTCTTTGGATGAAGCTTATCTGGATGTCACAGAAAACAAAAAAGACATCGAGTCAGCCAATGACATCGCGAGAGAAATCAGAAAACGGATATTTGAGGAAACGGGATTGACGGCTTCGGCTGGAATTTCTGTCAATAAGTTTTTGGCGAAAGTGGCTTCCGACATCAATAAACCCAACGGACAGAAAACCATTCATCCAACCAAAATCGATGAGTTTTTGGAAAATCTTCCGATTGAGAAATTCTACGGCGTCGGAAAAGTGACTGCGAATAGAATGCACACTCTGCACATCTTCAAAGGTTCTGACCTGAAGGCAAAATCTCTGGACGAATTGGAAAAGCTTTTCGGGAAATCTGGAAGATATTATTATAATGTGGTCCGCGGAATTCACAACGGTGAAGTAAAACCCAACCGAATCCAAAAAAGTGTGGCGGTCGAAAGAACGTTTTGGGACGACATCAATGAAGATGAAGAGATCGATCAAAAACTGAAATCGTTAAGTCTTGAATTGGAAGAACGTCTTGGTAAAAAAGAAATCAAAGGGAAAACCTTGACTTTGAAAATCAAATACAAAGATTTCACACTTTACACAAGAAGCAAAACACAAGAATCATATTTCGAAAACGCCGAGAAGTTCTACAACACAGCGAAACAACTTTGGGAATTGCGACCTTTTGACAAAGCGATTCGACTTCTTGGACTTTCTTTGTCAAACCTCAACACGGAAGAGAAAAAGCAGGTTTCTGTACAGTTGAAGATTCCTTTTGCCGAGTTTGATGATTGAGGTTTTTAATTAAAGTCAATACAGTTTTTTGGAAAATATCAACTGCGACAAATCTTGAACTTTTGAAAAATGCTCAACTTTGCGAAGCGCGCCCCGGCTTATCTCATCTTTTATATTTTCTATTTGAATCGATGAACCACTTCGTTAGGTTTGAGCGGAAATCCTTTTTTGTAGCTGGTAAAGCGATGGCAAAAAGATTGGGAGCGGAAGACGGAAATAGGCGCCCAAATAATTTGTTTTGATGTAAATTGATTCTTTGTCTTGATTCTTCTTACTTATCTCCTCTTTCTTCCCCAATTTCCTTGGCTTGATATTTTCATAGAAACAAAAATCAAATCAAACAGTCTGAAAAAATCTACAATCTTATGAACGGAACGATGATACAGTTTTTCCATTGGTACACCGATGGCGATTCCTTCCTTTGGAAACATACAAAGGACCAGTCACAATATCTTGCCGACCTTGGCATCACTGCAGCATGGCTTCCGCCCGCATACAAAAGCACCAATGCCCTTTATTCTGTAGGCTATGACCCTTATGACATCTTTGACCTAGGGGAATTTGACCAAAAAGGAAATGTGGTAACGAAATACGGTTCGAAGGATGAATATATCGCAGCAGTAAAAGCACTGAAGGAAAAAAATATCCAAGTGATTGCCGACGTGGTTCTGAACCACAAAGCTGGAGGTGATGATCTGGAGAAATTCAAAGTGATAGAAGTGGACGAAGATGACCGTAACAAAGACATCTCCGATGTGATGGAAATCGAATCTTACACCAAATTTACTTTTCCCGGCAGAGGCGATACTTATTCCAATTTCAAATGGGATTTTACCTGTTTTACAGGCGTAGATTATGCGGAAGGAAAAGAAACAAGTATCTACAGAATCATTAATGACTTTGGTGATGGCTGGGACAACATCGTGGATGATGAAAAAGGAAACTACGATTACCTGATGTACAATGACATAGAACACAGAAATCCGTTCGTTCGCGAAGAACTCAACCACTGGGGAAAATGGTACCATGACCAGACCGATTTTGACGGTGTGCGACTGGATGCCGTGAAACATATCTCACCCGATTTTTACAAAGAATGGTTGACACTGCTCCGCTCCAATACTGGCAAGAACATCTTTGCTGTCGGAGAATATTGGGCACCTGGAGAACTGAAACTTCTGGAAGCTTACATCGCTGCTACAGAAGGTTGCATGAGCCTTTTCGATTCTTCCCTACAAAACAATCTTCACAATGCATCCAAAACACCCGATTACGACCTGAGACAGATCTTCAATGAGACATTGGTTTCTTCTCAGCCAGAAAAAGCAGTAACTGTGGTGGACAATCATGACACGCAACCACTTCAGGCATTGGAAGCACCGGTAGAGACCTGGTTCAAACCATTGGCCTATGCCTTGATCCTGCTTAGAAAAGATGGCTATCCTTGCGTGTTCTACCCAGACCTTTATGGTGCGAGTTATAAGGACCACGGAGAAGATGGCATAGAACACGAGATATTTCTTGACAAAGTAGATGCGATTGAAGAACTTATCAAAGCGAGAAAAGATTTTGCCTACGGTAATCAAAAAGATTATTTTGAAGATGCGCATTGCCTGGGCTGGGTGCGTGAAGGCGACGACGAGCATTCTGGCTGTGCAGTTGTCCTCAGTAATAAAGATGCTTACCACAAACCAATGGAAATCGGAAAACGATATGCTGGGAAAACCTTCTATGACTTCACGGGACATTTGGACAACAAAATTACCATCGATGAAAATGGATGGGCAGATTTTCCTTGTCCTGCGGGGAATGTGAGTGTCTGGGTGGCAGAATAAAATATTGAAATTAATATTATATTTGATTTAGAATTAAAATCCACTCAAACAAATGGAAAACTCCAACAAAACTCCAAAAGTAACAGGCATCGGCGGCATTTTCTTCATCACAGATGACCCAAAGCAAACCAGAGATTGGTATGAGAAAAACCTGGGAATTGATACGACCGAGTGGGGATCGACCTTTGAGTCGAGAAATATCAATGATCCTGATGAAGTGAATCAGTTGCAATGGAGTCCTTTCAAAAGCGGAAGCAGCTATTTTGAACCTTCCAAAAAGGAGTTCATGATCAATTACCGCGTTCAAAACATCGAAGAATTGGTGAAAAATCTAAGAGAAAATGATGTCACAATCCTTGATGAAATCGAAGAATCTGATTATGGGAAATTTGTCCACATCTTAGATTCGGATGGGAATAAATTGGAACTTTGGGAACCTTCTGAAAGTAAATAAAATTTTGCCCCTTAAAGATGGATGAATTAGAATATCGACTTATCAAACCAGATCCATCGATCTCTGATTTTGTGTATTGCTTTTCTTCTCTTCAAAATCTTTCCAGCCAAAAGGAAGGTGTCATCGTTCCCAATGGAAAGATCGACCTGCTATTCTGCAAAACGAAAGAAAACCAACTTCAAATTGTGCTGATGGGTTTGGAAACAAAGCCGAAACCAATGCCCAAGCTAGAGATCATTTCTTTCTTTGCCATCAGCTTTAACCCGTTGGCGTTGGAATATATTCTCCATCAATCCATTGCAGAATTTGTAGATAGTGGATTGGAATTGCCAAATGATTTCTGGGATTTCAATATTGATGATCTGGACAACTTCGAAACGTTTTGTGCAAAAGCATCTCAGAAAATCCAGTTGATCTTGCCAAAAGAAGTCGACCAGAGAAAACTGAGATTATTCAATTTGATTTTTGAGACTAATGGGGAGATCAACATCAAAGAACTTTCAGAAAAAATAGGTTGGAGTGAAAGACAGATCAACCGATATTTCAAAAAACATCTAGGCATTTCATTAAAATATTATTGTAATATTCTTCGCTTCCAAGCATCGCTTCATCATATCAAAGACGGCCATCTCTTTCCTCAGCTTAATTTCACAGACCAATCCCACTTCATCAAAGAGATCAAGAAACTTTCCGGTGTTTCTCCAAAAGAACTTTTTAAAAATCAAAACGACCGATTTTTACAATTTTTGGTCTATCACACCAAGTAATTTTGCAGCATAGAATTTAAAATTATGCTCATTAAAAATAAAAATATCGCCATCATTGGCGGAGGTCCCGGCGGACTGACTTTAGCACGGCTTCTACAATTGAAAGGCGCTTCTGTAAAAGTTTACGAAAGAGATATTGACAAAGATGCAAGAATCCAAGGTTCAACACTCGACCTTCACGAAGATTCGGGATTGGCTGCGATTCGAAAAGCTGACCTTCTTACGGAATTCAGAGCGAACTTTCTTCCAGGCGCAGATAAAACCCTCATCGTAAATGAGAAAGCAGAGATTTTCTACAGCGATCACGAAACTAATTTGGAAGAAAATTTTGGGCACGAATATTTCCGTCCGGAAATCGACCGCGGTTCATTAAGGAAAATTTTGCTTGAGTCTTTAGAGCAGGAAACGGTGGTTTGGAACAGTCATTTTGTATCAATGGAAAAGCAAGGCGAAGGTTGGAAATTAAACTTTAAAGATCAAGAATCCGTCTACGCTGATATAGTCATTGCTTCTGATGGCGCCAATTCCAAGATCAGACCTTACATTACCGATATCAAAGCTTTTTATTCTGGAATACTAATGCTGGAAGGGACCATTTATGAGTCGAAGACAAAAGTTCAATATATGAACAACTTAATAGATGGTGGAAAAATAATGGCCTTCGGAAACGAAAAAAACATTTTGATGGGGCAGAAAGGGAATGGCGACCTGGGTTTCTACGCCAGCTTCCGAGCGGACGAAAATTGGACAACCGACAGTGGTCTGGATTTTCATAACAAACTACAAGTTATGGATTGGTTCAAGAAGACCTATCCCGAATGGAGCAAAGTTTGGTATGAATTATTTGAAAATGCTGAAGTTCCTTTCACTCCACGTCCTATCTATTGCATGCCTGTAGATCAAAGTTGGGAAGCTCAGCCTAATTTGACAATGATTGGTGATGCAGCTCACGTCATGCCGCCGTTTGCAGGTGAAGGCGCCAATATGGCAATGCTGGACGCACTGGAACTGAGTGAATATTTGACTTCTGAAAAATATGACTCTCTTCTGGAAGCAATTTCTGAATTTGAGACCAATATAAGAAAAAGGGCGTCAGCTGTAGCGCAAGAATCTCTACAAAATGGTGAAAAGATGCACTCGGAAAATGCATTGGAAACAATGCTTGAGTTCTTTACCAACCACTGATTTGAATTAGATCATAAAAAAACCTCTCAGAAATAATTTCCGAGAGGTTTATATTTTTAGAATGGAGTTGAATTAATATCCACCTTCGCTTGAGCCCTCACCTAGAAGTGCTTTTGCAGCAGAAGTTCCGATTCTTTGGATTCCTAGTGCAATCATTTTTTCTGCATCTTCTGGAGTTTTCACGCCGCCTGCTGCTTTTACAGGGAGCTTACCTGCGTTGTCCAGCATGATCTTCACGCCTTCAAAAGTTGCTCCGTTGGGTTTCCCATCTTCGGTAGCAAAAAAACCTGTTGAAGATTTAACGAAAATCTTTGCAAAGTCTTTTTCCTCGAAGTTTTCTTGTGCCCATTTCCAGATGCTTGCTGTAAGATCAGCAATTTGAGAATCTGTAAGCGCCGCGATCTCTATGATCCATTTTACGGTCTTTCCGAAATGCAAACCCAATTTGGTTCCTT
>Ga0308171_1002858_pt1 | contig 16949 bp, 16 predicted proteins | sample PhyGR1_FD_202135 | JGI IMG/M metagenome (GOLD analysis project Ga0308171, IMG submission 202135) | Phyllosphere microbial communities from UC Gill Tract Community Farm, Albany, California, United States - DLSLSG.R1 | ecosystem: Host-associated > Plants > Phyllosphere > Unclassified | place: USA... | reverse complement strand
CAGCAAGTGGCTGTCCAAGGCGATCGAGACCGCGCAGAAGAAGGTCGAGGCGCGCAACTACGACATCCGCAAGCAGGTCGTCGAATATGATGACGTGATGAACGACCAGCGCAAGGTCATCTACGAACAGCGCGCCGACATCATGGATGCCGAGACGGTGGGCGAAGTCGTGACCGACATGCGCGCCGAGACGGTCAACGCGATCGTCGGCACCGCCTGCCCGCCGAACAGCTATCCCGAGCAGTGGGATGTTGCCGGCATGAAGCAGCAGCTGAAGGACCTGCTGAACCTCGAGCCGCCGATCGACGACTGGATGACCGAGGAAGCGATCGATCCCGAAGTCGTGCTGGAGCGGGTGACCGCGATGGCCGACGAGGCGGTCGAGATCAAGGCCAAGGAGCTGGAGCCCGACACCTGGACCAGCGTCGAGAAGTCGATCCTGCTCCAGAATCTGGACCATCACTGGAAGGAGCATCTGGCCACACTCGACGCACTGCGCCAGGTCGTCCACCTGCGGGCCTATGCGCAGAAGACGCCGATCAACGAATATAAGCACGAGGCGTTTTCGCTGTTCCAGCGGATGCTCGACAATATCCGCGAGGATGTGACGCGCACCATCGCCTATGCCCAGTTCCAGCTTCAGGCGCCGCCCGAACTGCCCGAGCTGCCGGACTTCATCACCTCGCACTTCGACCCGTTCACCGGCGAAGACAACACCAACGACTGGGATGCCGCCGCGCGCGGTCTGCTCCAGCCGCAGATGCCGCCGATGCAGATCCCGCAGCCGGACGGCGCCGACCTGGGCACCGATCCGTCGCAATGGGAAGGCCGCGTCAACCGCAACGCACCGTGCCCCTGCGGCTCGGGCATGAAGTACAAGCATTGCCACGGAGCGGTGACGGCCTGATCGGTCGCGTCGGTCGTGATAGGAAAGGGCGGCGGACTTCGGTCCGCCGCCCTTTTTCTATTCCTCCCCTGCAAGGGGAGGGGGACCATGCGAAGCATGGTGGAGGGGTGTCCTGGCTGGCGAGGGCGGACCGAACCTTACAAAGGGCGACACCCCTTCGTCAGCGCATTGCGCTGCCACTTCCCCTTGCAGGGCAGGAACAGACAGCCCTTGTTCAGCGAACTGGCGCGATCCTTTGCGGACAGGGAGGATCAACCATGAAGTGTCACGCAATACTGGCCGCCATGATGGCCGCGTTACCCACCGCTGCCCCCGCGCAGTTCGTCAGCGCCGGTCCGCCAGCCGACATCATCGTCATGCCCCATCAGCCCAGCACCGGCACCGATCGTCGCGACATCCGCCGGTCGATCCGCGAGGGGCGGCGCAGTGGGGATATCAGCCGGGCGGAAGCGCGATCCTTCCGCCGGGAGGATATAGCGATCAGCGGGCTGGGGGAGCGTTTCGGGCAGGACGGACTTTCCCCGTCCGAACAGGCTGAGTTGCAAAGCCGCACCGAGGCGCTGCGCAGCCTCGTCAATGCACGCCGCGCGCGTGGCGGGCGGCCCTGAATAGCAAAAGGGCGGCCACTCCGATGGAGTGGCCGCCCCGATGCGTCGACAATATTGGCCGAATTACTTCGGCATCACCACCGTCGGCCCGATCGTCGAGACGATCGCCCGGGCATCGAAGGCGCGAAGGTTGTCGCGTGGGATCGGGCCCTTGCGCATCACGACCTCGGCGGTGGCTTCGTACCGGTCGATGGTGTTGATATCCATGTTGTTGCCGAAGAAGGGATCGCCCCAGAACGGGTCCCAGCTGCGCCAACCAAAGCCACGGCCATAGTAACGCCACGACGGGCCCCACCAGCCGCCACCCCAACCACCGAAGCCCGGCCCGAAGCCGCCAGCGCCCGGCGTGGAATAGGTGCGCGAACGCAGCTGCGTGTCGCGGTCGGCCATCACGAAATAGTCATAGCCATTGGCCAGCGTCAGCTCAGCGGCGCGAAACAGCAGATACCGTTCGACCGTATCGCGCGACGTCACGGTATTGCCCGCGAAGCTGACGATGAAGCGACCCGGTTCCAGCTGCTGATCGGAATAGCCGGTGCGATAGAAACCCGAGCCCGTGGCCGGACGATAGGTGGTTTCGGTCGCGCATCCCGCGACCATCAGGGTGCTGGCGCCGAGCAGGGCTAGCGCGACCTTCCGACCGAATTGCATGGACTTTTCTTCCTTTCCTGCCCCTCGGGCGCGCCGGGAGGCTCACGTCCTCTAGACCATTCCACCAAAACGGTCGATGAACGGTTTGGCTCCCGCGATGAATAGTGTGTCACGCCCCCGTCAAGTGCAGTGCAACCTGCCGCCTGTGCGGGGCTCGGCGATGCTCGAACAGATAGATGCCCTGCCACGTACCGAGCATCAGGCGCCCGCCGATCAGCGGGATCGACAGGTGAATGCCGGTCAGGATGGCGCGCAGATGCGCGGGCATGTCGTCGGGGCCTTCGTCGTCATGGGCATAAGCGCGGGCATCCTCGGGCGCGATCCGGGCGAAATAGGCGAGGATGTCGGTCTTGACCTCCGGCGCGGCATTTTCCTGGATGATCAGCGAGGCCGAGGTGTGACGGCAGAAGAGGGTCAGCAACCCTTCATCCATGCCCTGTTCGCGGACCCATGCCGCGACCGGCCGGGTGAACTCGATCAGGCCTTGGCCATGGGTGTCGATGCTAAGGATCGTGGTCGCTTGGCGCATGATACCCCAATGCCCGACGCGGCCTTTCGATGCCAGCGGCCGCCGAAGGTGGTGATCGGACGGGCGGATTGAACGGGTTGGTCGGCGGCGCGTTGTGCAGGACTGAAGATAAGGAGACCCGTCATGAAAGCTCTGCTCGCCGCGTTGGCCGTCGTCACCGTTGCCGCCCCGATCGCCGCGACCCCTGCCGTTGCCCAGAATCGCGATTATCGCTGGCATGGCGACCGCGACAACTGGGACGCTTCACGCGACTATCGCCGTGGCAACTATCGCGAGCGTCGTCTGGGGCGTGACGATCAGGTCTTCCGCGGTCGTGACGGTGGTACCTATTGCAAGCGCAACGACGGCACCACCGGTCTGGTGATCGGCGCGGTCGGCGGCGGTGTGCTGGGCAATGTGGTCGGTGGCGGTACGCTGGGCACGTTGCTCGGGGCGGGCGGGGGCGCGCTGCTTGGGCGGTCGATCGATCGCGGCAAGGTTCGTTGCCGCTGAGGTGGAATGATGGAACGCGCCGATGGATATTCGTCGGCGCCGTTCCAACAGGCCGATGGCTTCGATCTCTAGCCAGAATGATTTGCCCGCCGCATGATGCGCGGTGGGAGGAGCATGATGCGCATTAATTTGAGATGGACGACTGCCATGGCCGCCGCCTTGATGGCCAGCGGCTGCAACCGTGCCAAGGCGGATGACAATTGGACCGCCGACAAGGATACGGCGATCTGTACGGATGCCCAGGGCAAGCGCCTGCCCGATGATCGGTGCCGCCAGACCCGCGTCGGCGGTGGTGGAGCCTTCTGGTATTTCCTGGGACGTGGCCGGGCCATTCCCTTTTACGGCGAACGTGCAAAGGGTGGCAGCTTCCGCCCCGCCGGTGGTGCCCGATATTTTACCGCGCCGCGTGGGAGTGCAATGACCCGGTCGGCGGCGGTCAGTCGCGGCGGCTTCGGTGCGTCCGCATCCCGCTTCGGCAGCGTCCACGCATGATCCGCCAGACCCTGACGCCCCGCCCGGATTGGCAGGCCAAGGTCGAGGCGCTCGGCCTGATCTGGCATACCGGGGACGAGCGGCCCTATTGGGATGAAAGCGCCTGTTATCGCTTCACCCGCGCGCAGATCGACACGATCGAGGGCGCGACGACCGAACTCTACCGCCTGTTCCTGGCGGCCGGGGAGGCGGTCGTCAGCGATCCTGCGCTGCTCGCGCGTTTCGCGATCCCACCCGCCTTTCACGACCCCATTCGCGAGGCGTGGGAGGCCGAGCCGCCGTCGCTGAATTTCGGCCGGTTCGATCTGGGATATGACGGATCGGGCGCGCCCAAGCTGTTCGAGTTCAACTGCGACACCCCGACCTCGCTGCTGGAGGCGGCCGTGGTCCAGTGGGCGTGGAAGGACGAATGTTTTCCCATGCTCGACCAGTTCAACAGTCTTCACGACGCGCTGGTCGCGCGCTGGGTCGAGATCGCACCCCATCTGCCCTCGACCCTGCATATCGCGCATGTCGAGGATATGGCGGGCGAAGATGCTGTCACCGCCGCCTATATGCGCGACACCGCCGAGGCTGCCGGGATCACCACCGTACCGATCCTGATGGAGCGGATCGGCTGGCACCATGAGGCGCATTGCTTCGTGGACGATGCGGACATGCGGATCGAGGCGATGTTCAAGCTCTATCCTTGGGAATGGCTGGTCCGGGAGGAGTTCGCCGTGCCGCTGCTCCACAATCTGGAGCGCGGCGACCTGACCTGGATCGAGCCGATCTGGAAGATGATCTGGTCGAACAAGGCGATCCTGCCGATCCTGTGGGATTTGTTTCCGGGGCATCCGAACCTGTTGCCCGCCGGCTTCGCGATCCCGGACGGCGATGCCGTCGCCAAGCCGCTGCTGTCGCGCGAAGGGGCCAATGTCTCGATCCGCAAGGCAGGAAGTATCCTGGCCGAGACGCCGGGCGATTATGGCGAGGAAGGCTATATCTACCAGTCGCTCTACCCGCTGCCGGAAGCAGCGCCGGGATGTTTTCCGGTGCTGGGAAGCTGGGTCGTCGACGGCGCGGCGGTAGGGATGGGGATCCGCGAGGACGGACGGATTACCTCGAACACCGCGCGGTTCGTACCGCATGTGATCGACGGCTGATCCGTCATGGTTGGCGCAGTCTGGGGAAAGACAGCGCCGGTGGCTCCCTGAGTAGGATTCGAACCTACGGCCGCTCGATTAACAGTCGAGAGCTCTACCGCTGAGCTATCAGGGAATGTACCGGCGCTGTGGAGGGGTCCTATAAAGGGCTCGGAAAAAGCCGCAACCCCTTTTTTGACGCTTTTGCGTAAGCCGGTCCGCCAAAGCTGTGGATAAATGCGGATGGCTGGCAATCGGCATTCCATTCCTCCCCTGCAAGGGGAGGGGGACCATGCGTAGCATGGTGGAGGGGGAGCGCCACACGGGACGCACTCTGCGGAAGCCCCCCTCCGTCAGGCCTTCGGCCTGCCACCTCCCCGTGCCGGGGAGGATCTATAGTCACCCATCGTCGCTCAGGCGACGAACTGCTCCATCGTGATGCGGTCGTCGAGTGCATGTTCGGGATCGAACATCAGGGTCAGCTCGCGCGAGCGGTCCATGCAGATGTCGACCTGGGCCACGTCGCGCACCTCACGCTGGTCGGCGACCGCCGATACGGGGCGCTTCCCGGCATCGAGGACCTTGATCGATATGCGCGACTTGTCGGGCAGGATCGCGCCGCGCCAGCGCCGGGGGCGGAACGGGCTGATCGGGGTCAGCGCGATCAGGGCGGAACCGAGCGGCAGGATCGGGCCCTGCGCGGAAAAATTGTAAGCGGTCGATCCCGCCGGGGTCGCGGCCAGGATACCGTCACACACCAGCTCGGGCAGGACGACGCGCTCGTTTACCGTTACCTCCAGCTTGGCGGTCTGGCGGGTTTCGCGCAGCAGCGACACTTCGTTGATCGCAGGCAGTTGGTGCACGCGGCCGTCGATGCCGGTCGCGGTCATCTGCAGCGGGGTGACGCGGAACGGCTTGGCGCGGGCCAGGCGATCCTCCAGCCCATAGCTGCGCCACTCGTTCATCAGGAAGCCGACCGTGCCCAAATTCATGCCGAACACCGGCACGGGGCCTCGCCGCCGTTCCAGCATGCGGTGCAGCGTCTGGAGCATGAAGCCGTCGCCGCCCAGCGCGATGACGTAATCGGCATCGTCGAAATCAACCCAATCGGCACTGTTGTGCAGATCAGTGACCGCCGCTTGCGCCGGCGCTGTGGGCGAGGCGACCAGGGCCCGCCGGACGGGGTGGGTCATCCGCCGGTCACGCTCATGTGGCGCGACACGGCAGGGGCCGATCCCGTCTCGATCCGGAAATCGTGCCGGGCAGGCTTGGCGGCCAGCCCGATATCGATCGCCGCGTCCAGCCCAGCGATCCCGCCGTCGCGCAGCGCGGCCTTCAAATCCACCTGATCCTCATGACCCAGGCACATATACAGCTTGCCCTCGGTCGTCAGCCTCACCCGGTTGCAGCCGTCGCAAAAGTTCGCGGTCAACGGCGAGATCAGGCCGAGGCGGGTGTCGGTGCCCTCGACCTGCCAATAGCGGGCGGGGCCACCGGTGCGGTGTCCGGCGCGAACCAGCGGAAATTCCGCCGCGAGTCGATCGAAGACCTCCGTGAGCGGCAGGAAACGGTCAACCCGATCCTCATCAATCGCGCCGAGCGGCATCGTCTCGATCAGGGACATGTCCAATTGCTCCGAAATGCACCATGAAAGCATCGAAGCAATCTCGTGTTCGTTCAGACCTTTGAGCGCAACCATGTTGATCTTGACGGAAAGGCCTGCATCACGTGCGGACAGGATACCATGGATAACCCGATCCACGTCACCATGGCGCGTGATGTAGCGAAAACGCTCGGCATCGCGGCTGTCGATGCTGACATTGATACGTCGGATACCTGCCGCCACCAGCGCCTCGGCATGTTCGGCCAGGCGCGTGCCGTTGGTGGTCATGGTCAGTTCGTCCAGGCCGTTCCCGACATGGCCCCCCAGGCGGCGGACCAGATCGACCACGTCGCGCCGGACCAGCGGTTCACCCCCCGACAGGCGGATGCGGGTCACGCCGCGCGCGATGAAGCGTTCGGCGATGATCGCGATCTCGTCCAGGCTCAACAGCTTGGCGCGCGGCAGGAACGTCATCTGCTCGGACATGCAGTAGCGGCAACGCAGGTCGCAGCGATCGGTCACCGAGATACGCAGATATCGGATCGTGCGGCCATGTTGATCGACGAGCGATCCGGCAGTCGAGGCTTTGGCACAGCCCATCGTCAAAGGGGTAGCCCCAAGGCGGGACGCGAACAAGATGGAATGCCGTTGGTGAAGCACCGGGCGGTGGATAGGGTGCGTGCATGACGCAGGATGAATTCGGATTTAACGCGCACCGCAAGGGAACGGCGGTCTTCGCCCTTTCGTTCCATCACCCTGCGATCCTGGACGAAGCCATCATCCGCGCCGGTTGGGCCATATGGTCGGTGGCACCGCGCGACGGAGAACCCCCGGCGGGCGATGCGCTGGTCGGCTCGTTCCTGGCGAGCGAGGCGCGTGTCGCGCTGATCGATGCGCGGGCGCCCGGCGACACGGGGCTGCGCGCCGCCCAGGCGCTGGGCGCGGTGATCGCGGCGACCGGTGCGGCGATGCTGGTCGCGGCGCCCGATACCCTGCCAGAAACGCTCGACGCCTTCGTCGCGGCAGGGGCGACTCACATCCTGGCGCCCGATGCGGACGACGCGATGCTGCATGCTTCGCTGAAACTGGCCGAGCGTCATGCCCGGCGGACGCTCGACGTTCGGCGGCGGCGCACCCATGCCGATGGCGAAGTGGGCGAGGTGCATCGCTGGATCGCCGATGCCATGGATCGCGGCCAGCCCTGCCTGGCGATCATCGTCGCGCTATCGCGGCTCGACCTGATCAACGCGGCGCATGGGCGTCCGGCGGGCAATATGCTGCTGCGCTCGGTCGAGACGCGGATGCAGGCCGCTGCGGCCGAGGCATTTGGTGACGGGGCGATCGTCGCGCGTTCGGGCGGGGCCGAATTCGTGATGGCCGGGATCGCCGAGCCCGAACGGGCCCGTGCGATCGCCGAAGCACTCGAAGCGTTGCTTGCCTTGCCATTCCAGGCCGGGGCGGTGCCGATCCGCCTGGGCGTGCGCCTCGGCCTCGCTGCATCGCAGCCGTCGGAGGACTCCGCCAGCGTCCTGGCCCGCGCGGGCGAAGCGCTTAGCCAGGCCCAGGCCGATGACGGCACGATGCTGCGCTTCGCCCATCCGGGCGATGTGACGCCGCTCGACGTGCTGGCCGCCGATCTGCACCACGCGATCGAGCGGGGCGAGATCGACATCGTGTTCCAACCGCAGGTCGCGATTCGCAGCGGGCGGATCACCGGCGTCGAGGCGCTGGCCCGCTGGCGGCATCCGACGCTGGGGCCGCTGGGTGCCGACCCGCTGTTCGCGGCGGCGGAGCGGGCCGATCTGGGGCTCGCGCTGTCGGACCATATCCAGCAGATCGCGCTGCAACGCGCCGCGCGCTGGCCGCTGGGCATGTCGCATCTGCGGCTGTCGATCAACATCACCGCCGCCGATGTCGCGCGCGCCGGGTTCGCGCGGCTGTTCCTCGACCGGGTGGCGAGCAGCGGCTTTCCGATCGACCGCCTGACTGCCGAGATCACCGAGACCGGGCTGATCCGCGAACTGGATCGCGCCGCCGTCGTGCTCGACAGCTTGCGCCAGGCCGGGGTGCGGATCGCGATCGACGATTTCGGCACCGGCTATTCCAGTCTGGCCTATCTGACCAGTCTGCCGATCGACTATCTGAAGCTCGACCGCGCGCTGGTGTCGGAGGTCGATGCCTCGCGGCGCGACCGGGTGGTGGTGCGCGGGATCATCCGCATCGCCGCGCATCTGGGCATGTCGATCGTCGCCGAGGGGGTCGAGACGCATGACCAGGCGGTGCTGCTGGGGCGGCTGGGCTGCGAGACCTATCAGGGTTTCCTGCGCGCCGCACCGCTCGACGAAACCGCGTTGCGGGCGATGGTCGAGGAGGAACTGGAATGCGCGGCTTGACACTCATGACCATCGCGGCGGCGGCGCTGATGCCGGTGGCGGTCCACGCCGGTGCACCCGCGGCCGACCCGGCCGAGGCGGGCATCCGCGCGGCCATGGCCGACAGTGCGAAGGGGTGGGACGAGGGTGACCTGAACCGCTTCGTCGCCATTTATGCCGCCGATGCGGTCTTCGTCGGCAAGAACGGCCTGATTCGAGGCAAGGCGGCGATTACCGAGAATTATCGACGCAGCTTTACCGACAATGGGAATGAACGCGGCCGATTGCGCTTCGACTTCCTCGCGCTGAAGCCGATCGGTGAGCGTCGTATCCTGTTTGCACGGTGGAACCTGTCGGGCGGCGAAAGCGGCATGACGACGTTGGTCTTCGAGCACCGCGCGGCCGGCTGGCGGATCGTCGCCGACCACAGCAGCTGAGGCCTTCAATTCTCCCCAAGCCATGCTTGGGGAGAATTGAAATTACCCCGCCGCCTTGGCCAGCCCCTTCGACAATTGCAGCGCGCCGTGCAGGCGGGCCTTGGCATCGGGCCAGGCGCGGTTGAGCACCAGCTTGCCGTCGGGGCGCAGCTTGGCGAGTTCGCCCAGCCGCTCGACATAGGCGAACAGCCCGTCGACATTGGGCGGACGATTGTCATGGAAGGCGATCAGGACCCCGCGCTGACCGACGTCCATCTTGGCGATGCACGCCTTTTTGGCGTTCAGCTTGATCTTGATGACCTGGATCAGATTGTCGGTCGCCTCGGGCAAAGGCCCGAACCGGTCGATCATCTCCGCGGCGAATTCCTCGACCTCCTGATTCTTTTCCAGGTCGTTGAGGCGGCGGTACAGCCCCATGCGCAGGTCGAGATCGGGGACATAATCGTCCGGGATCAGGATGGGCGCATCGACGGTGATCTGGGGCGAGAAGTCGCGCTTCTTCTCGAACGCGCCGCCCGCCTTGGCCTCCAGGATCGCCTCTTCCAGCATCGACTGGTAGAGTTCGTAGCCGACCTCCTTGATATGCCCCGACTGTTCGTCACCCAGCAGATTGCCCGCGCCGCGAATGTCCAGGTCATGGCTGGCGAGCTGGAACCCGGCCCCTAGCGTGTCGAGGTCGGACAACACCTTCAGCCGCTTCTCCGCCGCCTCGGTCATCATCCGCTCGGGCGGGGTGACCATATAGGCATAGGCGCGCGTCTTCGACCGGCCGACGCGCCCGCGCAGCTGATAGAGCTGGGCCAGGCCGAAACGGTCGGCGCGGTTGACGATCATCGTGTTGGCGGACGGAATGTCGATGCCGCTCTCGATGATGGTGGTCGACACCAGCACCTCGAACTTGCGGTCGTAGAAGGCGGACATGCGCTCCTCGACTTCCGTCGGCGACATCTGGCCGTGGGCGACGACATAGCGGATTTCGGGGACTTCCTTGCGCAGGAACTCCTCGATATCCGGCAAATCGGCAACGCGCGGGGTGACGAGGAAGCTCTGCCCGCCGCGATAATGTTCGCGCAGCAACGCCTCGCGCAGCACCACCGGGTCCCAGGGCATGACATAGGTGCGCACCGCCAGGCGATCGACCGGCGGGGTCTGGATCACCGACAGCTCGCGCAGCCCCGACATCGCCATTTGCAGCGTGCGCGGGATCGGCGTGGCGGTCAGCGTCAGCATATGGACATCGGCCTTCAGGGCCTTCAGCCGTTCCTTGTGAGTCACGCCGAACCGCTGTTCCTCGTCGACGATGACCAGACCCAGCCGCTTGAACTCGACCGTCTTGGCCAGCAGCGCGTGGGTGCCGACGACGATGTCGATATCGCCCGACACCGCCCCGTCCTTCGTCCGCTTGGCCTCGGACGCGGTGACCAGGCGCGAGAGGCGGCCGATCTTGATCGGGAAGCCTTCGAACCGCGCGAGGAAATTGTTGTAATGCTGGCGTGCGAGCAATGTGGTCGGGCACACAACCGCCACCTGCATTCCCGCCATCGCCGCGACGAAGGCGGCGCGCAAAGCCACCTCGGTCTTGCCGAAGCCGACATCGCCGACGATCAGCCGGTCCATCGGCTTGCCCGCGGTCAGATCGCCCAGCACATCGTCGATGGCGCGGTCCTGGTCGTCGGTTTCCTCGTATGGGAAACGGTCGACGAACGCCGGATAGCCCGCGCTGTCGGGCTCGGCGACCTCGCCGGGGCGCAGCGCGCGTTCGGCGGCGACGGCGATCAGCTCACCCGCGATTTCGCGGATGCGCTCCTTCATCTTCGCCTTGCGCCGCTGCCACGCCTCGCCGCCCAGCCGGTCGAGCGTCGCGCCGTCCTCGCCCGAGCCGTAGCGGGTCAGGACTTCGAGATTCTCGACCGGCACGTACAGCTTGTCGCCGCCCGCATAGGACAAGGCGACGCAGTCATGCGGGCTCTTGCCGACCGGGATCGAGGTCAGCCCCTCATAACGCCCGATGCCGTGATCCGAATGGACGACCAGATCGCCGGGCGAGAGCGTCGCCAGCTCGGCCAGGAAGGCGTCCGCCGACTTGCGCCGCTTCTGCCGCCGGATCAGCCGGTCGCCCAGCATGTCCTGCTCGGTCAGCACCGCCACGCCCGGCGCGGTGAAGCCATGGTCGAGCGGCAGCACGACCAACGCCACGCCGAAGCTCTTGGAGGTATCGGCGACGCCCAGCGCTTCCTGCCAGCTTTCGGCAGCCTTGGCGCCCTTCAGCCCGTGATCTTTCAGCAAGCTGCCGAGCCGCTCGCGCGCGCCGACCGAATAGCTGGCGAGGACGGGCTTGCGGCCCTGTTTGCGGAGTGCCTCGACATGGTCGACCACCGCCTCGTAGATATTGGCGTGTGCCGCGCGCTCGGGGGCGAAATCGCGCGCGCCGTCCACCTCGAAATCGAGGACGCTCGTGCTGGTCGGCTCGTGGAACGGCGAGACGAGGTGCGCGGTCGCCACCTCCAGCCCGGCGTTCCACTCCTTGTCGGTCAGATAGAGCGCTTTGGCGGGGAGCGGCCGGAAGCTGCCTGGCTGGGCCGCCTCGGCGCGCTTGCGGTTCTCGTAATAGTCCGCGACCGCCTCGAACCGGCCGGTCACCGCCGCCGCGACGCCGCTGTCGCGCACCACCACTGCACCGTCGCCGAGATGATCGAACAGCGTCGACAGCTTCTCTTCGAACAGCGGCAGCCAATGCTCCATGCCCGCCATGCGCCGCCCTTCCGACACCGCCTGGTATAGCGGGTCGCCGGTCGCGGTCGCGCCGAAGGTTTCGCGGTAACGGGTCCGGAAACGCTTGATCGACTCCTCATCCAGCAACGCCTCGGACGCGGGGAGCAGGGTGAAGCCGTCGATCCGCCCGGTCGTCCGCTGATCGGCGGGGTCGAAGGTGCGGACACTCTCGATCTCGTCGCCGAAGAAGTCGAGGCGCAGCGCCTGTTCCTCGCCGCTGGGGAACAGGTCGACCAGGCCGCCGCGCACCGCGAATTCGCCATGGTCGTGCACCGTCTCGGTCCGGACATAACCGTTCGCCTGGAGCAGGACCGACAGCTTCTCCAGCCCGATCCGCTCACCGGGCGCGAGGCGCGCGACCAGCTGGCGGATGCGGAACGGGGTCAGCACGCGCTGGGTGGCGGCGTTGGCGGTGGTCAGGACCAGTTGCGCCGCCTTCGGCTTGGCCTGCAACCGGTGGAGCCCCGCGATCCGCTCCGCCATGACGCGCAAGGTCGGCGAGGCGCGGTCATAGGGCAGGCAGTCCCAGGCGGGGATCTGCAACACCTCCAGCTCGGGCGCGAAATAGGTCGCGGTCGAGGCCAGTTCGCGCATCTGCGCTTCGTCGGCGCAGATGAAGACCGCGCGCGTGGTCGCCGCCCGCGCCAGATCGGCAAGCAGCACGGGCAGGAACCCCGCCGGAACGCCCGACAGGGTCAGCGGGCTCTGGGCGGTCAGGATCGTCTTGATATCGGGCATGGGGTTCCGAAACTGAGGAGTTAGGGCATGATGTCATCTGTGTCATTCACCCCTCCCCTTCAGGGGAGGGGCCGGGGGTGGGGCGCTTCCGCAAGCGTGTCGCTCGTGGTGAGGCCGCACCCCAACCCCTCCCCTGAAGGGGAGGGGCTAGGCTGGTATCTAAGTTATCATACCTCAGGCAATTGAACGTCCGCGCAGCAATAAGTTACCGGGCGATCGGCACGAAATTCAGCGCGCGCATCCGCTGCATTACCGGGCCGTCCCATTGCGGCGGACAGGGCTGCGTCCCGATGGCCCAGGCCATGATGTCGACATCCTGTTCCTCCAGCAGCGCCTCGAACCAGTCGAGTTCCTCTGCCGACAGCGTTTCATGATGCGCGTCGAAAAAGCCGCCGATCATCAGGTCGGCTTCCTTGGTGCCGCGATGCCATGCGCGGAAGCGGAGGCGCTTGATACGGGTTTCGTGGTCCATGGGGTTCCGATCCAACGAGATTAAGGCCCGACACGCTCTGGCGGCGGGTGGGGGCTTGAGGCTATACGCACCCATCTAGTCATGCGTCCCGATATCCTCAATCCGCTGTTCGCCGAGGTCACGTCGCTTAAAGGCGTCGGACCCGGCCTCGCCAAGCCGCTCGAACGCCTGCGTATCGCGCGGGTGGTCGATGTCGCCTTCCATCTGCCGACCGGGCATATCGACCGCGTGCCCCGCGACGAGCTGATGGCGTCGGACGCGGGGCGGGTGATCGCCATCTCGCTGACCGTGAAGGAGCACCGCGCCTCGTCCTCCCCGCGCGGGCCGACGCGGGTGCGGGCCGAGGATGCGGCGGGCAACAGCGTGGCGCTGGTCTATTTCGGCGGCAATTCGGGCTGGGTGAAGAAGCTGCTGCCGATCGGCGAGACCAAGGTCGTGTCGGGTCGGCTGGACCTGTACGGCCAGGATTTGCAGATCGTGCACCCCGATCTGGGCGAGAGCACCGAGGATTTTCGCGAGCGCGAGGCGATCTATCCGCTGTCCGAGGGCATCACCTCGCGGCGGCTGGGTGCGCTGGCGGCGCAGGCGGTGGAGCGGGCGCCCGACCTTCCCGAATGGATCGAGCCGGGGTTGAAGGCGCAGCGCGGCTGGCCCGACTGGAAGGATGCCCTGGCCCGCATCCATGCCGATCCGGCGGACGCGAAGGCGCGGGAGCGGCTGGGCTATGACGAGGTGTTCGCCAACCAGCTGGCGATGACGCTGGTCCGCGCCGACACCCGCAAGCGGCGGGGCCGCGCGCTGAACGGCGACGGGCGGCTGCGCGACATGCTCAAGCTGCCTTATACGCTGACCGGCGCGCAAAGCAGGACGGTGCGCGAGATCGAGGGCGATCTGGCGCAGGACGCGCCGATGCTGCGGCTGCTTCAGGGCGATGTCGGCGCGGGCAAGACCTTGGTCGCGGCGATGGCGATGCTGATCGCGGTCGAGGCGGGGGCGCAAGCCGCGATGCTGGCCCCCACCGAAATCCTCGCCCGCCAGCATTATGAGACGCTGCGCAAGACGCTGGCGGGCCTGCCGGTCGAGATCGCGGTGCTGACCGGTCGCGACAAGGGCAAGGCGCGCGAGGCCACGCTGATGGCGCTGGCGGCGGGGGAGATCGACATTCTCGTCGGCACGCACGCCATCTTTCAGGACACGGTGACGTATCGAGACCTCGCACTGGTGGTGGTGGACGAACAGCACCGCTTCGGCGTGGCGCAGCGGATGATGCTGTCGGCCAAGGGCAAGGCGCCGCCGCATCTGCTGGCGATGACCGCGACGCCGATCCCGCGCACCCTGACGCTGGCCAATTACGGCGAGATGGATGTCAGCCGCCTGGACGAAATGCCGCCGGGCCGCCAGCCGATCGAGACTCGCGTCGTGTCCGAGGACCGGCTGGACGAGGTGGTCAACGCGCTCGGCCGTCATCTGTCGGACGGAGGGCAGGCTTACTGGGTCTGCCCGTTGGTCGAGGAAAGCGAGAAGTCCGACCTGGCCGCCGCCGAGATGCGTGCCGAAACCCTGCGCGCACGGTTCGGCGATCGGGTGGGCCTCGTCCATGGCAAGATGAAGCCTGCCGAGAAGGACGCCGTGATGGAGGCGTTTTCCGGCGGCCGGCTGGGCGTGCTGGTCGCGACGACGGTGATCGAGGTGGGGGTGGACGTGCCCAACGCCACGCTGATCATGATCGAACATGCCGACCGCTTCGGCCTGGCGCAGCTTCACCAGTTGCGCGGGCGGGTCGGACGGGGCGGGGGGCTGTCGCGTTGCCTGTTGTTGCGCGGCTCGCACCTGTCGGAGACGTCGCGGGCGCGTCTCGCCCTGATGCGGGAGACCAATGACGGCTTTCGTATCGCCGAGGAGGATCTGCGCTTGCGGAAGGCTGGCGATTTGCTCGGTACGCGGCAGTCGGGTGACATGGTATTCCGGCTGGCGACACCCGAAACCATGAATGACCTGATGCAATGTGCGCAGGACGATGCGCGGCTGCTGATCGACCGCGATGGTGGGCTGGAGGCACCGCGGGGGCAGGCGGCGCGGACGGCGCTATACCTGTTCGAGCGCGATGCGGGCGTCGCGCTACTGCGTTCGGGCTGAACGAAGAGGCTTGGGCCGCGTTGGGCGCGAATGGCTGCTGTCTTTCCCCTCATTCTCGTCCTGATCGCCGGTATCGGCTTGGCGATCCAGCCGCCGACCAACGCCGCGCTCGCCAAGGCGTCCGGCTCGGTGGTGCTGGCGGCGCTGACCTCGTTCCTGATCGGGACACTAACGCTGGCGATCGCCTGGGCCGCGTTCGATCGGACCAGTCCGGCAGCGTTGAAGAGCGCGCCGGGCTGGGCTTGGCTGGGCGGGTTTTATGGGGCCGGGTTCGTTGCGGTGCTGGCCTATGCCGCGCCGCGTCTGGGGATTTCGGTGGCGTTGACGGCGGCGATCGCCAGTCAGTTGGTGGCGGCGCTGATCGTCGATCATTTCGGGCTGTTCGGGGTGCGGGTCGAGCCCGTGACGATGGGCAAGATCGTCGGAGTGGTGCTGGTGATCGCGGGCGCGGTGGTGGTGCGGCGGGGATAGGGGCGTGGCCTTCGACTTCGCTCCAGGCTGAATGCATGGAGGGGAATTTCCTCCTCTTTTCGACCCCGGCGAAGGCCGGACCCGCGAGCGAGGCGATCTTGCGACGGCAGAGCGTGTCGAGCTGGGGGAGTTCGCCGAGCATGGTGGCCACGACGGCAGGTCCGATGCCGGGGACGGCGTTCAGCAGGCGCGCCTGCTCGGACAGGACCTGATCCTGGGCGATGAAGCCTGCGATCTGTCGGTCGAGCTCGGCAATCTGTTGGCCGAGCAGCGCGATCATGGCCTCGATGGCTTGCGCGATTTCGGGCTGACCCACGCTGTGACGATGCAATTTTTCGGCTTTGCGCATATCGACCAGTTGCCTGCGACGACGCAGGAAATCAGCCAGGCGCGAACGGGCCGGGCGGAGCGGGATGGTGGCGGGCAGGTCTAGCGCTGCGCCCATCTGCGCCGGGACACGGGCATCGACCCGGTCGGTCTTGGCCAGCGGGCCGGTGGCTCTGGCGAACTCACGGGCCTGGCGTGGATTGACGCGCCAGAAGGGGTGGCCGCAAGCCGCCAGGGCGGCGATCAGATTGCCGTCGCAACCGCTGGTGGCCTCGAAGACGAGGCGGACATCGCGATCGGGCGTGTCGAGCCAGACGGCGATGGCATCCGGTATATTGGCAATCTGCCCGATCCTGCCGGATGGCCACTCGCAAATGTCGATGGCGGCACGCGAAAGGTCGCAGCCGATAACGGCTTGTGGCATGGTAGAGGCTGCTGTCCCTGTCGTGCGGGATCAGCCGTCCCGAGCGACTGTTCAGGGTTGTGACCAACGCGGAAGGGACCCTTGCTCCCTATCGGGCTCCAGACCCTCGGGGGGACGGGCTCGCTTCCGCAACCTCCCTATACCATCATCGCATCAGACGGGGGGGGGGGTAGACTTGCTTCAGCGTTGCGCACCATGCCCTCGTCGCGGATCTTCACCCGCAAGGCGTCGAAGGAGACGAGCGGATAGACCGGGTCGAGTGGCCGTTGCTGCCAGATCGCCACTTCGTCGAGCACCGCGTCGGTCACCGTCGAGATCAGATCCGGCGATACGTCGATGCCGTACAGGTCGTGCAGGTGCCCCGTGATCTCGCGCGTGCTCATGCCGCGCGCGT
>Ga0308171_1002856_pt1 | contig 16961 bp, 12 predicted proteins | sample PhyGR1_FD_202135 | JGI IMG/M metagenome (GOLD analysis project Ga0308171, IMG submission 202135) | Phyllosphere microbial communities from UC Gill Tract Community Farm, Albany, California, United States - DLSLSG.R1 | ecosystem: Host-associated > Plants > Phyllosphere > Unclassified | place: USA... | reverse complement strand
AGCCCGGAGCGTCCGATGCAGAGCGGTTCTCACCAGTCCAGCTACCAGACCCAAGGCGGCCTGACCGTCCGGCGCGAGGTGCTGGACCTCCCCTATGGCCAGGGCACCGAAACTCTGGCGCGCCGGCTGGACCGGCAACGGGGCGTGCTCCTCTCGTCTTCCTTCGAGTTCCCCGGCCGCTATTCCCGCTGGGATCTGGGCTTCGTGAACCCGCCGCTGATGATCACCTCCCGCGGCCGGCGGATGGAGCTGCGGGCCCTGAACACGCGCGGCAAGCTGCTGCTGGGCTGCATCGCCCCCGCCCTGAAAGCGATGGAGGAGGTGGAGGCGCTGGACATCAAGCCCGGCCGCCTGGTTGCGCAGATCCGCGCCTCGACGGAGCACTTCGCGGAGGAGGAACGTAGCCGCCAGCCCTCCGTCTTCTCGGTCCTGCGCCAGTTGCGGGACCTGTTCGGCAGCCCGGAGGACCCGCATCTCGGCCTCTACGGCGCCTTCGGCTACGACCTGGTCTTTCAGTTCGAGCCAGTGACGCTGCGCCTGCCGCGCGCCGAGGACCAGCGCGACCTCGTGCTCTACCTGCCGGATGAAGTGCTGGTGGTGGACCACGTGGCCGGCAACGCCACGCTGCACCGCTACGACTTCGTGGTGGACGGCCATTCCACCGAAAGTCTGCCGCGCGACACGCCCGCCGACCCGTTTCGGCCCGGATCGAACGCTCAACCGGCCGAAAGCGACTACGCCCCCGGCGAATACGCTGCGATGGTCGAACGCGCCCGCCAGGCCTTCGAGCGTGGCGACCTGTTCGAGGTCGTGCTCGGCCAGACCTTTGCCAGCGCCTGCGCCGATGCCCCCAGCGCGGTGTTCGACCGGCTGCGGAAGGTGAACCCGGCTCCCTACGGCGCGCTGATGAACCTGGGGGATGGCGAATTCCTCGTGGCCGCATCGCCCGAGATGTTCGTGCGCGTCGAGGGCAAGCGCATCGAAACCTGCCCCATCAGCGGCACCATCCGCCGCGGCGCCGATGCGCTGGAGGATGCGGAGAACATCCGCACCCTGCTCAACTCCGCCAAGGAGGAGAGCGAGCTGACCATGTGCACCGACGTGGACCGCAACGACAAATCCCGCGTCTGCGTCCCCGGCACGGTCAAGATTATCGGCCGGCGGCAGATCGAGATGTATTCCCGCCTGATCCATACGGTGGACCATGTGGAAGGTACGCTGCTACCGGGCCGCGATGCGCTGGATGGCTTCCTCTCCCACGCCTGGGCCGTCACCGTCACCGGCGCGCCGAAAAGCTGGGCCATCCGCCATGTGGAGGCGGAGGAACGCTCCGCCCGCCGCTGGTATGGCGGCGCCATCGGCCGCATGGGCTTCGATGGCAACATGAACACCGGCCTGACGCTGCGGACCATCCGCCTGAAGGACGGCATCGCCGAGGTGCGCGCCGGCGCCACCCTGTTGCATGACAGCGACCCGGCGGCGGAAGAAGCCGAGACCCGCCTGAAGGCCAGCGCCATGTTCGCCGCCATCAAGGGGGAGGCGCCCGCCGCCCGCACCGCCCCCGCCACGCCGCGCGGCAGCGCCGCCCATGTCCTGCTGGTCGATCACGAAGACAGCTTCGTCCATACCCTGGCCAGCTACCTGCGCGCTTCTGGTGCCAGCGTCCGCACCCTGCGGCCGGAGATGGCGCGGGCGGAACTGCGGGAGGGGGCGGCGGCGGACCTGGTGCTGCTCTCGCCCGGCCCGGGCCGCCCGGCGGATTTCGCCATGTCGGAAACGCTGGACCTGATCATCCGCCGCAACCTGCCGGGCTTCGGCGTCTGCCTCGGCCTGCAAGGCATGGTCGAGCATTTCGGCGGCGCGCTGGACGTGCTGGCGCAGCCAATGCACGGCAAGCCCTCCGTGGTGCGCAACCTCGGTGGCCGCCTGCTGGCCGGGTTGCCGGACCGCTTCACGGTCGGCCGCTATCACTCCCTGTACGCCCGCCGCGTCGCCCTGCCGGCGGAGCTGTTGGCGACGGCGGAGACCGAGGACGGCACCATCATGGCGATCGAACACCGCCATCTGCCGCTCTCCGCCGTGCAGTTCCACCCGGAATCGCTGATGACAGACCCCACCCGCATCGGCCTGCCGCTGCTGGCGGCGGCACTGCGGCAACCCGTGGCGGCCTGAGGGGAGACCCACACTCGGCTCCGGGACAGGAAGGCCGGGGAAGGAATTCCCCGGATCCCTTCTTTTTTCTGCGATCCTTTATGGGCGCGACCGTGCTGGTGTCAGTCCCTTCAGGCCCCGGCGGGGTAGTGCCGAAGGCCCACGACCTTCGGGGGCGACAACCTGCCCGATGTCCATCGACGCCGCACCCGCCGGCCCAGCTCGCAGAACAATGATGGGGTTCCAGGGGAATTCTTTCCCCAGACCTTCTCCCTCACTTCCTGAATGCCGGCTGGCCCCAGCGCAGTGCGATCGCTCCACCAGGGGTAGGCAATGCCCTTATCTTGAGCAAAACTCCCAGCAAGGAATCGTGAGTGTCGCCGCCTTATGCGGACTGCCTGCTTTCGGTCACCGGCTGAGGCCAGGCACGCTGCCCCGGCGGACTTCACGCAGCATGGCGGGCCACCACGGCACCGCCCAAGCCCCGACAAAGGGGCAGCGCCAGCTCCAGGGACCGCAGCACCCTTGCCGGGAGACTGAGACATGCTTCGACGCGACCTGCTGAAGACGAGCGCCCTGTTGTTGGGCGGCGGCAGCCTTGCCATGCCCGGCATCGCCCGCGCCCAGGGCAACAAGGTGCTGAACTTCATCCCCTATGCCGATGTGGCGGTGGTCGACCCGACCTTTTCCACCGCCTACACCACCCGCACCCACGCCCTGGCGGTGTACGACACGCTGTTCGGCACTGACGAGAACCTGCAACCGCAGCCGCAAATGATCGCCGGCCATGTGCTGGAGGATGACGGCCTTACCTGGAAACTCACCCTGCGCGACGGCCTGCAATTCCACGACGGCAGCAAGGTGCTGGCGCGGGATTGCGTCGCCAGCCTGAAGCGCTGGGGCGCGCGCGATGCCTTCGGCCAGGTGGTGATGGACGTCACCAACGAGCTCTCCGCGCCGGACGACAAGACCATCGTCTTCCGCCTGAAGCGGCCATTCCCGCTGCTGCCGCTCGCCCTCGGCCGCGCCAGCAGCCTGGTGCCGGCCATCATGCCGGAGCGGCTGGCGAACACCGACCCGTTCAAGCAGGTCACGGAGGTCATCGGCAGCGGCCCGTTCCGCTTCGTTGCCGATGAACGCGTGCCGGGCGCCCGCGTCGTCTATGCCCGCCACACGGGCTACGTACCGCGCGCGGACGGCACCCCCAGCTACACCGCCGGCCCGCGTACGCCGAACGTGGACCGCATCGTCTTCAACGTCATCACCGACCCGGCCACCGCCGCCGCCGCGCTGCAGACTGGCGATGCCGACTGGGTGGAACAGCCGCTGATCGACCTGCTGCCCATGCTCACCCGCAATCGCGACATCGCGGTGGAGATCAAGGACAAGACCGGCATGGTCGGTTGCTTCCGCTTCAACCACCTGCAACCGCCCTTCAACAACCCCGCCATCCGCCGCGTCGTGCTGCAGGCGGTGAACCAGGCCGATTGCATGACCGCCGTGGCCGGCGCCGCGCCCGACTACTGGCAGGGCGAGGTCGGCTACTTCCCGCCCGGCTCCCCCATGGCCACCAGGCCCGGCTTCGGCAAGACGGACGCCGCCAAACTCGCCCAGCTCCGCACCGCGTTGACGGAAGCCGGCTACAAGGGCGAACGCGTCGTCTTCCTCTCCGGCGCCGACGTGCCCCGCATCAGCGCGGTGTGCGAGGTGATGCGCGATGCCCTGGTGCAGATCGGCATGAATGTCGATTTCGTCGCCGCGGACTGGGGCACCGTCGTCAGCCGCATCAACAGCCGCAACCCGGTGAATGAAGGCGGGTGGAGCTGCTACTGCACCTACTGGTCCGGCATGGACCAATGGATGCCGCCCTCCCACACCTTCCTGCGCGCCAGCGGCACCCGTGGCGCCACCGGATGGCCGGACAGCCCGGACCTGGAAGCCCTGCGCGCCCAGTGGCTGCTGGCGGATGGCGAGGCCGCGCAAAAAGCCATCGCCGCCCAACTGCAGACGACGGCCGAACGCGACGTCCCCTACATCCCGCTCGGCCTCTTCAAGCAGCCCATCGCCTACCGGAAGAACATCACCGGCATCCTGAATGGGGCGCCGGTCTTCACCAATCTTCGCAAGGAAGGCTGAGGCGGGGAAAGGCCAGGGGAGGGAATTCCCCTGGCCCCCTTCTTTCTTCTGCGGGTTCTGGCTTCGGGCGGAAGGCAGGCGTTGACGCTGTTGGATTCAGCCTTGGCGCCGCAGGCATGAATTCCATCAAGCAGGAAATGCCGGGACTGCGTCCGTCAAGATGCAGGGCCAATAGGCCCTCGGTCCATGTCAAACCAACGACGTGCGCCGAACGGCTGACATCTGATCAGAGTAATCCAACACCAGGCCTGACCCCTGGCAGGCGACAACGCCTACACTGACAAACAGGTGCCGCAAAAAGCGCACCCCAAACACCGCAGAAAGAAAAGAAGGGGGGTCTGGGGGAAATTCATTCCCCCCAGTTCCAGCCTCTCAATCCACCGTCGCGCCTGACTGCCGCACAACCTCCGCCCAGCGCCCCATATCCGCCTCGTGCACGCGGCGGAACGCCGCGGGCGAGGGGTCTTCGGCCGGCGTGATGCCCTGGCTCGTTACCAGCCACTGGCGGAATTCCGGCTGGCTGATGATGCGCATGACCTCCTGGCTGACCCGCGCCTGGATCGGCGCCGGCAGGTTCGGCGGTGCCAGCAGCCCGTACCAGGTGCTGCTGGAGAAGCCGGGCAGCCCGCAGGCCTCGGCCACGGTCGGCACATCCGGCAGGGCGGGCAGGCGGGCGGGGGTGCTCACGGCCAGGGCGCGCACCTGGCCCTGCTGCACGGCGCCGATGCTGGGGCCGCTCTGGTTGAAGAAGAACGCCACCTCGCCGGCCAGCAGCGCCGCCATGGCCGGGCCCTGGCCGCGATACGGCACATGCACCACGTCCAGCCCCGCCGCGCTGGCCAACTGCACGCCGGCCAGGTGGGTGGAGGCGCCATTGCCGGTGGAGCTGTAGTTCAGCCGACCCGGCTGCGCCTTTGCCATGGCGATCAGGTCCTGGCAGGTGGCCAGACCCGGATACTTCACCGGGTTCACCAGCAGCACGTTGGGCACGTCGCCCAGCAGGGCGATATGCGTCACGTCCCGGAATGGGTCGAAGGTCAGGCTGCGATACAGCGCGGCATTGATGGCGTGGGTGCCGGCGGTGGCCAGCAGGAAGCTGTAGCCATCCGGCCGCGCCTTCGCCACCAGCTCGGACGCGATGTTGCCGCCGGCGCCGGTGCGCGGCTCGACGACGACGGGCACGCCCAGCGCCTGGCTCAGCGGCTCGGCGATCTTGCGGGCATAGATGTCGGTGCCGGCGCCACTGGGGAAGCCGCCATAGATGGTGATGGCGCGGCTCGGCCAGTTATCCTGGGCCTGGGCGGAGGAGATGGCCGGCACCAGCAGGGCCAGCAGCGGAAGGGCGAAGCGAAGCATCCAGACTGTTCCTTCTCAAAAGGCAGCAGTGCCGACGCGAACAGGCAAGTCCCGGTCTTTTCTTGTCACGCGGCGCGGGGGTCGTTGCCCCCGGCCGTAGGCACGCTCAGGGGTTTGGAAAGCTGCGCGGGCGGATGCCCGCGTGGAAGTAGCTGACCATCGAGTAGATGTCGTACACCGGCAGCCCCAGCTCCCGCTGCAGCGCGGCGGCGTAGGGCGGCATGTTGGTGCATTCCAGCACGATCGCGCCGACCTCCGGGTGCTTCGCCACCAGCGCGCGCCCGGCTTCCAGGATATCCTGCTCGGCCAGGTCGACATCCATGTCGTCCTTCTCGGCCTTGATCAGAACACGGAAGAATTCACGCCCGTTCTCCGTCCCCACCACCGGGATATCCAGCGGCACGCCGGCGGCTTCCAGGTGCCGTGGCGTCAGCGTGGCGCCGCTGACGGTGACGAGGCCGACGCGCTTGCCCGGCGGCAGCATCGCCTGCACCCAGGGCACCTGCATCAGGCTGCTGGTGGCAACCGGCACGCCCACATGCGCCGCGATTTCCTTCTGGAACAGGGAGAGGAAGCCGCAATTGGTGGTGATGGCCTCCGCCCCCTGGCGGACCAGGTCCTCCGCCGCGTCCAGGAAGTCCTGCAACAGCCCGTTGGCGCCGTTCAGCACCACCTTCTCCGGACTGGCGCCGCGCACCACCTTGTAGAGCACCGGGAAGGGCCAGGTGGTGCCGTTGCCCATGTCGCCCGGAATGCGCGGGAAGCGCGCCTCCAGCATCAGGATGCCCAGCGGCGCGCCGTAGACGGCCTTGCCGCCCTTGGCGACGCCACGGCGGGGGGAGGGGTTGGTATGGCTCACGGTCATGGCAGCCTCAGCGGACCGGCGGCGCATATTGCAGGCCACCCTGGGTGTAGAGTTGGTTGCGGCCGCGCGGCAGGCCCATCGGCGCCACGTTGCGGTCCCAGATCTCGGCGTAATTGCCGACCTGGCGCAGGATGTTCGCGGCCCACTGGGCGGAGACGCCCATGTCCTTGCCGAAATCGCCGCCCGCCACGCCCAGCAGGCGCTGCACGTCCGGGCGCGGGTCGCTCATCATCTGCTCGATATTGCCGCGGGTGATGCCGAACTCTTCGCCCAGATGCATGGCATTCTGCGTCCAGCGCACCAGGTCGAAGAAGCGGTCGTCGCCCTTGCGCACCACCGGCCCCAGCGGCTCCTTGCTGATCAGCTCCGGCAACACCACGAAGTCATCGCCGCGCGCACCCAACCCTGCCCGGAACGCGGCGAGAGTGGACGTGCCGACGGTGAAGGCATCGCACCGCCCGCCGATCATCGCGTTGCGGATTTCCTCGACGCTCTCGATGATCACCGGGTTCAGCCGCATATTGTTGGCGCGGAAGAAGTCGGCCAGGTTCTTCTCGGTCGTGGTGCCCGGCTGCACGCAGACGCTGGCACCATCCAGCTCCTTGATGGACTGCACGCCGAGCTTCTTGTTCACCATGAAGCCCTGGCCGTCATAGAACAGCACGCCGGTGAACATCAGCCCCAGCGCCGCCTCCCGCGGCTGCGTCCAGGTGGTGTTGGAGGAGAGGATGTCGATCTCCCCCGTCTGCAACGCCGTCAGCCGGTTGGCATAGGTGGTGGTGACGAAGCGCACCTTGGTGGCATCCCCCAGCACCGCCGCCGCGATGGCGCGGCAGAAATCCGTGTAGAGGCCGGTGTATTCGCCGCGTTCGTTCAGTACCGCGAAGCCCGGCAGGTCGGCGGAAGTGCCGCAGACCAGCGTCCCCCGCGCCCGGATGGCATCGATGGTGGCCGAGCCGCTGGGCGCCTGCGCCTGGGCCGGCCCGGCGAAGGCCGCGAGGGCGAGGCCGGCACAGCCGGCGAGAAGGGAGAGAAGGCGACGCGTCATCGAAGTTCCTGACCAGATCCTGGGAATCGTCTCGGAAGCCGTGTGCAGCCCGCCGCGTGGTCGCGGCTTGGTCTTGTCGTCTCCCGGGGCCACGGTCCCGGGCTCTTTCGCCGCGCCCAACGCCCGGAGCGCGGCGGCTTAAGGCGGCATCGCCGACAAGCCCGTACCACGTCCTAGTGGAAGCGGGACGGCCTGAACGGCTCGATCGGGATCTCCGGCGTCTGGCCGGAGATCAGCTGGGCGACGATGCGTCCGGTGCGCGGCCCCGCCACCAGCCCGACATGGCCATGGCCGAAGGCGTGGATGATGTCGGCAGAGGCACTGGAACGGCCGAGGCAGGGCATGCCGTCCGGCATGCTCGGCCGGTGGCCCATCCAGGTCGTGACCTTGTCCGCCGGATACGGATTCGGCAGGCCAGGGAAGCAACGCTGCAAATGGTCGCGCAGGATGTCGGCCCGCTTCCAGTTCGGCGCGGCGTCCAGTCCGGCGATCTCCACCTGGCCGGCGGCGCGCAGCCCGTCCGCCATGTGGTTCACCACCATCTTGGCGCCGGCCAGCGCGGCGGAATGCCGTGGCCCCTGCTCGGCGCCGTGGAACATCACGTGATAGCCGCGCTCGGTCTCCAACGGCACATGGTCGCCGGCCCGGGCAGCCAGGGGGCGGGACCGTGCGCCGCAGCACAGCACGGCGGCATCGCATTCCAGCAGGCCGCCATCGGCCAGCGCCACGCCCTTCAGCACCTGCACATCCACCTTGAAGCCGGTGGCCGCCACCTTGCGCAGCGTGGCGCCCTGCCGCACCGCATGTGCCACCAACGCCGCGACGTAGCGGCCCGGCGCGAGGCAGCGCCCCGCCTCATGCACCATCACCGCGAAGGTGAAGGACGGCGCCAGATCCGGCTCCATCGCCCGCAACGCCTCGCCCTCGACCTCGGACCAGGTGACGCCCACCGCCTGGCGGATGCGCCAGCCCATGGCCTCCGCCTCGAAGCTGGCGCGGTTGGGGTGGACGTCCAGCAGGCCCTTGTGCTCGATCAACTCCGGCACCCCGGCCTCGCGGGCCAGCGCGCCGTGCAGCACGGGCGAGTCCTTCAGCAGCGGCCGCAGCGCCTGTGCGGTCCGCAGCACCTTCGCCTCCGTCCAGCCCGCCAGCAGGTAGCGCGTCAGCCAGGGCAGCACCTTGGGGAAATACTGCCAGCGGATGGCCAGCGGCCCCAGCGGGTCCCGCAGGAAGCCCGGCACCTTCTTCCACAGCCCGGGCCCGCTGGGCGGCACCACGGACATGGAGGACAGCCAGCCGGCATTGCCGAAGCTGGCCGCCTGGTCGCCGCCCGGCTCGCCGGGCTCCAGGATGGTCACCCGGTGCCCGGCACGCAGCAGCTCGATGGCGCTGCACGCGCCCTCGATGCCCGCGCCGATGACGACGACATGCTTGCTCACAAGGGCGCGCCTTCCGGCATGTCCTTGCCCACGGAGAGCGCGCGCGGGTCGAGGAAGCAATGCAGGATCGCCGGCTTGCCGGAGGCCACGGCGCGCTGGAAGGCGGGCGCGAACTCCTCCGTCCGCCGCACCGTCTCGCCATGGCCGCCGAAGGCGGTGGCATAGGCGGCGAAGTCCGGGTTCCGCAGCTTGGTGGCCGAGACGCGGCCGGGATAGTCGCGCTCCTGGTGCATGCGGATGGTGCCGTACATGCCGTTGTCGATCACCAGGATCACCAGCGGGATGTCATGCTGCACGGCGGTCGCGAATTCCTGGCCGTTCATCAGGAAGTCGCCGTCGCCGGCAATCACCACCACCGTGCTCTCCGGCTTCTGGCGCTTCGCCATCACGCCGGCCGGCACGCCATAGCCCATGGAGCCCGAGGTCGGCGCCAACTGGGTGCCGAGCTGCGAGAAGCGCCAGTGCCGGTGCATCCAGCCGGCGAAATTGCCGGCGCCGTTGCACAGCACCGTGTCGCCCGGCAGGTTCTCGTTCAGCCAGCGCACCACTTCGCCGTACTGGAACTCGCCTGGCAGCGTGCGCGGCTTGCCGGAGACGTCCAGATACGCGGCATGGGCCGGCGCCACGCTCTCCGCCCAGGCCGGCGTGCCCTTCGGCGCCAGGCCGGACAGCGCGGCCACGAAGCTGCGCGGCGAGACCTGGATGGCCAGCGTCGGCGCATAGACGCGGCCGAGTTCCTCGGCACCCGGATGCACATGCACCAGCGTCTGCTTCGGCACCGGGATGTTCAGCATGGTGTAGGAGCTGGAGGGCATCTCCGACATGCGGCCACCCACCAGCAACAGCAGGTCGGCCTCCTTCACCATGCCCGACAGCTTGGCAGAGGGGCCGATGCCGAGGTCGCCGACATAGCAGGGATGGTCCCAGCGGAACCGGTCCGCGCGGCGGAAGGAGGTGCAGACCGGCAGCGACCAGCGCGTGGCGAACTCGCCCATCGCGTCCACCGCCGCCTGGTCCCAGCCCGAGCCGCCAAGGATCACCACCGGCTGCTTCGCCTGCGCCAGCAGCCCTTCCAGGGAGGCGAGGTCGGCGGCGGAGGGCGCGGGCTGCGCCGGCTCCACCCGCGGCACATCCTGCACCTCGGCCATCGCCACCAGCATCTCTTCCGGCAGCGCGATCACCACCGGGCCGGGGCGGCCCTGCATGGCGACGCGGAAGGCGCGGCCGACGAGCTCCGGAATCCGGTCCGGCGTGTCGATCTCGGTGGTCCACTTGGTCATGGAGCCGAAGACGGCGCGGTAATCGAGTTCCTGGAACGCCTCGCGCTCCCGCATGCCGACCTCGATCTGGCCGACGAACAGGATCATCGGCGTCGAATCCTGCATGGCGATGTGCACGCCATGGCTGGCATTGGTGGCGCCGGGGCCGCGCGTGACGAAGCACACGCCGGGCCGCCCGGTCAGCTTGCCATAGGCCTCCGCCATGATGGCCGCGCCGCCTTCCTGGCGGCAGGTCAGCACATCGATCTTGGCATCGTGCAGCGCGTCCAGCACGGCGAGGTAGCTCTCGCCCGGCACGCAGGTCACGCGCTCCACGCCCTGCGTGAGCAGCTGGTCGACCAGGATCTGGCCGCCGGTGCGGGCGGCGCTCACGACAGCGCCTCCACCGCGCCGGCGATGCGCGTCATCGCGGTGCGGAGCTCCGCCTCCGCCGTGGCGTAGGAAATACGGAAATACGGCGCGAGGCCAAAGATCGAACCCGGGACGACAGCCACGTCATGTTCCTCCAGCAAATATCGGCAGAAATCGGCATCGCTCTCCAGCACCTGGCCGGATGGGGTCTTGCGCCCCATCACTCCGGCACAGCTGGCAAAGGTATAGAAGGCGCCTTCCGGCTTGCGGCAGGTGATGCCGGGAATGGCGTTCAGCGCCTTCACCACCAGGTCCCGCCGCCGCTCGAAGGACGCGCGGCGCTGCTTCAGGATCTCCTGCGGCCCGTTCAGCGCCTCGACGGCAGCGGCCTGGGAGATGGAGGCGGGGTTGGTCGTGCTCTGGCTCTGCACCACCGCCATGGCGGCGATCAGCGGCCGCGGCCCGGCGCCGTAGCCGATGCGCCAGCCCGTCATGGCATAGCTCTTGGAAACGCCGTTGACGATCAGCGACCGTTCCTTCAGCGCCGGCTCCACCGCCACCGGGCTGGTGCAGATGAAGTTGCCGTAGGCCAGATGCTCGTAGATCTCGTCCGACATCAGCCACACCTGCGGATGGCGCAGCAGCACGTCGCAGATCGGCCGCAGATCGGCGGGGCTGTAGGCCGCGCCGGTCGGGTTGCTGGGGGAGTTCAGCATCAGCCAGCGGGTGCGCGGCGTGATGGCGGCCTCCAGGTCGGCGGCATCCAGGCGGAAGCCGTTCTCCTCCCGCCCCACCACCGGCACGGGCACGCCGCCGGCGATGATCACCATGTCGGCGTAGGAGGTCCAGAACGGCGCGGCGATCACCACCTCGTCGCCCTCGTCCAGCGAGGCCATCAGCGCGTTGTGGATGACCTGCTTGGCCCCGGCGCCGACCGTGATCTCGTTGGCGGCGTAGTCCAGCTGGTTCTCCCGCCGCAGCTTGGCTACGATGGCGTCCTTCAACTCCGCCGTGCCGTCCAGCGTCGTGTACTTGGTCGCCCCCGCCTTGATGGCGGCGATGGCGGCGTCCTTGATATTGTCCGGCGTATCGAAATCCGGCTCGCCGGCGCCGAGCACGATGACGGGCCGCCCCTCCCGCTTCAACTGCGCCGCGCGGGCGCCGATCTTCAGGATCTCCGACACGCCGATATGGGCGATGCGCCGGGCCGGGCGGAAGGCGAGGGGGGCGGTGTCCATCGTCGTGACCTCAGCGCGCCGCGACGGCCATGATTTCGACGCGGATCTCCGGCAGTGCCAGCTTCACCTCGCCACAGCACCGCGCGGGCGTGTGGCCCTGCACCACCCACGCATCGTACACCTCGTTCATGGCCGCGAAGTCCTTCATGTCGGCCAGCCAGATGGTGATGTTCAGCAGCTTGGATTTGTCGCTGCCGGCGGCGGCCAGCATCTCGTCGATCTTGGCCAGCACCTGGCGCGTCTGCCCGGCGGCGTCCGCCGCGCGGTCATCGGCCGTGTGGCCGGCCAGGTAGATGGTATCCCCATGCACCACGGCGCGGGAGCGGCGGGCGTTCTGGTCCAGGCGGGTGATCTCGGTCATCTCAGGCTCTTTCAGGCGGCGGCGATGCGGCGGCAGTGGTTCAGCGCCGCCTCGATCAGGTTGTCGCTGGCTTCCGGCGTGCGGAAGGCGGAATGCGCCGCCAGCGTGGCGTTCTCGACCTTGGCGAAGAAGTGGCCGGCCGGCAGCGGCTCCTCGGCATAGACGTCGAGGCCGATATGCCGCAGCGCGCCGCTCTCCGCCGCCTTGGCCAGCGCCGCCTCATCCGTGATGGCGCCACGCGCGGTGTTCAGGAAGATCGCGCCCTTGCGCATCTTGCCGATCTTCTCGGCGGAGATGAAGCCGCGCGTCTCGTCGCTCAGCAGCATGTGCAGGGAGATGACGTGGCTCTCCGCCAGCAGGGTATCGAGGTCGACGAAGGTGACGCCGGCAGCCTCGCGCTTCGTGCGGTTCCAGGCCAGCACCTTCATGCCGGCACCGGCGCAGAGCCGCGCCATCTCCGCCCCGATGCCGCCGAAGCCGATCAGGCCGACGGTCTTGCCGGTCAGCTCCACGCCATCGGTCCGGTTCCACTGCCCGGCACGGATGCCGCGGTCCATGAAGGCCAGCCCCTTGGCCGAGGCCCACATCAGCGCGAAGGCCATCTCGGCCACGGCGGTGTCGCCATAGCCCTTGATGATGTGCACCTCGATGCCGGCCGCCGCCAGCTCGTCCGGGTTCATGTAGCTGCGCGCGCCGGTGCCGAGGAACACGACGTGCTTCAGCCCCTTGCACTGCCTGGCGATGTCGGTCGGCAGGTGGGTGTGGTCGATGATGACGATCTCGGCATCGCCCAGCAACGCTGGCAGCTCGGCGGACTTCACATCCGGGTTGCGGTTGACCTGGACCGGAATGTCGGTCGCCTGGTGCAGCCGCTCGGCCACCTCGGCCAGGGTCGGGTTGGCGTCAACGAAGATGGCGCGCATCTCAGGGCCCTTTCTTTATGCCACTTCGCCCATGGCCTTCGCGGCCAGGGCATTGCCGGTATAGATCTCCGCGAAGCCGGCCCGGATCATGTCGGTGATCTGGTCCAGCCGGCGCGCGATATGCGTCTGCATCAGCGCCGCCGCCGCATCGGCATCCCGCGCCCGCAGGTGTCGCAGGATCATCAGATGCTCGTCCTGGGTGGAGGAACGGCGGCCCTTGCGCATGTCGATCCAGCGGATGAAGCGCACCCGCTCGTTCAACGAGCGCAGGGAACGCACCATCTCCTCGTTGTCGGACAGGCGCGCGAGGCTCTCGTGGAACTGCTCGTCCAGCGTCAGTAGCTCCAGCGCGTGCTCGTCGTCGTCCGGCTCGTCCCGGCTGCGGGCGGCGAAGGCGGCCAGCGCATCCAGAGCCTCGTCGGAAGCCCGCTCGCAGGCCAGGCGCAGCGCGCCCACTTCCAGCATGGCGCGGTACTCGTACAGCGTCAGCACCCGCTTCGGGTCCAGCGGCCGGACCGAGTAGCCGCGGTTGACCGTGGCGATCAGGAAGCCCTCGGCCGCCAGCCGGTTCAGCGCCTCCCGCAGCGGCGTACGGCTCACGCCGAGGCTGCGGGCCAGTTCCACCTCGTTCACACGTTCGCCAGGACGCAGCCGATAGGTGACGGCCATGGCCTTCACCTGGTCATAAACCCGGTCCGCTGAGCGGGAAGGGGGGGTCTGCGGCTCGTCATTCATCTGGACGCAGATGTGAATACACTTCTGGCGGGGCGTCAAGACGGCTCCGGTCCAGCCTTCACCAAGAATTTTTATCAAATACCGATGAGAATAACCCCAAACGGAACGCGACTTCGCTTTCCGAGGGAAGTGAACAGGTCAATACAACCAGAGAGAGTAATGTAGAGAATATGCACACGTAGTAATGTCGTCCGGTAAAACTTTTCGTGCACAGGGCTTTGCAGAACTTCCTTTAAGTCCTTTTGTTATTGCTCTGCACAAAAAACCTGACTCGGGCGGATGGGATGGATTTGATCTGGAATTGCTTGCAGGGGCCGCATGACGGGCGCGTTCTGGCTGGCGCGGCTGCCATTTGTGTCGTTGCGTGCTTGACCAGCATGGTCCTGGCAGGGCTGGGCCGCTCCATCGGCCTGCCGCGCCTGGCGTTCGGGCTGGCCGTCATGGTGGCCGGCCTGGGCGCGTGGTCGGCGCATTTCATGGCGCTGCTGGCCTATAATTTCCCCTATCCGCTGGGGTTTGACCTGCCGGTGACGATGTTCTCGGCCTCTATCGGCCTCGTCTTCGCCGCCATCGCCTTCACGCTGCGCACGCGCTCGCCCCGCCTGCTGTGGCAGGCCGCCAGCGGCGGCGTGCTCGGCCTCGGCATCGTCCTCATGCACTATGTCGGTACCTCGGCCTTGCAACTGCCGGGCGAGTTGTTCTACGACCCGGCGCTGATCGCCGCCTCCGCCCTGCTGGGCTCGGGCCTCGGTGCGCTGTCCTTCATCGCGCTCGGGCGTTCGGGGCGGATGCCGCGCATCCTCGCCGCCGCCTCCATCCTGTCCCTCGGCATCATCGGCCTGCATATCACCGGCATCGCCTCGGCCTTCATGCTGCCCAACGGCAATCCGGTGCGGACGGATGGCGCCACGTCCCGCCTCTGGCTGGCGGCGCTGATGGCGTCGGTGATGGCGGCATTGCTGGTCTCCGCCCTCACCACGCTGCTGGTCGGGCTGCGCCTGAAGAAGCAGGTGATGGCCGAGACCACCCGCCTGCGCAGCCTGTCCGATGCCGCGTTCGAGGCCATCGCCATCTGCGACTCACGCGGCCGCATCGTCGACGTCAACACCATGCTCAGCCAGTTGCTCGCCACGGCGCCGGAAGCCCTGGTCGGCACGCCGGTGAAGCTGCTGTTCCGCGATACCTCGCAGGACCTGATGGTGAAGGGCGGCCGCATCGTCACCGCCCTGGCCGCCGGCACGCCGGTGGAATTGCTGACCCGCCCAGTCCACACCGCCGTCGGCCCGCGCCTCGTCGTCGCCGTGCGGGACCTGCGCGGGCGGCTGGAGGTGGAGCGCCGCATGCTGCACCTGGCGCGGCACGACCCGCTGACCGGCCTGCCCAACCGCGCCTTCCTGAATGAGCGCCTGACGCTGGAACTGGCGCAGGCCCGCGCCGGCGGCCCAGGCTTCGCCCTGATGTGCCTGGACCTGGACCGCTTCAAGGCGGTGAACGACACGCATGGCCACGCGGCCGGCGACATCGTGCTGCGGGAAGCCGCCCGCCGCCTGCGCGCCGCCACCCGGCAGGACGATTTCGTCGCCCGGCTGGGCGGCGACGAATTCGTCGTCATCCGCATCAACGACGGCAGCGCCGATTCCTCCGCCCTGATGGCTGCCCGTATCTGCGAGTACCTGTCCGAGCCCTACGATCTCGGCAACGGCGCGCGGGGCGATATCTCCGCCTCCATCGGCATCGCCCGCTGCCCGCAGGACACGGACGAGGCGGAGGAACTGCAGCGCTGCGCCGACGTGGCGCTGTACAGCGTGAAGCGGGACGGCCGGAACGGCACCGCCTTCTACAGCCGCAGCATGGACGAGGTCGCCCGCCAGCGCTCGGCGCTGGAGAACGACCTGCGCCTGGCCACGCCGCGCGGCGAACTGGAACTGTATTGGCAGCCGCAGCGCCTCGTGGCCGACGATACGCTGATCGGCTTCGAGGCCCTGCTGCGCTGGCACCGCCCCGGCCGGGGCGACATGCCACCGGAGGATTTCGTCCCCACTGCTGAGAGCAGCGGCGCCATCCTGCCCATCGGCGCCTGGGTGCTGCGCACGGCGTGCACGGAGGCCGCGAAGTGGCCGCGCCCGCTGCGCGTCTCGGTCAACATCTCTGTCGTACAACTGCAGCAGAAAGATTTCGTCGAGCAGATTCAGGCCGTGCTGAAGGATGCCGGCCTGCCGGCCGCCCGGCTGGAACTGGAAATCCGCGAGGGCGTGCTGCTGTCCGAGCAGGAAGACGCCATCCTGGCCCTGAAGGCGGTGCAGGGGCTGGGCGTGCGGGTGGCGCTGGATGATTTCGGCAGCGGCCATGCCGCCCTCGGCATGCTGCGCTCCTTCTCCTTCGACCGGCTGCATATCGGCCGCTCGGTGGTGAAGGACATGTCGCGCGACGCCGGCTCCCTGGCCATGATGCGCGCCATCATGGGCCTGGGGCGCGGGCTGAAGATGCCGGTGCTGGCGGAAGGCGTCGAGAGCCCGGACCAGTTGAAGGCGCTGCGGCTGGAGGGCTGCGAACTGTACCAGGGCTACCTGGGTGGCCGCCCGGAACCGGTGGCCGCCTACCGCCGCCTGCTGCAACCGGCGCACAGCCCCGCCTGCTAGGGGCGATGGCTTGCGCGGCTGAAGGTCCGTATCGGATCACGCTTCCGGCTGATCCAGCCTGGCTGAGGACGGGCCGATCGGCATTTGGCGGGGGGCGGAGGGAAGGTCAGGGGAAGGAATTCCCCTGAAACCCCATCTTCTTTTTGCCAGTTGGCTTTTGGACCGGCTGGCGGGGCGATTGCGAAATTAAGGACGGCTTCTGAAGTCTGCGGGCTGCGGGCGGGGTAGGGATTATTTGCGCAGCGCAGAGGCGCCTTGGCCAAATGCAGGGACACTGCACAAGCCGCCGACAAAGCTGGAACACAGAGAGGCTGAGACGCCCGACCCGGCAGGCTCCACGAGTTGCCGAGGCTGCACCGTCCGTCACCAGCCGCCGGCACGGCCCTGGCGTGAAGAACCACCGTTTCCACAGGCACAACCAGGAAACGCGCAGCAGAAA
>Ga0308171_1002853_pt1 | contig 16974 bp, 10 predicted proteins | sample PhyGR1_FD_202135 | JGI IMG/M metagenome (GOLD analysis project Ga0308171, IMG submission 202135) | Phyllosphere microbial communities from UC Gill Tract Community Farm, Albany, California, United States - DLSLSG.R1 | ecosystem: Host-associated > Plants > Phyllosphere > Unclassified | place: USA... | reverse complement strand
ATCAATACTGGATTGTTTGCTGAAGCTGTTAATGTTGCAAATCTTTTAGGAAGCCCAACATTGGCTAAAGCACCGTTCAATGTTGCAAAGTTCGTATTAAGAGCAGTTGCAGAAGCTGCCGCCAATGGAACTGGATTGTATGGTACAGTTGTAAAATAAGGAATAGAGGTCACATAAGGAATGTTAGCAATAACACCTTTGGTGGCGCCTTTGCTTTTTAATCCATCCAAAACTGCTTTTATAGAGCCTGCTACAACGTTCGGGTCAGAGATGTCATTTGATCTGTATGTTGCAGGATTTGTGTTCCCGTTCTGGTCTGTAGCTTGCGTATAAGTCGTAACGCCTCCTGTAGTCTGAGAATTAGTTCCTCCGTTTGTAGAATAAGACAATACGTCATTGGCTCCTATCCAAAGTGAAAAGAATGTTGGAGATTGCGCCATTGCATCTGCCAAGACCGTTGTGGATGCGGAAGTTGCGAATCTTACAAAATAAGGATTGGCAGCTGCAATCGGCAAATTAGCAGCGTTTCCGTAACCTGGCGTTATCAAATGGAATGATTTGGCTCCGGGAACACCCATATTGCTAAAATATTTTCCAGCACCACCGATCACATCCAAGTTAGCTGCTGCAGGAGCCTGAACAGGAGATAAACTTTTGCCGATAACTGCGCCAGTATAATCTTTCTTGTCAACAAGTTGAAGGTTATATCTTCCTCCAAACCCAGGGATTCCGATAAATCCTCCGACGTCATTTGGCATCATTGGTTGAGAAAATTCGCCACCGCCAGCAAGTTTCATCTGTCCTGCAAGCATTGAAGGATAAGATTCACTCTGTCCGCTGGAATATAATGCGCCATCTCTGTAACCAGAGGTCAATGAATTACCTAAAGCAACATAATGGGAAAAGTTGGCATCACCTGCTGTTACAACAACGTCTTCCGTACTGTTTTCAAAATCATTCTGACAGCTCACCGCAAATAAAAGTGAAGCTGCTATACTTGATAAAAATATCTTTTTCATAATTAGTTCTTATTTTTAAAATGCATTGTAAGATAATCCTAGACCAAAATAGAATGCTTTGGCTTTGGCTTGTCCGTAGAAACTATTATAAGAGTTGTTCACATTTCTGCTCTGTGGCATTGCATAACCTCCGGCAAGGTCCACTCCCAGCTTGTTGAATTTGAATCCAAGTCCAGCTGTGACCACATAAGAATCAAAAGAAGGTGTCTCTGGGATGAAGTTCTCGTCAGAATAAGGAGATTCATCATAGTACCATCCAAGTCTTGCAGCGATCATATCGGTCACCATATATTGAGTTCCAACTCTGAAAGTTTTAGTGTTCTTGAAATTTTTAGGAGCTACCAAGATCGTTGGATCGGCTTGATTTCCTACAGGAGCATTGGCAAAATCTAAAGTCAATTTGTTATATCGCTCCCAACCATGATAGTTGAAATCTGCAGAAACCTGCCATTTTGGAGTTACTTTGTAGGTTGCTCCCAAAGTGATCTCGTCCACCAATGGTAAAGTCGCTGTGAAGTTGTCCACACCACCTGTAGCTGCCAGACCGATATTAGGAAAAAGTGCTGGCGAAACATTGAAGGTTGCTTTTCCTTCTTTAGCTTTCATGTCAACTGGAGAACGGTAAGCAACACTCACGTCCCATTTGGTGTCTGGCTGGAAATAGAAACCAAATCCAAAACCGTGACCTGTAGCTTCGTCATCCAAAAGATTAAGAGAACCGCCTAGTTGAGTGACTCTTTTGGTCCAGTCCACTTTTCCTTTTGCATAGATATAACTTGCTCCGAAAGAAGCCCAAGGTGCTAATTTAACAGAGATCATCGGTTGGAAGTAGAAGCTTTTCAGTTCTAATTTCTCTACCATTTCTGCGCCTTCCCAATTGGTTGGCCATTCGATCGTACTCCCAAAAGGTGTGGAAAAACTGAAACCTACGGAAAGATTATCCAACACTTTGTAAGCTACCGCTGCATAGATGGGGGTTCCCAGAGGATTGTCGGTTTCGGTCTGCTGCAAAGTGCTTGTGTTTTGGAATGTCACTTTGTTGGAAGCGCCAAAACCTCCGGCAGCCACACTCAGTTTTGCAGGGATAAAAGAAATACCAGCAGGGTTGAAAAATGCAACACTTGCATCCTCAGCATGAGCGCTGGTATGAGCCATTGCAAGTTGCTTAACGCCCTGAAGAGATACTCGGAAGCCTCCTGCGTATGCCATTACACCGGCTGTAAGAGCCGCGGTCATCAAAATTCTTTTCATATGATTATTATTAATGTTCCAAATTTATAATTATTTTAATAACAATGACGAAAAAACATAAAAAATGTTAAACATTGCTATTCTAAGAATAGTTGTTTAAAGATGGTTGAGTGTTATTGTTTTATCTTTCAATTATTTATGTGTTCATTTTGGATTTCTGTGGGCTCAGTTTAATTTTAAACGATATCATGTAAAACATAATAAAATGATTATTTTGAATTTATATTAATCATAAATTAATACCAATATAAGTGTTGAATTGCCAATATTAACTTTATATTAACTTAAAATTAATAAAAAAGTGTTTTTAAAAAAGATATTCATCAAGCTTAAATAAAATTTATATTAACTTTGCAATCAGACATAAAAAAATTAAAATATGAGTTGTGGATGTAAAACATCCGGCGATTCTTCCCACTCTTGCGGTACGAAGAGTGCCAGTGGGTGCAGTAGTGTAGATACTTGTGGCAATAGTTATAAATTAAGTGTTTTTGACTGGCTTTCCGACGTTAATCCATCGGGTTCAAAAAGTTCAGAATATGTGGAAGTTCGTTTTAAAAATGAACGTAAATTATATTATAGAAACGTCAACAACCTGCCTTTACATATAGGAAGTATCATTGCTGTAGAATCCAGCCCGGGTCACGATATAGGTGTAGTAAGTCTTTCAGGAGAACTGGTAAAGATCCAGATGAAGAAGAAAAACGTACACATGGACAGTATACAAAAGGTGTATCGCCTTGCGAATCAAAAAGATGTAGAAACTTGGCAAGACCTTAGAAATAAGGAAAATGCCATCAAGGTGGATGCCCGTAAAATTGCTTACGGCCTCAACCTAGAAATGAAAATCACAGATGTTGAATATCAGGGAGATGGCTCAAAAGTCACATTCTATTATACCGCGGACAATCGTATAGATTTCCGTGTGTTGATCAAAGAATATGCTTCCACTTTCAGGACGAAGATCGATATGAAGCAGATCGGCTTCCGTCAGGAATCTGCAAAAGTTGGAGGTATCGGTTCATGCGGTAGAGAACTTTGTTGTTCTACTTGGTTGACAGATTTCCGTTCGGTGAATACCAACGCGGCAAGATATCAGCAGTTGAGCATCAATCCTCAGAAATTGGCAGGACAATGCGGAAAACTGAAATGTTGTCTTAATTATGAACTTGATACTTACCTGGATGTTCTAAGAGACTTCCCATCTTCTAGTACAGTGCTTAATACTGAAAAAGGAAGAGCATTCTGCATCAAGATCGATGTTTTCAAAAAGAAAATGTGGTTTGCTTATGTAGAAAACTCGATGGCTTGGTACGATATAGACATTTATGAAGTTCAAAAGATGATCGCCATCAACAAGAAAGGTGAGAAATCTAAAGCTTTGGAAGATGTGAAAGTGATTGAAAACCGCATGGTGACTTCCGACCTGATCCAGGAAAACAGTGTCGACCGTTTCGAGAAAAAGAACAGAAAACCAAGACCAAACAACAATAACAGAGAAAGGAATCCGAAACAACAGGAAAACAGACCTGCCAGACCACAATCTGACAACAGAAATCCTAAACAAGCGGATAACAAAAATCGTTCGAACGAGCAAAAGCCTGTAGAAAACAAAGCTGGTGTGCCAAAAGTTCAGACAACGGATAATCAGCCAGGTGGAAATAAAACGCCAAGGCAGGGAGATAACAGAAACCGTCAAAATAATCAAAAACCTGTAGAGAACAAAGCGGAAATGCCAAAAGTTCAGACTACAGATAATCCTTCTTCGGAAAATAAAACAAACAAAAAACCGTTCAAAAAACCGAAAAAGAAATTTCCGCCGAAAAATGAAGGTAATGCTTAGATCGATCGTTGTTTTTATCCTATTTTTATCATTGGGTTCTTGTCAAAGTAATGATGACAAAATTCTAATGAAAGATGTAGGAGAACAGTGGAAAAAAAATGATGTTCAAACATTTGATTTTGATATCAATGATGCTCAGAATCAGAAGAATATGATGTTCGTTGTTCGTAACAACAATAGTTATCCTTATAGCAATCTAAGGCTGATAGCAAGCATCGAACAAAACAAGAAAAATATATCGACAGATACGCTTAATTTTGTTCTCGCAAAGCCAAATGGAGAATGGATCGGGACAGGTTTCGGAGATACGAAAGAGATTACTTTTCAATATAAACTCAATTACAAATTTCCGCAAAACGGTAATTATTCTGTTAAAGTTGTTCAGGCAATGAGGAATAATAGTTTGCCGGGAATAGAAGATGTAGGAATTAAAATTCAAAACTTAAAGCCATAATTTATTAATGGAAAATAAGAAAACTGAAAATAAAACTTTTCCTCTGCCAGACAAGAAAAAAGCGAAGTCGGGAATTAGAAAATGGATCAAGATCATTTGGATCGCATTCTTTGCAGTGGTTCTAGGGATCTCCGGATTGTTCTTCGCCGTTTCCCAAGGCTTTGTGGGAGATATGCCGGATGTGAAGGAGCTAGAGAATCCAGATATTTATGTCGCATCAGAGATCTATTCATCGGACAATGTTTTATTAGGAAAATTTGAGAAGGAAAAGACCAAACCGGTGACTTACAAACAGTTGCCGCCATTTTTGGTTTATGCCTTGATGGCCAAGGAAGATGAGCGTTTCAAAGAACATTCCGGGATCGACCTCAAATCAATTGCCAGAGCGATCAGATTTGGAGGTGAAAGAGGTGGAGGTTCTACCATTACGCAACAGCTTGCAAAGCTATTGTTCACCGGAAATGCTTCTCAAAATAAGATTGAAAGAGCTTTCCAAAAACTCAAAGAATGGAGCGTGGCAGTAAGTTTGGAAAAGCGTTACACCAAGGAAGAGATCATTGCATTATATTTCAATAAGATGGATTTCCTTTTCAATGCAAAAGGAATCGAAATGGCGTCCAGGGTTTATTTCAATAAATCCACGAATCAACTGACATTGCCAGAAGCTGCGACTTTCGTTGCCATGTTGGAGGCGCCTAGAAGAAATAATCCTTACAGAAATCCAGAAAGAGCAAAAGTACGTAGAGATGTGGTTTTGAAGCAGATGCTAGAGACTCAATACATTGATAATGATACTTACGAAAAAGCAATAGCAACACCGATTGTTGTAGATTTCCATGAGATCAAAACAGTGGAAGATGGATTTTCTTCTTATTACAAATTTTATCTGAGAAAAGAAATTGCACAATATCTTGAGACCTACGAGAAAGAAACAGGCAAAGAACTGAATCTTTACAAAAATGGTCTGAAAATTTATGTGACATTGGATTCCAGAATGCAGAAATATGCTGAGGAAGCGATCAAAGAACATTTGACCAATCTTCAGAAAAGTTTTGATGGCGAAATGAGACGTAATCCAAATCGTCCTTATTACAAGATCAACAAGACGCAGATCAACTCATTGATGATGTCTTCTGTCAAAAGAACTGGCAGATACAAACAGTTGAAAGCTGAGGGAATGCCGGAGGATTCTATCATGTTAGATTTCCACAAACCTGTGAAAATGTCCAGATTTACTTGGCAAGGAGAGGAAGAGGTGGAGATGTCGCCTTGGGATTCTATCCGTTATCACAAGCAGATCGCGCAAGCCGGTTTGATGTCCATGGAACCAGCAACAGGCGATATAAAAGCTTGGGTTGGTGGTATAGATTGGCAGCACTTCCAGTATGATCACGTGAAACAAGGGAAACGTCAGGTAGGATCTACCTTCAAACCTTTCGTTTATGCAACGGCGATCATGCATCTTGGGATGACACCTTGTTCTGAGGTTTCCAACGCAAGTTTCAACAAGGGCTCTTATCACGTTCCAGGACGTGGCGGAATGCTGACATTGAAAAATGCCTTAGCACAATCTCAAAACCCGGTGGCTTTGCGTTTGGCAGAGATGTCCGGAACCAAGAATGTCATTCAAACGGCAAGAGATCTTGGTGTAACAACCGATATTTCTACCAGTTTACCAATGGCATTGGGAACTTCAGATATTACAATCTACGAAATGCTTGGAGCTTATAGCACATTTGCAAACTTCGGAAATTACACCAAACCAGAGATGATCTGGAGAATCGAAGATGCGAACGGCCGTGTGATCAAAGAAGTGAAGCCTGTCGTAAAAGAAGTGATGAACGAAATGTACGCTTACACCATGATCGATCTGATGAAAGGTGTAGCAGAATTCGGTACGGCATCGGGTGAGCTGAGAAGACGAGGTATTCCTGCATCTGTAGAGATTGCTGGTAAAACTGGAACCACACAGAACAACTCCGATGGTTGGTTTATGGGAATTGTTCCGAAACTGGCAACTGGCGTCTGGGTTGGTTGGGAAGATAGAGCTACCCACTTCTGGAGTACTGGTGAAGGACAAGGAGCTAAAATGGGACTTCCGATCTGGGCGATCTACATGAAAAAAGTTTTAGCAAACAAAGAATTGAACATTCTTCCGGATGACAAGTTTATAAAGCCTGCCAATTGGACAGGAAGCTGTTCGGATCTCAATAATCTAAGAAATGGCTACGGCGACGAAGGTGGCTTACAGTCGATAGATGAACTGAAAAATCCAACACGAATCGTTCCAGAAAACCCCGTGAAGAAAGAAGATCGGACCAACGAAGCCCTTAATTCCGGAGAAGATATAGATTTTAACAAATAAAAAATATAACCCACATTTCTGATGTGGGTTTTTTATACAAATGAAACTCAATCTCATTACCCAAAAATTCACTAAGTTGTTTCCAGGTGATCTGTCCGGAAACACGATGCAGAGACAAACGCCCGACGTGATGTTTTGCGCCGTAAAACCTGCTGATTTTATTAAGACTGAATTAATTGATTTTAATGAGGGTCTGTCGGTCGAAATTGGCTTGGGAAATTTAGAAAGTGATAAGGACTTTCTGGCCGCACAAAACCTTCCTGATAATGTCGAAACTTACGCCACAGCTTATGCAGGTCATCAGTTCGGAAATTGGGCAGGACAACTGGGCGACGGAAGAGCGATCTACGCTGGCGAAATCCAAAATGGCAAGAAACAAATCGAGATCCAATGGAAAGGAGCAGGCGCCACGCCCTATTCCAGAAATGCTGACGGAAGAGCGGTTCTACGTTCCTCGATTCGGGAATATCTGATGAGTGAAGCGATGTTCCACCTAGGTATTCCGACGACCAGAGCTTTAAGCCTTTCCCAAACGGGCGAAGATGTGATCCGCGATATTCAATATTCTGGGAATCCGCAGAAAGAGCAAGGTGCTGTTGTCGTAAGAACGGCTGAATCATTTCTTCGTTTCGGTCATTTTGAATTGCTGTCCGCTCGAAAACAAGAAAATCTACTAAAAGAATTGGCAGATTATGCGATTGGAAATTTCTTTTCAGAAGTTTCTTTAGAAAATAATCCGACAAAATATATCGATTGGTTTCAGGCCATTTGCGACCGGACTTTGAAAATGGTCATCGATTGGTATCGCGTCGGTTTCGTTCACGGTGTGATGAATACCGATAACATGTCAGTTCTTGGTTTGACAATCGATTACGGGCCCTATTCTATGATGGATGGTTATGACCTGGAGTTCACTCCAAACACCACCGATCTGCCAGGAAGGCGTTACGCATTTGGAAAGCAAGGTCAGATCTCGCATTGGAATTTGGCAACTTTCGCGAATGCCATTTTTCCTTTAATTAATGACGCTGAGGTTTTAGAGAGAATTCTTGACGATTTCGGAAAACAATTTTGGGTGAAGCATGACAAGATGTTGGCGGACAAATTTGGTTTTGATGAGGTTTTAAAGGAAGATGAAAAGTTCTTCACCGAGTGGCAACAGACAATGCAGGATTTAACTTTGGACTACACTTTATTTTTCCAACAACTTGAAAAACCTTTGTCCGAAATCAAGATCGAGGATTTCAAAGATTGTTTTTACGGTGTTTTGAATGAAACTGAATTGAAAAAACTGGCGACATTCATCGAAAAATATCAGGCAAGAAAACTTCAAAATAAAATCTCGGAATCTGGATCTTTAGAATTAATGTCCAAAACAAATCCGAAATTCATTCTCAGAAATTATCTCTTGTTCGAAGCCATTCAAGAGGCGGAACATGGAAATTACGAGATGTTCTTCAAACTGAAAAAAGCTTTGGAAAATCCTTACGAGAATCTATTTCCGGAATTCAATAAAAAGCGACCTTCGAAGTATGATAACCAGACGGGAAGCAGCCAGTTGTCTTGTAGTTCGTAAAATAGATGGTAGATTTTTAGATATTAGACGTTAGACTTTTTATTTTTGCAGAAATTATCAAACTTTGAAACTCCTGAATAAATTTTTATCCTTTCTGAAGATCGTTTTCCCATCCACCAAGACCGAAGGTTTTATCTTTCTGTTTTTCGTGATAGCTTATGGCGCCAACGCTTGGTTTATCGCAGATAATTTCACGATTGTCTATGACGACAGGATTCCGTGGGATGGTTACTTTAGTTTCGATAACAGAGCGATTGTTCAGACGGGCGGTGGTTTTGAGAGACATCCGTTGTCCAATTATTTCTTCGATGTCATTCGGGATTTTGCACTTTGGATCTCAGGGAATCATTACAACTCTGCCTTCCGATTGGTGCTGGCGTTATTGTCAACGTTGATCGTAAGTTTGGCGAATATTCAGATCTTCAAATATCTCAATCATATCATTGGTCTTCCATTGAAGGTCAGTCTTTTGATCTTGGCTTTTTATGGATTGTTTGTGACCAATATCCTTTTGTCCTTCACACCGGAAACTTACACTTATACTTTGCTTTTTTTGTCGGTTTTCAATTATTATTCGGCAAGGAAAATTAATGAAGAAAAACCGATCTCATTTGGAGCGAGCATTTTGGGTTCCGTTTTCATCGGCGGACTTACCATTACGAATATTGTCAAAGTTTACATTCCATTTTTATTTGAAAAGAAGATTTTCTGGAACTGGAAGAAAATTGGAATGGCCGTTTCGAAAATTGCGGTTTCAATTGGCGTTTTTGTGTTTCTGTTTTTGTTGAGATTGGATTTTAATTTTCAGAATTTCCTGAATAAGACCGAAGAACAGTACGACAAATTCTCCAAACCGAAAGTGACGCCGCTTTGGGATATGATTTCTTCTTGGTTTTTTGGCGGCAATATTTTGTTCTCGAATTATGAAATCAGGGATTATCACAATAAGGACAAAACTTTTTACTACAAAGCTTTGTTCATGGACGTTTATTCGTCTGTCGTTCCTTATATTTTTGTTGGAATTATCTTATTAATGATCATCTGGAGCGTGCTCAAAAATTATAAAAATAAACTTGTTTGGATTTTGGTGATTTCCTTTTTGGTAGATATTGTGATCCATTGCGTTTTGAAGTTCGGCCTTCATACGTCTTACATTTACGGCGGGCATTTTGTTTTTGTCTTTCCATTGTTGATCGGTTGGCTGTTTTTTAGTTTTAAAGACAAGACTTTGCCACTCACATTTTTGTACGGAACTTTAATGGTCTTGACAGTTTATCTCGGCTTCAATAACTTTTACCGACTTGGCGAGTTCTACCAATTTTTGGAAACTTACTACAAATAAAAAAGCCTCCGAAAAAATCCGAAGGCTCTTATTGTAAAAATTAAAATTAGTTCTTAATAATTTTTTTGGTCACGGGTTTCCCATTTTCTGGTTCAATTTTCATGAAATAAACACCTTTGCTCAGGTTAGAAATATCAATGCTTGATCTGTTTTCAGTCGTCAATAATACTTGTCCAGCTGCATTGTAAAGACTTGCTTTGAATTTCGAAATAGTCTGATCCAATTTGATATTGATGATGTCCTGAGTCGGATTTGGATAAACACTGATATTGTCCTTAATAACTTGCGGTGCAGAAGTTCCCAAAGATGTAAAATCAATCACGTCTTTCAAAACGCCTAGAGAAGTTGTTGCCAAAAAGACTTCTGCTTTATTATCATCTGTAAAACGGGTGGTACCGCTGATAATAATAGAGTTGTAATAGTTAGATGATGCTCTTTCTGTCCAGTTAGCGCCGCCGTTATTTGTATAAATTACTTTTGGAAGCGTGTCAAAATAAATGGTTCCGATCGCTACAATTTGCCCATCTTTTTCTGTTGAATGTTCTACTTTGTGAACCAATCCAGTATAGATTTTTGTCCAGGTGTTTCCAGAGTCAAGAGAAGTGTAAATCCCGTTTGAAGCTGCGATGGTATATTGATTAGAATTCAAAGGGTTTTGTGTAAGACTGATGGCGATATTTGGTAATGTTAATTCCTCTAGGCCAGCTGTGATGCGTGTCCAAGAAGTTCCACCGTTGGTTGTTTTCAGAATTTGGTTTCCAACTGTTATCAATATTTCATTGGAATTACTTTGATTGATTTTAATTCCCTGCAGATAATCACCGCTATAAGGCAGGGTGATAAAATCGTTTATCGGATTGTCACGATTCGTAAAATCACTTTTTATTAGCGTTGCCGTTTCCCCATTGAATGTGGACATCCATACGATATTTGGGTTTGCAGGGTCAGATTCTGCTGCAGTGAATCCTGTATCGAATGTGCTGTAAAGTGCTGTTTCTGTCACTCCGTAATCATCACTTACATTTATCATATTTCCCATAAAAGAAGGCGCATATGTGTAGACTCTTCCTGGATGTTTTTTGTCAGGATAGACCAATTTTATTTCTTGTCCCATTGGGAACTCACTCAGTGGATAAACATTAAGTGGTGTTTCCTGATTGCTTACAAGATTTTTCAGCACATAACCATACTGAACGCCATACATTAATTGATCTTCTCCGTTGTTGTTTTTTATGATGTCCACTTTTCCCATACAGTTGAAAAATGGATTTGTCATTGTATTAAGCGTAATACCCTTGTCAGTAGAAGATTTGGCATATCTGTTATTTGAGATCAAAACCTGATTCGGATCATTAGGGTTGAATGCGGCATTGATTCCGTAGAAATATGAAGATCCATCTACAAGTCCATCGTGTGGAGTAGATGTCCAAGTCGCACCACCATTGGTTGTTACAGCAACTCTATCGTCTGCCAGAACAACGACGTGATTGGTGTCATTCGGGTTGATTTCTATTTTTGGGACATTTTTCAAGCCTGAACCTGCTTCCCAAGTAATAGCTGTTTGTTCTGTCCAGGTATTCCCGCCGTCTGTAGATTTGTAAACAGCTTCGTGCTGGTCAAGATAAGCCCATCTCAGACCAGTTCCAACATAGATGATGTCACTGTTTTGTGGATCGATGGCGATGGTCTGCAGGATAAGTCCGTTCAGTTTTTCTGTCCAGGTTTCACCAGAATCTGTAGAGATCATCAAACCACCATCTACATTTCCTGGTCCTCCATTACGAACAACGAAAAGTTTTTGGATATTCTGAGGATCCATTACGGCATCGTTCAAAAGAACACCTTCATAGTCTGTTCCATCATATACTTTTGCCCAGGTATTTCCACCATTGTTTGTCGTGAAAAATTTATCATTTGCTAACATCGATACATTGTTCATTGTACCGTCATCGTGAATGGTGTAGTTGCTGATAGAGTAGATGTCTTCATTTGCTGGGACATCGTATTCTTTAATAGGAGTCAAAGATTGCAGATCCAAAACGATGATCTTATTTAATGAGCTTCCACCTCCAAAATACTGGATAAAACTAAGTGCAGTCCCATTATTTGTAAGTCTCACTTGGGAGATATTCCCGGAAAATGCTGGATATGGAAGGGTGTATAAGACATTCCATGTCAAGCCATTATCGATTGATATCATAATGTTCTTATCGATAAAAGTGGTGGCGTAAACCTTGTTTTGGACCACTTTGTCGTAAACAAAATTTCTCAGTTGCCCGTATTGCGGATTACCTGCAAAACTGACCTGGGCAAAAGATAGTGTCACAAGGAAAATTAAAAAGAAAGTAAAAATTGCTTTTTTCATAATAGATTAAATTTATTTGAAAGCAAATGTATTTTTCTGCCAACGAATAAAATTATTTCCGCAATGAATAAACAGGACTTTTTAAGAAAAAACGTGACATTTTTCTATATACTTGATATATACGCATATAAATCGTTTGAATTTTCAAGATTTAATTTTTTCGATATTCTTTCTTTTCTCTTTCGGCAAGCTTCGATAGTAATGTTGAAAATTGAGGCGATCTCCTTGGTAGAGAGATTCATATAGATGTAGGAAATATAACGGATATCGTTTAAAGTCAAATCGTTATGTTTCTCTTTTAATGATTTGATAAACTTGCTGTTGATCTCTTGGAAGTGATTCAGAAAATCGTCACCGTTGTCTTCCTTTGAGAGAACTTCTTTCAATTGATCCAATTGTTTTGCTAAAAGTGGATTCGTTTTCATTTCCGGACGTTCTTTCAGGCGGAGAATGTAATCCTCGATCTTGTCATTTTTTTGGGCAAGATGAATAGCGTTGGCAGCGATTTTTCGATTTTTGTTTTCGAGTTCGTTTTTCAGCTTTTCTTTTTCCAGAAGAGCGTCGGTTTCTTTTTCTTTGATCTGTTTTTCAAGAAGCAAAGCGTAATTCTCTTTATTTTTAAGTTCCAGGGCAATGATTTGTTCATTCTGCTCGGCAAGTCTTCTTTTCTGTTTGTTTTTTTGAAGGTAACCTCGGAAAAGCCAGAGAATAAATGCAACCACGGCGATCCAAAATCCGATGATGTAGAACTTTAATTTTTTCTCATTCGTCAGTTCTTTTTGAGAATCCTGAAGCTTCAGTTTGATCTCGCTGTTTTGATACATTGCTTGATTCTGGATCGCATTGAGGGAATCTTTCACGACAAGCACAGAATCTTTGTATTCAAGAGACTTTCTGTAGTCGCCTCCAGCAAAATAATTATCGGAAAACCGGTTGTAGATATCCGTCATATTGCTGTAGTTCAGATTTTCTTTCTGTGCCTGTTTGATGACTGAAAGTGCCTTTTCTGGATCTTTCTCGTCTTCATAAACTTTGGACAATATCAAAAGAGCAGATACTTTGTGGTCGTTATATTCTGGTGTGTTTAGTTTATTGATCAAGGGATTGAGAAGCGCAAGTGTCTTTTTATAGTCTTTTCGCTCCATTGCATTTTTGGCTTCCGCAATGTCAAGCGCTCTCTGGATATCCATTTTTGCGATTGGCCGGGCAACGGAAATGTAATAAGAAGCTTTGTCCAGTTCTTTGGTCGTATTGTAAAGATCGGCAAGGTTGCCCGCGTACAGGGCAATTCCTATAGTGTCTTTGTTCGAAATAGCAAGGTCGTATGCGCGTTTCTGATGTTTCTCGGATTCTTTATACTTTCCTTGTCGCAGATAAACGAGTGCGATATTGTTCAGAACCGTCATTTCTCTGTCTTTGTTCAGATGTTTCAGAGCAATGGTGTAAGCTTCCAGATAATAATCAAGGGCTTCGCTGTAATCCAACATCTGATAATAATTAAGACCGATACAATTGGTTGCAATGAATTGCTGTAGATACCAATCATTCTGTTCGGACAGGCTTCTAGCTTCGGTAAATAATTCTAAAGATCTTGTGTGTTTTTTTTGGTATAATGCGTCTATTCCTTTGGATATCAATTCATCACATCGTATTTTTGAAGTGTCATTTTGTAACACAGAAAGTAGGATGAGAAAGGATAGCAGAAACTTCATAAGGGTGCAGACGTGAACAGATTGTCAAGTAAAATTAGCTAAATTATTGATCTAATGAAAATAGCAATTTCAAGATAAGACATAAAAAAACCGGAACTGAATCCGGTTAATTATTTATTTAGCTTCGACACAAAAAACAGCGTAAGGAATGACCATGGCCGATGGGTAGACCCTCTTGATATTTCTCAGATCGTCAGCCGCACTTTGCTTTGAAAAGTAACTTCCGGCAAGGATCTTATAGTTTGGTCTGAGTGAAGCGTCTTTCTCAACTTTCAGGTTTCTGAAACTATTTCTGAATTCTACACTGATCTTGCTGGCTTCTTCGTTGCTTTTTACCACAACCACCTGGATCTTGAATCCCATGATCTTCGGATTTTTTCTGCAGATCTCGGCTTTTGTGAGTTCTCTGTTGGCTACCAAAATTTTTGGCGGTGCTTTTACAGGAGCGTCGGTGTTGCGGTTGCAATTGCCTTCTACCTTTTCCAAAGCATCATTTATACGTTCATCCAGAGAGAAGGAAAGTTCTGTTCCGGAGAGGGTGTCTTTCTTTACAATGTATTGAGCATCAATTTGGTAAAAAGAAAATACAGTTGCGATTATGAAAAGCTTGAGCAGATTGTTCATTTAATATTTATTTTAGGCAAATTTAAAATAAATTGATTGAAACGCAAACCTTGTTATTTAGAACGTTTACAAATTAATTGGATTTGACAAAAAGCATGCGATAAGGTCTTCTTAATTTTTGTTAATGTGCTATTTTTGCGGAATTGAATGTAAACAGTCAATAGAATTTACTAACCCAAGATTATATAAATGATTAGTTGGAGAAAGCATTACAAAAAGGGTCTGATAGCAATTAGTTTATTGTTGTCAACCGGCGCTTCCGTTTATGCACAAGGCGATCCGAAAAAAGGACAGGAGCTTTTCAAAGCGAACTGTACAGCTTGTCACGCTTTGGATAAAAAAGTTGTAGGGCCTGCACTTGGCGGTGTTGTTGAGAAAGTCAAAAAAGATGGTCAAGATGTTGACTGGCTTCACAAGTGGATCACGAACAATGAGAAACTGAGAGCGTCAGGCGATGCATACGCAAACAAGATCTATGAGGAAAATGGAAAAGTTGCGATGCAGGTATTCGAAGGGAAACTTTCTGATAAGGATATCGATGATATCTTGGAATACACAACCAACCCTCCAAAGGAAGAAGCTGCTGCTGAAGCTCCAGCAGGAGAAGCTGATGCGAATAGCACGGCTGCTATCGAAGCTCAAAAAGCACAACAGCTTAATTCTAAGATCGTAATTGCTGCATTGATCGCAATTGCTGGACTATTGGTTTGGCTATTGTTGAAGATCCGTCAATTGGTGAAATTACAACAGACTCCAGAATTATCTGAACTTAATTCTTCAAGAGTTGTTTCTTACTCAGCTTTGTATGAAAAATACAGTTATGTAGGGAAAGCTTTGGTAGGATTGCTAGCGTTGATTGCTGTCTATGGCGTTTGGAACTGGTTGATGTGGATCGGTGTTTACAAAGGATACGCTCCTGAACAACCAATCTATTTCTCTCACAAGATCCACGCAGGCGAAAACAAGATCGACTGTCAGCTTTGTCACTCAGGTGCAAAGTATGGTAAAGTTTCTGAGATCCCTTCTCTTAATGTTTGTATGAACTGTCACCGTTCTATTTCTGAATACAAAGGGAAATATATCGAACCTGGAAAAGACAGAGAATTCTACACCGGTGAGATCAAAAAGATCTATCAGCATGTAGGATGGGATGAAGATAAGCAAGCCTACACTGGTAAAACAGAACCTGTAGAGTGGACAAGGATTCACAATATGCCGGATTTTGTGTACTTCAATCACTCTCAGCACGTTGTTGCTGGTGAGCAGGCGATCATCAATGGATTCAATGCAAAACAGAAAGATGCAGCGAACAAAATCGATGTTGTTTGTAAAGCTTGTCACGGTAAAATTGATACAATGAATGTGGTTCAAATGGCTAACAACTTCACAATGGGATGGTGTATAGAATGTCACAGAACTACAGAAGTAGATATGAATAACGGTTATAATAAAGAATACTTCAAAAATCTGCATGATAAGTTGAAAAAACAATACGGTGAAGGAAGTAAGATCACTGTAGATGCAATTGGAGGTCTTGAGTGTGGTAAATGTCATTATTAATAACAAAAATTAGAAGTATAAATGGCTTCAAATAAAATACAATTCAGAAGTATTCACGAACTAAAAGATCCAACCCTGAACGGGAAGTTGGCGCTGAAAGAGTTTCAGAATGAGATTCCGGTAGATGAATTCTTGGAAGATGCTGGTAACTCAGGAACTTCTCGTAGAGATTTTCTTAAGATATTAGGTTTCTCTACAGCAGCTGTTACTTTAGCAGCTTGTGAGGCTCCGGTTCTTAAAACGATCCCTTATGTGGTAAAACCACACGATATTATTCCTGGGATCCCTAACTTTTACGCATCTTCATATTTTGACGGATTCGATTTCGCTAGTGTTTTAGTTAAGACTAGAGAAGGACGTCCAATTAAAATCGAGGCAAACCCAACAGCTGGTTCATTAGGTAAGACCAATGCAAGAGCTCAGGCAAGTGTACTTTCTCTTTATGATAATGATAAAGTGAAATTGCCAGCTTTGAATGGAGACGAGCAAACTGATTTTAATAAGATCGATGATTTCGTTTTAAAAGGTTTAACAGAATCTCAGGTAAGTGGTAAAAAGATCGTGGTATTATCACACTCTTTCCCAAGCCCGACTTTCAAGAAGTTGTTTGGAGATTTCAAAACCAAATATCCTTCTGCTGAGCTTATCACTTACGATGCAATTCCTTACGCTGCAGCATTAGACGCGGCTCAGGAAGTTTTCGGACAAAGAGCATTGCCGGTTTATGATCTAAGCACTTCTCAATTGGTGGTTTCTTTCCAGGCAGATTTCTTAGGAGATTACAATGCTTCTAGCTTAGAAGTTTCTTACGCTGCGGCAAGAAAGCCAGGCCAGGATATGTTGAGACACATCCAGGTTGAGTC
>Ga0308171_1002849_pt1 | contig 17003 bp, 15 predicted proteins | sample PhyGR1_FD_202135 | JGI IMG/M metagenome (GOLD analysis project Ga0308171, IMG submission 202135) | Phyllosphere microbial communities from UC Gill Tract Community Farm, Albany, California, United States - DLSLSG.R1 | ecosystem: Host-associated > Plants > Phyllosphere > Unclassified | place: USA... | reverse complement strand
CAGTGCTTCCGTGAGTTGGGCCATACCGTCTACACCTCCGGCAAATGGGTATGATATCTATTATAGTACAACAACAACTCCACCTGCTACTCCACAAATTACGGGTATTGCGGGTACGGCTACAAGTTATACGATTCCAGGGTTGACTCCAAGTACAGCATATTATGTATGGATTAAAGCAAAATGTAGTTCAACAGATCAGAGCGCATTAGTAGGACCAATTAATGTTTACACTGGACATTGTATTCCTACAGGGGGTAGTTCATCAACGAGTTATTATTTAAATAATATTACGACAACCGGAGGATGGACAAACCTTGCTTACACAGCTTCATCATATCAGGCGTATGTAAATTCACCAGGGGTTGCAATGAGCTCTCCAGGATTTACGGTAACTGCAAATTTGGCTTCAGGTGGTGGAGGTACATATTATTACTATGTATGGGTTGATTGGAATAATGACTTAGATTTTAATGATCCGGGTGAAACAATTATAGCGACAACTACTTATACCGCAACAGCAACAGCAAATATTGCTATACCGGCTGGGCAGGCATTGGGTAATTATAAAGTTCGTACATCGACATCTTATATTGGTTCGGTTACGGCTTGTGGACCTGGAGCTTGGGGTAATTATGTAGATTTTACTTTGTCTGTAGTTGCTCCTCCTACATGTTTGCCTCCTACAGGTTTGGCAATTTCAAATACAACAACGACAAGTACAACAATTCAGTGGACGGTTCCTACTCCGGCTCCTGCAGGTGGGTATGACGTTTATTATAATACAACAGGTGTTGCTCCTGTTGCAGGAACTATTCCTCAATATACAGGGGTACCAGGACCAAGTCAGATAATATCTGGATTAACGCCTAGCACAACATATTATGTTTGGGTAAGAGCAAGATGTGTTGGTTCTGATCTTAGTTACTGGTCTGGTCCGAGAACGGTTTACACCAATTATTGTGCACCTACAGGAGGTTCATCCTCAACATCGTATTACTTAAAAACTATTACATCTACAGGTGGATTTACCAATCTTGCGTATACGGCTAATACTTATAGTGCATATGTAAATAGCCCGGCAACGAGTTTCTCTGTATTGCCAGGAAATTCAGTAGATGTTACTATGAATGCTGGAACAAGTACATATTATTATTATATCTGGATAGATTGGAATAATGATATGATATTTGATCCTGTAACTGAGCAGGTATATTTTTCAGGAGGTTATGTTGCTTCGGCTACGAATGTACCAATTAGTTCCGTAGGTCATGCTTCCGGTTCTTATAGAGCAAGATTTGGAACATCTTATATCGGTACTATGACTCCTTGTGGACCTGCAGCTTGGGGGAATTATGTAGACTTTACGTTTATTATCAGACCTTGTTCTACTGTAGCACCTACTAATGTATATGTAGACGCTATCAGCCATGTTGCCGGAACAGTACATTGGACACAGTCTCCGGATAATCTTAGTTACAAAGTATATTGGAGAAAACAAGGAACTACACCGTGGGCATTTTCATCTGCCGTATTGGCTCCGCCTACCAACAGTTATGTGATGCCAGCTTTAGATCCTGCTACAATTTATGAAGTCAAAGTAGTTGCTGTTTGTAATACGAATGAAGGTCCGGCGACTCCGGTAGTATTTACCACTAAATGTGATCCTACACCTCCGAATGTAACGGTTACTAATATTGGTACTACTTCGGCTTTAATTAGCTGGTCTCCGGTAGCTGCAGCCTCACATTACTACATCAGATACAGACTTACAGGAAGTGGAATTGCAGGATGGGGTGCTCCTATTGCGGTACCGGTAGGTTCAGGAAACTCTTACTTATTATCAGGTCTTAGTGTTTATACTTCATATGATGTAGAAGTTGCTAATATGTGTGATGCCGATACTACATTAAACCCATGGTCTAATCCTAAAGTATTTGTAACAGACAGAACTTGTGATATTGCTCCTCCGGGACTTACGATTGTGAATATCACTCCAACAACTGCAGAAGTTACATGGGCTTCATTACCTGCTGCAACGGGTTATATTCTTAGATATAGAAAAGTAGGTATTCCGAGCTGGACAACGGTTACAGTTTCTACAAATACGTATACAATAACGGGTCTTTTAGAATTGACTCAATACGAAATGCAGGTAGCCAATATGTGCGGAGGAACTCCTGGAAATTATACATTGCCATATTTCTTCACAACGCCTACAGTAGTATACTGTCAAATGTCTTCTACTACATCGGCTACGGAATATATTTCAAAAGTGACGGTAACACCAACTGGTAAAAATAAGATGGAGAATATTTCTCTTGCTTCAAATTATTCGGACTTTACAGGTGTTCCGGCTGCTTATATTGAATTAGTACAAGGTTCTGCAAACAACCAAATTACGATCGATAAAAAATTGGGAGGAGGCACCAAAGCGGGAATTGCAGTTTGGATCGACTTCAACAGAAATGGGTATTTCGATATCAACGAAAGAATCATGGCTGTAGCACCAAATTCAGATCCTACGGCAAGCGGAACATTTACAGTACCGTCAGACGCATTCATTAGCTTAACAGACTTCAAATATGTCGTAATGAGAGTGGCTATGGAAAAAGACGGTATCCCTGTGAACTGTACAAACTTCCCGAATGGTGAAGTAGAAGATTATACCGTAAGAATTTCTAAGACACCAATTCCTAATGTTCTTAACCAAACAGATATCTTAATTTATCCGAATCCGGTAAGTACAGTATTGTATGTGAAAAATATTAGTAAAAAAGCTAATTATAAGATCTACAATTCCGGAGGACAGTTAGTATCAAACGGTATTATCTTAAACAATAAAATAGATGTACACGCATTGATAAATGGAGTTTATGTAATAGACATTCAGGATGGTGACGCAATAACCGTTCAGAAGAAATTTATCAAAGAATAATATTTAATATTAATCAATTGAAAATCGGCTCTCAGAAATGAAAGCCGATTTTTTTTTGGAATAAAATTGCATAAAAAAACTCGCCAGATAAATTCTAACGAGTTGAAATTTTTATTCGATGTCGAAGATTACTTTTTCCGTTTGTTCTTTTAAATCTTCTAAAATTGTATTGTTATGAATGACACAGTCGGCAAGTTTTATCTTATCTTTTTCGGGCATTTGTTTTTCCATAACAGCCTCTACTTCCCGATAGGTTTTATTGTCCCTATCCATTACTCTTTTGGTTCTGATATTGTCTTCAGCAGTGACCAAAACAGATTTATAACATTCTTTATTTAATTTGAGTTCAAACAGTAAAGCTGTTTCTTTAAATACTAAATATTTGGTTTGCTTTTTTACCCAATTTTCAAAATCAATCCGCACTGCGGGATGAATAATTTCATTTAATTGATGAAGTAAATCTTTATCATTAAAAACTTTTTCGGCTACAAATTTTCTGTTGTAAAGACCATTTTTATCATAAGCCTCATCCCCTAAAAGTTCTTTTATTTTTACCTTTAAATCTTCATTGTCATTTACAATATCTTTCGCTCTGTCATCCGAATAATATACAGGAAATCCGAACTCCTCAATAAATTTGGCAACGGTTGTTTTTCCCGAACCGATTCCGCCTGTTAACCCAATGATTTTGGGCGCAGATAACGGATCAGGCTCTGCTTTCTGTGTCTCTGAATGTAATTCTTCCATATTCAAAATTAATATCCAAAAACATCATTAAAACTAAACGTTTGATCCAATCTTACTCCTTTTTCGGTCATTTTCAGACTTGCCAATTCGTTGTGAGCATCATGTTCAAAGAATAACAGATATTCATTATCTACACATTGTTTCAGGAATTTTCCTTTTTCTTCCAACGTTAAAAGAGGTCTTGTATCATAGCCCATCACATAAACCTGAGGAATGTGTCCTGCAGTAGGAATTAAATCGGCAGCAAAAACAATCGTTTTATCCTGATATTGAAGAACAGGAAGCATTTGTTTTTCCGTATGCCCGTCAACAAATATTACATCCATTTTTAAATCCGGAGCAAAACCATAATTTCCGTTTGTAGGAAGTGGTAAAAAGTTCAACTGTCCACTTTCCTGTATCGGGATAATATTTTCTTTTAAGAAACTTGCTTTTTCTCGTGCATTCGGTTCTGTTGCCCATTGCCAATGGTTTTCATTGGTCCAGAACTGTGCATTTTTAAATGCCGGTCTGTAGCCGGTTTTGTCGTCATTCCATTCAATTGCGCCACCACAGTGGTCGAAGTGAAGGTGAGTCAGGAAAACATCAGTAATATCTTCCTTTACAAAACCGTATTTTTTTAAGTTTTTGTCTAAATTATCGTCTCCCCAAAGCGAATAATGTCCGAAGAATTTATCGTCCTGTTTGTTTCCAAGACCACAATCAATTAAGATTAATTTTTTTCCGTCTTCCACAAGAAGAGAACGGGTTCCCAGTTCTATTAGATTTTTTTCGTCTGCAGGATTAGTTTTTTCCCACAAACTCTTTGGGACGACTCCGAACATGGCACCGCCATCCAGTTTAAATTTTCCACATTGTATTGGATATAATTTCATATAATATTAAGTTTAATGTATAATTTGTTTATTAGTTTGATTACATTGAGATGAATCTAAAACAGCTCTCCCGGATTTCTCGGAATAGCAATATTTAAATGCTTATAAGCTTTATCGGTAACTTCACGACCTCTTGGCGTCCTGATGATAAATCCTTCCTGAATTAAAAACGGTTCATAAACTTCTTCCAGCGTTTCAGGATTTTCTGCAATAGATGTTGCCAACGCCGAAATTCCAACAGGTTTTCCTTTGAAGTTTTCAATCATAACCCGCATAATTTTGTTGTCCATTTCATCCAATCCAAATTCATCAACATTTAATGAATTTAAAGCATATTTTGTAATGTTAATCTCAATTTCGCCATTCCCTTTTATCTCAGCGAAATCACGAACTCTTCTTAGAAGTGCATTGGCAATTCTGGGTGTTCCACGGCTTCTTCTTGCAATTTCAATCGCTGCGTCTTCATATATTTTCACCCCTAAAACTCTTGCGCTTCTGATGATGATCATGGATAATAATTCAATGGTATAATATTCCAATCTGCTTTGGATCCCGAACCTTGCCAACATTGGCTTGGTCAGCATTCCGCTTCTTGTTGTTGCGCCAACCAAGGTAAAAGGATTCAGACCAATCTGAACACTTCTTGCATTCGGACCGGTTTCTAACATAATATCGATTTTATAATCCTCCATCGCAGAATATAGATATTCTTCCACAACTGGAGAAAGTCGGTGAATTTCATCAATGAAAAGCACATCGTTTTCTTCCAGATTGGTTAATAATCCGGCTAAACTTCCGGGCTTATCCAATACAGGACCGGATGTGATTTTACAGTTCACATCGAGCTCATTCGCAATAATATTCGCTAAAGTTGTTTTCCCCAAACCAGGTGGACCATGCAATAGAACATGATCTAGTGCGCCACCACGTTTCTTGGCAGCAGTTACAAATACCTCTAGATTTTCTAAAGTTTTTCTCTGTCCTGCAAAATCTTTAAAGCTCTGCGGACGAATCTGTTCTTCCTGTATGAGCTCGTCATGGGAATAATTGTCTTTGTCTGGATGTAAAAAATCAGGCATTAATTCAATTTCATTTACTGTAAAGATAAGGAATTTAGGTTAAGATTTAAAGACTGAGAGATAGTAAAAAATTAAGATTTGAGCACAACAGATATTTTAAGTATTTTTGAGAGAGAAAATTTTAAAGATAAAAATTCTTAGCTTATAATGATGTTGAGGTTCTTTGTAAAGTAAATAAAATATCAAATGTAGCTTTGTTTTTATCTGAATTTTAGCTTTAAACTAAATAAATGAAATTAATTGGTCCTTTCAGGCAAGTCGTAACCCTTGCCAATCTTCCGTTAAGAGGAAAACTTTCTGATGATCAACTTGAAATTATTGTTGACGGCGGAATTATAGTCAATAATGATAAAATTCAGCAAGTTGGAAATTTTGAAACATTAAAATCTGAAAATCAAGATATAGAAATCGAAGCCATTGAAGGTGAACAGGTTTTGCTTCCGGCTTTCGTAGATTCTCACACGCATATTTGTTTTGGCGGAAACCGAGCGAATGATTTTGCAATGCGAAATGCGGGGAAAACTTACCTTGAAATAGCGGAAAGTGGAGGTGGAATCTGGAGTTCAGTTCAGCATACGAGAAGTGCTTCGGAACAAGAATTGTTGCAAACTTTACTGGAAAGAATCAATTTTCTAATTTCTCTTGGAATTACAACGATAGAAGTAAAAAGTGGTTATGGATTAGACGTTGAAAATGAGTTGAAAATGCTTCGAATCATTAAAAAAGCTCAAGGGCAGACAAAAGCAACTTTAGTTCCGACTTGTCTTTCTGCTCATTTGAAGCCAAGAGATTTTGAAGGAAGCAACGAAGAATATTTACAATATATTTTAACTGAAATTTTACCAAAAGTAAAAGAAGAAGGTCTTGCAAAACGTGTAGACATTTTTATTGAAAAGTCAGCATTTCAGCCCGAAGAAAGTAAAGAGTTTTTGCTTAAAACTAAAGATTTGGGTTTTGAAATTACGGTTCATGCAGACCAATTCACACCGGGGAGTTCACGAATTGCCGTTGAGGTGGGGGCAAATTCAGCGGATCATTTGGAAGCCACAATTGATGAAGATATTGAGTTTTTAGCAACATCAGAAACCGTTGCAACGGCTTTACCGGGCGCTAGTTTAGGGTTAGGAGAAAAATTTACTCCGGCAAGAAAATTATTGGATGCAGGAGCTATCGTTGCCATTGCAAGCGACTGGAATCCTGGTTCTGCACCGATGGGAAATCTGATTACTCAGGCTTCGATTTTGGCAACATTTGAAAAACTGACAATGGCTGAGGTGTTGGCAGGAATAACTTTCCGTTCTGCTTTTGCACTTAATTTGGAAGACAGAGGAAAATTAACGGAAGGATTAAAAGCAGATTTTGTAACTTATAGAACCAATAATTTTCAAAATATTCTTTATAATCAAGGGAGCTTGAAGGCAGAGAATGTTTATATTGATGGAGTTAAAATGTAACAATATTTAAAGACACTAAACACACAGAAAATTAAGACAAATTAAATTAATATGAACAATATCTGGCAGGGAAGATTAGATGGTGAAGAACTTCTTTACCATAGACTATTTCAAAGAGTAAAGGAAGAAAGTAATTACGATTTGATTTCAACTAATGATTTCGTTTTACACGGATTTGCGGTGGATGAAGGTGTTCGGAGGAATAGGGGAAGGCAAGGTGCAAAAGATGCTCCGGATATTATCCGGAAAAATATGTCTAATTTTCCCGTAATTCGTCCTGATTTTTCATTGCTTGATTTTGGAAATGTTACCTGCGATGATGGAAATCTTGAAAATACTCAGAATCATCTTGCCAAAAGTGTTTCCAAAGTTCTATTGAAAGGAGGAAAGTCACTCGTTTTGGGTGGCGGACATGAAGTGACTTACGCCCATTATTTAGGGGTAAAAACGGCTTTTCCGGAACAGAAAATAGGGATTATTAATATTGATGCACATTTCGACAACAGACAACCCGAAGAGGGAGTAGGAGCAACTTCCGGGACGGGATTTTGGCAAATTGCTCAGGAAGGTGAAATTAATTCGTTACATATCGGGATTCAGCGAAATTCTAACACATTAAAATTATTTGATACTGCCCATCAATATGGGATGAAATACATTCTTGCCGACGAACTTTTTTTTGAAAATCTTCCCTCAATTTATCAGCGGATTAATGATCTTTTGGAGTCAGTTGATTATGCTTACCTTACAATTTGTTCGGATGTTTTTAATGCTTCCATTGCTCCCGGAGTTTCGGCTTCAGCATACAATGGGATTTTTGCAGATGCGACATTTATGCATTTTTATCGTCATATTTTAAAAAATGAAAAGCTCATTGCGCTTGATGTGGCAGAGGTAAATCCGGCTTTTGATATTCAGGAAAGAACGGCAAGATTAGCCGCTTGCCTTGTCAATGAATGGTTTATGGTTTAAGAAAGAAAATCCTAAATTTGCAATAGAGAAAATCATTATTTTATTTCATATAAAGTAACTAATTTTGTATCTCTCAAAATGCTTTATATAAAGCAATCATAAATTCAATATTTTGAATTTCAAACAGAAATTATAGTATGGAACAATCAATTGAAAATAAACTTATCAAAGCAGATAAGGCATTTTCAGAATGGAGAAAAGTACCGTTCGAAGAAAAACAAAAACTTATTGCAAAAGCAGCAGGAATTTTAAAAACTCAATCTGAAAAGTTTGGAACAATCATTACGAAGGAAATGAATAAACCCATTTCTGAATCGATTGTAGAGGTAGAGAAATGTGCTTTAATGATGAATTATTATGCGGATGCTGAAAATATTTTAAAGCCTGAGAAAGTTGATTCCGAATTTGCTTATTCTGAAGTTCATTATGTTCCAAAAGGTGTAATTTTAGGAGTGATGCCTTGGAATTTTCCTTTCTGGCAGGTATTGAGATTTGCCGTTCCTGCGATTTTGGCTGGAAATACGGTTGTTTTAAAACATGCTTCAATTTGTTTTGGAAGTGGTAACGCTATTGTGGATGTTCTTTTGGAAGCTGGTTTTCCGGAAGGAATTTTTCAGAATCTTGAAGTCGGACATAAAGATGTGAAGGAAATTCTTGAGCATGATGTTGTAAAAGGTGTAAGCCTTACAGGAAGTGGGAAGGCAGGAGGAGAAGTAGCATCAATTGCGGGTTTAAATATCAAAAAATCTTTACTTGAATTAGGTGGGAGTGATGCATTTATCATTTTTGAAGATGCTGATTTAGATGAAGCAGTAAAATCGGGAGTAAAATCTAGGCTTCAAAACTGCGGACAAACTTGTACTGCAGCCAAAAGATTTATCATTGATGAGAAAATTGAAGATCAATTTTTGCCTAAATTCATTGAAGAGTATAAAAAATATGAAGTTGGTGATCCTTTAAACAAAGAAACTAAATTGGCAGGAATGGCAAGACCCGACTTAGCCGATGAGCTTGAAGCACAGTTTACCAGAGCTTTGGAAAACGGAGCAGAAATTATTATTCCTTTGGAAAGAATCTCTGAAACAGAATTTAAACCTGGTTTAATTCGTGTGAAAGAAGGAAATCCTATTTTAAAGGAAGAACTTTTCGGACCTCTGGGAATGATTATGACTGCTAAAAATGATGAGGAGGTGTTGAAAATTGCCAATGATATTCCTTTTGGACTTTCCAATTCTGTTTGGACTAAAAACAAAGATCGACAGTTATTTTTCATCGAAAACCTTGAATCTGGAACGGTAAATATCAACAGAATGACCAGTTCCGATCCACGTTTTCCATTCGGTGGGAGCAAGGCTTCAGGATATGGAACAGAGCTTTCTTTATTGGCTTTAAAGGAGTTTGTGACAGCAAAGACTGTTGTTGGAAATTAATTAAAATAAAATTCAGACATAATAAAAACTCCCGAAATATTCGGGAGTTTTTATTTTTATCTAAAAGCAATTTACTGCTTAAACGTTTGTTAATCTCAACGTATTTGTTTTTCCGCCTTCGTAAGATGGAGTCGCATTGATATTGATTACAAAATCGCCAGCCTCAATAAATCCATAGTTATGCGTTAACATATTTACCTGAATAATTGTCTCATCGGTAGATTTTTTCATGTCATAATAATAAGCATGAACTCCCCAAAGTAGGTTTAACATGTTGATAACTCTTTTATTTCCGCTATAGACGATAATGTGGGAATTCGGTCTGTGTGCTGCCAATTGGAACGCAGTGTATCCTGAGCTCGTTAATGTAACAATAGCAGAAACATTCGTAGTTTTTGCTATTCTTACTGCTGCAAGACAAACTCTGTTAGTAATGAATCTCTCATCAATACAATTAAAGTCTTTTTCAATCGGTTCATTTTTGTGCTGATAAAAATTAGTCATTTCAATGTTCTTAACAATCTTTGACATATTCTCAACCACCTGAACAGGATATCTCCCTACAGAAGTTTCCCCTGAAAGCATCACCGCATCAGCTCCGTCTAATACAGAGTTTGCAACGTCGTTTACTTCAGCTCTTGTTGGTGTCAAGCTGTTAATCATCGTTTCCATCATCTGTGTAGCGATAATTACAGGCTTAGAAAAGAATCTTGCTTTTTCTACCAATGTTTTTTGGATGGCAGGAACTTCTTCCATCGGAACTTCTACACCTAAATCTCCACGTGCAACCATTAATCCGTCGCACTCTACCAGGATTTCTTCGATATTTTTTACTCCTTCCGGCTTCTCAATCTTCGCAATAATAGGAGTTTTCATTTTTCCGTTAGGATGTTTTGCTATTAATTCTTTCAAATCAATAATATCCTGAGCGTGACGTACGAATGAAAGTGCAATCCAGTCAACCTCCTGATCAAGCATGAAGTTAGCATCCTGAATATCTTTTTCCGTTAAAGCAGGCAGAGAAACGTTTGTATTAGGTAGGTTTACTCCTTTTTTAGAACTTAATGGTCCTCCTTGTATTGTTTTTGCTCTTACTGTATCTTTTTCGTTGGTTTCAGTAACTTCCAATACCAATTTACCATCGTCAATTAGAATTCTTTCACCCACTTTTACATCTTGTGGAAACTGTTGATAAGTCATAAAAACTTTCGTAGAATCTCCCTCAATTTTTTCATTGGTAAAAGTAAGGATGTCACCAGGATTAAGATAAGAACCTTCTTTTACAACACCTACTCGTAGTTTCGGACCTTGTAAATCTCCTAAAATACCAACAGAAAAACCATATTCTTTGTTAAGTTCTCTGATGATTTCGATATTTGAACGAACCAGGTCGTAATCTGCGTGCGAAAAATTGATTCTAAAAACATCAACACCTGCTCTCATTAATCCTAACATTACTTCTTTCGACGATGACGCCGGCCCAAGTGTTGCGATAATTTTTGTCTTCTTTAAATACTTATTCATAATACTGGATAATTTGATAAAGTTCCTCTTCAGAACCTAATGTATAATCTTGAATTGGAAACACAAGATTTTCAGGTAGCAAAATTACGGAAAAATCAGGAAACTGTTCCGAACTATGCAGAATATATTCTACATCTACCTGATTATTTAATAAAAATTTAATGTTTTCTTCTTCTGAGAAGAGTTCAGTCTGTATTTTTTTTTGCTTACTTTCAGAACATCTGTTTGAAATGAAAGTAAAACAGGTTTTTGTAAACTTATGGTAAGCTTCAAATCTTGAAAAATGATAATCATAATAAGCACCTTGAAGAATGAAATCATCAATTCGTTTAAATTTCAGGTCGTTTATTTGATTTATTTTGTAGAAAAACTCATGATCGGGTATACTCTTTGCTAATCTTACCAAACCTATGGCAATATCTTCAAATTCTATATCATCAAGATCATAAAGTTTTTGGATTTCCAAGTATATTTTCTTTTTTGTTTAAAATATAAAATGCTCGCTGTGCTGCTTTTTCTTCCGCTTTTTTCTTGGAAGGTTCGGCTGCATTGGCAATTTTTTCTTCACCAAACCATACATGACAGCGAAAAACAACTGATTTATTCACCTGAATTTCTTCACAGGTTTCATATTTTATATTAAGCTTTTTCTTCTGACTCCATTCCAGCAAAAGACCTTTATAGCTCACTATTTTATTCTCAAGCTTATTGATTTCAGATGGCGTAAGAAGTCTCTCCAAAATAATTCTCTTACAAGTATCATAGTGGAAATCCAGATAAACGGCACCAATTAAAGCTTCGAATAAATTTCCGGAGATATTTTCGCCCAATGCTACGGAGCCTTGTTTTTGTAAAAGATCTGTAAGTCTTAAATCTTCTCCTAATTTATTAAGATTTTTCCTATTAACAATCTTAGATTTCATCTGTGTCAGATATCCTTCATTTGCTTTAGGATAAGTCTGGAACAGGTGACAAGAAATAATTGTACCCAAAACAGAATCTCCCAAAAATTCAAGTCTTTCGTAATTACTGTCTTGATTTTTAGAAGAACTTTTAAGAGAAAAGGCTTCGCGGTAGAGTGCAATATTCTGTACTTCAGATCCCAATATTTTTGTGAGCTCTGTAGTGAGAAAATAATCTCTCTCCGTTAATTGTCTTTTTCTTTTTTTGAGAAGGAATTTAGAAAAGTATTTCTGTAACTCCATTCATTGAATTTAGATTTTCGTAAATAGAACACAAGCGTTATGCCCACCAAACCCAAAAGTATTACTCATGGCTACTTTTACATCTTTCTTCGCAGCTTCGTTGAACGTAAAGTTCAGTCTGCTGTCGATATTTTCATCATCAGTAAAATGGTTAATGGTAGGAGGAACAATACCATGAATAATCGTTCCCAACGCAGCAATAGCCTCAATAACTCCTGCAGCACCCAAAAGGTGACCGGTCATTGATTTTGTAGAATTAATCTGAATGTCGAAAGCATGCTCCCCTAATAATTTTGAAATGGCATTTGATTCTGCAATATCTCCTAATGGAGTAGAGGTACCATGCATATTGATGTGGTCTACTTCATCAGCAGTTAATCCTGCATCTTCAAGACAATTTTTCATTACTAAGTAAGCCCCCAATCCTTCAGGATGTGGAGCAGTCATGTGATGTGCGTCTGCACTAAGACCACCACCCTTTAATTCTGCATAGATCGTTGCACCACGTTTTACAGCGTGCTCATATTCTTCAAGGATAATTGACCCTGCACCTTCACCCAATACAAATCCATCTCTGTCTTTGTCAAAAGGTCTTGAAGCTGTTGTAGGATCATCATTTCTTGTAGAAAGTGCCATCATTGCATTGAATCCGCCGACACCACTTGCTGTAACGGCTGCTTCAGAGCCTCCGCAAACAATTACGTCTGCTTTACCCAATTGGATAAGCATTTTGGAATCAATTAAAGCATTTGCTGAAGATGCACATGCAGATACAGTTGTATAATTCGGACCGTGGAAACCATATTCAATAGAAATATGCCCTGGTGTAATATCCGCAATCATTTTAGGAATAAAGAAAGGATTAAATCTTGGAATTTCGGTATTTGCCCATCCCAATACTTCGGTCTCAAAAGTCTCTAAACCTCCGATACCAGACCCCCAGATTACTCCGACTCTGTTTTTATCTACATTGTCTTCAATAATTCTTGAATGTGCCACTGCTTCTCTGGCAGCAACTAAGCCAAGCTGAGTATTTCTATCCATTTTTTTAGCTTCTTTCTTGTCGAAATGGTCTAATGGATTGAAATTTTTAACTTCGCAAGCGAATTTTGTTTTAAAGTTTGTGGCATCAAAAAGAGTAATTGGAGCGGCACCGCTCTCACCTTTTAAAAGATTTTCCCAGTATTCTTTTGCATTATTTCCAATAGGTGTTATTGCTCCAAACCCGGTTACAACTACTCTTTTTAATTCCATAAACTTTGTTTAATTTCTTTTTTGTTGAAGAATATTATTTATTTACTACTTCTTCGATATAAGCGATAGCGTGTCCTACAGTAGTAATTTTTTCAGCCTGATCATCAGGGATTTGAATGTTGAATTCTTTTTCAAATTCCATAATAAGTTCAACTGTATCTAAAGAATCAGCTCCTAAATCGTTAGTGAAGCTAGCCTCTGGAGTTACTTCTGTTTCTTCAACGTCAAGCTTATCAGCGATGATAGCTTTTACTCTTGATGCAATGTCTGACATAGTAAATTATTTTTTTTAATTGTTAGATGGTGCAAATATATAAAATTCTTTACGATAAAACATTTTTTTAGTCTTTTTTGTGGCTCGTAGATACGTATTTTGTGATATGTATGTTTAGTGTTTTAGTTTTCAGAGGGTTATATTTTAACATTTCATGTATTGGTTTTAGTTTAATTAAAATAAATTTTTAATCTGTTCTCAATATGGTATTTAAGAACGATTTAAATTGAAAATACTATTGATGTAATACTTTGATTCCTTTAATTAAATTCCTTTTTACATAGGATAATTTTGAAAAACGACTGTTTCAGAACAAAATATAGAATCCGAATAATTACATTTGCACTCGCTAATTCTAATGTCTTGAAAAGTTTAAGCTCAATATTCTTTGGATTCTAAATTATTGATATAAATTTTAATGAAAAAATACATCTTACTGCTATTCCTTTTTATTTATATATCAAATTTCTCTCAGATAAAGGGAAAAATTCTTAAAGTAAAAGATGGGGATACTGTTGTTGTTCTTTTGGAAGACAACATTCAAGAAACGTTAAGGTTGGCTGAGGTTGACTGTCCTGAAAAAGGTCAGCCTTTCGGTAAAAATGCAAAACAATTTACCAGTTCGAAAGTTTTTGAAAAAGAAGTCATATTTTACAGGACCGGAAAAGACAGATACAGACGTACCATCGCTAAAATCTTTTATAAGAATAATAAATATCTTTCCGCTGAAATCATAAAAGCCGGTTTTGGATGGTGGTATTATAAAGCATCAAAGAATACTGAACTACAAAAAATGCAGGATGAAGCAAAAGAAAAAAGGCTGGGCTTGTGGTCTGATCAAAAAGCTGTTTCGCCTTGGGAATTTAGGGCGAGTAAGAAGAAAAAGAAAGTTTTGTGATATCTAAGTAGATTGATTATTAAACAGAAAACCACTGAAAGATTTCAGTGGTTTTTTGTTTGTGTGGAGTTGGAGGGATTCGAACCCTCGTCCAAACAAGCAATACATAAGATTTCTACATGCTTATTCTGCTATTGGTTTTCGACTGGAGGCAGAGAGCAGACACCCAACTTCCAGCTTATCTTCTGAGGTTTTCGAATTTTAGCCGAAGTAACTAAAATCTTATTTCTACATTCCTATATCTCAGAATCAAACGCCGTAGAACGGAGCATTTGTGAGACATCTTGCTTCCTTACTATCTTCGGGAAAGCGCTTGATCCTACTATGATTCGGATTAAGCTGCAAGAGCGAACTCTTCGTTGCCAGTTAAAATTTTGTAGCAAGGGATTAAAGAGATCGCGCTACGGTTCTCTGCATGCTTACTTACCCATTGACCTTGCTGTCGAAACCAGTCAACCCCATGAATAAAGTGAATGCAAATATAATTTAAATACCGTTAATATTGCCTGTGTTCTTGGTTAATAAATCGATGTTGTTGCGAATGGGAATATACTAGAAAAGAATTAGTAGTTTTTATAGTAATGATGATTGGTAATTTTTGCTTTATACTGAAATGTTGATTTGTTCAAATAAAATTTTGCGGTTTAGTAAATAATGATTACTTTTGCAATCCAAAATGAGATGTAATATATGTTAATAATTCCAGTAAAAGATGGTGAATCCATCGACAGAGCATTAAAGAAATATAAAAGAAAATTTGATAAAACAGGTACAGTTCGTCAATTAAGATCTAGACAAGCGTTTATTAAGCCTTCTGTAACTTTAAGACAAGCAAGATTGAAAGCTTCTTATAAGCAAAGAAATCTTAGCAAAGAAGAACAGGCTTAAGAAATTTTCTTAACCACATACTAATTCACTCTTTAAATAGTTTATATTTGAAGAGTGAATTTTTGTTTTTATACAATATATGATGCTGGACAAATTTCTAGAATATTTACAATTCGAAAAGAGGTATTCGCCTCACACAATTACAAGTTACAGAAAAGATCTTGAAGATTTTTCTCATTTTTACCTCGAAACAGAATCTTCCGAAGATATTTCCCAGGCAGATAAAAAGATTATCCGAAATTTTATTGTCAATTTAAGTGAAAACGGCATTTCCAAAAGAAGTATCAATAGGAAGTTGTCATCTCTTCGTAGTTTTTATCTTTTCCTTTTGCGTTTAGGTGAAATTCAAGTTTCACCGACAGAAAATATTTCTTCATTGAAATTTTATCCCGAAAAACAGATTCCAATGTCTGAAGAAGAAATGCAAAGGCTTAATGATGAGGTTTTTGCTCAGGTTGCCGATGTTTTGGAAAAATGCATCATGGAAGTGCTTTACCAGACCGGAATCCGTAAAGCTGAGCTTTGTGGTATGACTTTTGAGAATGTTAATTTAGGCGGAAACGAGCTGAAGATAATAGGGAAGGGGAATAAAGAAAGGTATGTTCCTATTTCTGAAAATCTGTCGAATCTGCTTAGAAGTTATTTGGAAATAAGGAAACCGCAGACAGAATATAAATCATATTTTTTTGTCAACAGTAAAGGAAAAAAACTGACTGAAAAATTTGTCTATATGGTGGTTAATAAGTACCTTAGTCTTATAACAACAAAAGAAAAAAGAAGTCCTCACATCCTCCGTCATAGCTTTGCTACACACGTTTTGGACAATGGGGCGGAGATTTCTAAAGTGAAAAAAATATTAGGGCATTCCAGTCTTGCAAGTACACAAGTCTATACAAATGCTAATATAGAACAATTGAAAAAAGTGTTTAATCAGGCTCATCCAAGAGCATCAAAAAAAGAAGAATTATGAAGATTACAGTACAGTCAATTGGTTTAACACCGCACGAACCATTAGAATCACACATCGAGAAAAAAGTAAGTAAATTGGAAACTTTTTATGACAAAATTCAGGAGTGTAAAATATTTTTAAAAGTAGAAAATAACTCTGATAGAGCAAACAAAACTGCAGAGCTTATTTTAGCTGTTCCAGGTGACGATATCGTAGTAAAGAAGACAAGTGCAACTTTTGAAGAAAGTTTGGATATGTGCGTGGATACTGCTAAAAAGCTACTAATCAAGAAGAAAGAACTTGCGTAAAAAAAAAGATAAAAAAAGTCATTAAAAAATTTGAGAATTCAAAAAAACCGTTCTATATTTGCACTCGCAAAAAGGGATCAGTGTTCTTTTGAATTCTTTGTTTTTTTTTAAATTGCTTCCATAGCTCAGCTGGCCAGAGCACGTGATTTGTAATCTCGGGGTCGTGGGTTCGAATCCCTCTGGAAGCTCAATTTAATATAAAATATCT
>Ga0308171_1002848_pt1 | contig 17007 bp, 13 predicted proteins | sample PhyGR1_FD_202135 | JGI IMG/M metagenome (GOLD analysis project Ga0308171, IMG submission 202135) | Phyllosphere microbial communities from UC Gill Tract Community Farm, Albany, California, United States - DLSLSG.R1 | ecosystem: Host-associated > Plants > Phyllosphere > Unclassified | place: USA... | reverse complement strand
TCTTCTAATTTTTTTCTTTCACGTTCTCTTCTTCTGGCGATGACCGATTTTCCGTTGAGAAGTCTGATCACTCTTAAATATTCTGTACGTTTTCCGAAATGATGCGTAATCACATACAACAGCACTCCAAAACCTGCCATAGAAATAAATCCAAAAATCTTTTTGTTGGCAGCAAGCATTGCGTTGAGCTGAATAGTTTTCAAATTAGCAGTCACCGTCTGTGGCGTAATGGTCATTCCGTCCATATAAACGGCTAAATCTCCTAAACTGATGATTTGAAACTGATATTGAAACCACGAATAAAGCGCAGAAAAGAATCCTACCGCAAGGAATGTTCGCCATACCAAAACCAATCCGATGGCGGCCAGCATCTCGTCCAGTTCCAGTTTATCTAAGGTGTAATACCAAACGGAAATGAAGAGCGATCCCATACCAAAACCTTTCAGGAACATTGGCAAATACCAGTTTTCATAATTGAATTCCAGCACCATTGAGAAATACATAATCACCGCATAAGCTGTCATTGCAGCAAAGCCCGAGAAGATGAACATCTTGAGAGGTCGTTCTTTTTTGAACCAAAATACCGCTACGACTCCTGCTAAGAAAATTCCGGGCGCCATCATTACATTCAATTTAGCATTCGTCAGTTGATCATAACCTAAAACACCCACCGAAAATATATTCTGAAGAGACGTCGTCCCTAGAAACATTCCCAGACAAAACAGCATAAACAGTCCGTTCAGTACGTTGCTTTTTGTGAAAATGTTGAAAGAAATATAGGGTCTTTTTAAAGTCATCTGGCGGATGGCCAACAGTGCAAAACTTACAAATGCAGTGATACTTGCGTTGATAATATTTTTTGAATTGAGCCAATCCTGCTGTTTTCCGAATGATAAAACATAAGCTGAAAACATAAAAGTGGACACAAATAAAAGAATACTCAGCCAATCGATGTAATGCAATGGAACTTTTAATGCAAAATATTTATCGTGCATAAAGACCCAACACAAAAGCGCCATCGCAAAACACAACACCGAAGCCAGAACAAAAAACTGCTGAAAGTTGTACAGCACAGAAACTTCTACGGCATAATAAGCTGAAACTTGATTTAATATCAAAACAAATGTGTAAAAAACGCCGTAAAAAATCCCACGTCCGCCCAGCATCACCATCAATGGCAAAAACAGTTCGATTGTGATCATCATCTTCAGAAATCCAATCACCAGAGAGGTTACTACAATTACTAACGGCACTGCGGTGGTTGAATTAATGTAACTCAACATTCCTAATAACACCAATAAAATCACGACTTTATCACGGACTTTGAAGCGCATTTTCATTCTCATCACCACGGGCATACACGCTCCCATACCTATCGTTGTGGCATAATTTGCCCACACAAAATATTCCTGCATCACGCCGGTTCCACCCACCATAAAACTAATATTCCCTACATAAACCCCTCCCAACGGCATTACTACAATAAGCAGTAGAACCATCATCAGGAGCTGCACGGGTTTCGGAACCCAATCGCTGAAAAGACCTTTGTTGTACATAATTTTTGTTTTTTTTGGTTGGAAGTCTGAAGATGGATGCCGGAAGTTTTCCCAGTATCGCGTTTATCTTTTACAAAATATTTATTCTATTGCTGAAGGTTGAAAGTTTACGAATCACGTACCTCCATCACCCCGCTTCCCGCTTTCTTCCTTTTAACTTGGCTCTTTTTACTTTTTAGTTGCTACGCTCACATTCATATTCATCCCCGCACTCAGTTTTGCCACATCTTCTTTTTTGTTGGAATCTGTGAACTCGATTCTTACGGGAATTCTCTGTTGTACTTTGATGAAGTTACCTGTGGAATTATCTGTTGGAACACTTGAATATCTTGATCCTGTTGCTGCAGAAACGGCCGTTACGACACCTTCAAATTGTTGTCCGCCTAATGCATCTGCGGTCATCATTAATTTCTCGCCAATCTTGATATTCGGCATTTGGCTTTCCAAGAAGTTCGCAGTGACCCATTTTTGATTGTTTAAAACGATGGTCGCAACTTGTTGTCCGGGCTGAATCAACTGTCCTTCAGAAATCGTTCTTCTTCCCATTACGCCATCGTAAGGCGCAGTGATAACGGTATATGAAAGATTGATTTTCGCCATATCCAATGCCGCTTTTGTTCTTTTGATTTCAGCATCATTGATTCCCAATTTACTTTTTACTTCCGTTGTAGAAAGGTTGGCAGATTGTTTCTGATTGACCAAGGTTTCATACGCCGCTTTCTGCGCATCATATTCTGTTTTGGCTTGATCAAACTGTTGTCTCGTCACGGCTTCTGCAGCCAAAAGGTTTTTGTACCGGCCTAAATTCTGCTCTGCATTCCACAGTCTTGCTTTTGCACCAGCGATGTTAGATTCCATCACGCTGACATTGTTGGAAACGGTATTCACAGATGAACTGGTTGCTGAACGTTGCGCCAATGCATTTTGATAAGCTGCTTCTGCCTGTCCGAGTTGCGTGATGATTTCACGGTCATCCAAGATGGCTAACGTATCGCCTTTTTTCACCTGCTGATGCTCGATGAATTTTATTTCTTTAATATAAGCCGAAACTCTTGTGTTGATTGGATTGATAAATTCCTCTACCTGAGCTGCTTCCGTATAAGTTTTGTCACCGATGTGAAAGTACTGACGAATCAGCCAGAACAATCCGAAACCGATCAATGCAAAAACGATTACATTTGAAAGGATGGCTCTGATTTTATTTTTCTTGTTTTGTTTTTTCTTAGCTTCAGCACTTGAAACCACTGGTTTCACTTTTGCTTTTTCAACCGTCACATTTGGTTGTATATCTTGAGTATTTTGTTCCTTGTTTTCCATTGTTTTGATTTTCAGTTTTAAATAATTAAAGCGTCCCTGTAGATTTCAACAGATTGTAGTATTGATACAGCACATTGATTTCTGCGTTGGCAAAATCCAGTTCCGATTGAAGTTTCTGATTTTGCGCATCAATCATTTCAGCCTGAACGGCCAATTGATTGAGGTATTTTGCTTCAGTGATTTTATAGTTTTCTTCGGCCAGTCTTTTCGCATCGTTCAAAATATCAGCTTGTTGAATTGCTTCTTGATATTTTACATAAGACGCATTGACGTTCATATCAATATTCTGTTGCGTCAAAGTCAAAGCATCATTTGCCTGAGTTTTCTGCAATTCGCCCAACTTCACTTTCTCTTTGGTTTTATATAAATTATCTATATTATAGCTCAAAGAAATTCCCGTCTGCCATCCGTTGGCATACATATCAACAACAGGATTTCTATTGGTAATCGGTCTTTGAACTGTATAACCTCCAAAACCGGAAAGTGTCGGCATTCTATCTGTTTTAATGATTTCAATATTTTTATCAGCGACACCGATGTTGGTTTGCGCAGATTTCAATTGTGGGTTACTATCGTGAGCAAGATTCAAATAATAATCCATACCGATTCCCGATTCTTTATTTTCTAAATTTTCAACCGGAATAATTTCGGTATCAGCTGGCAATCCTAAACCAATATTTAAATTATAATTAAGTATTTTTCGATTGTTGGATAAAGTCAGAATGCTTTGGTCGAGATTTTTAATAGCCAATTCACCACGGATGACTTCATTTCTCGTTACCATTCCCTGTTTATAAAAATCATTGATGTTTTTCAAACGCTGCTGAGCCAATTTTTTGTTATTCGCAAATACGGTTTCCTGATTGATGGTTTTATAAACGTCTAAATAATTGGATATTACTAAGAATTTCACATCCTGTTTATTCTTTTCTAAATCCAATTCAGAAAGCTGTTCACGAAGACCAGCCAGTTCAATTGATTTATTAACGAGCCCACCTTTGAAAATAAGTTGAGTTGCCTGCACGCCGTACGTACTACCGTAATGCGGCATCTGGATCGTAGTTGAATTTGAAAAATCTTTGTCGATAGCCAATACATCTCCCAAATAGAATTGAGTGGTAGAAGCTGTAATCGTAGGAAGTTTCTGAAGTTTGGTAATATCCGTCTGTTGTTTGGCAATATTGATATTCTGCGCAGAAACTTTTAATTGGTAGTGATTCTGAAGCGCCAGTTCGGCGACTTCATTCGCTGTCATCTGTTTTATTTCTTGTGAAAAAAACAGCGCAGGAAAAATAACCATCACGAGTGATAGTGCTGTTTTTACATTATTTGTCATTTTACCTTGTTTTTCTGTACAAAGGTACATAAAACGCAATATCAAACAAATGTTTGATGCTTGGAAAAAGATGCTCAAATGTACTATTCTAAACTTCGAACTGATGGCGATATTGAGAAGGACTCACCTCTAAATGCTTCTTGAAAAAATGAGAAAACGAGTATTGGTCACTAAATCCAAGGATTGTAGAAATCTCTGAAACCGGCTTATTAGAAGAGTTTAATAACACCTTCGCTTCATTGATTACAATAGAAGCAATAACCTGACTTGCCGACCGTCCTGTCACGGCTTTAACCACCGATGAAAGATGTCTGGTTGTAATCGACTGGCGTTCGGCGTAGAATTCTACCGTTCTATCATTATGATGATGAGAAGCCAAATCATTGAGAAAAATGAAAACAATCTCTTCCTGTCTCGACATTTGATTCATTGCAGTATTGTCCTCGCTTGATATGATTCCGGCCATTTGATAACAGAAAACAGAGAACAAATGTTCCACCATTTCCTTTTTGTAAGTCATTTCTGTCGTGGAATCGAGAATATATTTTAAGAAATTGACGCTTTTCCAGACCACATCCATATCATCCTGATGAAAAGGAACGCCTACGTTCATCTGCTGACGAAAGTAGCGATACGTAATCAACCGGTTGAATTTCAGAGATAAGGCTGAAATAAATTCCCGTTTGTAAGAAACCATCCTCGACTGGAAATCATCGCTCACAGAAATCAGTTCATAAACCGTTTGCGGGTCGGTGACCATAAACATATTCGCTGACAACTCGAGGTCGCTGAAATGTTGTCGTAGTTTGATAGAACCGCTTCTGATAAAGAGAAAAGCAGGATTATCGGGACGAAAAGGCTTTTCGGCGGAGATTCTTTCAAAGATATTGTGTTGTGTAAAAATCTCAACCCCGAATTTTTCTAAAGCAGACATAAGGCAAATTTAGTGTTTTATCAAATGATAATTGTTGGGAAATGTCAAGTGAGTTTTTGAGATTTTTGAATGGATTTTGACAGTTCGCACCTACGGAGCTCTATCAATCTTGACTATTGAGATTTCTATTGACAGACTGCTCCGCTGGAGCTTTATCAATCTCTTCTTAAGAAATTCAATACATAGTTCACTCCTTCGGAGCTATCTAATTTTGTTAATCGTGATTTCTATTGACAGGTTGCTCCTACGGAACTTATCATTGTTGATATAAAACTGTATTCAAAATTATCAATAGAATATAAGTTATCTCCTATCAAATCCGAAAATGAAAAACCTCAGAGAAAATCCCCTGAGGTTTTGGTAATTTATAGCCCCGATAGTAGCGGCATCCTTTTTTGTCTTTCTGCAAATGTTCTACTAATGACAAAACGCTGAAGACAAAAAAGATATAGCGGATAGCGGGATTAAGCTCCTAGTAATTTATTTTGTTACGACGTAAACTTCCTCGTAAGGCTGAATCAAAACCCAACCGTTGCCTGAGAATTTCATTTGGAATTCTTCGCCGCTTCCTCTGCCGATAAGGCTTTTAAGGGAAACGTTGGTTTTAAGTTCTGGTGTTAGGTTTCCGGACCATGCGACTGTTGCATTCGGGTCTGTGAAAACGGGTGCATCTGGCGTAACCAAAAGAGTCAAAGGATGTCCGTGTGTGGTGATAGCGATGTGGCCGGTTCCCGTAAGTTTCACTTGGAAAAGTCCGCCTGCCATAACGCCTGCAATACTTTTCAGCATTTTGATATCGCTTTTGATGCTTTGGTCGTGGGCAAGAACGTCGTTTCCGTTAACAGAGATGGACTCGTTGTCCAGGTGGAGGATCCTTACCTTTTTGCCGTTGTCTGCAACGTAAAGTCTTCCTGAACCTTCTGCTTTCATCAGTTTTGTACCTTCGCCAGAAATTGCTTTTTTGAGAAGATTACCAAGTCCGCCAGACAACATTCCTTGTCTTTCGAAATTGATGTTCCCAACGTAACCAACCATACTTCCTGCCTTTGTCCATACGGCCTGATTGCTAAGATTGATCTCCAGAAGTTCTGGTTTTTCCAGTTCGAAATAGTCTTTTTCTTGCGGATTTTCTTTGGTCTCGTTGACGAAAGCTTCGATTGAAAATTTGCTCATAGTTTTATTTTTTTATGTTATACCAAACTAATAATTTTATTGACAGTATAAAAATTAAATTATGTTAAAACAATGCAAATGATTTCTTAAAATTAAAAAATCTGACAAAAATTGTCAGACTTTAAAATATAAGGAGTAAAAATTTAGTGTCTAAAATTGTCCGCCACCAAGTGCTCTGTAGAATTCTGTAACGGCTTGCAATTGTTGCAATTTGTCATTAACTCCGGATAGTCTTGCTTGCAGTAAGGACTGTTCGGAAGTCAAAACATTGACGTAATTAGTATTGGATGAGTAGGTTAACAATTCTTTGTTGTATTCCAAGGCTTTTTCCAAAGACTGAATTTGGAGTTGTCTCGTGGTTTCTTTTTCTTTTGCTTTTTGATAAGACAATAACGAATTTGAAACTTCGGAACCTGCCGTCAACAATGTCTTTTCGAATGTATAATAAGCATTCATTTTACGGGCTTCCATAATTCTGACTTGTGCTTTTCTGGTTCCCATTTGGAAGATATTTTGCGTTACCGTTCCTCCAAGTGTGTAAAACAAAGAATTAGTGAAAAAACTTTCCAAAGTTCTGGACGATAATCCCAAAGTTCCTGTGATGCTAATGGTAGGATAAACCTGTGCCATTGCCATATTTTTGTTTTCGAAAGCCTGACGGAAGGTCAATTCTGCAGCTTGAACATCGGGACGGTTTTTCAGTAGTGATGCAGGAACTCCGGTTTTCAAATCAGTGTAAACGACTTGGGAGTCGATGGAATTTCTCTCGATGGACTGTGGATTGTCATTCATCAAAATAGTCAAGGCATTTTCTGTCTGTTGAATCTGCAATTCCAAATCCGGAATCGTCAACTGCGCTGAATATAGATTGGCCTTGCTCTGCTCCACGTCTGCTCCGGTCAAATAAGCTGCATCCATCAAAAGCTCGACAGTTTCCACATCTTTTTTACGAAGTTCGATGGTTTGTTTTGTGATTTCCAACTGTTTATCCAAAGAGATCAATTGATAATATAAATTGGCGGCCTGAGCAACCAATTGCGTCTGAACTGCCCTTTTCGCTGCATCAGATTGAAGAAATCCTGCATAGGCAGACCTCTTCATAGATTTGATCCTTCCCCAAACATCTATTTCCCAACCAGTTGAAATCCCTAGTCTGTAAACCAATAGATCGGGCATTACAAAATTGCCACCTTGTGCTGCGCCACTATTTTTAGTTTCCGTAACAGAAGCAACACCGTCTAAACTTGGAAGGTTTTGCAGTTTGGATTGTTTGAAAACTGCGCTAGCTTCCTGAATCCTGGTCACTGCTATTTTTAGATCCAGATTGTTCTGAATGGTCTTATTAATAATCCCTTGAAGTTTGTCATCCGTAAAAATTTGATTCCAGGCAACATTAGCAACAGACGTGCTGTCGTTGTTGGTTTTCTGACGGAAGAGATTGTCCTGTCGGCTTTGCTCCACCTCGGGGTTTTTATAAGTGTCTGTAACTTTACAAGAGTAAAAGAAACCAGCGACACCTGCTAATATGATTAGATTTTTTAAATTCATTTTTCTCAAAATTTGGTTATTCGCTTAGTTCGCCTTCGTATTTATCAGACACTTTCTTGCTGCTCACTTTTTCCTGCAGATACATAAATACTGCAAACAAAATCGGGATAAAGAATACGCCGAAGACCGTTCCGAACAACATTCCTCCAATTGCTCCAATTCCGATGGATTGATTACCTACAGCTCCAGCTCCAGTTGAAATCGCTAATGGAATCAATCCAAAAATGAAGGCAAACGAGGTCATCAAAATCGGTCGAAGTCTTTGTTTCGCACCACTGATGGCTGCGTGGGCAATGGTGTAACCTTTTCTTCTAGCATCGAGGGCAAATTCTACAATCAAAATCGCATTCTTGGCCAAAAGTCCAATCAACATAATGAGTGAGATCTGCGTGTAAATATTGTTGGAACCTCCAATCCAGCTGCTGAACATCATTACTCCAGCCAAACCGACCGGCAATGACAACATTACTGCAAATGGCAAAATATAACTTTCATACTGCGCAGCCAAAAGGAAATAAACAAATACACAACATAAAATAAAGATGTAAACTGTTTGTCCTCCTGCGGTAACTTCCTCTCTCGTCAATCCAGAAAATTCGTAGCCGTATCCTTGAGGTAAAGTTTCTTTCGCCACTCTTTCTACAGTGTTGATCGCGTCTCCGGAAGAGAAACCAGGATTTGGTGTACCGTTCAGAGAGATCGCAGTAAACAAGTTGAAACGACCAATAGCCTGTGGACCGTAAACTTTTCTTGCTGTGATGAATCTGCTTAGCGGTGCCATTTCGCCATTAGAATTACGAACCTGGATCATATTGAAACTTTCCAGGTTTTCTCTATCTTCAAAAGGCGCCTGATAAATTACACGGTACTGTTTTCCGAAGAGATTGACATTGGATGCATAGACTCCACCATAATAACCTTGCATAGTCGTCAAGATATCATTGATAGAAAATCCTGCAGCTTTGGTAGCAGCAATATCAATATCGATCATATATTGCGGATAATTCGGGTTAAACGATGTAAACGTTTTCTGAATATCTGGCTGTTGATTCATCTTATCAATGAAATCATTGGTCACTTTCGTCAGGTCAGCAATGCTTCCACCTTTTTGATCCTGGATCTGCATTTCGAAACCGGCAGCATTACCGAAACCTTGCAATGTAGGTCTTCCGAAGAAGGTCATTTTAGCATCCTTGATCCCGGCAGTTTCTTTGTACATCCTCGCAACAAAAGATTGAAGATCGGTTCCTTTATCGGTTCTGTCTTTCCAGTCTTTCATTTTTACGATGAGCATTCCGTTATTGGAGCCACTTCCACTGATCATTCCTCGGCCAGAAACTTTGAAGATATGAAGAACTTCTGGTTGCTTTTTAACGATATTTTCTACCTTCTCCATGACTTCCTTTGTACGATTCTCATTGGAACCGATTGGAAGCGAAATATCCATAAAGACACCACCCATATCCTCACTTGGAACGAATGATTTTGGTGTCGTGTTCATTAGCCAAACAAAGATCCCAGCAAAAACTGCCAATCCCGCAAAGGCCATCCATTTTTTCTTTAATAAAAATAAAATCCCTCGCGTATAACGTTTTACCATCGCATCAAAAATGATATTGAAATTGGTAAAAAATCTTTCCAAAAAATTCTTTTTCTTTTCTTCGTGAGAATGAGGCTTCAGGAAGATTGCACATAAAGCTGGACTCAATGTCAATGCGTTTACGGCTGATAATATAATCGAAATCGCTAAGGTCAATCCAAACTGTTTGTAGAAAACCCCTGCTGAACCGGAGATAAAACTCACAGGGATGAAAACCGCAGCCATTACCAAAGTAATACTGATGATAGCCCCACTGATCTCGTCCATCGCATTCACGGAAGCCCGAAGCGGTGATTTCTCACCCTGTTCCAGTTTGCTGTGAACAGCTTCTACAACCACAATCGCATCATCGACCACGATACCTACCGCCAAAATCAAGGCGAAAAGCGTTAATAGATTGATGGTAAATCCGAAGATACTTAGAAAGAAAAACGTTCCCACAATCGCAACCGGAACCGAAATTGCCGGGATCATCGTGGAACGCCAATCTTGTAGGAACAGGAAGACAACAATAAATACAAGGATAAACGCCTCAAACAATGTATGGATCACTTTCTCAATAGAAGCATCCAAAAAGTCATTCGCGTTCACAAGAGCCACATACTTCACACCTTTAGGAAAAGATTCCTGGGCCTTATCAAGAACCGCGACCGATTGATTAATTACATCCTGTGCGTTGGAACCGGCTGTTTGTGCAACCGCCATACCAATTGACGGATTACCATCTGTGAAACTGCTTCCAGTATAATCCTGAGCACCAAGTTCTACTCTTGCGACATCTTTCAGCCTTAAAGTTTGCCCATTCTCAGTTGCTTTGATGATGATATTATCAAATTCCGGAATCTCTGTCAATCTCCCTTTATACTTCAAAGTGTATCGGAAACTCTGGTCACTTTCATCACCCAAACTTCCTGGCGCGGCTTCGATATTCTGCTCAGCCAAAAGCGTACTGATATCCGAAGGCACAAGTCCGTAAGCGGCCATTTTGTTTGGATCCAACCAAATTCTTATCGAATAATCCTTGGAACCGAAAACCGTCACATCACCAACACCTGTTACCCTTTTGATCTGCGGAACAATGTTGATATTGGTATAATTTTGAAGGAAGGTCATATCATACGCAGGATTCTCACTGTAAAGCGAGAAGATCAATACGTTGGAACTTTGCCTCTTCAAAACGGTAACCCCGGCTTGTGTCACCTCTCTAGGTAAAAGTGAGTTGGCTCTGGAAACCCTGTTTTGAACGTTTACTGCTGCAATATCAGGATCCACGCCTTGCTTGAAATAAACCGTTACCGAACCAGAACCATCATTGGTTGCAGAAGAGGTCATGTAGGTCATCCCTTCTACACCATTGATCTGCTCCTCCAAAGGAACGATCACACTTTTGAGAATAACGTCGGCATTTGCACCTTGGTAACTTGTATTCACAACCACTGTTGGCGGCGCAATATCCGGATATTGGGAAACCGGCAAGGTTACAATCCCCAAAACACCGAGAATTACGATGATAATGGAAATTACGGTGGATAATACCGGGCGTTCTATAAATTTTTTAAACATATTTTTTAGACTAAAAGAAAAAAGAGGAAAGATAAAAGACTTCCAAAATTGAAAGCTTTCAAATTCTCACTTTTGACAATGATGAAATATTTGAAAGACTATTTTCTAGCGATCACGTTTTGAAGCGTCGTTTCTTTCGGGACAACCACAGTTTCGTCTTTCAGAAGACCAATTCCTTCTACAACGATCTTATCACCTTGTTTTAATCCGGAAGTCACTGCGTAAGTCAATCCATCTGGCAGGTCTTCAACTTTGACCTCGGTAGATTTCACCTTGTTGTCGGCACCGATCAGATAAACCATAATCTTACCTTGAAGTTCATAAGTCGCAGATTGAGGAACAATGAACACATTCTCCATATTATTTGGCAACTGAACGGTTGCGCTGTAACCACTTCTTATCAAACCCTTTGGATTTGGGAACGTTGCTCTCATTGAGAACGAACCTGTATTTGGATCGACCAATCCGCTGATGGATTCTATTTTACCTTTTTCGTCGTACTTGCTTCCGTCTGACAAAATCAATTCTACCAAAGGAGAATTTTTAAGCTTCTCATTGATGGTTGCACCAGTTGCGTGTTTGAAGAAGTCCAACTGTTGTTTTTCATTGATTGAAAAATAAGCGAATATTTTTGAAACATTGGAAACCGTGGTCAAAGGTTGCGTCGTAGCTGTGCTGATATAACTTCCTGCTTTGTAAGGCAAGGTTCCCACAACGCCACTCACTGGACTGTAAAGTTTTGTATAACCCGCATTGACCTGAGCATTTGTCAATTGAGCTTGAGTTTCTGCTAAAGATGCTTTCGCAGATTTGAGTGCCAATTCTGCTGACTGCAATTCGTAGGCAGAGATGATCTTTTTATCAACCAAAGGTTTGGTCTTTGTCACTTGCATTTGAGCAGTAGCAACTGCTGCTCTTGCGCTGTTCATGGTCGCTTGCGCTGCTAAAACAGATTGTTCGTACTGAGGATTTCTGATGAGAAAAAGTAATTGTCCTTTGCTGACCTGGCTGCCTTCATCGATATAGATCTTCTCCACGAAACCGTCTATTTTCGGACGGATCTCTACATTTTCTATACCTTCCAGTCTGGCAGGATATTGTGTCAAATTTTCAGCGGGACCACTTTTTGCAACGATATATTGATATGGTTGAGGCGGTAATTCTTTTTTCTCGTCTTTGTTCTCTGACTTGGAACATGATGTCAAAAGACCTAAAACAACAAAAAAGCTAAGCGCGATATTCCTCATAAATACTAATTTTTTAGATGTGTTTTCAAACAAACGTTCAAATTTATTGATTATATATAAAATACACGTTATGTATTCAATAATAAAATCTATCAAATATAATCAAGAAAAACTATTATTACTGACATCCAATAAGTTAAAAAATAATTTTAATGAATATTTAACATAGTGATATCAAACAAATGTTTGAAACACTTCTTCTTTTTGATTTCTTTGAAGAGAGCAATTCTTTTAAAATATTATCATTGATCTCAGTAAATATGATTACAACAAAATTATGTTCTAATAATCACAAACTACTTACCTTAATTACAGAACAAATTACCAATATCACTTATCAATATTTAAATAAAATAAATTGAAAATCAGAATAATTGGGAATCAGAATTTATTTTAGATATTTGAAGAGTATAATATTTATTGCAAAAAAATGCTGTCTATAGGAATAGTTTATCCCGAACTTAAAATTTTATCAAAAATTGATAACATACAAGGTCTTGAAAATAAAGCTGAAGTATTAAATTACACCACAATTCTGGCTTTAGAAAATGTAGAGAATCTTACAACTTTGGTATCAGCAATTGAAAGCAATTGGAATACTAACGAATATGACTTCGGAATTATTTTTAAGGACAGCAACAATAATCATAAATGTTATTACATAAGAATTCACGAGATAATAAGTATTGAGGACAACAATATATTTCTAAAAGCATTCGCATTTGGTGCATCAAAAGGTGTATTGAAAGCTTGGGAAAATTATTTTTCAAAAGGAATTGAAGAACCAAATCTGTGGACAAATCTAAAACAATCCGAAAGACAAGGTTGGCTAGAACTTGCAATGGCTTTTCAAAATGTAGAAAACTCAGTTTCCAAATCCAAAGCTACAATTGATGGGAAATACATCAAATCAGTTGAAGACTTTTATTGTTCGCTTGGAGAAGCCATCAATGGTTCAGGTGGTTATTTTGGGAGAAACCACAATGCTTTGATCGATTGTATTATAAGTCGCGAATTCGGAGGTAATGATATTAAAAAAATTTATTGGAGAAATTCTAAGAAAAGCAGATGGAAACTTAAAAATAATTTTAAAACCATTTTAGAAGTTTTCAAGGATTATGGTATAGAAATTATCTTAGAATAAGTACAATTAAATATTTTATGAAACCCAAAACACTCCCAATCCTCTACAGTCTCAATTCCTTCTACCTTTCCTTCCTCTACTTCAGGTTATTCTGGATCTCTGATGGAGAGGAAACGCCGGAACTATTGATATACAAGTATATGTTGTACTCTGTATTTTTGGTTTATCCTCTTTTTATATTTTCGATTTTAATTTTCTCTAAAAGCTTCAAAGGCGGAACGTTTCTGAAATTTTTGATCTTCGGACTGGTTTCGTTGGGCGCGATTGCCTATTTCTACACATTTGATCTCTTCCAGCAAGAAGAATTGACCTGTGGCTATCTCGTGATGCTGATACAATGCCTGATACAATCGCAAACCGTAAAGGATGAGGAAATGGTCGCGCGAGTTGCTGGCGTTTATGCGGGAAAATTGTTGCTGTGGTTTTTCATCCTCCTTTTATCAATGCTATACCTCATCAACTCCGATAAAGATATTTTGATGAATATGATGTTTGGCGGCATCTATTATCTATGCGTCGGGATCTTCGATTACTGGGTCAACCGTTCGACTTTTTTAACAGAGAAATAATTCGTAAAAATTGTTATGATTTTCTGACAACGGGAAGGATCTCATTTTTATTAAGACCAAATCTCTTAATCTCTGCATCAGAGAATTTTTGAGAATAGAAATTAGCATCAGCCTCAAAACCGACGCTTTTCAAACGGTCAAAATAATCCATCCCATACCAACGAACGTGGTCGTACTGGCCAAAGTGTTTTTGACGTTCTTTCGGATCTGTGATCGTGAAATCTTCGTAAGTTTTTTCGAGAGCGTTTTTCATCGGAACCTGCACGATTCCCCAGCCATTTGGTTTCATCACGCGATACAGTTCTGACATTGCTTTTCTGTCATCAATGATGTGTTCCAAAACGTGGTTGCAGATGATGACATCGTAAGTATTGTTTTCGAAAGGCAGATCCAGAATATCCGCTTTCACATCCACAATCGGCGAAAAAAGATCGGCAGAAGTATAATCCAGATTTTTCATCTTCTTGAATTTCCTTAAAAATTCCTGCTCTGGAGCGATGTGAAGGACTTTTAGTTTGGCCGTGAAAAAATTAGTTTCATTTTGAAGATAAAGCCACATTTGGCGGTGTCTTTCCAATGACAAAGTTCCTGGTGAAAGTGCATTCGAACGTTGTTTTCCGTAGCCGTAAGGCAAGAATTGACGGTAAGATTTTCCATCGATGGGATCGGTGAAATTGTCGCCTTTGAAAAACAGAACGATCAGTGGACGCAAAAAAATGCTCAAATTAATAAGCATTGGTCTTGGGATTTTGTTCAGTAGAAACTTGGTGAATTTTTTCATTAATTTAAAAATCCAGCTGAAAGGCTTTTTCCTCGTCGGATTTGATTCCTAAAGCTTCGTAAATGTAATCGTAAGTGGAAAGCAAAACTGGTTTTCCATTGATGATACAGACATCGTGTTCGAAGTGTGCCGAGGTTTTGTTGTCCAAAGTCGTCACCGTCCAGCCATCATTATGGAACTTTACTTTTTCGGTCCCAAGATTGATCATCGGTTCGATTGCGAGGCAGATTCCGTCTTTGAGGACTTTACCACTTCCAGGTTTTCCGTAGTTTGGAACTTGTGGATCTTCGTGCATTTTTCTGCCAACGCCGTGTCCCACCAATTCGCGAACAACGCCATAACCTTCTTTTTCACAATGTCTCTGGATCGCATTGGAAATATCACCAACACGTTTTCCTCTCACACATTGTTCGATGCCTTTGTATAAAGATTCTTTTGCAACTCTCAGCAACTTTTTGTTTTCGGCAGAAACTTCTCCCACTTCAAATGTATAAGCGTGATCGCCTACAAATCCGTTCCAAAAAACGCCGCAATCTACGGATAGAACATCACCTTCCTTCAGAACATCTGTGTTTGGGAAACCGTGAACTACTTGATCATTCGGAGAGATACAAAGTGACGCCGGAAAACCACCGTAACCTAAAAATGCAGGTTCTGCGCCGTGGTCTTTTATAAATTCGTGCGCTAATTTGTCCAAAGATAAAGTGTTGATCCCAGGCTTGATCTCCTTTGCCAACATTCCCAAAGTCTGGGAAACCAATCGTGCACTTTGCTTCATCAATCGAAGCTCCTCTATTGTTTTGAGTTGAATCATTTAAAATTGTATTAATGTATGATGTAAAATGTACAATGTATTTTTAATATAATACTTTGTACTTGATACATTTTACTTTGTACTAGAAGACTTACCAAAAAAGGCCTCTCTTCTTTTCTTTTTTCATTTTGGAGTAAGCGTGAACTTCACCACCAGCCACCTGGAATTCTATTCTTTCGTTGATGATCTGATAGATCTCGCCCCAGCCTGGGAATCCACCTAGATTTCTGTCATCTATGAACAGGTCGGCGTCCAATTTTCTGGATTGTGTTTCGTGGTCGAAAACTTCACCTTCGAAACTAGAGTTCACTGCGTAGAATTCCAATCCATTCTTTCTGCAGAATTCCACAGCTTCTTCCAAAGCTTTGCCATGACGGTAAGTCCAAAGAATTAGACGGTAACCTTCGCCCTGAAGTTTTTTCAGTGTTTCAAAAGCAAATGTTTTAGCTTTCCCAATTCCCGGATAAGCATCATCAACAATAGTCCCATCAAAATCGATCGCCAGCTTTTTGTTACTTTTTATCATTATGTATTTTGTTGTAAAATAAGTTGGCAAATATACGAATTATGTAGAGGAAAGAAAATAGTGAAACGCTAAAAGACTCACAATGAATCTTAAATTTTAATACCAATAAAAAATGCGCCTTATTAGCGCATTTATATTTTAACTTTTCACCCATTTGAAACTGTAAGGTAGTTCGGGCGTTTTGATCCTGTCTGAGATCCTCTGCAATCTGTTTGGCAACTTCATCAGGTAATCTCTCGCTCTTTCGGCTTGGTCATTCAAATTTTTCATTTGATCAATTTTCCATTCGTCCAAAAGATCAGAAAGAATGTTGATGTAATCTTGTGCCGTGTAAACCATTGCTCTTTGTGCTGCATCGGAAAAATGTTCCCAAAGTTCACCAGCTTTCTGTCCAGATTCTCTGAGTAAATGGGCTGGCATTACGATTTTCCTTTTCATCATATCTTCGAAGGCGAGCATCATTCCGCTGGCATCCATTTCGAAAATCCTGGAGGAAAAATCTTTGTAAGCTTTGGCGTGTCTTGCTTCGTCTGCTGCGATAACGCCACACATTTGAGCTAACTTTTTGTTTCCAGATTGTTTTGCCAAAGTCCCCACTCTTCTGTGAGAAATATTGGTTGCGGTTTCCTGAAAACTAGTATAAACGAAATTTTTGTATGGATCAGAACTGGTTCCAATGTCGAAACCGTCGCTGATCAAATGTTGTGTTGTGACCTCCATCTCGCGCATGTTCACGCGGCCACAGAGATATAGGTATTTTCCGAGAAGGTCGCCATGTCGGTTTTCTTCTGCGGTCCAGGCTCTGATCCATTTGGTCCAGCCCGTATTTTTTTCTTGATTGACGCCGTCCAAGTTCATTAACCAAGATTCGTATGTTGGCAATGCTTCTTCTGTGATGC
>Ga0308171_1002845_pt1 | contig 17030 bp, 16 predicted proteins | sample PhyGR1_FD_202135 | JGI IMG/M metagenome (GOLD analysis project Ga0308171, IMG submission 202135) | Phyllosphere microbial communities from UC Gill Tract Community Farm, Albany, California, United States - DLSLSG.R1 | ecosystem: Host-associated > Plants > Phyllosphere > Unclassified | place: USA... | reverse complement strand
TGACCTGCGTCGCGCTGGGCACCGGCCGCGCGCTGGAAGACCCGATGTATCGCGGCGTCCTGCTGAACGGCTAACCTCCAGCATAAGGGGACCGGCGCATGGCGCCCGCCCGCGACCGTCGCACCGGCTTTTCGCGACGGCGGCAATATGGAGCTTTCCTGACCTATGTGCTCGCGGTGGCGGGTGCGGTGGTGGGTGCGGTGCTGCTTGTGGCATCGACCTTCAACCCGCCCGCCTTCGGCACATTGCGCATGACGCTGGGCAGCGTGACCGCCCCGATCTCCGGCACCTTCGTGGCGATCGGCGATGCGATCAGCGGCGTGCCCGATACGATCGGCCATTATTTCTTCGTCCATTCGGAAAACGACCGTCTGCGCGCCGAGCTGGCCCAGTCGCGCAAGGTCCTGCTGACCGCGCGGACCATCGCCTATGACAATCGGCGGCTGCGTCGGCTGCTGGCGGTGCGCGATCGCACGCCCGATACGGTGACGACCGCCCGGCTGGTCAGCTCGACCGGGTCGAGCGGGCGTCGCTTTGCGCTCCTGAACGCAGGCCGCTGGCAGGACGTGACCCCCGGCATGGCGGTGCGTGGGCCCGAAGGGCTGATCGGCCGCGTGACCGAGGCGGGGCCTGCCGCCGCACGCGTCCTGTTGCTGACCGATCCCGAAAGCATCGTGCCCGTCCGTCGCACCCGTGACGGGCTGCCCGCGATCGTGGTCGGGCGCGGTGACGGCACGCTCGACGTTCGGTCGGTCACCACCAATGTCCGGCTGGCCAAGGGCGACCTGTTCGTCACCTCGGGCACCGGTGGCCTCTATGCGCCCAACATTCCCGTCGCCCGCATCCAGAGCGATGGCGGCGACGTGGCGATCGCCCGGCCCTTCATCCACCCCGACACGCTGGATTTCGCCGTCGTTCAGCGGGCCTTCATGCCGATGCCGCCATCTGCGCCGGCACCCCGGCCGTGACCCTCGACACCATCAACCCCTTCGACCCCGGACTGCCGCCCGCCCGCGCCCGCGCGCTGCCGTGGTTGACCGTGATGGCCGGTTCGCTCTGCGCCATCGTGCCGGTGGTGGCGATCGTGCCGTTGCAACCGCCGATGGGCCTGCTGATGCTGCTCGCGTGGCGGCTGGTGGCGCGCTTCGCGCTTCGGCTGTGGGCCGCCGCACCGCTCGGGCTGTTTGACGATCTGCTGTCGGGGCAACCGCTGGGCTCGGCCGTGCTGCTCTGGTCGGTCACGTCGCTGGCCATCGACCTGTTCGAGCACCGGCTGGTCTTTCGCGACTTCTGGCAGGACTGGTTGATCGCCAGCGGGGCCATCGCCTTCTGCCTGATCGCCGGCCGCTTCCTGGCGGTGCCCATGGGCGCGCAGGTCGATGTGCCGCTGGTCATCCAGATCGGCATCACCATCCTGTTATTCCCCATCGCCACCCGGCTGGTCGCCTGGATCGATCGCAAACGCGGCCGGAATGAGGTAGGGGCCTGATCATGGAACGCCAGGGGCGGATCATGACCGAGGCCGCGCAGGCCTATAGCTTTTCCCGTCGTGCCTTCGTGCTGGGCACCGCGCAGGCGGGCGTCGGCCTGTTGCTGGCGGGACGCATGGCGTGGCTGTCGATCGCGCAGAACGAGAAGTACAACCTTCTTTCCGAGAGCAACCGCGTCAATACGACGATGATCCCGCCGCGTCGCGGCTGGCTGATCGACCGGCACGGCATTCCGATCGCCAACAACCGCACCGATTTCCGCGTCGACATCATCCCCGACCGGCTGGACAAGGCCGACCGCGACCGCGTCCTGGCCCTGCTCCGCCAGATCCTGAAGCTGGATGACGAGGCGATGGAGCGCATCCGCCTCGACCTCGACCGTGCCGCCGGGTTCCAGCCGGTGCAGGTGGCCGAGCGGTTGGACTGGGAACGCTTCGCGGCGGTCAGCGTCCGCCTGCCCGAGTTGCCCGGCGTACAGCCGACGCGCGGCTTTGCCCGTTTCTATCCGGCCGGGCCCGCCGTCGCGCATCTGACCGGCTATGTCGGCACGCCTACCGCCGAGCAGTTCAAGGCGACCCACGACCAATTGCTCGTCACCCCGGGCTTCAAGCTGGGCAAGGATGGGCTGGAAAAGATGCTCGAGCCTTACTTGCGCGGCAAGCCCGGCGCGAAGCGGGTCGAGGTGACGGCACGTGGCAAGGTGGTGGCCGAACTCGCCACCCGCCCTGACGTGCCCGGCAAGAATATCCGGCTGACCATCGACGCGGGCCTTCAGGAATATGCCGCGCGGCGGCTGGGCACCAATTCGGGGTCGGCCGTGGTGCTCGACTGCCGCACCGGCGAGACGCTGGCGATGGTGTCGATGCCCGCTTACGATCCGAACAGCTTTTCGGACGGGATCAGCCATCTGGAATGGTCGATGCTGTCGGAGAACGACCATGTGCCCTTGATGAACAAGGTGACGCAGGGGCTGTATCCGCCGGGCTCGACGGTCAAGCCAATGAACGGCCTGGCGCTGCTGGAGGCCGGGGTCGGCGCGAACGACCGGGTGCTGTGTACCGGTGCGATGCGGGTCGGCACCGGCGTCTTCCACTGCCACAAGCGCGGCGGCCACGGCGCGCTCAACCTGAAGGGCGCAATCGAGCAGAGCTGCGACATCTATTTCTACGAGATGATCCGCCGCATGGGTTACGACCGAATCGCGCCGATCGCGCGGATGGTCGGGCTGGGTCAGAAATTCGACCTGCCGCTCAGCACGCAGCGTTACGGTACCGTGCCCGATGCGGCGTGGAAGCTGAAGAAATACAAGACGAAATGGACCGTGGCGGACGGGCTGAACGCCTCGATCGGTCAGGGTTATGTGCTGGCCAATCCGCTCCAGCTGGCGGTGATGGCGGCGCGGCTCGCGTCCGGGCGGGCGTTGCAGCCCAGCTTGCTGGCGCATCAGGTCCATCTCGACGCCCCCGCCCTACCCGTCGCCTCCGAGCATCTGGCAGTGGTGCGCGACGCGATGTTCGGCGTGGTGAACCAGGGCGGCACCGGTGGCGCGGCGCGGATGCTGGTCCCCGGCGTCAGCCTGGCGGCCAAGACCGGCACCGCGCAGGTGCGCCGCATCACCATGGCGGAGCGGCGCATGGGCGTGCTGAAGAACGGACAGCTGCCCTTCAAGCTGCGTGACCACGCGCTGCTCGTCTGCTTCGCGCCCGCCGACAATCCGCGCTATGCCGCCGCCGTCGTCCTCGAACATAACGGCCATACCGTGCGCAATCTCGACGCGCCTTTGATCGGGCGCGACATCATGACCTATCTGTTCGACCGCGACCGCGCGCTCGCCTCGCTGGCGGAAGGCGAACCGACCTGGGGCGGCGACATCGCCACCCGGATGCGCACCGACGAGGCCGCCTACCGCACCGCCCATTCGCCCAAGCCCGCCTCCGCCGCGACCAAGACCGATGCTGGCGAGGTAACGGACTCGCCCGCCGTGTCGGCCGCGACCAACATGTCGGACGCGCAGGCCGAGGCGATGGCGACCCGCGAGACCGATCCGGGCGAAGACATAAGCGATCCCAATCCATGAGCGGCCCCCGCATCATTCCCGAACCCATCGCCCAGCTGCCGTGGCGCGTGATCCTGCTGGTCACCGCGATCGGCTGTTTCGGGCTGATCGTCCTCTATTCCGCCGCCGGAGGCTCGCTGACCCCCTGGGCCAAGCCGCAGGGGATACGCTTCTTCGTCCTGCTGGCGGGTTCACTGGTGCTGTCGCGCCTGCCGCTCGACCTGTGGCGACGGATCGCCATGCCGGGCTATCTGATCCTGGTCGTCCTGCTGGTGTTGGTCGAACTGCTCGGCGCGGTTCGCGGGGGCAGCCAGCGATGGCTGGACGTCGGTTTCATCCGCCTCCAGCCGTCCGAGCTGATGAAGCTGTTCATCGTGCTGGGCGCCGCGCGCTTCTATGAGATGATGCCACCGGGTGAGACGCGGCGGTTTTCCGGGATATGGCCGGTCGCCGCAATGATCGCGGTGCCCGCCGCGCTGGTCATGAAACAGCCCGATCTCGGCACCGCGCTGATGATCTGTGCGGGCGGCGCGACCGTCATGTTCCTGGCGGGCGTGCCGCTGCGGCTGTTCATCGGCGGCGCGATGGCGCTGGCGGTGGCGGCGCCGCTGGCGGTGAACTTCCTGCTGCACGATTATCAGCGCAACCGCGTCCTGATCTTCATGGACCCGGAAAGCGATCCGCTGGGCACCGGCTATCATATCAGCCAGTCCAAAATCGCGATCGGATCGGGCGGCATCTTCGGCAAGGGGTTCCTGAACGGCACCCAAAGCCATCTCGACTATCTGCCCGAGGGTCATACCGACTTCGTCTTCGCCACCATGGCCGAGGAATGGGGGCTGGTCGGCGGATGCCTGCTGATCCTGGCCTTCCTGCTGGTCATCCGCTGGGGCCTGAACGTCGCGCAGGCCGCGCCAACGCGCTTTGCCCGGCTGACCGCGGCCGGGCTGTCGACCACCATCTTCATCTATGTCATGGTCAACCTGATGATGGTCATGGGGCTGGCGCCGGTGGTCGGCATCCCGCTGCCGCTGGTCAGCTATGGCGGGTCGTCGCAGATGACGGTGCTGCTGTGCCTGGGCATCTTGATGGCGATCGACCGCGAAAATCGCCGTTCGACCCGCTGGTAACGCTAGAAATCGCAGGAAAACGCCAAAAAGCATTTGCAAAGCGAGATAGCGGTGCTAAAGGCGCGCCTCCCGATCACGAGGCGGGCCGCCGGACGGCCTGACGAGCGTGACGAACGGACGCATAGCTCAGTTGGTAGAGCAGCTGACTCTTAATCAGCGGGTCCTTGGTTCGAGCCCAAGTGCGTCCACCAGTTTTTCCGACGGCCCTGCAGCGATGCGGGGCCGTTGTGCATTGGGCCTGTCTGGCCCTCCAGCGGGATGAAGATTGATGGCAGGATATAAGGTTCCCGGTTTCGCCGATCGTGCGGCAGCGTCGCGTGACGCCAAGGCGGCGGCGCTCGAAAAGCTGCGCAACAAGGCAGCACCCGACCCCGAGGTCGTGGCCGCCCGCGCCGCTGCGCGCGAAGCCAAGGAGGCCGCCGAGGCCGAGCGCCGCGCCGCGCACAAGGCCGCGATCGAGCAGGAAAAGGCCGCGCGCGAGGAAGCCCGCGCCCAGGCCCAGGCCGAAGCGGACGCAGCCGCTGAGGCAGCCGCTGCCGCCGCCCGCCCGCCGGTGGTGCCGACCGCCGCCGAGTTGAAGGCCGCGCGCGACGCCCGCTACGCCGCTCGCAAGGCGCGCCAGGGCAAATGACCCCGCGCGAGCTGCTGGGCATTGCCGAAGTGCCCGGTGGCGAGGCCCTGCGGCTGTTCCGCCGGGGCCGTGACTTCATGATCGTGCTCGACCGCAACGAGCTGATGAGCACGCGCATGAGCGGCTCGGAAGTGGCGTTGGGCACGATGACCTGCGACCGGCTGGGGGGGCGATCCGCCCCCCATCTGCTGATCGGCGGCTATGGCATGGGCTTTACGCTGCGTGCGGTGCTGGCCCGGCTCGGCCGCGAGGCGCGGGTGACGGTGGCCGAACTGGTTCCCGGCATCATCGAATGGGCGCGCGGTCCTATGGCAGAGCTGACCGACGGGTGCCTGGACGATCCCCGCGTGAGCCTGGCGATGGGCGATGTCGGCAATGCGATCTATGCGGGCCGTGGGCAGTATGACGCGATCCTGCTCGACGTCGACAACGGCCCCGACGGGCTGACCCGTCCGGCCAATAATGGCTTGTATTCGAACCGCGGACTGGACGAGGCGCGCATGGCGCTGCGCCCCGGCGGCGTACTGGCCATCTGGTCGGCGGCACCCGATCCCGTCTTTACCCGGCGGCTGTCCCGTGCGGGCTTCCTGGTCGACGAAGTGAAGGTCCGCGCCCGCGACAATGGCAAGGGCGCGACGCACACCATCTGGTTCGCAACGCCGCGTTGAAAACCGAATCCTCCCCTTTATGGGGTGGTGGCAGGCCGAAGGCCTGACGGAGGGGTGTCCCGCCATCGAGAGCGCGGACACCCCTCCACCAGCTTTGCTGGTCCCCCTCCCCTTACAGGGGAGGAATTTCCTCCCGCTTCGCCCCGTCCAGCTCCTTGCGAACCCGCGCCTGCTCCGCCGCATCGCGCATCTTCTCGCCCTTCGTCCGGCCGAAGCGCGCCCGGTTCTCCGTCGCCTGTTGCTCGGCGGCCTTCCGGGCCAGGCCTTTGCGCGCCTGGCGGAAGTTGACGACGTCACCCATCAGTGCCGCCGCAGCCGCCGGAACAGACCCTTGCGACGGCTCAGCGCCTCGAACATCTCGTCCGGACCTTCGGGGTCGAGCACCTCATTGTCGGCCAGCCATTCCTCGACACTCGACAGGTCGGGCGTCTCATAGGGGCGCAGGCTGCGCCCTTCCCCGCCGCGCAAGCTCTCGACCGCTGCGATCAGCGAACCGGTGCGCTCCACCGTGTCGGTCACGGTGGCGGGCGGCACCCCCAGATGCTCGGCGAGCAGGTCGTCGCGGATCGCCGCGATCCGCCGCCCCGCCGGGCTGTCCGCCTCGACCGCGATCGCCAGGTCGCATTCGGTGTCCAGCCGCATCGAACGGTTGTTGAGGTTGGACGACCCCAGACGGAATACCTGATCGTCGGAAATCAGGATCTTGGCATGGCAATAGATCGCCTCGCCCCCGGCGGTGAACGGGTGATACAGCCGCAGCCGCCCGTGAACGTCACGCCGCCGCAGCGCCTCGACCAGGCGCGCGCGCGCCGTGTCCATCGCGATCGGCTCCAACCAGCCCTGCGCGGTCAGCGGGTTGACGATGACGAACTCGGGCCCGTTCTCCTCGCCCAGCCGCTTGGCGATCGCCTCGGCGACGCGGCGCGAGGCGAAATACTGGCTCTCGATATAAACGTAGCGTTCGGCCCGCGCAATCTGGGCGAGGAACAGCGCCTCATTCTCGTGCACCGGAGCTTGGTCGTCCATCTCGGGCATGGTCCGGGCGATGGCCACCGGCTGGTTGGTGAAATCGGGCTCCAGCCCCTCGGGCCAGCAGCTGGGGCCGGGCACGGCGGGCCCCATCGGCTTGCCCCCGGCGGCGTGCCAGCGCTCGCGGAACAACTCGCCCAGGGCATGGGTCACCGGCCCCTCGACCGCGCTGATCGCGTCATGCCAGGGCTTGTAAGGCTGGCCGCCGGGGCGCTTGCGGCCGGCATCATTGTCGCGGTGCTCGCGCGTGTCCCAGCGGTCGCTGGTCATGTCGATGCCGCCGCAAAAGGCCAGCTGGTCGTCGATGATGACGATCTTCTGGTGGTGCGAGGCGGCGATCGGGTGATGGCCGTCCAGCTTGGTATGGATACGCTTGTGCGCCATCCACTTCATGACGGTGAAGAACGTCTTGCCCCGGAACAGCGACTTGATCGCGCCCGTGTCCCAGCGGAGCAGGAAAATCTCCAGGTCCGGCTGATGCTGGACGAGCGAATAGATGAAGTCACCCAGCGATTCGCCCGGTGCCTCGTCATGGTCCAGCTCGATCCGGGCATCGAAGTCCCAGCCGATCATCAGGATCTGGCGGCGCGCATTCAGCATCGCCCGCCGGGCCAGGCGGAAATAGGTATCCGCATCGACGATGACCGACATCCGATCGGCCTGCTCGATCCGCCAGCATTCCTGTCCGACCTTCACCACGATCTCCCCGTTAACGCGCGCGTCATGCCCGGCCGATCCGCCGCTGGCAAATGGCGAAATGCCGCCGCGCACAAATCGTTTGGAAGATCAGAACACAAAGAGCGGCTAGAAGATGCGATAGGAAACAGGGCGGATCGATAAAGCCTGGCCGGGTGCGGCCTCGGTCGCGACGGGCAGGTCGAAGGTCGACGGCTCGGCCACGCCCGCCACCTGGGCGGTGATCCGGCGCGAGCGTCCGATCGGGCGGCTGGCCAGCACGGTGATCGCCAGCGCGTCGGCTTGGTCCGGCTCGGCCAGTTCAACATCGTGCGGGCGGATATGGATCTCCCCCGCCCCCTGCCCGCGCGCCACGTCCGCGACGGTGGCGAGGCCCGCACCGATCACCGCCGCGCCGTCGCGCCGGGTCACGGGCAGCCGGTTGGTCTCGCCGATGAAGGAGGAAACGAAGGCGGTGGCGGGGGCACTTTGAACCTCAGCGGGCGTGCCGATCTGCTCGATCACGCCGCCACGCATCACGACGATGCGATCGGCAATCTCCAGCGCCTCTTCCTGGTCATGGGTCACGAAGATCGAGGTCAGCCCGGTCTCGTCATGGATACGCCGCAGCCAGCCGCGCAGGTCCTTGCGCACCTGCGCGTCAAGCGCGCCGAACGGCTCGTCCAGCAGGAGCAGGCGCGGCTCGATGGCGAGCGCCCGGGCCAGCGCGACCCGCTGACGCTGACCGCCCGACAGTTGCGCCGGATAACGGTCGCCCAGCTGCGGCAACTGGATCAGCTCCAGCAGTTCGGCAACCTTGGCCGCGATCGCCGCCTTGCCCGGCCGGTCGCGCCGTTTGCGCACGGTCAGGCCGAAGGCGATATTGTCGGCCACCGTCATGTGGCGAAACAGCGCGTAATTCTGGAACACGAAACCGATCCGCCGCTCGGCGGCGGGTGTGCCGGTCATGTCCTGCCCGTCGAACAGCACATGCCCCTCATCCGCGAAGTCGAGCCCGGCAATGGTCCGTAGCAGCGTCGTCTTGCCCGACCCCGAAGGCCCCAGCAGCGCCAGGAACTCGCCGGGCCGGGTCTCCAGCGTCACGCGGTCCAGCGCGGTGAAGCCCCCGAACCGGCGGGAGATATTGTCGACAACGATGCTCAATGCGCGGCTCCCGCCCGGTGGATGCCGAAACGCCATTCCAGCACGGTCTTCACTCCCAAGGTCACCAGCGCGAGCGAGGCGAGTAGAGACGCCACCGCGAACGCGCCGACAAAGTCATATTCATTGTACAGGATCTCGACATGCAGCGGCATGGTGTTGGTCAGGCCGCGAATATGCCCCGACACCACCGACACCGCACCGAACTCGCCCATCGCGCGGGCATTGCATAGCAGCACGCCGTAGAGCAGCCCCCAACGGATATTGGGCAAGGTCACATGCCAGAAGGTTTGCCACCCGCTTGCTCCCAGTGACCGCGCCGCCTCCTCGTCGTCGCGGCCCTGTTCGGCCATCAGCGGGATCAGCTCGCGCGCGACGAAGGGGAAGGTGACGAACACGGTCGCCAGCACGATGCCCGGCACTGCAAAGATGATCCGCACGCCATGCTCGGTCAGCCACGGTCCCAGCCAGCCTTGCGCCCCGAACAGCAGGACAAAGATCAGGCCAGACACCACCGGCGAGACCGAAAAAGGAAGGTCTATCAATGAGATGAGGAAGCTCTTTCCGCGGAAGTCGAACTTGGCGATGGCCCAGGACGTCGCCACGCCGAACACCGCGTTCACCGGCACCGCGATCGCCGCGACCAGTAGGGTCAGGCGGATCGCCGCCAAGGCGTCCGGGTCGACCAGCGCGTCGACAAACACCTGCCATCCCTTCGCAAGCCCCCCTGCGAACACCATGACCAGCGGCAGGAATAGGAACAGCGCCAGGAACAGGAAGCCGACACCGATCAGCGCGCGGCGCGCCCAGGGGCTCTCGACGGTGGTGGGGTTGGAACCGCTCATCGCGTCCCCCGTTTGGCGCGCCACGCCTGGAGCAAATTGACGAACAGCAGCATCGCGAAAGACAGGACCAGCATCACGCAGGCGATGGCGGTCGCGCCGTCATAGTCGAACTGTTCGAGCTGGGTAATGATCAGCAGCGGCGCAATCTCCGACTTGAAGGGCATGTTGCCCGCGATAAAGATGATCGAGCCATATTCCCCCACCCCGCGCGCAAAGGCGAGCGCGAAGCCGGTCAGCAGGGCGGGCGCGATGGCTGGCAGGATGACACGGGCAAAGGTCTGCATACGCGTCGCCCCCAGCGTGGCGGCGGCCTCCTCGACGTCGCGGCCCAGATCGGCGAGAACCGGCTGAACCGAGCGAACAATGAACGGCAAGCCGATGAAAATCAACGCAATCGTCACGCCCAGTGGCGTATAGGCGACCTTGATTCCGAGCGGCGCGAGCAGCGACCCGATCCAGCCATTGTCCGAATACAGCGCCACCAGCGCGATGCCCGCCACCGCCGTCGGCAGGGCAAAGGGCAGGTCGACCGCCGCGTCGATCAGCTTCTTGCCCGGAAACTCATAGCGCACCAAAATCCACGCGATCAGCAGCCCAAACACCGCATTCACCGCCGCCGCCGCCAGCGCCGCGCCGAAGCTGAGCCGATAGGCGGCCAGCGCGCGCGGTGACAGCCCGACCTCGGCAAAACCCTCCCAGCCCATGCCCGCCGCCCGGATCACGAGCGCGGACAAAGGGACCAGCACGACCAGACCCAGCCAGAAGATGGTCATGCCCATGGTCAGGCCGAAGCCCGGCAGCGCCGAGCGGCGCTTTCCCGCCCTCATGCCGTCAACGCCGCGCGGCCTTGCCGGCATAGATGGCATCGAACACGCCGCCATCGGCGAAATACCGCTTTTGCGCCGCGCCCCAGCCGCCGAAATCCTGGATCGTCACCATGTCCAGCTTGGGGAAGGTCGCGGCATATTTTGCCAGCACCGCCTGATCGCGCGGGCGATAGAAATTGCGCGCGGCGATCTCCTGCCCCTCGGGCGTGTAGAGGAATTTCAGATATTCGGTCGCGACCTGCTCGGTGCCATGCGCCTTGGCATTGGCGTCGACCACCGCGACCGGCGGCTCGGCGAGGATCGAGATGGAGGGCACCACGATGTCGAACTTCCCCGCGCCCAGCTCCTTCTCGGACAGCAGCGCCTCATTCTCCCAGGCGATCAGCACATCGCCCAGCCCACGCTCGACAAAAGTCGTGGTTGCGCCGCGCGCGCCGGAGTCCAGCACCGGGACGTGCGAATAGAGGCTCGCGACGTACTTTTGCGCCGCCGCGTCCGATCCCCCCGCCTTCTTGCCGTACGCCCAGGCCGCCAGGAAATTCCACCGCGCGCCGCCGCTGGTCTTGGGGCTCGGCGTGATGACCTGCACGCCCGGCTTCACCAGATCGGCCCAGTCGCGAATGCCCTTGGGATTGCCCTTGCGGACCAGGAACACAATGGTCGAGGTATAGGGCGCGCTGTTGTCGGGCAAACGGCTCTGCCAGTTGGCGGGGAGCAGCTTGCCCCGCTCGGCCAATGCATCGATGTCATAGGCGAGCGCCAGCGTCACCACATCGGCCGACAGCCCGTCGATCACCGAGCGCGACTGCTTGCCCGACCCGCCATGGCTCATGCGGAACGACACGGTCTGGCCGGTCTTGGCCTTATAGGCCTTGGCAAAGGCGGCGTTGACGTCCTTGTACAGCTCGCGCGTCGGATCATAGCTGACGTTCAGCAGCTCGATCGAGGCCTTGCCGCCAGCATTGCCGCCCGAACAGCCGGACAGACCAATCGTCCCGATCATCAACGCGGCCATCATGGCCGGAAATGGTGCTCGCATCTGGACCCGTCCCTTTCGTTTCGGCGCCTAACCTATCTCGATCCCCCCGATAGGAAATGCCGGAATGCTTGGGACGCGCAAAGCCCCGCTTTTGCTCCATCGACCCCGGCAGAAGCCCGATCTGGCACCACGCGGCCTTGTATCATTCGGGCGGAAGGCCGATCTTCCGCTCGCATTACCCCCCTCCCCATTTGGAAAGGACGCGCATGACCGCCTCGCAACTTGATGTAAAAAATGGCCTTTATATCGGCGGCGAGTGGCTGGGCCCCGAGGGCCGCGACACCCAGGCGGTGCTGAACCCCGCGACCGGCCAGTCGCTGGGCGAGCTGCCGCTGGCGACTGCCGCCGATATGGACCGGACGCTGGAAGCCGCCGCGCGCGGGTCCGATCAGTGGCGTAAAGTCGCGCCGCAGGAGCGCGCCGCCGTCCTGCATCGCACCGCCGCGCTGGTCCGCGAGCGTGCCGAAGACCTTGCCCGTCTTGCCACGCTGGAGGAAGGCAAGCCGATCGTCGAGGCGCGTGGCGAGGTCGCAGCGACCGCCGCCCTGCTCGATTTCCATGCTGGCGAAGCGGTCCGCATCTATGGCCGCGTGCTGCCACGCCCCACCGGCACCCGCTCGCTGGTGCTCCCGCAGCCGGTCGGGCCGGTCGCGGCGTTCTGCGCCTGGAACTTCCCGGTGATGAACCCGGCGCGCAAGATCTCGCCCGCCATTGCCGCCGGATGCTCGGTCATCCTGAAGCCCAGCGAGGAAACCCCCGCCAGCGCGATCGCGATCATGCGCTGCTTCCAGGATGCGGGCCTGCCGGGCGATGTCGCGCAGTTGGTCTTCGGCGTGCCCGATGCGGTCTCGCGCCACCTGCTCGCCTCGCCGGTGACCCGCAAGCTCAGCTTCACCGGATCGGTGCCGGTCGGCAAGCATCTGCTCAAGCTCGCCGCCGATACGGTGATGAAGTCGACGATGGAGCTGGGCGGGCATGGCCCCGTGCTGGTGTTCGACGATTGCGATCTCGACAAGACGCTCGACCTGCTCGTCACCCACAAGTTCCGCAATGCGGGCCAGGTCTGCGTCGCGCCCACCCGCTTCCACGTGCAGGAGGGCATTTACGAGCGCTTCGCCAAGGGCTTTGCCGAGCGCGCCGCCGCGTTGAAGATCGGCGACGGCCTGTCGAGCGACACGCAGATGGGCCCGATGGCCAATCCGCGTCGCCCCGAGGCGATCGGCGCGATGATCGAGGACGCGATCAAGAACGGCGCACGCAAGCTGACCGGCGGTGAGGCCAGGGACGGGAACGGCTTCTTCTTCGCGCCCACCGTGCTGGCCGATGTGTCGCTCGACGCGCAGGCGATGAACGAAGAGCCGTTCGGCCCGATCGCGCTGATCCGCCCCTTCGCCACCACCGAGGACGCCATTGCCGAGGCGAACCGCCTGCCCTTCGGCCTGGGCGCATATTGCTTCACCGAAAACGGCCGCCGTCAGAACCAGCTTGCCGACGAGATCGAGGCGGGCATGGTCGCGATCAACACCGTCCGCCTCAGCTGGGGCGATGCGCCCTTCGGCGGGGTCAAGGAAAGCGGCTATGGTTCGGAAGACGGCCCCGAAGGCATCGCCAACCATATGATCACCAAGGCGGTTCATATCGCGTGATCTTCGTGGGGGCATCTGCCCCTCCACCACGCTCTAACGAGCGCGGTCTCCCTCCCCAAGCCGAGCTTGGGGAGGAATGGGCACCTTCCAAATCCTCCCCATTTTTGATGGGGAGGGGAACCGCCGGGCGTCAGCCCGGTGGTGGTGTGGCAGGCAACGTCAGCTCCGCGCCCGATACGCCTCGCGGGCAGCCTCCACCTCCGCCTGATGCCTATCCGCCCAGCGGATCAGCTCCCGCATCGGCTCCAGGAACGACCGGCCCAGATCGGTCAGCCGATACTCCACCCTGGGCGGCACCTCTGCAAAGACCGTTCGCGCGACGAACCCATCCTCCTCCAGCCGCCGCAACGTGCGCGACAGCATCTGCTTCGATACATCGCCGATCCGCCGCAGCAATTCGTTGAACCGCAACGTCTCGGGCTCCAGAGCAGCGAGGACGAGCAGGCTCCACTGGTCGCCGATCCGGTCGAGCACCTGGCGGATCGGGCAGCCGCCCTCCCCGGTCAACGGCGTGGTCACCTCACAGTGACCTGGTCCTTCCGAAATGACGTCTTGTGGGGCGGGGGCGCTCTGCATAGCTTCATGGTCTACAAAGTGGACCATGGAAAGGAAAGACCATGAAGATCGCCCTGATCGGCGCCTCCGGCAATGCGGGCTCGCGTATCCTGAAGGAATTGTCGGACCGCGGCCATGCCGTGACCGCCATCGCACGCACCCCCGACCGGATCGCCGCCCTGCCCGGCGTGACCGCCGTCGCCGGGGACCTCGACCAGCCGGACGCGCTGACCGAGACGCTGCGCGGGCATGACGCGGTCATCAGCTCGGTGCATTTTGCGGCGACCGATGCGGCCCGGCTGATCGACCTCGTCCGTGCCTCGGGCGTGACGCGCTATCTGGTCGTCGGCGGCGCGGCCAGCCTGGAGGTCGCGCCCGGCCAGCGCCTGCTCGACCAGCCGGACTTTCCCGAGGCGTACAAGGTGGAGGCGACGGCGGGTGCCGCGTTCCTCGACCGGCTGCGTGGCGTTCAGGATCTGGACTGGACCTTCCTGTCCCCCTCCGCGATGTTCGTCCCCGGCGAGCGGACCGGCCGGTTCCGGCTCGGCACCGACCAGCTCTTGTCGAACACGCAGGGCAGCAGCATCTCGTTCGAGGATTACGCTATCGCACTGGCCGACGAGATCGAACAGCCACGCCACATCCGCCAGCGCTTCACCGTCGGCTATTGAGCCGCTTTGCGGTCGGGATCGTCCGTCTGATCCCGACCGCAAGAAAAATGTCAAAAACCCCCTTGGCAGGTCGGACATGCTCCGCTAACAGCGCCCCACCAGACGGGGACTTGGCTCCCCGCCATGCCGCAGACCGGCATCGGACGCATAGCTCAGTTGGTAGAGCAGCTGACTCTTAATCAGCGGGTCCTTGGTTCGAGCCCAAGTGCGTCCACCATTTTCCAATTTAAGATAGGTCATACCCAACTTCATTCGGAGTTTGATGTGCCATCTCGTTTGTCGGATGATGACAGACTTACTAGGTCACGTCATCGTAGTGGGATGAGATTTTCGCGCCCAAAGATGGCCGTCGCCGCCATATGCGTGGCTAAGCTGATCGTCATTGCTGGCGTCGCGGGTTGGCGCGCGATGAAGCGGCGACATGTGTCGACCATGCTGAACATCCGCGACCTTGCCCGCCTCGGTGACTGACATTGCGTGCGCCAGCTTCGGCGTCTCCGATGTGCTGGAACGATGCGCCTTCCGCGCAGCCAGCTCCGACGTCAGGGCGCTATTACGCAGATATCGCTTCCATACGGCTCGCTCCTGCCTCTCCGTAGGACTGGATCTCTGGAGGTCATGTTCGGAAACCCCAGGACCTAAAGTGATACATCCGACGCAGCCACAACTGGCCAGCATGGGGCGCAAAACCTCACCGTGATTACCGCGCCCCCTGCCCCGAGGGCGGCACCGGCGGGGTCGCAGACTTTGCATCGCTCACCGCTTCGTCATACCAGCGCGACAGGTCGGCCTTCATGCTCCGCAGCGCGTCCGGGTTCAGGTAGGTCATGTGCCCCGCCGGATAATAGGTGAACCGCAAATTCGCCTGTTGGGCGGGCTCCAGCATCATGTGCCCAAGGTCGTTCTCGGTGCCGAAGAACGGGGTCGCCATGTCGTAATAGCCGTTCATCGACAACACCTTCAGATACGGGTTCGCCCGCATCGCGGCGCCCAGGTCGATCGCGGTGTTGGGATTGTTCTGCGATCCGTCGGGCGACTTGTGCTTCCAGTTCCAGGTCCAGCCCGCCGCATCGCGCGCCGACAGGCGGTAGGGCAGCTCGGTCTTGTAGCCGAGCGTGGATTGCAGATAGTCCTGGAAGGACGCGATATAAGCGCCTGAGATGGCGTCCGAAGAGGCATCCGTCTCCGGCCGTTCTCCGGCGGCGTCGGTGTCGATGCCCAGATAGCGCGAGTCGAACCGCCCTACTGTCCGCGCCGATCCGCGCAGCAATTCCTTCTGGAACCGCGGCAGGTCGATGCGCAAATTGGCACGCTTGATATAGTCGGGGGAGATACCGATCAGACGGCTCATCTGCTCGGCGATCTGGTCGCGCTCCTGGGGCGAGATGCTCTGCCCCTTGGCCAGCGCCGACATGTAGGGCCCCACCGCAAAGGCGCGCGCCTGCGCTACCACGGTCGCGACATCGGCGGGGCGATCGGTCAGGCGGTTGTGATACCAGGCGGTCGCCGCATAGCTGGGCAGATAGTTGAGATAGACCTGATCCAGCCCCGGCTGGCGATAGCCGTAATTCATGATCGAGCTGAGCAGCACGACGCCGTTCAGCGCCATGCCCTTTTCCTGCAACTGATACGCCAGCGCGCCCGAGCGCAGCGTGCCATAGCTTTCGCCGAGCAGGAATTTGGGGCTCATCCAGCGGCCATATTTGGTGACGTAACGCTGGATCGCGCCCGCAAAGACGTCGACATCCTCGTCCACGCCATAGAATTGCGCGGGCTTCATGTCGCCCAGCGGCCGCGAATAGCCGGTGCCGATCGCGTCGAAGAACACCAGGTCGGTCTTGTCGAGCAGCGAGTCCGGGTTCGGCCCCACGTCATAGGGTGCGGGCCGGACGAATTCCGGGCTGGTCGTGCGGATGCGGATCGGCGCGAACGAGCCCATGCGCAGCCAGAAGGAGGGCGATCCCGGCCCGCCATTGTACAGGAACGTCACCGGCCGCTTGGTGCCCGGCTTCGTCCCGTCGAGCGTATAGGCGGTGTAGAACATCGAGGCGGTCGGCTTGCCCTCGATATCGCGCACGGTCAGCGTGCCTGCGGATGCGATATAGGGATAGGACCGGCCGTTTATCGTGACGCTGTCGCGGTGGCGGACCTCGGTCTCGTCCAGCGGCGCGCGGGCCCAGGCGGCTTCGGCCTCGGCCTTGGCGGCTTCGTGATGTGGAGCCTTTTTCTCCCCCTCCTCCTGCGCGGCGAGCGGCGTGGTCAGGGCGGTGGCGGCGAGGAGAAGAGCGAGGCTGTTGCGGATCACGAAGGGCCCTCAGGTCGATGACGAGGGCGCCATGGTTCCGCTTTTCGGCCTTGGAGGCAAGGGGTTGCGGGATTGTGGGATGATTATCGCGGCGGTTGATCCCGCACTCGGTTCAGAGTGCGCGGAGTCGAAGGGCGCATGGCCCGCTTCGTGCCAAGCCGTACCCCGGCGAAAGCTAGGCTGTATCGACATTCAGCGTAGCCAGATCATGGCAGCGGCGAGGTGGACGAAGCCTGTAAAGTGGACGGTGCGTCGATCGTAGCGGGTGGCGAAGCGGCGGAAGTGCTTGAGGCGGCTGAAGC
>Ga0308171_1002843_pt1 | contig 17039 bp, 13 predicted proteins | sample PhyGR1_FD_202135 | JGI IMG/M metagenome (GOLD analysis project Ga0308171, IMG submission 202135) | Phyllosphere microbial communities from UC Gill Tract Community Farm, Albany, California, United States - DLSLSG.R1 | ecosystem: Host-associated > Plants > Phyllosphere > Unclassified | place: USA... | reverse complement strand
CTGGTACGGAAAGATTGACTGCGATGCTGACCAGCCTTCCAGACACGCTGCTGGCGACGGCCCTGCTGCTGATCGTCATCAGTGCCATCCAGCCGCTGGCCAGCCGCCTGATGTTGTCCAGCACCGTGTTGCTGGCGGTGGTCGGCGTCCTGCTGGGGGGTGGCGCCACGCTGGTGCTGAACACCTTCCACACCCAGGCGGTGGACGACGCGGCGAAGGTGCTGCTGCACTTTCCTATCAATGCCGAGGTGTTCCTCTACCTCTTCCTGCCGCTGCTGGTCTTCCACGGCTCGCTCTCCATCGACGTACGGCGCCTGGCGCGGGATGCGACGCCGGTGCTGGTCATGGCCGTGGTGGCCGTGCTGGTTACCACCGCCGCCATCGGCTTCGCCCTGGCGCCGATCGCGGAAGTGCCGTTGACGGTGTGCCTGATGCTGGGCGCCATCGTCGCCACGACCGACCCTTCCGCCGTCGTCGGCATCTTCCGGGAAATCGGCGCCAACAGCCGGCTGACGCGGCTGGTGGAGGGCGAGAGCCTGCTGAACGATGCCGCTGCCATCTCCATCTTCACCATCCTGCTGGCGCAGGTGGTCAACCACCAGCCGGTGGATGCGACGGGTGCGGTCAGTAACTTCGTCTTCTCCTTCGCCGGCGGCATCGCCGTGGGCTTCGTGCTGGCGCGGCTGATGGTGGCGGCGGTGCCGCTGCTGGGCGGCAACCGCACCGCGGAAGTCACGCTGACCCTGGCGCTGCCCTACGTGGCCTACATCGTCTGCCACCAGTTCCTGCATTCTTCCGGCGTCGTCGCCGCCGCCGTGGCGGGGCTGACGGTCAGCGCCATGGGGCCTTCCACCTTCCGGCCGCAGAGCTGGCAGTTCCTGCAGGATGTGTGGGCGCAGCTCTCCTTCTGGTCGAGCTCCATGGTGTTCATCCTGGCCTCGATGCTGGTGCCGAAGCTGCTGCTGGGGGCCACGCAGTGGGATGCGGTGCTGGTCGGCGTCGTCGTCATTGCCGCCATGGCGGCGCGCGCGGCGGTGCTGTTCGGCATCCTGCCGCTGCTGGAACGGACCAAGCTGGCGCAACGCGTGCCGACGCCGGCCAAGGCCACCATGCTGTGGGGCGGGCTGCGCGGCGCCATCACCCTGGCGCTGGCGCTCTCCGTCACCGAGAATTACGGCGTCCCCGCCAACGTGCAGCGCTTCGTCGCCATCCTGGCCACCGGCTATGTGCTGTTCACCCTGCTGGTGAACGGCACCACGCTGCGCTGGCTGGTGCGCGCGCTAAAGCTGGACCACCTCTCGGCCTCCGACCAGGCGCTGCGCAACCAGGTGGTCGCCATCGGCCTGGGCGAGGTGCGGGACAAGATGCGCCAGACGGCGGCCGAGTTCGGCTTCTCCGCCCCCGCCAGCAGCCACGCGCTGGAATCCTATGACCGCCGCATCAAGATGGAGACCGCCGCCAATACCTTCGATACCGCGATCGGGGACCGGGAGCGGGTGACGCTCGGCCTGATCACCTTCGCCAGCCAGGAACGCTCCGTGCTGCTGGAGATGTTCGAGGACCAGGTGCTCTCCCGCCGCGTCATGGAGAACCTGCTCTGGACCGCCGAGAGCATGATCGACGGCGCCCGGGCCGAAGGACGCTACGGCTACATCCAGGCCGCCCGCCGCCGCCTGCAGCCGACGATGCGCTTTGTCTTCGCGCAATGGCTGCACAAGAAGTTCCGCATCGACACGCCGCTGATGCACTGCATGGCGGAGCGGTTCGAGACCTTGCTGCTCACCCACCTCGTCTCCGTCTCGATGAGCCGCTTCATGCACCGGAGGATGGAGCCTGTGCTGGGCCAGCGGGTGACCGAGGTGGTGGGCGACATCGTCGGCCGGCGGGAGGACCTGTTGCAGGACGCGATGGACGTGCTGCGCCTGCAATACCCGGGCTACGCCGAGGCGCTGGAATCCCGCATGCTGCGGCAGATCGGCCTACGGATGGAGGCCGAGGAATATGCCGGCCTGCGCCGCGAATCCCTGATCGGCGAGGAACTGCACGAGGAGCTGATGCGGGGCCTGGACATGCTGCGCAAGCAGATCTCCCGCCCGCTGCAATTCAACATCCAATCCGGCATCGACAACCGGATCAAGGAGTTCGAGGTGTTCAGCGGCCTGCAGGACGCGCTGATGCACGACCTGGCGATGAGCGTCTCCACCCGTTTCGTCGTACCGGGGGAGCGCATCTATCGCGGCGGGCAGAAGGCCAACTCAGTCTTCCTGATCAGCCGCGGCATGGTGGCGGTGAAGCCCGGCGCCAGCAGCACCGAGGAAGTGGTGCTCGGCACCGGTGAGTTCTTCGGGGAGCGCGAGTTGCTGGACAGCCGCCCCCGCCGCGCCGGCCGCGCCCGCGCCGCCAGCTTCTGCCACCTGCTGGAGCTGAACGCCGCCGACTTCCTGCGCCTGCTGCACGAGGCGCCCGAGATCGCCGTACGCATGGAGCGCATCGCCATGAACCGGCAGCAAGCGGCGGCGGGCACGCCGGCGACGGGGCCGGAAAGCCGGGAATACATGAAGCTCGTCACCTTCGAAGGCGCCGCCCAGCCGGCCGTGCCGGCGCAGGGGGTGGAGACGCGGGCTTCGGCCGAGTAGGACCGGTTGAGAGGGGCGCTGCCCCTCTCAAACTCTCCCCGCCAAAGGCCTGAGGCCTTTGGAAACCCATTTTTTGGGTGCTGCGTGACACAGGTTTTCACGCGCTGACATCTTCGAGAGATCGACGTCGTGGGGGAGATGCGATGAGGACGCTCTCAAACCCTGTCAGGTTGCATGTCCTGCCGCGGCCAGAATCGATCGACCAAGATCGCGTCCCCACAGCCGTCGAGTCGAGCGCGCCTGCCGGCTAATGCCGCCGGCATCCTCTGAATTGTGGGTGCTCGGAACCTTGTCCCCTGCCGGGGGAATTTGAGAGGGCAGAGCCCTGTCTTGCCGCCCGGCGCCTCGAACCAGCCTGCCACACCGCCCATCTATGGAGGGGGGCCGACCAGCGCCCCGGGCTGTTCCGCCCTCGCACCTCAGGCAAGGCCGCGCTGAAGCCTGGATGCAGACGAAGGCGGGGATTTCGTGTTAGCGTCGTTCAGGGCACTCCGCACGGGTGCCTCGAACTGGGCTAGAGGAGAGCCACATGGCCTATCGCCGGCTGCTGCTGCCACTGACCGGGACCGCTGCCGGGGAGGCGGCGCTCCATACCGCGCTGATGGTCGCCCGGATCTGGAACGCCCATGTGCATTGCCTGCACGTGCGCGTCGATGCCCGCGACGTGGCCCCGCTGGCGGGCGAAGGCCTCTCCGGCGCCATGATCGAGGAGATGATGGCGGCGACCGAGCGTGAGAGCGGCGAGCGCGCCAACCGCGTGCACGCACTGTTCGAGCGCTTCGTCCAGGGCCGCGACGTCACCATTGCCCTGAATGCCGAGAGCGCGCTGAAGGCCGAGGGCCCGACCCTCTCCTTCGAAAGCATCGCCGGGCGAGAAGAGGATGTGGTGGCGCAGCAATCGCGTCTCTACGACATGGCCGTGGTGCCGCACCCGGAGGCGGATGACGATGTCTCGTCCTCGGACGCGCTGCACGCGGTGCTGTTCGATTCCGGCCGCCCCGTGCTGATCGCGCCGCGCCAGCCGCCGGCCACCATCGGCACCCGCGTCTGCTGTGCCTGGAACGGCACGGCGGAAAGCGCCGCCGCCGTCGCCGCCGCGTTGCCGTGGCTGCACCGGGCGGAGCAGGTGCAGTTGCTGTACTCGGACGACTACCAGCGCCGCGGCCCCGCCGTGGAAGGCATTCAGGCCTATCTGCGCTGGCACGAGATCCAGTCCCAGGCCGTACCCTTCAAGCCGCAGACCCGCGAAGTCGGCGCCGGCCTGCTGGGCGCGGTGCGGGACTTCGATGCGGATTTGCTGTGCATGGGCGCCTATAGCCATTCCCGCCTGCGCCAGCTGATCCTGGGCGGCGTAACCCGGCATGTGCTGGAGAATGCGGACATCCCCGTGTTGATGTGCCGGTGAACTGAGCGTTACGGGCCCCGCACGGCGCGCGCGCTATAGGGCGGCGACATTCGCCGTACCACCCACGCCATGATGAAACGGCCCCGGAGGCTAACCTCTCCTGGGCCGTTTCTATGGGAGCGACACGGATTTACGTTCACGTAAACAACCGACATGTTCCGCCTTGCAAATCACTTGTCACCTGCCATCCTGCAGTGCGGTAGCAGAGAGGCGGCGATGCTGACGGACGATGTGAGGTTGCGTGCGGATCATGCAGAACTTCGCTACGGACTGAACCTTCCGCCCGATGCCGCCATCTGGGCCATCCGCCTTCTATTGGGCCGTGAGCCGGAGAGTGACGACGAGGTGCGCCTCCTCTGCACCTGCCAGGATGCGGCAGAGTTGCGCGAGGCAGTGGGGCGCCTCTCCGCACCGGCGGATGTCGACCCCCAGGCGCCGGAGAAGCTGCTGTCAGCCGACCGACAGCACTGGCGTGACATGGCGGATTCACTGCACAGCCGTACCGGCTCACCCACTTCGCTTGACCAGGCAGCCTGGGCCATTCGACTGTTCCTGGACCGCGAGCCTCGGACCTTCGAGGAAATCCGCTATCACCGGCAGCACAAGGATGGCATGGCGCTGCGCCACGCCTTTCTGGACAGCCCTGAATTCGTCAACCGCCGCCTGTGGAAGCAGAAAAAGGATTTCCGCCTGCCGCTGTTCATGCTGCAGCCGCCGGAAGATAGCCGCATCCCCTGGCAATTCAGCCCGCCGACGATGGCGGCGCCCGTGACCCAGGTGGCCACCGAAGGCCAGTTTCACGAACCTGACTACAAGCGGCTGACGGCACTGTATCGAGTGGTTCCCAATCTGCACCGCAAGCAGTGGGAATTCATGTATATCCACCGGGTGCTGGAACAGGCTGGCATGTTGCAGCCCGGCCGAAGGCTGCTGGGCTTCGGCACGGGGAAGGAGCCGTTGCCCGCGGCTTTCACGGCCTGCGGTGCGGAAGTGATGGCGACCGACGCACCGGCTGAGGATGACAACCTGCAAGGCTGGTCCTCCACCAACCAGTACAGCACAAGCGTCGAAGACCTGTTCATGCCGCATCTCGTCTCGCGTGAGGTGTTCGACAAAGGCATCGATTTCCAGCCTGCCGACATGAACGCCATTCCGACAAACCTGCGTGGATTCGATGCCTGCTGGTCCGCCTGCGCCTTCGAACACCTGGGCTCAATCGAGCATGGCCTGCGCTTCTTTCAGAACAGCCTGGAGACGCTGAAGCCGGGCGGCATCGCCGTCCATACCACGGAGCTGAACTACAGCTCGAACGACGAGACATTGGAAAGTCGTGGCCTGTCCCTGTTCAGGCGCCAGGATTTTGAACGGCTGCTATCCCGCCTGTTGGATGAGGGGCATGAGGTCGCACCGCTCAACCTGCATCCCGGGACCGGGCCAGCGGACCACCATGTTGATACGCCGCCATGGTCCCTGCCACATCTGCGCCTGGATGCAGGAAAATATGTGACAACGAGCATCGGCATTGTCGCGCGCCGTCGGCGCTAGGGTGACTTACGCTTCGCGGTAAACGCGCTTCAGGGCCGCATCACCCTGTAGCATGTCCGCCGCAAGCGAGCGCGGCGGACACCCCGTAATGATGTGACTCGCATCCCTGGCTGACCCCGCCTGACATCATCTGCAAGGCAGCCGGTTGACGGAAGGCGCGGGCAAACCCGCGCCCCCCTCCTCAACCCGAAGCAGCGGCGGTATCGATCCACCCCACATGCCCATCCGGGCGGCGATAGACCACGTTCAGTTGCCCGCTGGCGCGGTTGCGGAACATCATCACCGGCTGCTGGCCCAGATCCAGTCGCATCACGGCCTCGCTGACGGTCAGGCGGGAAATCTCGGTGGGGGTTTCGGCGATGATGGCGCCGCCGCCATCCTGCTTGTGCAGCAGGTCGTCATGCTCCTTCGCCGTCAGGCCATCGGCCACGGTACCGTCATCCGGGTGGGCTTCCACCAGCGCGTCGTCCTGGTCGTCCGGTTCCTCGATGGGGCCGGCCAGGATCACCTGGCGCGCGGTCTCCGCCGTCACCGGCAGGCGCTCATCGGCCATGTCGCGGGCATGCTCATTCACCCGGCGTCGGTAGCGGCGCAGCCGCTTGCCGATATGCTCGGCCGCCACGTCAAAGGCACGGTGGGCATCGGGACCTTCACCCTCGCCCCGCACGCTTAGGCCGCGGCCGGCGTGGACGTCGATGGCACATGTGAAGAAGGCTCGGTTCTTTGCAAAGGTGACGCGGGCTTCGAGGGCGTGATCGAAGTACTTCTTCGTCACGGCCTTCAGGCCATCGGAGACATGGACCTTCAGAGCGTCCCCGGTCTCGACCTGCTTCCCAGCGACAGTGATATGCATGGCGAGCTATCCCCTTCCCAGATTGGGGAGGGGCCGCCCCGGAGGACGGCGAGCGGGCTCTTTCTCTGGCGCTGCACGCGCCCCAGCCCGCGCTCCGGATCAGGCCGGGACGGCCTTCTCCCGTTTGCGCTGCACCGAAGATGGAATGTGCAGCGCCTCTCGATATTTGGCCACCGTCCGGCGGGCGATGTCCACACCTTCTCTCTTCAACATGGCGACGATTGCGTCATCTGAAAGGATGTCGGCGGCAGATTCGGCATCCACCATGGTGCGGATACGGTGCCGGATGGCCTCCGCGCTGAAGGTTTCACCGCCGGTGCCGCCGATCGCCGTGGTGAAGAAATACTTGAGCTCAAAATTTCCGCGAGGTGTCGCGATGTACTTGTTGGCAGTGACGCGGCTGACGGTGGATTCGTGCATCTCCACCGCCTCCGCCACATCGCGCAGAATCAGCGGACGCAGGTGCGAGACGCCGTGGTGGAAGAACGCGTCCTGCCGGCGGACGATCTCGGCCGAGACCTTCAGGATGGTATTGGCCCGCTGCTCCAGGCTCTTCACCAGCCAGTTGGCGGACTGGTACTGCTCCGCCAGGAAGGCCCGTACCTCCCGGTTGGCGCCGACCAGGGTACGGGCGTGGAAGCCACGGTTGACCAGCACGCGCGGCAGCGTCTCCGGGTTCAGCTCCAGGATCCAGTCCGGTGCATCGGGTTCGGGCGCGATGGGGGCGCGGCGCATCAGCACGTCCGGCACCAGCACCGGGGCGGGGTCGTCATCGAAGCCGGCGCCGGGCTTGGGGTCCAGCCGCTTCAGCTCGGCCACCATCTCGGCCATGTCCTCGGCATCGACGCCGCAGATGCGCATCAACGCCCGCAGGTCGCGCCTTGCCAGCAGCTCGAGGTTGTCCAGCAGCGCCTGCATGGCGGGGTCCAGCCGGTTCCGCTCCGCCAGTTGCACCGCCAGGCACTCGGCCAGGCCGTGGCAGAACATGCCCACCGGCTCGAAGCGCTGCATGCGGGCGCGGATGGCGGCAACGCGCGCTTCCGCGCAGCCCAGCGCGGCGGCGATCTGCGCATCCGCCACGGAGAGCCGGCCGGCGGCATCCACCAGGGCCAGCAATTGGGCGGCGATCATCCGGTCGGCATGGTCGCGGAAGGTCAGCCGCACCTGCTCGGCCAGCTCCTCCCGCAGGTTGCGGCGGCGCTCTGCGGCCAGTTCGTCGATGCCGCGGTCGTCATCGGCGAAGTCGGCACGGCCTCCGCGCCCGGGGGCCTCGCTGCTGTCGTAGACATTGCTCCAGTCGCCGATATCCAGCGGCGCCTCGGCCTCCGCCGGCAGGGTGGCGGCGCCGGTGCTGTCATAGCTATCGGGCTGGGCGGGGGTGGCCACGGGCTGGGCCTCGCCGAAGGCTTCCCGCGCCCGCTGCTGCGCCTCGGCGCCCGGCTCGGCGGCGCCTTCGTCGCGCTCCAGCAGCGGGTTGCGCTCCAGCTCCTCCTCGATGAAGGCCGTGACCTCGATGTTGGAGGATTGCAGCAGCTTGATGGCTTGCCGCAATTGCGGCGTCATCACCAGCGACTGGGTGTGGCGCAGGTCCAGACGAGGGCCGATCGCCATCGTCGCAGCCCTCAGGGGCGGGGGGTCGCGGCCGCGCGGCGCGGCCCGACCCTGCTGCAGCATGACGGACAAGGGCGGAGGCGCCGGGAAGCCCGCATCATGCGATCACCCACGCGAGCGGCGTCTGCGGGGCGGCATCCCGGCCACCCTTACAGGCTGAACCGTTCGCCGAGGTAGACGCGGCGCACGCCTTCATGCGCCACGATATCCTGCGGCGTGCCTTCCATCAGCACCTGCCCGTCATGCAGGATGTAGGCGCGGTCGATGATCTCCAGCGTCTCTCGCACGTTGTGGTCGGTGATCAGCACACCGATGCCGCGGTTCTTGAGGTGCTTCACCAAGTCGCGGATCTCGCCCACCGCGATGGGGTCGATGCCGGCCAGCGGCTCGTCCAGCAGGATGTAGGCGGGGTGGGTGGCCAGCGCGCGGGCAATCTCGCAGCGCCGCCGCTCACCGCCCGAGAGCGCCAGGGCGGGGGCGCGGCGCAGATGCGCGATGCCGAATTCGGCCAGCAGAGAGTCCAGCATCTGCTCCCGCCGGGCGCGGTTCGGCTCCACCACCTCCAGCGCGGCGCGGATATTGTCCTCCAGGCTTAGGCCCCGAAAGATGGAAGCTTCCTGCGGCAGGTAGCCCAGGCCCATGCGGGCGCGGCGGTACATCGGCAGGGTGGTGACGTCCTGCCCGTCCATGAACACCCGGCCCTCATCCGGCCGGATCAGCCCGGTGATCATGTAGAAGCTGGTGGTCTTGCCGGCGCCGTTGGGGCCGAGCAGCCCGACCGCCTCGCCCCGCTTCACGCTGAGAGAGACGCCGCGCACCACCGGCCGCTTCTTGAAGCGCTTGCCGAGGCCGATCGCCACCAGGCCGGAATCGCCCGGCACCACCTTCAGGTTGGGGGCGGGCAGGGTGACGCCGGAAATGGTATCGCTCATCGGCTCTGGCCCTGCTGGTTCTGGCGTGGCTGGGCCCCCGGGGCCTGCAAGGCATCCCGGCTCTGCTGGTTGGGCACGATCAGGCCCTGCACGCGCTGGCCCGGCGTATTCACCAACCGGGCGACCCCGCTCCGCATATTCACAATGGCTTCCTGACCGTTCAGCTGGTTCTCGCCCCGGGTGATGCGCACGCCACCCAGCAGCCGCGCCATGCCGGTGACGGCGCTGTAGACACCCCGGTCGCCGCGCACGACTTCCGTGGGGGTGCGGATCTCGACATTCCCGAAGGCCTCGACACGCTCCAGCTGGCTGCCGGCGCCGGGTACCTGGCGGGGTGCGCCCGGGGTAGCGGCGGCGTTTGCCGGGCGCTGCGCCGCGGCCGGGGCGGTCTGCCCCTGCTCCAGGAAATAGCCCACCAGCGTATCGGCCTGGATGCGCCGGTTGTCGCTGGTCACGACCACGGCGGCGCCGCGCGCGACGGACATGCGGCGGCCCGGCCAGTATTCCAGGCTGTCCCGCGCCGTCAGCACATCGGTCGGCGTGGTCAGCTTCAGGCCGTTGCCGGTCAGCACCATCACGCCCTGGTCCATGTCGTACACGGCGCGGTCGCCCACGGCGGTATCGGTCGCGGTGCTGATGCGGACATGGCCTTCCGCTTCCAGCCGCCAAATCTCGTTGCCGCCGCTCGGCCCCTCGGCCACGGCGGAAGGCGCGCCGGGTGCGGGCGCGGCCGGGTTCTGGCCGGCACGCGGGCGGTAGCGGGCGATCAGCCGGTCGCCCTCCAGCGTCACGCCCTCGCGGATCGCGCGGGCATTGCCGCGGGCGATGACGACCTGCTCGGCCTGCCGCCACTCGATGCCATCGGTGGAGGTCACGTCCACCGGGCCGCCCTGGGTCATGTCCAGCGCCTGCGCGGCAGCCGGGGCTGCCAGTGGGCCGACGGCCAGCGCCATCAGCCCGGCGGCCAGGACAGGAGTGAGCAGGGGGGCAAAGCGGCGGGCCATCATTGGCGCCCTTCCAGGATCGCGTGGCTGCGGCCGGTGAAGATCACCACCTGGCCACGCTCCCGCAGCCGGAAGCCCTCGGCCTCCAGCGTGCCGAAGGGGCCCTGGGCGGTGGTTGGGCTGTCGCTATCCGCCTCGGCGGCATGGACGTCGATATGGGCGGCTTCGGTCTTCATCGTTGTGCCGTTGTCATGCCAGAGCGTGACATTGCCCTGCAGGTTCAGCTGGCTCTGCGGGCGGTCGTACTGGCCCTGGTGGGATTCCAGCAGCATCCAGGCGCCGTTGGTCAGCAGGATGTCCGCGCGCGGCTGCGTCAGGTCGATCAGCCCGCTCTCATCCCGCTGCACGGCGGAAGTGGCGGTGACGTTGTAGGGGCGGTTCTGCTCGTCCACGCCCTGGTAGCGGGCGCCGGAAATCCGCATCGCATCCGCCGTGGTCTGGCTGACGCGGCGGAAGGCCATGCGGCCGCGATCCTCCGCGCTGTCGAACTCCGGCCACAGGGCGACCGCCGCCAGCAAGGCCAGCGCGCCGACCGGCAGCAGCAGCTTGGCCAGCTTCACCAGTGCGCGGCGGCGGGCGATGGCGCCCGTCGTCACCTGCACCCGCGCGCGGGACGGCAGCAGGGTGCGGCGGTTGCCGGAGCCACGCTCGATGCCGGGGGCGGCCAAGCTGTCACGCGGAGGGAAAGAGAGCTTCATGCACCTGGGCCAAGTGGCTTGGCCGGCGCGGCGGCGGAGGCCTGGCAGGGCCCACGCGGCACAGCTTGCGGCCAGCCGGAATGGAGAAGAGTAATCCTCACTCCCCCATGTATGGGGTCGCGGGTGGAGTGGGTCAACGCAGGAGTGGGCGCGGCCCTACCAAAAACCGTGCCAACAGTTTGACACAATCGGGAGTTGCGGAGGGTCGTCGGCACTTTGTCCCCGCATTGGCTGTCGGCTTTCTCGGGCCGTTCATGACAGGTCTCGACCACCGTCGTTAGGAAGAACGGCCTGGCGCCATTGAGGGGGCTCTGCTCCCTCAAACTCCCCTGGCAGGGGATACGATCCCTGCACCCGCGATCTGTTGAGGCGGTGCCGTGCTCAGAAGGCCATGCCCCGAGAACCATCACATCAGCCGCCGACCCAACTCGGCCAGACCAACCCAAACGGGTTTCCAAAGGCCTCAGGCCTTGGCCAGGAGACTTTGAGACGGGCAGCGCCCCTCTCAGGAGCGCGCCGGCCTGGCTCAGTGCGCGAAGATATCCGGGTCCTCGTAGCCCATTAGGTCCAGTTGCCCCCGTGCGGGCAGGAAGCGGAAGCAGGCCTCGGCCAGTTCCAGCCGTCCCTCGCGAATCAGCAGCCCTTCCAGGCGCGCCCACAGGGCATGAAGGTACAGCACGTCGGACGCCGCATAGGCCAGTTGCTCCGGCGTTAGTTCCGGCGCGCCCCAGTCGGAGGATTGCTGCTGCTTGGAGATATCGACGCCCACCAATTCCCGCAGCAGGTCCTTCAACCCGTGCCGCTCGGTGAAGGTGCGCACCAGCTTGGCGGCGACCTTGGTGCAGCGGACCGGCGCCACCTCCACCCCCAGCGCCTGCCGCAGGATAGCGACGTCGAAGCGGGCGAAGTGGAACAGCTTCACCTGATCGGGATTGGCCAGCAGACGCTTCAAATTGGGGCAATCGGCCCCGCGCCCACCCAGCGTTTCGGGGATGATCTGCACGCAATGCGCGTTGCCATCTCCCGCCGAGAGCTGGACGAGGCACAACCGGTCCCGATGCGGGTTCAACCCCATCGTCTCGGTATCGACGGCGACGAGAGGACCGAGGTCCAGGCCGTCCGGCAGATCATGTTTGTGGAGCTTGATCATGGTGCCTGACTTGGTGGCGTTGGGGGCGAAAAGGGTCTGTCCCATTCTCGCATTCCCTGCCTTCCAGTCGGCCCCTCATCAACTGGATGAGGGGAATATGCCCAGGAAAGGACTCGAACCTTCACACCCTTGCGAGTACTGGCACCTGAAGCCAGCGCGTCTACCAATTCCACCACCTGGGCAAGGGGTCGAATACGCCGTTTGGCGTGGACGGGCTTTTATGGGCGGCAAAGGCCGCCGTCAAGCGACCTCCGACAAAAATCTGCAACCTCATTCACACCGTCCATCACGGTCATGCAGGGCGCTGCATCGCAGGGCCGGAAGCGCCCGACTATCTGTGCTAGCGACACGCACAGGACACCCCACGCCATGATCGATATCCGCCCCTTCGCCAGCCTCGGCGCCGCCCGGCACGGCTGGCTGAACGCCCGCCACCACTTCGCCTTCGGCCAGTACCGGAACCCGGACCGGACAAGCTGGGGCCGCGTGCGCGTCTGGAACGATGACGAGATCGCCGCCGGCACCGGCTTCGACCCGCATCCGCACCGTGACATGGAAATCATCACCTATGTCCGCCAGGGCGCCATTACCCACCGGGACAATCTGGGCAACGAAGGCCGCACCGTCGCCGGCGACGTGCAGGTGATGAGCGCCGGCAGCGGCGTGGTGCATTCCGAATACAACCTGGAAGACGAGACCACCGCCCTGTTCCAGATCTGGATCATGCCGGACACGCTGGGCGCCAAGCCGCACTGGGGCACCAAGCCCTTCCCGCGCACCACCGGCCAAGGCTTCGTCACACTGGCCAGCGGCCAGCCCGATGCCGGCGACGCCCTGCCCCTGAACGCGGATGCCAGCCTGCGCGCCGCCACCCTGGCCGCCGGCGAAGCCACCACCCTGACCTTGCCCGCCAGCCGCGCCGCCTACCTGGTGGTGGCGAAAGGCGCAGCCACCGTGAACGGCCTACGCCTGGACGAACGCGACGCCGCGGCGATCGTGGCCGAGGAAACGCTGACCATCGTCGCGGACGCCAAAGGGGCCGAGTTGGTGCTGGTGGATACGGAGGAATAAGACAAAGAAAAGGCCGGGGAAGGAATTCCCCGGACCCCTTCTTTTCTTTTCCGAGTTTTTCGGGCGTGGCTGTTGAAGGGGTGCACCCAAGATACGGCTGGGTGCGCCGGAGGTCCTAGACCTCCGGCGACTGACGGTTCAGCCCGCGTGACCCCATATTTAAAATCATCAGGCAGCATCCGCTCCCCGTCCTGAAGCGCCACGCCAAACTCGCAGAAAAAAAGAAGGGGTCTGGGGAATTCCTTCCCCAGCCTTCCCGCTTCCCTCCGACCCACACGCTACCCCTCCACCGTCGCCCAGATCGGTTCCTTCAGCTTGGCGACGAACGCGGCGTGGGTGGCCAATTCGGCCTCGGTAGGGATGATGGGGCGTGGGGTCCGGTGGACTGGCTCGGCTTCCAGCAGCACTGGGCCGGTGGACTTGGCCATGCGGGCGCTTGCCAGTTCGAAGCCCGGCTGCTTGCCGCCCATCAGTTCCAGGTACACCTGCGCCAGCAGCTGCACGTCCAGCAGCGCGTTGTGCGAGGTGCGCATGGAGTTGTCGATGCCGTAGCGCCGGCACAGCGCGTCCAGGCTGTTGGGCAGGCCGGGGAAGCGCTTCTTGGCCAGCATCAGCGTATCGACCATGCGACTGCGCGGGATGGGCGGCCGGCCAGCGCGCTTGAACTCGTGGTCGAGGAAGTTGAAGTCGAAGCTGGCATTGTGCGCGACGACCGGGTCATCGCCCAGGAACTCCAGCAGCGCGGGCAGGATCTCGGCGAATTTTGGCTTGCCGATCAGCATTTCGCGCGTGAAGCCGTGGATGCGGCTGGCTTCCTCCGGCACATCGCGCTCGGGGTCGATGACGACGTGGAAGGTCTGGCCGGTGGGCACCAGGTTGACCAGTTCCACCGCCGCCACCTCCAGCACGCGGTCCCCCGTGGCGGGGTCCAGGCCAGTGGTCTCGGTATCCAGGACCAGGGTGCGGCTCATCGCATTCTCCTCAACAACGCCAGGATGTGGCGACGGCTGGTATGGCGGGACAAGCCCGTATGGATCACGGCATCCGCCCGGGCCCGGCGCAGCCGGTCCGGCATCTGCCGCTTCAGGATGGAGGCCAGGCGGGCCTTGTTCATGTCCGGCCGGGCCAGCACCCGCGCCCGCTGGATGGAAGGGGGGGCGGAGACGACGACGACGGCATCGCAGCGCCGTTCCCCACGTGTCTCGAACAGCAGGGGGATGTCCAGCACCACCAGGGGGCGACGGCGGCGGCGGGCGGCGGCCAGGAAGCGGCGTTCCTCCGCCCGCACCAGCGGGTGCACGATACGCTCCAGCCGCCGCAGGGCAGCGCGCTGACCGTGCGGGTCCTCGAATACCGCCTGGCGCAGGGCCTCGCGCACCACCACGCCGTCCCGCACCGCGTCCGGGAATGCGGCGGCAATTGGTGCCACGGCGCGGCCGCCGCGCGCCTGCAGGGCGTGCACGGTGGCATCCGCATCGAAGACCGGCACGTGGTGGCGGCGGAAGGTGGCCGAGGCGGTGGACTTCCCCATGCCGATGCCGCCGGTCAGCCCGAGCACCTTGACCACCGGGTGCTACCGGCCCTGGGGAATGTCGGCGGCAACGAAATGCCGCAACTCAGCGTCCACCACTGGCATCACGCCGAACCACTCGGCGAAGCCCGGGCGCGCCTGGTGCAGCAGCATGCCCAGCCCGTCCACACCGCGCAGCCCGCGTGCCCGCGCCGCCGCCAGCAGCGGCGTCTCCAGCGGTACGTAGACGGCATCCGCCACCACGGCACCCGCTGGCATGGGGGCGAGGTCGATCTCCAGCGGCGGCTGGCCTTCCATGCCCAGGCTTGTGCTGTTCACCAGCAGCATCGCATCCGCCAGCGGCGGGGTGGCGGAGACCTCGACCCGGCCATCCAGCCCGGCGGCCAGTTCCTCTGCCCGCGCCAGGCCGCGGTTGACGATGGTCAGCTTCGGGCAGCCGGCCTGCAGCAGCGCCACGGCAATGGCCCGCGCCGCGCCGCCGGCGCCCAGCAATACCGCCGGGCCATCGGCCGCCCGCCAGCCGGGTGCCTGTTCCGCCAGGCTTTCCGTGAAGCCGAAGCCATCGGTGTTGGAACCGTGGATGCGCCCGTCCCGGAACACCAGCGTATTGGCCGCGCCCATGCGGCGGGCGATGTCATCCACCTCGTCGCACAGCGCGAAGGCGGCTTCCTTGTGCGGGATAGTGACATTGACGCCGCGGAAGCCCAGCGCCACCAGGGCGCGCACCGCGCCGGCAAAATCCTCCGGCGCCACGGGCAGCGGCAGGTAGGCACCATCGATGCCATGCCGGCGCAGCCAGAAGCCATGCAGGCGGGGGGAGCGTGAATGGGCCACGGGCCAGCCCAGCACCCCGGCCAGCCGGGCCTTGCCGGTCAGCATCGCGCCCACCGGTATCGGGCTGGCAGGCGCGGCATCACCCGCTCGCTGGCACCGCGCGGCCGCGCCGCCTTCCGCCAGGGCCGAAGCAGCAGGCGCCGGACCAGGAAGCCCAGGGTTCGGATCGGTCGTCATGACCCCATCCATTCGGCTGCCGGGCCGTCCGGGTCAACCGGCAACGCGCCGGGCCCGCCGGGCATTTTCACCCGCCGGCCGGAATGCGCCCCTGGCAATCCGCCGCCCGCGATGCCACCACTTCACCCGACGAAGAACTCACGAGGACCACCCATGACGCGTGCCTTGCAGGTCGCGGTCCAGATGGACCCGATCCAGAGCATCAATATCGACGGCGACAGCACGTTTGTTCTCATGCTGGAAGCGCAGTCCCGTGGCCACACCCTCTGGCACTACCACGTCAAGGACCTGACCCTGGCCAACGGCAAGGTCCTGGCCCGGATGCAGCCCGTGGAAGTCCGCCGGGAGAAGGGCAACCACTTCACCCTGGGCGAAGCACGGGAAGTGGACCTCTCCACCATGGACGTGGTGCTGATGCGCCAGGACCCGCCCTTCGACATGGCCTACATCACGGCCACCCATATCCTGGAGATGATCCACCCCAAGACCCTAGTGGTGAACGACCCGGCCAGCGTGCGCAACGCCCCGGAAAAGCTGTTCGTGATGCAGTTCCCGGACCTGATGCCGGACACCATCATCACCCACGACCCGCTGGAAGTGCGCAAGTTCCGGGAGAAGCATGGCGACATCATCGTCAAGCCGCTGTTCGGCAACGGCGGTGCCGGCGTGTTCCACCTGCGGCCCGAGGACAGCAACCTCAACTCCCTGCTGGAACTCTACGCGGAGAAATCGCGCGAGCCGCTGATGATCCAGAAATATGTCCCTGCGGTGCGGGAAGGCGACAAGCGCATCATCCTGGTGGACGGCGTGCCGATGGGCGCCATCAACCGCGTGCCCGCCGCCGGCGAGAGCCGCAGCAACATGCATGTCGGCGGCCGCCCGGAACAGATCGCCCTGACCGAGCGCGATAAGGAAATCTGCGCCCGCATCGGGCCGGAACTGAAGAAGCGCGGGCTGATCTTCGTCGGTATCGACGTGATCGGGGACTACCTGACGGAAATCAACGTGACCTCGCCCACCGGCCTCCAGGAAATCGCCCGCTTCGATGGCGTGCAGCTGGAGAAGGCGATCTGGGATGCGATCGAGGCGAAGCGGGCCTGATTGGCAGGGGTGGTAGGCTGGAGGCGCTGCCCCCAGACCCCCGCCGGGGTGGAAAGTCCACCCCGGACCCCGCTGTCAGTTTTTTCCCGAACTTGGCGATGACGCGGTGCGCTGGCGCGGGAGCGCGTTCAGACTTCTGAAGGCCGCAGAGATTGCCGCCTCGGTCGCTGAGGGGCGGCGGCCCTGAGCAGGACTAATGGCGGGACCTAGGTGCAGTAAGCGGCGGCTCTGGCAGGCGCTGGAGCACACGCTATGAGCCCGCTTTCCGTGTTCCTATACCTCGGCGCCTAAGCGGTGCGCTGATCGCAAGCGGGTTCAAAGTATTCCTAAGAGCTGCGCTGGCGACAGCGTCATTCCCCGAAAAATCCCGGTTCTCGGCGGACACGTTCGTCCGAAAACTAATGGTGGGGTCTGGGGTGGCACTGCCACCCCAGCGGGGTCCAGGGGCAGAGCCCCTGGCAGCGGCCGATTTGGAACTCCTGTCACTGACA